>Ga0209839_10000488_pt1 | contig 19984 bp, 14 predicted proteins | sample OrgsoiDNA2013050_FD_185800 | JGI IMG/M metagenome (GOLD analysis project Ga0209839, IMG submission 185800) | Permafrost soil microbial communities from the Arctic, to analyse light accelerated degradation of dissolved organic matter (DOM) -... | ecosystem: Environmental > Terrestrial > Soil >... | reverse complement strand
GTACCAGACCATCGACTCGACGGCCGGGACCGGCTACGAGCTGACGGTCATCTCGGCCGTGGTGGTCGGCGGCGTGGCGATCTTCGGCGGCAGCGGCACCGCGGTCGGGGCCGCGCTCGGCGCGCTCCTGCTGGGGACGATCACCTCCGCGCTGTACGTACTGGGCATCTCCCCGTTCTGGGATCAGTCGATCGCGGGCTTCCTGCTGCTGCTGGCTATCTCCCTCGACCGGGCTATCTCGGTGCGCCTGGTGACGGCGCTGCGACTAAGGAGCTCCCGCGGTGCCAGCTAACGAGAACGAGCCCCAGGCCGGCCAGCGCGCGGTGGCCGCGGAAGCCGCCGCCCGGCCCGCCCCCGGAGACCTGCTCCGCAGCTCCCTGCGCTGGGAATCTGGCCTGGTGCTCGTCGTCATCGCGGTCGTGATCGTCGGCGGCGTGGTCTCCCCGCAGTTCCTGACCGGGGCGAACATCTTCAACCTCGGGCTGTCCTACGGCGAGATCGCCATCATGACGCTGCCCATGGCCCTGATCGTCATCAGCGGCGAAATCGACCTGTCGGTGGCCTCGATCCTGGGGATGTCCAGCGCCATCCTGGGCATCCTGTGGAGCGATCACTGGCCGATGCTGGCCATCTTCGCGGCGGTCGCCGTCGTCGGGGCGCTCGCCGGGCTGCTCAACGGCCTGCTGGTGACCCGGCTCGGACTGCCCTCGCTGGCGGTGACGATCGGCACGCTCGCGCTGTACCGGGGCATCGCGCTGATCATTCTCGGCCCCAAGACGATCTCCAGCTTCCCGGTCACCTATACCGATGTGGGCGTCAACACCGTTCCCGGCACCGAGCTCACCTACTCGACCGGCATCTTCATCGTGCTCGCGGTGATCTTCGGTGTCGTGCTGCACTTCACGCCGTTCGGCCGGTCGATCTATGCCATGGGCGCCAGCCCGGACGCCGCGCGGTTCGCCGGCATCCGGGTTAAGCGGGTGAAGACCATCCTGTTCGTGGTCTCGGGCCTGGTCTGCTCCCTGGCGGGGGTGCTCTGGACCTTCCGCCTGTCGACCGCCGTGCAGAACAACGGCCTGGGGCTGGAGCTGGACGTGGTGGCCATCGTCCTGCTGGCCGGGGTCTCCATCTTCGGCGGCAAGGGCACGCTGACCGGGGTGGTCCTGGCCGTGCTGGTCTACGCCGGCATCCAGAACATGCTGCTGCTGACCAACTTCAACCAGGAGGCCACCGGCATCGTCACCGGGGCGATCCTGCTGGCGAGCGTCTTCGTGCCGAACGCCGCGTCCTTCTCGTCCCGGTTCTCCGATCAGCTGAGGAAAAGGAGAGGCAAGACCAGGCCGTCGGTTGCCGGGCCAGGCCTGAAGTGAGGCGCGCGGCACGCGCGCAGTTCCCGGCGCTTATCCCACAGATGCCCGGCGCACGCCGTTAGGCATCGCATAGACCCGGCATCGCTGCCGGCTCGATTGAAAGGATTCAGGTATGGGACAGAGATCCCCGGCCAGGAGATACCCGGGCACCAGAGCAGTGCTGGGCTCGATGGCCGTGCTCGTCGCATCGGCCATGCTGGCCGCCTGCAGCTCCTCGAGCAGCACGAGCAGCTCGGGGAGCAGCAGCTCGGGGTCGGCGTCCGGCGGCGGCTCCAGCGCGGCCGGCGGCCTGAAGAAGGGCCTGAAGGTCTTCGTCATTCCGAAGAACCTCGGCAACCCGTACTTCACCACCTCCGACAGCGTGAATTCGGGCGGCGCGCTGGCCGCGCTCAGCGCCCTGGGCGAGACAGGCAGCGAGACCAGCGGCACGGACGCCACCCCGTCCTCCCAGATCCCGGCCATCCAGGCGGCGATCGCCAAGGGCGCTAACGCGCTCGTGGTGTCGGCCACCGATCCGTCCGCGCTCTGCCCGACGCTCAGCTCCGCCATGAAGCGCGGCATCGCCGTGGTCACTTACGACTCCGACGCCCCAGCCTGCCGCAGCCTGTTCATCAACCAGGCCTCGACCGCCGCGATCGGCACCAGCGAGGTCGACCTGCTGGCCAAGCAGCTCCATGACACGGGGCAGATCGCGATCGTCTCGGCCACGGCCTCGGCCACGAACCAGAACGCCTGGATCGCGTACATGAAGACCGAGCTCAAGAAGTTCCCGAAGATGAAGCTGGTCTCGACCGTCTACGGCAACGACGCGCCCGCGACGGCCACCCAGGTCACCCAGGGCCTGCTGCAGCAGTTCCCGGACCTCAAGGGCATCATCTCGCCGACCACCGTGGGCATCCTCGCGGCGGCGGGCGTGCTCGACACCGCCAAGTACCGCGGCAAGATCGCGCTGACGGGCCTGGGCACCCCGGACTCCATGAAGAAGTACGTGGCGGACGGGACCGTGCAGTCGTTCGAGCTGTGGAACCCGGCGAATCTCGGCTACCTGGCCGCCTACGCCGCGGTGAACTACGCGTCCAAGACGGTCACGGGCGCCACCGGCCAGTCGTTCACGGCCGGCAAGCTCGGCAAGTTCACGGTCGGGGCGGATCACACGATCCTGCTCGGCCCGCCGTTCGTGTTCACCAAGGCCAACATCGCGCAGTTCAACTTCTGACCGCTCGGGGCGGCCGCGGCCATCGCGTAGCGAGCCCGCGGCCGCCCCGGCACCCCCGCGCGCAGCACCCCGCCGCGCAGCACCCCGCCGCCGCGGCACGCCCAGCTGGAGGTTAGGTATGGAGCGGGTCTGCTTCACCGCACGGATCCGGCCAGACCAGCTCGACGATTACCGGGCGCGGCATCAGACTGTATGGCCGGAGATGACCACCGCCCTGCGGGCCGCGGGCTGGACCAACTACAGCATCTTCCTGTCCAGCGACGGCCTCCTCGTGGGCTACCTGGAGACCGACGACTACACCGCCGCGCTGGCCGCGATGGCGAGTACCCGCGTCAACGAGCGATGGCAGGCGCAGATGAGCCCGTTCTTCGCCGATCTGGGCGCGCGGCGACCCGACGAGGCCGTCAGCCGGCTGCCCGAGATCTTCCACCTTGACTGAGCACCACCCGTCCCGCCCCACCCCGTTCCCCGCCCCCCCGCACCGCACCGCCCGCCCGGGCGAGACACCCTGGAGATGACCTGAGATGCCTGACGTGAATGCCGTGAAGTCCGCGCTGCGGGGGCAGCAGATTGAGCTGCCGTCGTGGGCGTTCGGGAACACGGGCACGCGATTTAAGGTCTTCGCGCAGGCGGGCGTGCCGCGGACGCCGCAGGAGAAGATCGAGGATGCGGCGCAGGTGCACGCGCTGACGGGGGTGGCGCCGCGGGTGGCGGTGCATATCCCCTGGGACCGGGTGGATGACTACGCGCAACTGGCGGCGTTCGCGGCCGAGCGCGGGGTGGCGATCGGCGCGGTGAACGCGAACGTGTTCCAGGACGACGCGTACATGCTGGGCAGCGTCGCCCACCCGGACCCGGCAGTGCGCCGCAAGGCGGTCGATCACCTGCTGGAATGCGTCGACATCATGGACGCGACCGGGTCGAGAGACCTGAAGCTGTGGTTTGCCGACGGCACCAACTACCCGGGCCAGGACGACATCAGGGGGCGGCAGGACCGGCTGGCGCTGGCGCTGGCGGAGGTGTACGCGCGGCTGGGCGACGGGCAGCGGATGCTGCTGGAGTACAAGCTCTTCGAGCCGTCGTTCTACACCACCGACGTGCCGGACTGGGGCACGTCGCTGGTGCACTGCCTGGCGCTGGGGCCCAGGGCGCAGGTGGTGGTGGACACCGGGCATCACGCGCCGGGCACCAACATCGAGTTCATCGTGGCGCTGCTGCTGCGGGCCGGGCGGCTGGGCGGCTTCGACTTCAACTCCCGGTTCTACGCCGACGATGACCTGATGGTCGGCGCCGCCGACCCGTTCCAGCTGTTCCGGATCCTGCACGAGGTCGTGGCCGCGGGCGCGCACCTGCCGTCGGCGGGGGTGGCGTTCATGCTCGACCAGTGCCACAACATCGAGCCGAAGGTCCCGGCGCAGATCCGGTCGGTGCTCAATGTCCAGGAGGCTACGGCCAAGGCCCTGCTCATCGACGCGCCCGCGCTGGCCGCCGCCCAGCAGGCCGGCGACGTGCTGGCGGCGAACGCCGTCTTCATGGACGCGTACAACACCGACACCCGGCCGCTGCTCGCCGACCTCCGCCGCGAGATGGGCCTGGACCCCGATCCGGTCGCCGCCTATCACCGGTCCGGCTACCAGCAGCGCATCGTTACTGCTCGTATCGGCGGTACTCCCGCCAGCTGGACCTAAGCCAGAAGGAAGAGGATGGACTCCCAGTCACCCGCCGAGGTCACCGAGCTGCTCGCGCGCAGCAACCGGCTCGGCTCCGATCCGCGGAACACGAACTACGCGGGCGGCAACGCCTCCGCCAAGGGCGTGGTCACCGACCCGGTGACCGCCGCTCCCGTGGAGCTGATGTGGGTCAAGGGCTCGGGCGGCGACCTCGGGACGCTGACCGCCGCCGGGCTCGCGGTGCTGCGCCTGGACCGGCTCCGCGCGCTGACCAGCGTGTACCAGGGCGTCGAGCACGAGGACGAGATGGTGGCGGCCTTCGACTTCTGCCTGCACGGCAAGGGCGGGGCCGCGCCGTCCATCGACACCGCCATGCACGGACTGGTCGAGGCCGCCCACGTCGACCACCTGCACCCCGACGCCGGCATCGCCTTCGCCACGGCCGCCGACGGCGCGAAGCTCACCCGCGACTGCTTCGGCGACCGGGTGATCTGGGTGCCATGGCGGCGTCCCGGCTTCCAGCTCGGGCTGGACATCGCGGCGGTGCAGCGGGAGAACCCCGGCGCCATCGGCGTCATCCTGGGCGGTCACGGCATAACCGCCTGGGGCCAGACCAGCGCGGCGTGCGAGGCGAACTCGCTGGAGATCATCCAGGTCGCGCAGCGGTACCTGGACTCCCGCGGCCGCGCGGATCCTTTCGGGCCGGTCGTCGCGGAGTTCCGGCCGCTGCCGGGCGAGGAACGCCGTGACCGGGCCGCGCAGCTCGCGCCGGTGCTGCGCGGGCTCGCGTCCACCGACCGGCCGCAGGTCGGCCACTTCACCGACAGCGACGTCGTGCTCGGCTTCCTGTCCCGGGCGCGGCATCCGGAACTGGCGGCGCTGGGCACCTCCTGCCCGGACCACTTCCTGCGTACCAAGGTCGCGCCGCTGGTGCTCGACCTGCCGCCGTCCGCGCCGCTGCCAGAGGTGGTCGCCCGGCTCGGCGAGCTGCACGCCGCCTACCGCGGGAAGTACCAGGCCTACTATGACCGGCACGCGACCGGGGACTCGCCCCCGATGCGCGGCGCCGACCCGGCGATCGTGCTGGTGCCCGGCGTCGGGATGTTCAGCTTCGGCGCCGACAAGCAGACCGCCCGGGTGGCCGGCGAGTTCTATGTCAACGCGATCAACGTGATGCGCGGCGCCGAGTCGGTGTCGACCTACTCCCCCATCAGCGAGGCGGAGAAATTCCGGATCGAGTACTGGGCGCTGGAGGAGGCCAAGCTCGCGCGGCGGCCCAAGCCCAAGCCGCTGGCCAGCCGGGTCGCGCTGGTGACCGGCGGAGGATCCGGGATCGGCCGCGCCACGGCGCAGCGGCTGGCCGCCGCGGGCGCCTGCGTCGTCGTCGCCGACCGGGACGGCGACGCGGCCCGGCGGGTGGCCGGCGAGCTGGGTTCCAGCGATATCGCGGCCGCCGTCCTCGCCGATGTCACCGACGAGGAGGCCATCGCAGCGGCCTTCCGCGCGGCGGCGCTGGCCTTCGGCGGCGTGGACCTGGTGGTCAACAACGCGGGCCTGTCGATCTCCAAGCCGCTCGCGGACACGACCGCCGCGGACTGGGACATCCAGCACTCGGTAATGGCCCGGGGATCGTTCCTAGTGTCGCGGGCGGCCGCCGCCATGATGCGAGCGCAGGCCATGGGCGGCGACATCATCTATATCTGCAGTAAGAACGGGGTGTTCGCCGGACCCAACAACGTCGCCTACGGCGCGGCCAAGGCCGACCAGGCGCATCAGGTGCGGCTGCTCGCGGCCGAGCTCGGCGAGCTCGGCATCCGGGTCAACGGCATCAACCCCGACGGGGTCGTCCGCGGCTCTGGCATCTTCGCCGGTGGCTGGGGCGCCAGCCGGGCCGCCGTCTACGGTGTCCCCGAGGAGGACCTGGGCGCGTTCTACGCCCAGCGCACGCTGCTCAAGCGCGAGGTACTGCCCGAGCACGTCGCCGCCGCCGTGCTCGCGCTGACCGCCGGCGACCTGTCCCTGACGACCGGCCTGTTGATCCCCGTCGACGGGGGGGTGGCGGCCGCCTTCTTGAGGTGAGCACTGCCTGAGGTGAGCACTGCCTGAGGTAAGCACAGCCCTGAGGTAAGCACAGCCCTGCGAGAGGTGAGCGATGGTGACAGCAGGCGTGGGAGCCAGCGTGGGAACCCAGGCCCTCAGCAAGGACGACGTCGCGCTACTCAGGCTCCTCGCCGATGGCCTGCCGATCGAGGCCGTGGCCAGGCGCCTGCGAACCTCGGAACGGACTGTCCGGCGACGAACCCGGCAGATCTGCGACCGGCTGGAGGTCGGCGCGCCGATCCAGGCGGTCGTCTGGGCGGCCCACCACGGAGTGCTGTGAGCGGCCCGGTCGCGGTCGCGGCGGCGGACCTCGGCGCGTCCGGCGGCCGGGTCATTGTCGGCCGTATCGGGGCGGCCCGCGCCCGTGCTGGCCAGGCCCGTGCTGGCCAGCTTGACCTGCACGAGGCGCACCGGTTCCCGAACACTCCGGTCAGCGTGCTCGGCACCCTGCACTGGGACATCCTGGCGCTGCACGACAGCGTGCTGGCCGGGCTGCGCGCGGCGGCGCGGGACTTCGACCTGGCCAGTGTGGGGATTGACACCTGGGGCGTGGACTTCGGCCTGCTCGACTCCGCCGGGTCCCTGCTCGGCAATCCGGTGCATTACCGGGACTCCCGGACCGCGGGGGTCGCCGACCGGGTCCAGGCTGTGGTCACGGCGGACGAGATGTACGAGGTGACCGGCATCCAGCGGCTCCCGTTCAATACGATTTTCCAGCTTGCCGCCCTGGCGGGAACTCCGCAGCTGACGGCGGCGCGGACGCTGCTGCTGATTCCCGACCTGCTCGGGTACTGGCTGACGGGGGAGATCGGCGCGGAGCTGACCAACGCCTCCACCACGCAACTGCTGGACGCCCGCACGCAGGACTGGGCGACGCCGCTGATCGAGCGGGCGGGCCTGCCGACCGGGATCTTCCCGCCGCTGCGTCGGCCCGGTGACCGGATCGGCTACCTGTTGCCGGCCGTCGCCCGCGCGGCCGGCCTGGCCGCTCCGCTCCCGGTCACGGCCGTCGGCTCGCATGACACCGCCTCGGCCGTGGCCGCGGTACCAGCTCGCGGCGGCGACTTCGCGTACGTGTCCTGCGGGACCTGGTCGCTGGTCGGCATGGAGCTGGCCGAGCCGGTGCTGACCGCCGCGAGCAGGCGCGCCAACTTCACCAACGAGGTCGGCATCGACGGCACCATCCGCTACCTACGCAACGTCATGGGCCTGTGGCTGCTGCAGGAATCCTGCCGGGCCTGGGCGGCCGCGGGGCTGCCGGTCGATCAGGATGAGCTCGTGGCGCAGGCGGCCCGGGTGCCGCCGCTGGGTTTCGTGATCGACCCGGACGACCCGGCTTTCCTGCCGCCCGGTGACATGCCGTCCCGGATCGCCGCGGCCTGCCGGGCGCACGGGCAGCCGCCGCCGGAGGGTCCGGCGCAGGTCGCCCGGTGCATCCTGGACAGCCTCGCGCTCGCTTACCGGCGCGCGATCATCGAGGTGCAGGAGCTGTCCGGGCGACACGTGGACACCGTTCATGTCGTCGGCGGCGGCACCCGGAACCCGCTGCTCTGCCAGCTCACCGCGGACGCCTGCGGGTTGCCGGTGGTGGCCGGACCGGCCGAGGCGACGGCGATCGGCAACATCCTGGTCCAGGCCCGCGCGCTCGGCGCCGCACCGGGCGACCTTGACGGCATGCGCGCCCTGGTCCGCGACGCCCAGCCGCTGCGCCGCTTCGAACCGACCGGGACCGACGCCGCCCGCTGGCGCGCCGCCGCCGCCCGCCTCGCCTAGCTCCGTCCCGCCGGCCGGCGGGACGCCGGGTGCTGTACCACCGGTTCTGCGATCCGAACCCTGCGGGGTATTTACACCAGGGCCTCATCAAGAGCACTATGTATGCGCTTACGTACGCGCATACATGCCGGCTAGCCGCCCGGAGGCACCGGATGCGCTCCACCCCGACGGTCTACGAGGTCGCATCGCGGGCCGGCGTCTCGACCGCCACGGTGTCCCGAGTGCTGGCCGGCAACGAAAAGGTACACAAGCCCACCAGGGAGCGCGTGCTCGCCGCAGTGGCCGAACTCGGGTATGTGCCCAGCGGCGCCGCGAAGGATCTAGCCGCCCGCCGGACCGGGGTGCTCGGCCTGTGCTTTCCGGACTTGGTTAACGACCAGGACATCGACCGGAGCGACGCGAGTTACTGGTATGACGAGGTCATCCGGGGCATGGAACGCGCGGCCCGGCGCAGCGGCTACGCGGTGCTCATCGCCGCGACCCACGACAGCGACGACGTCAACCTCGTACTCACGGTGGCAGGACGCTGCGACGGGCTGGTCGTGCTGGCTCATACCGCGCCGGTCCGGGTGCTCGAGCACGTCGCACTGCGGATTCCCGTCGTGCTGCTGGCCGCGGAGGCCGCGGTCGGCGAGGAGGCGCACGTATTCGATCACCTGTCGGTGGCCAATGAGGCCGGCGCCCGCGAGGTCACGACCCACCTGCTAGATCATCATGGCTACCAGAGCATCCGCTTTGCGGCCGGCCCAGCGGAGTCGCCGGACTCCGCACGCCGTTTCGACGGCTTTCGCAGGGCCATGGCTGAGCGAGGCCTGCCCGCCCCTCGGCATCCCGATTACCACGGCGACTTCACTACGGCCGGCGGGCGGCGGGTGGCCGCCGAGATCTTCGCGGCAGGCGCGCCTCCCCGCGCCCTGGTGTGCGCGAACGACCAGACCGCCATCGGCGTCATGACGGCGCTGCAAGACACCGGCCTGCGCGTACCCGAGGACATCGCCATCACCGGATTCGACGGAATCCAGTTTGGCGAGCACCTGCGGCCCAGCCTCACGACGGTCGTCCAGCCGATGCGACTGGTCGGCGAGACCGCGGTGCGGCTGCTCAAGGAGCGCCTGGCCGAGCCGGCACTGCCATTGCGCGCTATCGAGCTGCCGGTCCGCCTTCGGCGGCGAGCCAGCTGCGGCTGCCCGGCGCCCTATAACTGCGCCGCCTTCCGGGAGCTTCCAGCGAGCATCGCGGCGGCCGGCCCAGCCACGTCGTGACGCCAGGCGGTCGTGGCCACTTCCGGTCACCATCATTGTTCCAGCCCAAAGGCGGACGTAGCGTCTGTTAAGAGCTGGGCGAATCACAGTAAATCCGCAGCTCTAGGCCTACGACGACCCTCCCCTGATCTGCGAGGAGTGCGATGATCTCCCAAGGCCGAATTCGCCGCCGCCGCTCCCAGCCCGCCGCCGCGCTTTTGCTCTGCGTCTTAGCGCTGGCCGCGTCAGCCCTGGCCCGACCGGCGCCCGCGACCGCCAGCATCGCCGCCGTCAGCAGCGCCAGCGCGGCGCGGCACGCCGCTGCGGCGTCCGCGAGCACGCCGTGGCCGTCCGCCCCCGACTGGCAGAGCTATGTCGAGGCGCCGTCCGGCTCGACCGTGTGCCCGGCGGCGATCGTCAGCACGTCGGGCACCGTGACCGGCGCGCAGAACCTGGTCTGCGGCGGCTCGGGCGGTGCCACGCTGACCATGACCTCGGGCGGAATGACCCCGACCATCGTGCTCGACTACGGCAAGGAAGTCGGCGGCACGCCGTACTTCGGCGTCTCCGCCGAATCGGGCACGCCGCAGCTGCAAGCCGGGTACAGCGAGGGCGAGAACTACCTGTCGGCTAGCGGGGACGGTGCCACGCCGTGGGGAGAGGGAGACTCCTCCCGCGCGGACACCTACACCGTCACCGGGACCGGGACGATCACCAATCGCTTCGTGCAGGGCGGTGAGCGGTACGAGGAGCTCACGCTGATCTCACCGGGCACCCTGACGCTGAGCGGCGTTGGCATCACTTACATCGCTGACCGCAGCGCCTACCAGGGGTACTTCGTTTCCAGCTCCGACGAGTTGAACAAGATCTGGTATGACAGCGCCTACACCGCCCAGATCGACTCGGTCCCCGCCAACTCCCTGCCCGGCGACTGGGCGATCCGCGGCGGCGTCATGGACGCGGACGGCGGCGACGTGGGCCTGCTCGGCCAGGGCAGCTCGTGGACCGGCTACACCGACACCTTCGACGCCAGCATCGTCACTAACCAGGCCGGCTGGGTAGTGCGCGGCCAGGACCCCAGCGACGGCTACGTGTTCATCCTGAACGCCGACAACGACACCGCCGGGACGCCTAACACGCTGCAGGAACTCGACCTGCACGGCGGCACTTACACCAGCGTGGGCAGCGTGCCGCTGCCGGTCGACCTGGCCCCCGGTACCTGGCACGCCGTGGCCACCACGGTGTCCGGCACGACCATCACGGTCTCGCTCGACGGACAGCAGATCACGAGCCTGAACTCGTCATCCTTCCCGTCCGGCAGCACCGCGTACGCCAGCGGGACGGCGGGCTTCCGCGAGTTCTCCGGCGAGGAAGCCGACTTCCGCAACCTCAGCGTCACCAGTGGCGGCACCACCCTCTACAGCAGTCCGCTGAACGCCGCCGCGAACCTGACGGCCTTCGCGGTTCCGGGCGTCAACAGCGTGGCCTCGATCCTGGACGGCGCCAAGCGCGACCGGGCCGTCTGGGTCGGGGACATGAACGTCGAGGGCCCGACTGTCTACTACTCCACCGACCAGACCGCCTATCTCAAGGGCGCCCTGCAGCTGCTCGGCAGTTACCAGCTGTCCAGCGGATTCGTCACCGGCGACCTGGCGCCGCAGGACCCGCTGCACACCGGCGCCAACCAGAGCGGCACGACGGGCACCTACTCGGCCTCGTACTCGACCTACTGGGTACTCGGCCTGGGCTCCTATTACCTGTACACCGGCGACACCGCGTTCGCCGCGCAGGAGTGGCCGGTGGTCCAGGGCGAGCTGGCCTGGAACGCGTCGCAGCTCGACTCGCGCGGGCTGTTCGTCACCAACAGCAGCGACGGCTCCGACTGGGACTACTACGACGGCGCCAAGACCGGCGAGGTCACCGAGTACAACCTCCTCTATTACAAGGCGCTGCTGGACGGGGCCATGCTGGCCACCGCCGCGGGGCAGAGTGCCCAGGCTGCGACCTACACCCAGGAGGCCGCAGCCCTCAAGACGGCCATCAACACCTACCTGTTCGACACCTCCACCGGGCTGTACTACAACAGCAACACCCAGACCACGGGCGTGGCCCAGGACGCCAACGCGCTGGCGGTGCTGTACGGTGTCGCGCCGGCGGCCGGCGACTCGTCGATCCTGGCGGCCCTCAAGACTGACCTGTGGACCAACCAGTACGGGCCGCTGCCCTTCACTGCCGCCACCGGCTACTCGCAGCGGGTCAGCCCGTATGCCAGCGGCTACGAGCTGGACGCCCGGCTGGCCACCGGTGACACCGCCGACGCCGAGCAGCTGCTCACCACCGAGTGGGGCCACATGATCGCGGCCGGTCCCGACGACACCGGGACGATGTGGGAGCTCGTCAACAACGACGGGACGCCCGGCTTCGGGTCGTTCACCAGCCTGTCGCACGGCTGGGCGAGTACGCCGACGTCGGCGCTGTCGGGGTACCTGCTCGGCATCCAGCCGGTCACGCCCGGCTACGCCACCTGGCTGGTCCAGCCCCACCCCGGCGACCTGGCCTGGGCGCAGGGCCAGGCGCCGACGCCACACGGGGCCGTTCAGGTGGCGTGGGCCGGCCAGCGCGGCGCCAGCCAGTTCAGCATGAGCGTGACCGCCCCGCCGGGGACGAGCGGGACCATCGCCGTGCCCACCTACGGCGCCGCGAACCCGGTCGTGGAGGTCAACGGGCAGGTCGTCTGGAGCGGCGGCACGTTCACCGCCGCGAGCGGGATCGGCGGCGCCCACCAGGACGCCAGTTACGTCTACCTCACCGGCGTCCAGCCCGGCAGCTACACCGTCGCGTCGAACCCCGGTCCCGCCGGGGCGCCGGCCGGCTACACCGCGTGCGCGGCGGAAAACGGCACCTGCTCGTTCGCCGGCACCCAGTCGGTCGCCTACGGGGCGAACGGCATCTTCGCCTACCAGACGCTGACCGGCGGGGCGGCCTGCGGCAACGCGGTCTTCGGCGATCCCGACTACGGGGTCACCAAGTCCTGCTACGCCGGCCCGGTCACCGCCGGCCCGGCCGGGTCGACGTTCTGCGCGCCGGAAAACGGGGTGTGCTCCTTCACCGGCACGGCCACGGTCGCCTACGGCGCGGGCGGCTCGTTCACCGACAAGTCACTGACGAGCGGCACCCCATGCGATAACGCGGTGTTCGGTGACCCCGGCTTCGGAGTCGTGAAAGCGTGTTTCCTGCTCTCCGCCGGATAAGGACGAGTTGACCGACTCGTGCAACCTGAGGGCGCCTTCGGCCCGTCTATCCAGGCGACAACCTGACCCGGCTACGCGAGCTGGATCTGGCCAGGCTCGTCAGCGCCCTGGCGGCCCAGCCCGCGTCGTAGCGTCGACGAACTGCCGCCGCGCCGGGTCACCCTAGCGCGGCGGCAGCTTCGCCGCCCCGGCACTCTGCTGAGCGTCCGCTGTGCCGGCCGGCCGGGCGGACGCGCCGCGGCCAGCGCAGGCTGCGGATCAGGCCACGTTCGCGACGGGTTCGGCCAGGCCAGCGGCCGCAAGACTAGCGGCCGAGGCGGGGGCCGGGGCGGGGGCGGGGGCGGAGGCCGAGGCCGGGGCGGTCGCCTTCGCTGGACTGGAACCCCCGGCCGAGGGACCGGCTGCGTTGGGGGCGCTGGAGACGCCCGCGGATCCGCCTGCGGTGCTGTGCTCCTGGTCTCGCCCGCTGCCGCTGCCGCTGCCGCGCTTCTCCCGGGTCTTGACGGGCCGCCTGGCCGGCCGGGCACTGACCAGGAGCTCACTCATCGGCTTTTCCGTGGCCAGCTTGTCGAACGCTGCCACGTCCATCGCCACCCGGCTCGGCTCGTCCTCGCCGGGCAGGTACAGCTCAACCAGAGCCACCTTGACCGCAGCCTTTTCCACGGCCCGCGCCTCGTCCGCGAGGACCTCGATCTCCACCGGCGCGCCGCCAAGCTCCGGATGCTCATGAATCACTATGCGAGCCACCGCGTCGTCCTCGGTGATGAGCTCGCCGCTCAGGTCGCTGAACTTGACCAACTTCTGGCCCACCTGGTGCCTCCCTGGATTGTCAGATTGCCGCGCCGCGACGTCGTCACCCTATCAAACATGAGTTCGGTACAGGAGCCAACGTTACACAGAAATCGAATGGATGACCGACGCCTGGCCGTGCTGAGCAAGGGCGGTGAACCCCGCGCATAATTTGACACGTTCCAAGATTGAACATGACACTGACAGTCCAGGTCAGAGAGGACGGCGGTGAACGCGCCGGTCAGCATCAGGGAAGTAGCGGCGCACGCTGGGGTGTCGGTGGGCACCGTCTCCAATGTGCTGAACCGGCCGGAGATCGTGGCCCGGGCGACCCGCGATCGCGTCTACTCGGCCATCAAGACGCTCGGCTTCGTCCGGAATGAGTCCGCACGGCAGCTTCGCGCCGGCCGCAGCCGCACCATCGGCCTGGTGGTCCTGGATGTCGCCAACCCGTTCTTCACCGACGTGGCGCGCGGAGTCGAGGACGAGGCGAGTACCGCCGGGCTGGCCGTCATCCTGTGCAACACCGACGAGCGGCTCGACAAGGAGCAGCGCTACCTGGACCTGCTGGAGGAGCACCGGGTCCAGGGCATCCTCATCACCCCGGTGGCCGACGCCGATAGCCGCCTGCTTCCCCTGCAGCAGCGCGGCACGCCCGTCATTCTTGTCGACAGCAAGTCACCGTCGGGCAGCCAGTGCTCCGTGGCGGTCGACGACGTGCTCGGCGGCGAGGCCGCGATGGCTCACCTGATCGAGACCGGGCATGAGCGGATCAGCTACGTCGGCGGTCCCGTCAGCCTGCGCCAGGTGGCCGACCGGCTGGACGGCGCGATCAAGGCCATGGAGCACGCCGGCCGGACGGCCGCGGACCTGCACGTCATCGAGACCGGCGCGCTCAACGTCGCGGCGGGTCAGCGGGCGGGTGCCCAGATAGCCGAGCTCCCCGCCGGGCGCCGGCCGACCGCCGCGTTCTGCGCAAATGACCTGGTCGCCCTCGGGCTGCTCCAGGAGATGACCCGCCGCCGGATCCGGGTACCCGACGAGCTGGCGATCGTCGGCTACGACGACATCGAGTTCGCCGCCGCGGCCGCCGTCCCGCTGTCATCGGTCCGGCAGCCGCGCCAGGAACTCGGCCGGATGGCGGCCCAGCTGCTGCTGGAGGAGGCGCTCGGCACGGCCGACCATCAGCACCGGCAGGTGATATTCCGGCCGGAACTGGAGATCCGCCAGTCCAGCCAGATAGCGGCGGCGCGCGCCGCCGCTAGCCGCCCGGCCGGGCCCCCGACTGCGGGCAAGCCCCTGGTTTCGTGATCACGACCCGGCCGGGCGGGAAACCGCCGTCCGGGCTGCCTCCCAACGACGTGGCTGGGCACCTCCTGTCGTGGTAGCGGCAGTAGGTGCCCAACCATGACGTCACCGAGGCGCTGGCACACTGCGTGGGCGAAGATGAGGGAATGGACCTTCCCGTGATGCCGCCGGTGTCGCCGATGCTGGCCAAGTCGGTCAAGGACATCCCTGACGGCCCGCTGAGCTTCGAGCCGAAGTGGGATGGCTTCCGCTCCATCGTCTTCCGCGATGGTGACGAGGTCGAGATCGGCAGCCGCAACGAGCGGCCGATGACCCGCTACTTCCCCGAGTTGGTCGCGGCCATCCAGGCCAACTTCCCGCAGCGCTGCGTGATCGACGGCGAGATCGTGATCCCCGACGCCGCCGGACGCCGGCTGGACTTCGAGGCGCTCCTGCAGCGGGTCCACCCGGCCGCGAGCCGGGTCCGGCTGCTGGCTGAGCAGACGCCGGCGTCGTTTGTCGCGTTCGACCTGCTCGCACTCGGCGACGAGGACTGCACCGAGCTGCCGTTCGAGCGGCGGCGAGCCGTCCTGGAGGAATCGCTGGCGCAGGCCAGCGCGCCGGTCTACGTCACCCCGGCCACCAGGGACCGGGGCCTGGCCGTCCAGTGGTTCAGCCAGTTCGAGGGCGCCGGGCTGGACGGGGTCGTGGCCAAGCCGCTCGACGGCCCGTACGCGCCGGACAAGCGGGTGATGTTCAAGATCAAGCATCAGCGGACCGCCGACTGCGTCGTGGCCGGCTACCGGCCGCACAAGAGCGGCGATGACGCCATCGGCTCCCTGCTGCTCGGCCTCTACGACGACTCCGGGCGGCTGGCGAGCGTGGGCGTGGTCGGCGCGTTCCCGATGGCCCGGCGCCGGGAGCTGCTCACCGAGCTGCAGCCCCTGGTGACCACCTTCGAGGGTCACCCGTGGAACTGGGCCGCGTCGCAGCCCGGCGTGCGGCACCCGCGGGAATCGGAGACGAGCCGGTGGAACGCCGGGAAGGACCTGTCGTTCGTGCCGCTGCGCCCCGAGCGCGTGCTGGAGGTGCGCTACGAGCACATGGAAGGGATCCGGTTCCGGCACACGGCCCAGTTCGCCCGGTGGCGCCCGGATCGCGACCCGGCCTCGTGCGGCTTCGCGCAACTCCAGGAGCCGGTCAGCTTCGATCTCGGGGAGATCCTGCCCCGCTAGACCCGCCGCGTTAGGCGGCGTGGCCGGGCCGCTCCCGCCGCCGCGGCCATACCTTGCGCAGCAGCCCCCGGCCGACCAGCCGGGCCCTGGCCAGCCGGCACGGCCCGTTGTAGATGATGAAGTCGTCGAACACGTGCACGCCGGGCTGGTCGGCGACCGACCGCGCGGCGTCGCGAACCGCGATCAGCTGGTCCACGGTCAGCTGCAGCGGCGGTTCATCCGGCTGGAACGTCGCACCGATCGGGTAGTCCCGGCCGGGCTCGGTCGTCATCTCGATGTGGCAGCCCATGACCTGCGTCACCGGCCGCGAGCTGGCGAAGTCCACCAGGCGCTCCAGGCTCGCGGCAAACGCGGTGAACTCTGGCGCGTAGAGCCGACCCCGGTACACAGTGTCGCCGGTGACCAGGAACCCGCTCCACGGGTCGTACACGGTGATGGCCGCCGGGTGATGGCCGGGACTGCCGGTGACCTCCAGCACCCGGCCGCCGAGGTCGAACGCCGCGACCTGGCCGGGCCAGTCCGTGAAGCCGAAGAACTTCTGCACCGCCGGGAGCTCCCGGCCGACCACTGTCGTATCCGGGCGGCCCGCGAACTGCGGGTCGCCCGCCACGTGATCACCGTGCCCGTGGGTGTGCGCGACCACGAGTTCGTACCGGTCCCGCGGATGATCGGCGAGCCAACCGGCCAGGATCTGGTCGACCGTCTCGCGCAGCGGGAACTTGTCTGGCTCGCGCGTAGCGCCGGTATCCAGCAACAGCACGCGATCGTTACCGCAGAAAAGGTACAGGAACGGAGCCTCGAAGCTGATCGCCTTGCTCTGCCGCAGGATGAAGGTGTGCGGGTCGCAGGCGTGCACCTGGATCTTGGGGTCGGGGCTGCGGGACCGGGACCGGGAGCCATAGTTCCAGCGGACATGCAGGCTGACTGGCGCCGGAGCGGCACTGGCGAAGTCAACCGGACTGCTGGTCATGACGGAACCGCTACTTTCGCCGATACGGCGCGGCCTGGGCAGGGCACCGGCAGGCCGTATTTCCCCCGCACGAGCGTACCGGTCACGCTCCTTCGTCGCGTCGTGTCATCGCAATGACCGGCCCAGTCCGGCTGAAGTGACCCACCCAGGACCGCTGGAATCGCCTCAACGTCACCACCCGGCAGGTGGCCGGGGAATGGACCGGCTGACGCTAGTGCACGACGCAGCCGCCGGCGGCGGCGCCGCCGTCCTGCGTCGCCGAACTGGGCTGGCCGCCCTGGCCGGAGGTACTCGCCGGGAACGCCTCCGCGAGCGCCTGGGCGATCAGCCGCGACCGCGCCGCATAGCCGGCCGAGGTGTAGTGGATGCCATCGGAGATGAACCAGCGGGGCTTGGCGACCGACGCCCAGTCATAGACCCGCATGTTCGGGTACCGGGCGCAGGCCCGCAGCAGGGCCTGGTTCCACCGCTGCATGTCGCTCTCGGAGTACGGGCCGCCGGCTAGCAGCGACTTGACGTTCACCCACATGACGGGCTGACTGCCGACCACCGACATCAGCTGCGCGATCCGCGCGCCGACGCTGACGGGCGAGCCGACATAGACGTCGGCCGTGTCGTTAGTGCCCAGCGCGAGCACCCAGCAGCCCTGGTACCCGCGCCGTACCAGCCGCTGGGCGACCGTGCGGGCGTTGGCCTGGCCTTGGAGGGTCTCGACGATCGACCGGCCCCCCGAGATCTCCCAGTGCACCTTCTGCACGCCCCGGCGCGCGTACTGGGCGGCGAGCCGCTGCTTACGGTTGGGCAGGTAGTTCGCCGAGACGAGGCCATCGGATGTCGAGTCGCCGATGTGCACCACGGCTCGGCACGATGTGCGCAGGCGCCGGGTCGCGCCGGGCGTGCTGACCGCCGAGCCGGGCCCGCCGCCGGAGGCGCCGCCGTTGACCGGAAGCGCCTTCACCTGGTCGCCGCCGGCGACGCCAGCGCCGCGGGCATGGTCGGCGCCGCGGGCATGGTCGGCACCGCTGGCACCGCTGGCCGCGGGCGGGGCGGCGGGGTGCGAGCGGGTCCAGGCCGACGCGGGCGGGACGACGCCGGCCAGGCACGCTCCCGCCAGGGCCAGGACTCCCCCGCCGCAGGCGATCGTCGCCCAGCCCTGCCGCCGGGCCGCGTGCCGCCGCCGGGTTCCCGACCGGAACCGCGCCCACCAGCGGTCAACGCTGCCATGGCGCACCGGCTCCTCGACAAACCGCCAGGACAGCGCCGCCAGCGCGATGCTCGCGGCCACCTGGAGGGTCGCGCGTCCGGCGGTGTCCCGGCCGTCGGGCGGCGTCGTCAGCGCGATGACCGGGAAGTGCCACAGGTAGATGCCATAGGAGCGAACGCCAATCCAGCGCGCCGGCGCGACGCCCAGCGCCCGGCCGATCCGGCCGGCCGGCGCGGCGACGGCCGCGACCACCAGCGCGGTGGCCAGCGACAGCAAGACCATCCCGCCGGGGTACAGGAAGGTTGAGTACTTGGTCGTGCGCCAGATCAGCGCCCCGATGACCAGCAGTCCCACCAGCCCCACGCCATCCAGGCACCAGTTGCCGGCCGCGCCGAGGTCGTGGCGCAGCTTCCGGCTCGGCCAGCTGAAGGCCAGCGCCGCGCCGATCAGCAGCGCGAAGGCGCGCGTATCCGTTCCGTCGTAGACCCGGGTCGGGTCGTAGCCCGGCTGATAGAGCATCGCCATCGCCAGGGCCGACGCGGCCGCCAGCACCAGGGCCGCGGCGGCCAGGCCGTAATACTCGCCGGACGCCGGACGCCTGGCCCTGGTGAAGCGCAGGCCCAGGTACACCAGCCACGGCCAGATCAGGTAAAACTGTTCCTCCACCGCCAGCGACCACAGATGGCCAAGCGGCGACTGGGGACCAAAATTGGCGAAGTAGGAGGAGTGCTGGCCGATCAGCCACCAGTTGCTCACATACCCGACCGCCGCCGCGACCGCTCCGCGCAGGGCGGGCAGCTGCGACTGGTCCAGCAGCGCGACCCAGCCGACCACGACGGCCAGCATCACGAACAACGCCGGCAGCAGGCGCCTGGCCCGGCGCTGCCAGAAGTCCAGCATCTGCAGGCTGCCGGTCTCCTCTTTCTGGCCGAGCAGCAGGTCGGTGATCAGGTAGCCGCTGAGGGTGAAGAAGATGCCAACGCCGAGTAAGCCGCCCGGTGCCCAGCTCAGGCCGACGTGATAGGCCACGACCGCGAGCACGGCCAGGGCTCGTAGCCCATCCAGGCCGGGCAGGTAGCGCTGACCACCGCGAACAGGCTCGGGCATGATCCCCCCTAGATCAGGCTGCCGAAGAACGGTCCCGCCATGGCGCCACGAAGGGCGGCCGGGCAGGCGACCGTGCGCAGGTACGACCCCCGGGCTGCGCTCGGAACAACGGCGAGAAACATCGCTGGGACCGGGCAGAAGATTACTGGAACCGGATCTCCATGTCACGGATAGTAATCGACAGGTCGGCGCACGTCACTAGCCATAACGGGCTACCGGACGCCCATGCCCCGCACCCGGCCAGCGTCCACCAGCCAGACATGCCAAAGGCCGGCTGAGCCCGGGCCAGGGAGGCCCCGGAGTCAGCCGGCCCGCGGTGACCGAAGCTAGACGCGCGCGGTATCCCTGCGGAACAGCAAGATCGCGCCGCCGGCGAAGATGACCAGCCAGACCACGACGTTGGCCACCCAGGCCAGGTGGACCCCCTGGCCAAGTAGCGGTGCGTGCACCAGTTCGTTAAGCCCGTACAGCGGCGTGCCCATGGCAATCGTCCGGGCCAGCGGAGAGAACTGGCTCAGCGGGATGAACAGGCCGCCGCCGAAGGACAGGAGTCCCACGATAAGGCCCAGGAACTGCATGACATTCTCGGTCGGCAGCAGGTACCCCAGAAACAGCCCGAACGCCGCGAACAGCACGGACCCGATCCATACGCTGAGTCCCGTGGCGATCCACAGGTCGGCCGCCATGTGCGGCTTGCCGGTGATCTTGCCCACGGCAAAGACGGCCACGACCGAGGTGAGCCCGAGCACCATGGCCGCTAGCAGCTTGAGG
>Ga0209839_10000487_pt1 | contig 19995 bp, 20 predicted proteins | sample OrgsoiDNA2013050_FD_185800 | JGI IMG/M metagenome (GOLD analysis project Ga0209839, IMG submission 185800) | Permafrost soil microbial communities from the Arctic, to analyse light accelerated degradation of dissolved organic matter (DOM) -... | ecosystem: Environmental > Terrestrial > Soil >... | reverse complement strand
GCTGTGGGAGGTCGACATCACCGACGGCCAGGGGCGGCTGGTGGCGAAGGGGCGGGTGCGCCTGGCCAACCGGCCCAATCCAAGCTGACCCGGGGCGTGATATTCGTGGACCGGGGGCGAGACGACCAGAAGGGCGCGCGCGTGCAGGCTAAAACCGGGACGGGAGCCCGCTGATGCTGGACGGCTACCCGCTCGTCGACGTCCACCTGCACCCGGCGCGGCGCTCGACGGTCAAGCTGGCCTGGGAGGAGTGGGCCCGCGACTTCGGTGGCGGCGAGGCGGTCGGCCGGCTCTACGACGCCGACGGCACCGTGAACCCGGCCCGGTTCGCCGCCTACCTGGCCGCGGACGGCGTGGACATCGCGCTGGTGCTGGCCGAGTACAGTCCCCGCGTCACCGGAATCCAGCCCGTGGAGGATTTGCTCCCGCTGGCTGCGCACAGCCCGGACCGGATCAAGGTCGTGGCCAACATCAACCCGAATGTCCACTACCCGGCGGACGAGGAACTGCAGCGCCAGCTCGGGCTCGGGGCCATCGCGCTCAAGGTCCACCCGGTCCACGCGCGCGCCGCCGCGAACGACCGCGCCCTGTACCCGGCCTATGAGATCTGCCAGGCGGCCGGGCTCCCGGTGGTCGTGCACTGCGGTACGAGCACGTTCCCTGGCGCGTCCAACACCTTCGCCGACCCGGTTGTGCTCGACGACGTACTGCGTGACTTCCGCCGCCTCAACATTGTGCTGGCCCACGGCGGGCGCGGCTGGTGGTACGACGCGGCCGCGTTCATGGCCCTGTCGAACGAACGGGTCTGGATCGAGCTGTCCGGCCTGCCACCGTCACGCCTGCGCGAGTACTATGCCCGGCACAGCTGGCCGCGGCTGACCCGCCGGATGATCTTCGCGACCGACTGGCCCGGTGTGCCCGGCATCGCCAGGAACGCCCGCGCCGTGGCCGCGCTGTGCCCGGACGAGGAGACCGCGCGCCTGGTGCTGGCCGGCAACGCCTGCCGCGTCTACAACCTGAAGATCCCCGGCACACAGCCCGCGAACTAATCCCCGGGCCGGAAGATCAGGCAGTTGCTCGTCGCCTGCGCGAACAGTTTCCCGTCCGGATTGACCAGCCGGGCCCTCGCCAGCGCCGTCCGGGTGCCGATGTAGTCGACCGTGCCCTCGCACAGCAGGCGCCCGGTGCTGGCGGTGATGGGCCGGATGAACCGGGTGTCCAGGTCCAGGGAGGTGTAATAGGCCCCGGCCGGCAGCATCGTATGCACGGCGCAGCCGCACGCGGAGTCACAGATCGTCGCGTAGACGCCACCGTGCACGGAGCCGATCGGGTTGTAGTGATACTCGGCCGGCGTGACCTCGAAGACCGCCCGGCCTTCCTCGAATTCGACCCCCTTGATCCCGAGCGTGGCCATGATGGGCGGCGCGGGCAGCCGCCCGGCCACGATCTCCCGGAAGAACGCCAGCCCGTCGAGCTGTCGTGCGGCGGCCGCCGCGATCAGGGGGTCATCCCACTGATACGTGCGCTGCCGCAGCGGCGATCCGGCCCCGTTCTGGCTCGCCGGGCCGGTGCTGGCTGGATCGGTGCTCGCCGGAGTCGTCGGATTCACGTGGCTGTTCCTCCTGAGTGAGCGGCAGCGGAATGTGGACGGTGACGTAGGGCCCGGCGTGCCAGTAACGGGCCGCCGGGAGATGGCTCCTGATCAGCGCCAGCATCTCGTGGTTCTCGGCCAGCACATCCATCATGAGGGTGGTCGCGCCGCGGGTGTGTGCCCGGGTGGCCAGCGCGCGCGTCAGGGCTGACCCTACGCCGTGCCCCTGCCACCCGTCGGCGACCACGACACCGATCTCCGTGACCGCGGTCCCGGCCGCATCGCGCGTGTCGGTGGCCATGCCGTGCCCGATGATCGCCCCTGCCTCGGTGACGACCAGGGCGTCGACGTGATCCCCGCCCGGAAGCGGGGCCCCGGCCATCCGGCGGAGCATCGCCGGGGTCAGGCGTGGCACGCCCGCAAAGAAGCGGAGGTACCGGGTGCGCAGCGACAGTCCGCCCACAAACTGCCGCAGCGCGCCCGCGTCCCCGTCCCGCGCCGGCCGCACCCCGAATGCCTGAGTTCTATTCACGAACCCAGCATCGCCCCGGATTGCTGAGTCTGTCAACTGGACTTAGCATACGGGGATGAGTCACTCGTGGGCCCTGGATTACGACCCGGCCAACTGCACGGTCGGCGCCGCGATCGGCATCATCGGTGAGAAGTGGACGTTCCTCGTCCTGCGCGAGGCCTTCAACGGTGTGCGCCGGTTCGCTGACATGCAGCGGCGCACGCACGCGCCCCGCCAGGTCCTGAGCGACCGGCTTTCCCGTCTCGTGCACCAGGGACTGCTCTACCGCGCTGTCTACCAGGAGGAGGGCCAGCGCAGCCGGCACGAGTACCGGCTGACCGATAAGGGCCGCGACCTCTACCTGGTCATGGTGGCGCTGATGCAGTGGGGCGACCGGTACGCGGCCGCGCCGGACGGCCCGCCGGTCGTGCTCACTCACCGCGACTGCGGCGAGCCGGTCCACCTCCAGCTCGGCTGCTCCGCCGGCCACGCCGTCGGCTCACCGCACGAGGTCACCCCGCTCCCCGGTCCCGGTGCCCGCCGCATCGCCTGACCGGCCCGCCCTCGCCCGCCTCAGAACAGCCATGAGGGGCGGCTGGCCCCATCGCCGGCGTTTCTCACCTCAACCAGCGTTTTCCGGCCCGGGTACCCGGGGTAACCGGGTACCCAGGGCCCCCATGGGCGGGGAGTCCGGCCGCCGTGCCCCGGGCCGCGAGCGGTGGCCGCGACCGCGCCGGGGGCGTGAGTTTCGCCACCGTACCCGGGTCACGGCCGTGAGTTTGGCTGCCGGAAGTTAAGGGATTTACGGACGTGAATAGCCATCCAGCGTGCGGCCCGGGCCCTTACCGATCACCCGGAGGTAGTGCCAGCGCGAAAGTTTTGGGACAAACTAGGTCGATGAACATCGAGGTAACGCGCATTCTTGGGGATGGCAGCATCCGCCGCGCACGGATCGAGCCCGAGGAACGCCCGGACGCTGCCCGCTGGCGTGATCTGGTCAGCCGGGCCAATTTGGATCTTCCGCCGCCCTACCGCCCTGATCCGGGGCGGCCGGTCTACCAGGTCAGTGACGGGGAGCACTCGATTCAGGTCGCCGAACGGGGCCTGGTGGGCCCGTTGCGGGACCTGGTCGCGGCCGTCCTCGCGGAAGGCGCAGACGCGGACTGACCCAGGCCGCACTGGGGGGCGGCAATAACGACTGGAGATATCGGGGACGCGGGGACCGGGGGATCGCGCCGGGGAGCGGCAGCCATCCATGGCCGGCTGAATGTGCGCGTTCGGGGGCGGGTTTGCTTGGTTTGCAGCCCGCGTTATCGGCGTGCGCCGGCGAATGATTTTCGTTTCCGTGTTATGGCAGCACCTGCGTCTTGAGGCCGGCGCCCGAGGCGAACCGCTCGATCCCCAGCGCGTAGTCCTGCAAGGGCAGGCGATCCGTGATGAACGTCGCCGGGTCGAGCACACCCGTCGCGAAGAGCCCGGCCGCGCGCTCGTAACTGTGCAGCACGGCCATCGAGCCGGTGATCGTGATCTCCTTGTTGTAGATGCGGAACGGATCGATGGTGACGCGTGTCGCGTAATCGGCCACGCCGAACTGCAGGAAGGTCCCGGCTGGCCCGACCCGCTCCAGGCCGTCCTGGATGGCCTGGCCGTTGCCGGTCGCGTCGATCACCAGTTCCCAGCCGAATGGCCGTTCGATCTCGTCCGCCGAGGTCACGGCGTTACTGCAGCCCAGCTCGCGCGCGAGCTTGAGCCGTTCGGCGCTGATCTCCACCATGTCGACGCTGGCCGCGCCGGTGCGCTTGGCTAGCTCGAGCATCATCAGTCCCATCGTGCCCGCCCCGTAGATGAGCACGTGCGCTCCGAGCTGGCTCTTCAGCACGTCGTAGCCGCGTACCGCGCAGGACAGGGGCTCGATGAGCGTGGCGTCCTCGGTCGTTATGTGCTCGGGCAGCCGCACGCAGTTCGCCGCGGGTACCGCCACGTACTCGGCGGCTCCGCCGGGCACGGTGACGCCGATCGCCCCCCAGCGCAGGCAGAGGTTGTCGTGCCCGATCCGGCAGTAGTGGCATTCGTGGCAGTACAGCGACGGGTCGACGGCGACCCGGTCGCCTTCCCGCAGATCGGGCACGCCGGGCGCGCCGGGCACGCCGGGCACGCTGGGCTGGCCGGAAGGACCGCTCCCGACCGCGGTGACCACCCCGGCGAACTCGTGCCCCGGGATGATCGGCAGTGACGGGGCGAACTCGCCCTGCATGATGTGCAGGTCCGTACCGCACAGCCCGCAGGCCGAGACCGCGACCACCACCTGGCTCGGGCCCGGGGTGGGATCGTCCACCGACGCGATTTCGACTGTGCCGATGCCGGTGATGACCGCGGCTTTCATTTGACTGCTCCGAGCGACAGGCCCTGGACCAGCTTGTCCTGGGCGGCGAATCCGGCGGCGAGTACCGGCAGCGAGATGACGGTGGCGGCCGCGCACACCTGGGCGAGGAAGAGTCCCTCGCTGGTGACGAAGCTGGTGAGGAAGACCGGTCCGGTCTGGGAGACCGTCGCGGTCAGGACGAGTGCGAACAGCAGCTCGTTCCAGCTGAAGATGAAGCAGATCAGGGCGGTCGCGGCGATCCCCGGTGAGGCGATCGGCAAGATGATCTTGCGCAGCAGCGTCAGCACGCCGGCGCCGTCGATGGAGGCCGCCTCCGGCAGCGCCCGGGGAATCTCGATGAGGAACGAGCGCATCATCCAGACCGCGATCGGCAGGTTCATCGAGGTGTAGAGCACGATGAGCAGCCAGATGTTATCGAGCAGCCCGACGTGCTTGGCGAACAGGTAGAGCGGCAGCAGCGCGGCGACCGGCGGCAGAAACTTGGTGGACAGGAAGAAGAACATGACGTCCCGCCACTTGCGGACCGGCTTGACGGCCAGCGCGTACGCGGCCGGGATGGCCAGGCACAGCACGAGCGCCGTGGAGATGATGCTCGCCATCGCCGAGTTGATCAACGCCGGCCACGGGCTGGTCCCGGTGCCGATGCCGAAGAACTCCTTGTATCCCTGCAGCGTCAGCCCGGCCCCGTAACTGGGCGGGTTCGTCGCCGCGGCGGCCTCGCTGTGAAAGGACGTCAGCACCATGTAGGCCACCGGCGCGAAGAACAGCAGCCCGATGACCCACGCCAGCAGGCCGAGCCACATGTTGCGCCCCAGCCGCATCGGCCGGCGGCGCCGGGACCGGGTGGCCGGCCGCGCGACGCGGGTGGCGGTCGCCGCGGTCATCGGATTACCTCCTCGCGGAGCAGGGACGAGACTACGCGCAGCGCGAAGTTCGCGATGATGAGCGATGCGGCGACGACGACGACCCCCTGGGCCGAGGCCAGGCCGTAGTCGTGCGCGCTGAAGAACGTCTGGTAGATGGTGTACGGCAGGTTGGCGGTGCCCAGCCCGCCGGAGGTGATGGTGAAGACAAAGTCGAAATTCTGCAGGATGAAGAAGCTCCCGAAGAGCGCACCGAGTTCGATGTACCGGCGCAGGTGCGGGAACGTGACGAACCGGAACGTCTGCCACGGCGACGCGCCGTCCACCAGCGCCGCCTCCATCACCTCGCTGTCCCGGGACTGCAGGCCGGCCAGCAGGATCAGCATCATGAACGGCGTCCACTGCCAGATCAGCGCCGCCTCGACCGCGATCTTCGGCTGGTCCTGGATCCAGACCGGCTGGACCGGGCTGTGCCCGCCGAACAGGTGCGTGATCCCGGTGATGGTCCCGTTCAGCAGGCCGTAGCTGGGGTTGTAGATGCCCTGCTTGAACAGCAGCGCCGCCGCCACCGGCACGATGAGGAAGGGGGCGATCATAATCGTCCGGATGAAGGCCCGGCCGACGAAGGCCCGGTTGAGCAGCAGCGCGATGGCGAGCCCGATCGCCAGGCTGACCAGCACGACGCTGACGGTGAGGACGACGGTGGCGATCACCGATCCGCGCAGGGCCGACTCGGTGAACACCGTCTTGTAGTTGGTGAAGCCGGTGAAGCCCGTGTTGCCCGGCTCCAGGGCGTTCCACCGCATAAAGGAGATGACCAGCGTGGCCACGAACGGCAGCTGGGTCACCACGATCATGAAAATCAGGGCCGGCAGCAGCGGGACCCGGCGGATCCACGCCGCCCGCCGTTCGCGCTTGGCCGCCGCCGCCCGCGGCGCGGGCGCCTGCGACATGCCCGGCCGCGCCGCCAGGACTCTACTCGACATGCTGGTCTGTCTCCCGTCTCGGTTCACACGGGCTTCCCGGCCTGCCCGCGGGCAGGCCCTTCGGGCCGGGCCGGTTCCCCGGCGCCGCCGGACGGCGGCGCCGGGGAGGCGGCGGTTTATTTCTTGTACTTGTTCCCGGCGGTCTGCGCCAGGGCTTGCGACTGGTTCAGCGCGTTGGTGACGCTGATCTGGCCCGCGATCGCGTTACTGATCAGCTGCGATACCGACGTCCCGAAGTCGGTGAACTCCGGAATGTCCACGAACTGGATACCGGGCGTCGGCCGCGGCTGCACCCCGGGGCTGCTGGGGTTCGCGGTCTGCAGGGCCGTGAGCGTCGGCTGCGCGAACGTGCTGGCCTGCTTCAGGTAGTTGGGGTTGGAGTAGGTCGAGGCGCGGGTGCCGGGCGGGACCTGGGCCCAGCCGAGCTTCTGGCCGACCAGGTTGATGTAGCTCTTGCCGGAGGCCCAGGAGATGAACTTCCAGGCCGCGGCCTGGTTCTTACTGGCCTTCTCGATGGCCCAGGCCCAGGTGTACAGCCAGCCGGAGCTGGTGGTCTTGTCGACGGGCGCCGGCGCGTAGCCGACCTTCCCGGCCACCGGGGAGGTGGAGGCGTCCAGGGAGCCCGCCGCCGACGTGGCGTCGTACCACATCGCGACCTTGCCCTGCTGGAAGTCGTTCAGGCACTCGGTGAACCCGGACTGCGACGCGCCCGGCTCGCCGTACTGCTTGACCAGGTTGACGTAGAAGTTCGTGGCCGCGGTGAACGCGGGCGCATTGACCTGAGCGCTCCAGTCCTTGTTGAACCAGGTGCCGCCGAAGGTGTTGACGACCGTGGTCAGCGGGGCCAGGACCTCGCCCCAGCCGACCTGCCCGCGCAGGCAGATGCCCTTCATGCCCGGCTGCGCCCCGGTGGCCTCCTTGGCCAGCGTGGCGACCTGCGCCCAGGTCGGGTGGGCCGGCATGGTCAGGTGCTTGGCCGCGAACACGTCCTTCCGGTACATCAGGAACGACGACTCGCCGTAGAACGGCTCACCGTAGATCTTGCCGTCGGAGCCGGTGAGCGAGGTGGCCATCGGCTTGAGGATGTCGGCCTGGTCGAATCCGGTATCGCTGGAGATGTAGCTGTCCAGCGGCGCCAGCCAGCCGTCCTTGGAGTAGAACGGGATCTCGAAGTTCGACAGCGTCGCCACGTCGTACTGGCCGGCCTGGCTGGAGAACTCCTGGCTGGCCTTGTCCCGCAGGCTGTTCTCCGGCAGCGTCGTGAAGCTGACGTTGATGCCGGTCTGCTTGGTGAAGTTCGCCGCGGTCAGGTGCTCCAGGTCAACCATCTGCGGGTTGTTCACCATGAGCACGTGAATGGTTGCGCCCTTGGTGCTGCCGCTGCCGCTGCTGCTGCCTCCGCTGCCTGAGCCACCCGCGCCGGCGCACGCCGCCGCGGTCACGCTGACCATCGCCACCCCTGCGGCGATCGCGGCGCCGCGCCAATGGGGCTGCCGTCTCCGATTCATCGTTGCGTCCCCTTCTCCGTTACCGATTGCCTATCTTAAGTTACTCATTGTCAGACGATGATCCTCGCCGGGCGGAATGCCGCTCATGTGAGCGCATTATGCTCATTTGCTACTTCACATTCCCCCGCCCATCGGGCATCGTCAAGATCCAGTGCCAAACTGATACCTAGACGCTCAGATGAGCGTTAGCTACGATCCGGGAATGGGGCGCGCTATGCCGGGACTGTCCGCTGACCGGCCCTCCGAGGTGGTCCTGGCGGCCCGGGCCGCCCGGCAGTACTACCTCGAGGGCGCGTCGAAGGTCGACATCGCCGACCGCCTGGGCATCAGCCGTTTCCGTGTCGCCCGGCTACTGGAAGCGGCTCGTGAGAGCGGCATGGTCCGCATCGAGATCGGCCTGCCGGGGGGCAACCTGGATGCCGGGCTGTCCGCCGAGCTGTGCTCTGTGTTCGGGCTGAAATACGCCTTCGTGTTCAACGTGCCGGACGACGATGTGCCCGCGCTCCGCAAGCGCCTCGGCGAAGCGGCCGGCCAGGCGCTGATGGACATCATCACCCCGGATGACGTGCTGGGGATGGCCTGGGCGCGGTCCCTGAGCGGCCTGACCGCCGCGCTCACCCGGTTCCCGCCCTGCCCGATCGTCCAGCTCACCGGGGCCGTCGCGCAGCCGGACGGCAGTGACCTCCTGGACCTGGTCCGCGGCGTCGCCCGGGTCGGCGGCGGCCGGGCGCACGTCTTCTACGCGCCCATGATCGTCGCGGACCCCGAGACGGCGGCCGTGATCCGGCGCCAGCCCGACGTCGCGGACGCCTTCGCGCTCGTGCCGTCCGTGACGGTCGCGATGGTCAGTGTCGGCGCGTGGGCCCCCGGCCTGTCGACGGTTTACGACTCGGTAACGCCTGCTGAACGCGATGCCATGGCCGAGTTCGGCGTTCATACTGACATGGGTGGCGCGTTTTTCGACAAAGAGGGAAACGCGCTGGAAACGCCGCTCGACAGTAGGATGATCATCACGCCAGGACCAGTGCTCGCGTCGATCCCGACCGTGCTCGCCGTGGCGTACGGCGCCGCCAAGAGTTCATCGGTACTGGCCGCGGTCCGAGGGAAAGTCGTTAATGGCCTGGTCACCCACACAAGCCTCGCCCGTACCCTCCTCGAGGAGGCCCGCGATGCCGGCGGCTGACCTGAGCGTCCCGGTGGCCACGGACGGCCCGCTGCTCGGCGGGACGGCCAACCGGGGCCTGGTGATCCGCGTGGGGCACACGGTCCGCCGGCCGGCCGCGCCGTACCGCGCCGCCACCCACGCCCTGCTCGCGCACCTCGCCGCGGTGGGTTTCGACGGCGCCCCCCGGGTCCTGGCCGCCGGTGCGGCCACCGACACGCTGACCTACATCGACGGGCGGGCCGCGACGCCGCCCCTGGCCGACGAGATGCTCACCGACGCGGCCCTGGTCAGCATCGCCGACCTGCTGCGCCGCTACCACCAGGCGGTGGCCTCGTTCGACCCGGCCGGGTACCGCTGGCCCCGCCGCCTCCCGGCCCGCTTCACGGCCGGGCTGGTCAGCCACAACGACGTCTACCCGGCCAACTTCATCTTCCGCGGCGGCCGCGCCGTCGCCCTCATCGACTTCGATCTGGCCGGCCCGGGCAGTGCCATCTGGGATCTCGCCGCCGCGGCCCGGTACTGGTGCCCACTGCGCGACGAGCGCGACATCAGCGACTCCCGGATGGGCGGCTCCATCCGCCGGTTCCGCCTGCTGCTCGACGCGTACGGCCTGGCCGCCGCGCAACGCAGGGAGGTGGCCGAGGCGATCGTCGCCAATCACGACTGGGACTGCGCCATCATCGCCGAGGGGGTCAGGGCGGGGCACGCCGGTTTCATCGACGCCTGGAACGAGAACGGCGGCACCATGATCCGTGCCCGGCGCTGGTGCGAGGCGCACCAGCGCGAACTCGCGGCCGCCGTCGCCTGAGGAAGGCGCCGACCCGCTCGTCGCCGGCCTGCTTGTTGTTGGCCTGCTTGTTGTTGGCCTGCTTGTTGTTGGCCTGCTCGTCGCCGGGACGTTAGCGCGGACTCCGGGTCCCCCGTCGCTTGCCGAGCCGTATCCCGCCGAAGACCAGGTTGGCCAGGAACAGCACGATCGCGATGATCAGCAGGTAGAACAGGCCCTTGAGCACGACGCCGAGGATGCCCAGGGCGATCGCAATGATGATCACAAACAGAAACAGCGCCATGCCGCTATCCTTCCCCGCTGCGCCCCGTTTACCGGCGGGCCAGCAAACGCTCCATCTCGCCCGCATCATATGGCAGCTCATAGTGCCTGAAGACGCCGGGTTCGTCGGGGGCCAGCAGCTCCCCGTCGGTGTCGATGGACGGCGCGTCCCTGACGAGTTTCTTCGGGAAGGCCACCTTGAGGTACCCGGGGCCGACCTTCGCCCCGGCGGTCGGCACGAACACCAGCCGTGACCGGGACAGGATCCCGATCTTCACGGTCGCGAACATGTACTCGTCCGTCCGGGTATCGACGTAGAGGGCCTCCAGTTCGCCGATCTTCGACCCTGAGTCATCGACGACATTGTGGCCCCGCCACTCCCGAATATCCTCGGCCTCAAACACCGGTGGGCGCCTCCGTCCGGTCCGCGATCATGGGGCGGCGCTAGCCGGGGAGGCTAGCTCACGTGACATTATGCTCGCTGTCCCTGTCTTTCGGCGCGCGCGGCACGGCCGCGGGCGCCCCTTCCGTGACCGCGGCGCCCCGCCCGCCGCTCGCGGGTACCCAGCGTGCGGGCAGGAGGTGAGCACCGATGTGCCGGTTGTTCGGCCTGCACGCCGGCCGCCCGGTCGATGCGGAGTTCTGGCTGATCGGCGCGCCGGACAGCCTGGCGGCGCAGAGTCACCGCAATCCGGACGGTGCCGGGATCGGGGCGTTCGGCGTCGGCGGCCGCCCCGAGGTGTCCAAGCAGCCGATCGCGGCCTGGCAGGACACCGATTTCGCCCGCACCGCGCGGCACCTGCACGGCACCACCTTCGTCGCGCATGTCCGCTACGCCAGCACCGGCGCGCACACGCATGCCAACACGCACCCCTTTCTGCAGGACGGCCGGCTGTTCGCCCACAACGGCGTCGTGCAGGGCCTGCCCGATCTGGACCGGCGGCTCACCGAGCTGGGCACGGCTGACCTGGTGCACGGCGAGACCGACAGCGAGCGGGTGTTCGCCCTGATCACCGGGGAGGCCCGGCGGCACCGCGGCGACCTGGGCCGGGGCATCACCGCGGCCATCGGCTGGATCGGCGGCCACCTGCCGGTGTATGCCGTCAACCTGGTCCTGGCTACGGCGACCGACCTGTGGGCGCTGCGTTACCCCGCCACGCACGAGCTGTACGTGCTGGACCGCCCCGCCGGCGGCACCGGGGGCGGCCCAGCCGGCGGCCGGGCCGGGGGCTGGGCTGGCGGTGCTGGGGCGGGCCGCGCCCTGGAGGCGCGCAGCAGCCGGATCAGCGCCCGGTCCCCGCATCTGGCGGACCAGCCGTCGGTCGTCATCGCGAGCGAGCGGATGGACGACGACCCGGCCTGGCGCCTGCTCGAGCCGGGGGAGCTGCTGCACGTCGGGCCCGATCTGCGGATCGACCGCAGCACACCGTTCCCGCCGGAGCCCCGCCACCTTCTCCGGGTCTCCGACCTCGACCCGGCCGCCGCGGCCTCCCAGCATCCCGCCTGAGCCCCAGCTGAGCCGGGTGATCAGGACAGCAACTCCAGCTCGCCGGAGGTAATGCGGGCGGTGATACTGCGGGAGGCTCCGGGCGCCTGCGGAACGCCGACCCGGATATAGCCCGAGCTGACCTGCTGGCTGACCCGGTAAGGGACTGCGGCCGGCAGCTGGATCGTGGCCTGCGCCGACGTCAGCCTGCCCGCCGGCCCGCGGTCGATGCATTCCGGTAAGTAAATGGTAACGGCATCGTCACGGCCATCTCGTCGTTAAACCGTAAATGTGCAGGTGAGCGGGCCTGCGGTCACCGACGCTGACCGAGGGTGCCCCGCTGTGCGGTGCCGCTGCCATTCCCTTACATCCAGTCACAGGTTAGTGACCGTTTTTACCGGGTAAAACCCCGGCCGTCTCATTGTGAGACGCCCCCCATGAGTTGAAAAAACACAGGCCGCCAGCGGCCGGGACGGTGCGGACCGCGCGTTTATCGCGCCGTTGTTCTCGTTCCGGCTTTCGCGGCCTGATCACCGGAAGGACCTTTCATGCTCGCCATCGTCGCGGCCATCCTCTTCGCCATCGCGTTCATTCTCAACGCCGCGGGTGAAGCCACCAGTGCGGTCTTTGACCCCACCAGCCTGCTGCTGGCCGGCCTGGTCTGCCTGGCCCTGCATCTGGCCGGTATCGGCAGTGGGTGGTCCTGGCGCCGCTAATCGCCGGGTCGCGGGCACGGGCGGGCATCCCCCGCCGGTGCCCGCCTCCGGCCGGGGATGGCGGTCAGCGCGCCTGCCTCCCTATTCTCCGCCACCCGGTCATGAGCGTACAAATACGACCAATGTGCGCTATCGGCATAGGCTATGAAAATATTAGCTATAAATTATCCTGCCCAATGTGGTGCAGCTCCACGGCAAACACAAGCTAATTAGAAAAGGCGCCATAAGTGCAGCGAGCGTGCTATACAACGTTAGGACCGCTGCTGACCAGTTATGCGTGGAGGGGACGTTATGATGGCGAAGTCTATTCGTTTGCGCCCCGGAAACTTCGCATTACCGGAAGAATCGGCTCCGGCCGGATCCGATTCCCCGTCCAGCCGGGAGACGCAAAGCGCCGGATTCGTCCGCCTGCCGCATTACGCGCGGCACGCCAGGGCGGCCGGGCTGGAGCCGCCTCCCTCGCTCTCCCTCCCCATCCGCTCGGCCGAGCGCCGGCGCTGGTCCGCGGAGCTCACGAGCCCGGCCGTGGCCGGGCTCGTCCTGCACGGCGTCGGCGGGATCGGCAAGTCGGCGCTCGCCGCCCAGATCGCCGAGCGGATCGGCCGGCTTGAACCGGATCGCGTCACCACGGTCCTCACCGGAGAGGTGACCGCCGACACGTTCCTCGCCGGGGCCGCCGCCGCGCTTCGCCGGCACCCCAGGGCAGCCGCCCGGGGCGGCAGCACGGCGGAAGCGGTGGCGGCGGCGGACCGGGCCGAACTGCCCTGGGCCCAGCGCCTCGCGCTGCTCCGCGGTCACGTCCTCGATCAGCTGCCGCTGCTCCTCGTGCTCGACAACTTCGACGACAACCTGTCGCTGGAAGCCGGCACGTGCACCGTCCGTGACCCGTCGCTCGTTGAGCTTCTGGCCAGCTGGGCCCGCCCGCCGCACCGGGGGCGGCTGCTGATCACCTGCCGGCACCGGTTCGCTGTCCCCGGGGCGGCCGCGTCCCGGCTGGGGTTCCGGCACCTCGGGCCGCTGTCCCGCTCCGGCTCGATCGAGCTGGCGATGTCCCTGCCCGCGCTGGGACTGCTCGGCGAACAGGAACTCGACCGCACCTGGCGGCTGCTGAGCGGCCATCCCCGGGCCATGGAGTACCTGGACGCGCTGCTGCTGAGCCGCGACGTCCGCTTTCCGGCGGTAGCCGACCGTCTCGCCGGGGCGATCGCGGGCCAGAAGGGTCACCCGGCCCGCCGCGCCGCGCCGACCGAGTTGCCGTTGCCAGCCACAGAAACGTCCGCGCTGGCCGCTGCGGACCTGCTGCTGGGCGACCTGTTCGGCCAGCTCAGCGCCGGGGCACAGGGACTTCTGATCCGCGCGTCGGTCTTCCGCGCGCCGATCGGCCGTGACGTTCTGCTGCTCCCCGTCGGTCAGTACAGCCCGGCTGAGCTGGCCGGCCTGCTCGGCGAATGCCGGGCCACCGGCCTGCTCGCGACCGGCCCCGGAGACGATCCGCCCTCGGTGTTCGTGCCCCGCTGGACCGCGTTCGAGTTGCACCGCCGCCTGGCCGAGCGGCAGCGGGGCGGCGAGCTCACCGAAGCCCACCGCCGGGCCGCCGAGTACTGGCGGTGGCGCATCACCGCCCGCCCGCATGATCACCGCGCGGGCCGCGAGGCGGGCTACCACCTGCTCCAGGTCAGCGAGCTGACTCGGCAGGCCCCGGCCGAGGGCGGGCACGGGGCCCAGCCCCGGCGGCGCCGCGACGTGCTGGCGGGCATCGCCGTGAGCGCGGCCGTGAGCGCGGCCGCCTTCCTGGCCGTTGGGGCCAGCGGCGCCGCGAGCGGCGGGGGCCACCCGTCCCGTCTCCAGACCGGTGCCGGCGGCACACCGGCCAGCCCGGCCGCCGCGATCCGTCATGAGGCCGCGGCGTGGGTCGCCAGCCAGGTCAACGGGGACGCGATCCTCGCTTGTGATCCGGCCATGTGCTCCGCGCTGCTGGCTCAGGGCGTAACGGCCGCGAACATGCTGGTACTCCGCTCTGCGGCGGCCGACCCGCTCGGCTCGGACGTCGTGATAGCGACGGCCGCGGTACGCAGCCAGTTCGGCGCGCGGCTGGCCGGCGTGTATGCGCCGGAGGTGATCGCCAGCTTCGGCTCCGGTGATCTGCGGATCGACATCCGCGCGGTGGCGCCCGACGGTGCGGCCGCTTTCCAGCAGTCACTGGCCGCGGACCTGGGCGCCCGCCGGGCCGCCGGCCTTCAGTTGCTGCACAACTCCCGGATCGGGACCTTGCCTGGCGCGCGGGCCGCGCTGCTCGCCGGCCAGGTCGATTCCCGCCTGCTGATCACGCTGGCCGCCCTGGCCGCGGCCGGCCCGCTGCGGATCGAAACGTTCGGCGGTGCCGCGCCCGGGGCCGGCCCGGGGGTCCCGCTGCGGACGGCCGAGCTGGCGGCCAACGGTCCTCCGGCCGCCTCGGCCGCGAGCCTGCGGAACATGCTCGCCTTCGTGCGGGCGCAGCGGCCGCCGTACCTGGCCGTCCGCGCGGGCATCGTCCGGGACGCGGACGGCTCGCCCGTGCTGAGCGTCGAGTACGCCGCGCCCAGCCCGGTTGGCCTGCTCCAGGCGCAGGGGGACCCCGCAGCCGACTGATACCTGACCGCGATGACACATTTCTGCCCGGGGGGGACGCGCCGGGCTTATCAGGGGAGGACAGAGCAATGACAGTGCCACGGAAAATCATCCGGCTGCTGCTCGGGGCGCCCGGCTCCCTCGCCGCTCCCATGGCTGGCCACCCTCGCCGCCGGCGTCGTGCTCGCCGCCGCCGGCGCGTTTCGCTACCGCCACGCGGCTCAGTAGCCGTGATCGGCCAGCAGGGCCCGCGCCCGGGAGATGCGGGCGTTCAGGTCGGCCAGGAAGGCATCCAGCGCGGCCCGTTTCGCTTCTACGGTGGCGCGGAGATCTTCCTGCAGGACCAGGCACTCGCGGGTGAGCTGCCGGCGCTCGTCCTCACTCGTGCGCTCGTCGTGGTAAGTCAGCCGGATCTGCGCGATCCGGTCCTCGTTGCGCAGCACCAGCGCGACCTCGTCCAGGTTGAGGCCGAGCAGGGTCTTCAGCTCCACGATCCGTTCCACCCGGGCGACGTCGCCCTCCGAATAGCGCCGCAGGCCGCCGGGCGTGGTGCTGGCCGGGACGATCAGGCCTATCTGCTGGTAGTAGCGCAGCGCTCGTTCGGACACGCCGAGCCGCTGGGCCGCCGCGCCGATTCCGAGCAGTCCTCCCTCAGCCGGATGGGCCCGGGCCATGGCGGTCACCCGGTTCACACCCCTCCGAGCGGTGTGCCGGATTCCTCGTCGGCGCCGGTCACCCTGGGCGGTGCCGTTCCGTTCGCTCGCGGCCCGCTGGCCGGCTGTCCTCCGTCGCCGTCCCGCGTCCCGTTGCCGGTCCCGGCCCGGAGCCCGATGGTGTCGACGGCGTCCCGGCCGTCGGTCGCCAGGGGCTCCAGGCCCATCAGGCCCCCGGCCTCGGCCGCCCCCTCGGCCAGTTCTTCGGCCAGCGGCTCCGGGGTGTGCATGTAACGCTGGCCGCGGACGGCGGAGGCGATGATGGCGATCAGCGTCGCGATGGCGGCGAAGGTGAAGGCCAGGTGCAGTCCGTCGGCGAAGGGCTGCTCGATCAGCTTGGGGAAGAACGACCGGCCGGTGATGTAGGCGGCCTGGCTGGGCCGCAGGTGCTGGAGCGCGCCGGTCGGGCCGAGCAGTTGCTGGATCGGGTTGTACCCCAGGAACGCGGAGAAGAGGCTGCCGATCGGCGGCTCGTTGGCCACCGTGTGCGCGGCGGCGGACGGGACGCCCGCCGCGACGAGCCCGCTGTACAGGTGCTTGGGCAGGTGGGAGGCCAGCCCGAGGGTGACGATCGTGAAGAACAGGCCCATCGACAGCACGGTGGCCGAGTTCTGGAATGTGTTGAGCATGCCCGCACCCGCGCCGCGCTGGTCGGGCGGCAGGCTGTTCATCACCGACGCCTGGTTGGGCGAGAAGAACAGCCCCATGCCGACCGCGAACAGGAAGATGAGCACGGCGAACCAGATGTAGCTGAAGTTGATGGGCAGCAGTTCCAGCAGCAGGAAGCTGGCTCCGGAGACGGTCAGCCCGGCCGTCGCGAACAGCCGCGCGCCGTAGCGGTCGGACAGGGCGCCCGCCAGTGGGCCGACGATCAGGAACCCGACGGTGAGCGGGACCATGGCGATGCCGGCCCACAGCGGCGTCTGGCTGAAGCTGTAGCCGTGCTGTGGCAGCCAGATGCCCTGCAGCCAGATGATCAGCATGAACTGCAGGCCGCCGCGGCCAAGCGCGCCCAGCAGACCGGGGATGTTGCCCGCGGTGAAGGCCCGGATCCGGAACAGGCCGAGCTGGAACATCGGCTGTGGCACCTTGGTCTCCACCCAGGCGAACAGGGCCAGGATCGCGATCCCTCCGATGACGGCGGTCAGCACAAAGGGGCTGGTCCATCCGGTCGGGTGGCCGCCGTAGGGGAGCAGCGAGTACACGATCCCGGTCAGCAGGGCGACCAGCCCGATGGCGAACAGGGCGTTGCCCAGCCAGTCGATCTTGGCCGGAATGCGGACCCCGTTGTCGCGCAGCTTGAGGTAGGCCCAGACCGTGCCGAACAGCCCGAACGGGACCGACACCAGGAACACCAGCCGCCACTGGATCGGGGCGAGCACGCCGCCCAGCAGCAGGCCCAGGAAGGAGCCGGACACCGCGGCGACGCCGTTGATGCCCATCGCCTTGCCCCGCTCGTCCTCGGGGAAGGCGTCGGTCAGGATGGCCGTCGAGTTCGCGAACAGGAACGCGCCGCCGACCCCCTGGAAGATCCGCATGATGATGATCCACAGGGCGCCGGCCGGCCCGGTGAAGAACGTTGCGGACAGCGCGATGGAGAAGATCGTGAAGATGGCGAAGCCGAGGTTGTACATCTTGACCCGGCCGTAGATGTCACCCACTCGTCCCAGGCTGACCACCAGCACCGCGGTGACCAGGATGAAGCCCATGAACACCCAGAGGAAGTACGAGGTGTTCGACGGCACCAGCGGGTTGAGCTTGATCCCCCGGAACAGCGCCGGCAGCGAGATCAGCAGGATCGACTGATTGATCGTCACCATCAGGATCCCGAGCGTGGTGTTCGACAGGGCGATCCACTTGTAGTGGACGCTCCGGCCCCGCGGTGCCTCGGGCCCGGCCGGCGGATTTCCCGCTACAGACATAGATCTCCCCAGAGTCGCCGGCCAGTTGCCGTTCGCACAGTAAATCGTAACGGACCTTAACGTTAACGTCAGGTCTGGGAGCCCTCGGCAGCTTGTGCTCCGTTCCCGGACATACCCGGCGCGGCCCGCGGGCCGCCCCGTTGCTGCTTCATCGGCGGCCTGTCGCCCTTCGGTACGTCCAGGGCGGACCTCACGCAGGTGCCGGGCGGCCTAGTGCGTGTGGATGACCGCCAGCGGGCACGGTGCCTGCCACAGCAGCGTGTGGGTCACCGAGCCGAGGGGCATGCCCCGCATGCCCCCGCTAGCGCGGCCGCGGCAGCCCACCACGAGCAGTTGTGCGTCCTGGGCCGCGGCGAGCAGAGAGGCCCGCGGCGACTCGGTCGTGATCTGCCGGTGGACTTCGGCGCCGGGGTTGTCCTTCTCCCAGCGGAGGATCGACTGCTCGGCGTCGTCCGCGATGTCGTGGGCCACGGCCAGGCCGCCCGGAGCATCCGACAGCGCGCAGACCACCACGAGCGGAACGTCCCGCGCCACGGCCTCCGCCCCAGCAAAGGCGAGCGCGTTCCCGGCCGCCTCCGATCCGTCCACCCCGACCACAATGGGGCCGGGCTGGTACCGGCCGGCTGGGCGCCAGTGCCCGCGGACCACCACGACGGGCCCGGACGCGTACGCGGCCACCTGGAGGCTGACCGACCCGAGCATCAGCCCGGACAGCCCGCTCAGGCCCCGGGAGCCGACGACCACCACGTCGGCGGCGTTGCTGTGCTCGCACAGCACGTCGGCGGCGGGTCCTTCCGCGAGCAACAGGTTGACGTCGGGCGCGAGCACGCTCCTCGCGCCGGTCGCCAGAATCCGTTCCGCGCTTTCCCGGGCCAGATCTTCCGGTTCCCCGGCCAGTGGTGGCCCGGCGGATCCGGGGGTCCAGGTGTGGCACACGGTGAGGAGCACGCCGCGGGCCCGGGCCTCGTGTGCCGCCCAGCTCAGCGCCTGGTGACTGCTCGATGAGCCGTCGTAGCCGACGAGGACTCCCAAGTCGGTGCTAGCCATGGCCACCTCCATGTCCCTTACCCGCGACGATCGTCCCTGCGAGGGGCAGCAGGCAGGGGCGGGGGTCCATCTGAGGCGGGACGTTCGGTCCGCGGCGAGACTCGGGACCTTTGGCCGTGGGCACTATGTGCTCGGGTCCCTGGCACGCCGGTGCCCGCGGCCGCAGTCTGGCCGGAGGAGCCGCCCGAGTGGGCAGTGGCCGGCCCACGACGGGCTGGCCTACGGCGGGCCGGCCGGGCGGACCATGCCGGTGAAGGAGGCAGAGCGATGCTGACCAGGCCAATTGTGGTGGGCGCCGACGGCTCGGAAGAGTCTTTGCATGCCGTGGAGTGGGCGTGCGCCGAGGCCGCGCGCCGGAAGGTTCCGCTGCGGATTGTCTCGGTGAGCCCGGCCCCTTCCCGTGCCGGTGCTGCGGAGGACTCCCCGCGGACCGTCGACGCCGCCCTGCGGGACATCTACGCGCAGACGCTGACGACGATGGCCGAGTTCGCGGCCAGCATGGCCCCCGGTATCGCGGTCGAGACGGAACTGCTATCCGGGGCGCCTGGCCAGGTGCTGGCGCGGGACGCGTCGGGAGCCTTGATGCTCGTCGCGGGCGCGTTCGGATTCGGCGGGTACGGGGAAATGCGCGCGGGCCCGGTGAGCCGGTACGTGGCGTCGCACGCCACCTGCCCGGTCGTGGTGGTCCGCGACCAGGGCCGGACCGTGCACGGCGAGATCCTCGTCGCGGTGCGGGACCCGGCCGAGGCCGCCGCGGCGTTCCGCTTCGCCTTCGAAGAGGCCGCGCTGCGCGGTGCCCGGGTCCTGGCCGTACACGCCTGGCACTGGCGGCCAGCGTCCGCACTGGAGTCCCCCGCCGCTCATGATGGCGCTGACTCCCCGTACGGACGAGGGCTGACCCGGGTGCTGACCGCGCCGCTGCGCCATCCCGATATGCGGGCGCAGTCCGCGCAGGCCGCCGCGCGCCTCGCCGAGGCGCTGCACGACTGGCAGCAGCGGTACCCCCGGGTGCCGGCCAGCCCGAAGGTCATTCACGGGCATCCGGGCCGGGTCCTGGCGGCGATGTCCGGCCTGGCCGACCTGACCGTGATCAGCCGCCGTGACGGCCACGAGGGCCTGCGGATGAGCGGCGGCCCGGTCCTGCAAGCGGTGCTCAACCACGCCCAGGGACCGGTAGCGGTCATCCCGCCCGGTGAGCCCGCCTGACGCGTGTCCGGCCGGCGCCCACGGGGGATGCGCCGGCCGGAGGGAGAGGGAGCGGGACTAGCTAAGTGAGCCGGGTGCCGGCTGCACCGCTAGGCGGCCTTGGCGTGCTGGGCCTTGGTGACGAAGATCTCCGCGTCAGCGGACGCGCGGCGTCCGCGGACGATCGCGGTGCCGGAGCCGATGAGGGCCAGGCCGGCCAGGCCGAAGGAGATGAGGGCGGCGATGTACATGATCTGGGAGGCC
>Ga0209839_10000486_pt1 | contig 20036 bp, 16 predicted proteins | sample OrgsoiDNA2013050_FD_185800 | JGI IMG/M metagenome (GOLD analysis project Ga0209839, IMG submission 185800) | Permafrost soil microbial communities from the Arctic, to analyse light accelerated degradation of dissolved organic matter (DOM) -... | ecosystem: Environmental > Terrestrial > Soil >... | reverse complement strand
GGCACACCCTCCGGAGGCGGGCGTGGCGCCGATCGCGCGCGAGGCGCGCGCTCGGCTCGCTGAATGGTGGCCGCAGCTCGGGCGGCGAAACATCCGCGAAGGTTAGACGCCGGCGGCTCGACTATTCGCCAGGCAGCGCGCAGTAATCCCCTCGCTGCGAGCCTCGCCCGGCGGCTGAAGTCTTGGGCTTCGATCGCGTAGCCGGAGCCTGTCAAGCTCGGTGAGACGCTTCGTGGTCGAATTTATTGAGCAGCGACCTCCTTCTCTTATTGCTGGACAGAGGACACTATTCGAGATCTGCCTGCGGGACGACTGAGGCCAGGCGTTCAGCGGATGCCGCTGGCGTGTTGCACAGGCATGTGGTGCTCGCGGTCAGCTGCGTTCTCGCATCGGGACTGGCCCTGCGGCTGTCGCAGCGGCGCTCGCATGCCTGATCGGCGATTATTGACGAGCGGCACGATGATGACGAACGAAACGAACACGCCCACGCCCATCCGCAACGACGGCTCCGCGCGCGCGATCATCCGCACCGTCGACCTAACAAAGGTGTACGCGGGCAGCGACTTCGCGGCCGTCGACGAGCTCAACCTCTCCGTAGCAGCCGGCGAGATCTTCGGGCTCCTCGGGCCCAACGGCGCGGGTAAGACGACCACGGCGGGGATGCTAACGACGCGCGTGATTCCAACCGCGGGCAGCGCCTATGTCGGCTCGGTCGATGTGATCGCCCATCCGGCGCGTGCCAAGCAGCTGATCGGGGTGGTGTCCCAGACGAACACACTCGACCGGCAACTGACGGTGTGGGAGAACCTTTACTTCCATGGGCGCCTGTTCGGGATATCGGCGGCGGAGTCGCGCCGCGTCGCCGACGAGCTGCTCGAGCAGTTCCATCTGACGAAGTGGGCCCGGGCGTCCGTGTTCGCGCTCTCGGGCGGGATGGCGCAGCGACTGATGGTCGCGCGCTCAATCTTCCACCGCCCCGCCGTCCTGTTCATGGACGAACCGACCGCGGGACTCGACCCCCAGAGCCGGCTGGCGCTGTGGGAGATCCTCGGCGAGCTCCACGCCGCCGGGCAGACGATCCTGCTCACCACGCACTACATGGAGGAGGCGGACCGCCTCTGCAACCGGGTCGCGATCATGGACCACGGCAGAATCCTGGCGCTCGACACTCCGAGTGGGCTCAAGCGCTCTGTCGGGGCGGACACGATCGTGACCGTGAAGACGAGTGGCGCTCCAGCGTCGCTCGCCGAGCACCTCTCAAGTGTCGTGGGCGGCGTCACGCGGACGAGGCTGATCGAAGGCGGCGTCGAGCTGCACGTCACCGGGGCCGAGCGGATCGTGCCGCGTGTCGTGAACGCGGCCGAGAGCGGCGGCTTCGACCTCATCGATCTTGCCGTGGCCGAGCCTACGCTCGAGACCGTGTTCATCAACCTGACCGGCAAGGAGCTGCGCGAATGACAACGAAGAGCACCGTTTCCTCGCCCGCCGCCGTGCCCGCGCAGCAGCCGCGACAGGTCGCGCTCGAGCCGACACGCTCGACCTTCGCCGCCAGCCGCACCGCGCTGCATGCGCTGATCCTGCGTGACCTCGTCGTGCTTCGCAAGAACTTCGGCGAGTTCGTCGCGCGCACGCTGATCCAGCCGTTCCTGCTCGTGTTCGTGTTCCTATACGTGTTCCCGAGGATCGGCCAGGGCATCGGCGGCGGCGCCGGGCCAGTGGCGGAGTCCCACTTCGCGACCGTGCTCGTGCCCGGTGTCGTCTCGATCTCGATCATGTTCCAGGGAATCCAGGCCGTCGCCTTGCAGATGTCGACCGAGTTCGGCTACACGCGCGAAATCGAGGACCGCGTCCAGGCCCCCTGCCCGATCTGGCTGGTCGCGATCGCAAAGGTGCTCTCGGGAGCCGCGCAGGGCGCGCTCGCGGCCGTGATCGTGTTCCCGATCGCTGCTGTCGTCCACGCCCCGGGCGTCCATGCGCACCTCGACGTCCACTTGGCCGTGGTCCTGACGCTGATCCCGCTGGCGTGCGTCGCGATGTCATCGCTCGGGCTGCTGCTCGGCACCACGTTCGAGCCCCGCAACATCGGTCTGATGTTCGGATTCGTCGTCCTGCCGCTCACATTCCTCGGCGGCACCTACTACCAGTGGACGCGGCTCTCTCCGGTCAAACTTGGCGGCTTTCACTGGCTTCAGACGATCGTGCTGATCAACCCACTGATCTATATCGCCGAGGGCATGCGCGCAGCTCTCACGGACATTTCGCACATGCCCCTGTACGTCGTCTACCCGGTGCTGATCGGGTTCTGTGCGTTCTTCCTCGCGCTCGGGCTGCGGAACTTCAGACGGCGGGTGCTCGTGTAGCGCAGACCCAGGAGCAGGGCGACGACGTCTGCGTCGCCCGGGAGCACTCGCCGGCCTACAGCGACACCGGGGACCACGGGCACCGCCCCGCCCAACCCGGCGGTTCTGGCTGATCTCGCGATCGAGATCCCCAAACTGACGCCACCATCGCCTCTCCCACCACGCCTCCGGTCGCCTGCCGCTCTCTGCGGTTCTCGGCTCGCGTGTGCCGGGACGCGACCAGATGTGACGACCATACCGCTGGATGCGCCGTCGATGCCGCGCGACCGACCGAGTTGATCAGCCAGACGTTACTACTGACCTGGCTGCTCGCGAACAGCCTCGCGGAGCGACGCGCCTGCTTGCAAGCGATCCCGCCGAGGCAGAAGCGCGGTCCGACCTCGAGCAGGCGCGTCCCTTTGAGGAGAAGGGCTCAGGAGACCGGGCCCGACGTCTGCCTTCGCTCCGAGTACGGGCACCGTCGTCGCTGATGCTCTGGACGAAAACTCAGAAGTCTCGGACCTTGCGTCGGCGAGATGATCGCTGCGCCACGCGTAGCGACAGTCGCCGGCGACGCGCTTCGTTGGTTCGATGTCCCATTTCGAGCTGACGGCCACGGCACCCGGCTCAATCGCTCGTGACCGCAACCAGGAACTGAGGAACTCCTCGGCGCGACCGTAGGAACGAGCGGCATCGAAGTGCCGCACACCGGCGGCAAAGGCGGCGTCGAGCACCTCGTGCGTCCGGTCTTCGAGCGCCCGCACGGATCGGTCGTCGAAGTCCTGGCCATGTCCGAGATTCAGATATCCGGGTCGGCCGAGCGCCGCGAGGCCAAGCGCGAGTACGCTCGTGGCGATGCCGCTGGCGCCGAGATCCCGCAGCCACGCTCGGAGCTCGATCCCGTTGCCGTCCCGGTTCACACCGCGGTTATACCCGTCCGCGGCGCCGTCCGTCCCCTACCGGCTCGCCGGACGCACGGCGTCGCGGTCCGTGTCGTTCCCGGCCTCGGTCGGCCGGAGCGGATACCCGCGCAACGTCGAGATCACCTCCGGATCCTCACCGGCAAGCGCCATCCATGCCGCGCGCATCCCCTCAGAGGCAGCCCTCCGCAGTACCGACGCGCGATTCTCGAGCTGCCCTGCGAGCACCGAATGAGCGGGCGGACGGATCACACACACTGCGGGGACCCGATCGGCGTCGGCGGAGTGCGCGGCAAGCTCGGCGGTGAGGGCGTCGTACCGGGGCGAGCGAGTCCGGCGGAGCTCGACGAGCGCCGGATTGATACCGCGGAGATACCGATCCGTCAGACGCGCGATTAGCGATGACAGCGGTGCGTGGGGCACGCCGTGCGGTCGAGTCTGAAGCACGAGCAGGTCGGTGGCGCTCGCGCCGGCGGCATGAACCGGGATCGCCTCTGCCAGGGTCGCGTCGAGGAGCCGCATTCCGCGGAAGCTGACGGGCCCGCCGGCGAGCCACGGCAGTCGGCCCGAGGCTCGCAGCGCACCGCGGATCTCCTCCTCGGTGTGCAGGTCGGTGAGGTCGACGATCGCCGCCCCGTCAGCGTCGGTCGCGGTGCAGTGCAGCGTGATCCCAGACGATCGAATCGCCTCGAATCGGAGCGGCCGCTGGTGTGTCCACACATGATCGATCACGTAGTCCATGTCGAAGGCGGGCCCACCTCGTAACGCGCGCAGCACGCTCACGAATCGGGGATCGCCGAAGCCATGCTGGTACAGGGTCGTCAGGTACGCCGCCTGTCCAGCGAGCAGGAAGGCCGCGTTGAAGGCGCCTGCCGATGCGCCGTGCACCTCGTCGAACGCATCGCGTAGGCCGAGTTGCTCGATCGCCGCCGTCATTCCGGCCGACACGACGCCTCGCATGCCGCCGCCCTCGATCACCAGCGCGATCCGGCGGCCGTCGGTCCTCGCTCCCGGCCGAGAGCGTTCGTCGCGCCGACGCAGGACCGTCTGGACGACGCGGTGACCGCGCAGATCGTCGGTCATCCGGTAACTGGGTCGAAGGGGATCTGGCTGGAAGGCGCGCGGAAGCATCGGTGGTGAATCGTAGTTCCGCGGGCGTGACCGCGCCCGTCACGGCAGAGCGTCGGGCCACTTTCGGCGCGTGTAGTCTCACGAAGCCCACGTGACTCGCGTATTCATCACCGGCGGCACGGGCGTCATTGGCACCGCGCTCGCTACCCGTCTGTTCGATCGAGGCGACGAGGTCGTCGCGCTGGCGCGATCGGACGCTGCGGCGAAGGTACTCGAGGGGCGGGGCGCCCGGGTCGTGCGCGGCGAAGCATATGACGAGGATGTGTTGGCCAGGGGGATGGACGGTTGCGCCCAGGCGTTCACCGTCGCCGGCGTCAACTCGCTCTGTGTCGAGGATCCGCGCGCGATGGAGCGTCTGAACGTGAGTGGTCCGGTGGCCGCCGTGCGGGCCGCGGCGCGCGCGGGCGTCGGCAGACTGGTACACACCTCCTCGGCGGCAACGATGGGCGAGCCGACGGGGACGATCGGCAGCGAAGCCTCGCAGCACCGCGGCTGGTACCTCTCGACGTACGAACGCACCAAGACCGAGGGGGAACGAGCGGCGCTGGCGGCTGCTCGTGAGCTCGGGCAGGATCTCGTCTGCGTCAATCCCTCCTCGGTGCAGGGTCCCGGCCGAGCCGGCGGAACCGCGCGATTCCTGCTGGCGTTCCTCGACGGCCGTCTCAAGGTGTTCGTGCCGACGACCGTCAGCCTCGTCGACATCGATGACTGCGTCGAAGGCCACCTTCTCGGAGCCGAGCGCGGCGCTGCGGGCGAGCGCTATCTGCTCAACGGTATGGCGCTACCAATCACCGAGGCGCTCGCGCTGGCGGGAGAAGTCGCCGGGGTAGAGCGGCACCCGCGGCTGTTGCCGGGCCCCGTTGCATCCGCGGCCGGGGCAATCGCCGAGCGAGCGTTCAAGATCGCTGGGCGACACCCCCCGATCTGCCGCGAGATGGTTCGGACACTGCTGCACGGCCACCGGTACGACGGTTCGCGCGCCGAGCGCGAACTCGGTTTGCGCTACACCGACCCGCGCGAGACTCTGCGTAAGACCGTCGAATGGGCGCGCCGAGAGGGCCTGCTGCGCTCTTGACGCCCTGGTATCGTGCGCGCGCCGGTGTCCGTCGGAGCATCAAGTGCTACGGCTGATGAGGGCATCATGCGAGCGCCCACCGTACCGCCGTGATGGCGCCGGCGGCAGGCCCGGTCGGGCCGCGCCCCGGGGATCATCCCATCCGGGTGATGCGTCCGGGCCGGCGTGGCATCAGTGTGCACGGCGATGCCGCTGTTTCGACACCACGACGACCCCGGGGGCACGCGCTACAAGATGCGCGAGAAGCTGTTCGCGATCGGCGACGACTTCTGGATCGAGAACGAGGCCGGCGAGCGCCAGTTCAAGGTCGACGGCAAGGCGCTGCGGGCCCGGGACACGTTCGTGCTCAAGGACTCCTCGGGCGACGACCTGCTCAAGATCCAGGAGAAGAAGCTGCACATCCACGACACGATGAAGGTCGAGCGCGACGGCGACACCGTGGCGACGGTCAAGAAGGCCCTCATCACTCCCCTGCGCGACCGTTTCGAGATCGAGCTCGAAGGCGCCGAGGACCTCGAGGCGAAGGGAAATGTCGTCGACCACGAGTACAAGATCGAGCGCGACGGTGACCGGGTGGCCGAGGTATCCAAGCGCTGGTTCCGGGTCAGGGACACATACGGGATCGAGATCGCCCCCGGCGAGGACGATGCGCTGATCCTCGCCGTCACGGTGTGCATCGATGAGATGTCCCACGACTGACCGCGACTGCGGGGTCACGCCCGCGCGGTCGATGCCCGGCGTCCGCAGGCGGCGGCTCGTCGGTCGCCCGCTCCTCCTCGGTCACTCCGACTTCGCCAGCCCCACGAAGTAGTCCAGCGCCGCCGGGTTGGCCAGCGACTCGCGGCTCGCGGCCTCGTCGGCCGGCATCCCCATCAGGATCCGCTTGACGGGTACCTCGAGCGCCTTGCCCGAGAGCGTGCGCGGTACCGCGGCGATCTGGCGGATCTCGTCGGGCACGTGGCGTGGCGAGCAGTCCTGGCGCACCTGGCGCTTGATCTGCGCCACCAGCTCGTCGCTCAGCTGCTCGTTATCGCGCAGGACCACGAACAGCGGCATCCAGCCGTCGGTTCCCTGCTTGGGCACGTCGACGACGAGCGCGTCCACGACCTCGGGCGCCGCCAGCACCGCCCGGTAGATCTCGCTGGTGCCCATCCGCACTCCGCCCCGGTTGATGGTCGAGTCGGAACGTCCGTAGATCACCGCGGTGCCGCGTTCGGTGATCATGATCCAGTCGCCGTGGCGCCAGATCCCGGGGTAGAAGTCGAAGTAGCTCTCGCGCAGGCGCGAGCCGTCCTCATCGCCCCACAGCTTGATCGGCATCGACGGCATCGGCTCGGTGATCACCAGCTCTCCGACCTCTCCCACGAGCGGCCGCCCGTCGGGATCCCAGGCCTGCACGCCGGCTCCGAGCGCGCGCGCCTGGAGTTCGCCGAGATATACCGGCAGCGTCGGCACGCCGCCCACGAACGCGGTGCAGACGTCGCTACCACCGGAGGTCGAGAAGAGCCACGTGTCGGCACCGAGCTGGTCGTAGATCCAGCGGAAGCCCTCGGGCGAGAGCGGCGAGCCGGTCGAGCCCACGGAGCGCAGCGCGGCCAGCGAGCGGCCCTGCTTGGGCTCGATCTCGGTCTTCATGCACGAGGCGATGAAGGCGGCGCTGGTACCGAAGCAGGTCATCTCCGTCTGCTCGGCGAGGTCCCACAGGGTTCCCAGGTCCGGGTGCCCCGGGTTGCCGTCGAAGAGCACGATCGAGGCTTCGGTGAACAGCACCCCGACGAGGAAGTTCCACATCATCCACCCCGTGGTGGTGAACCAGAAGACGCGATCGCGCGGCTGAGCGTCGATGTGCAGGTGCATCTTCTTCATGTGCTCGAGCAGCATTCCGCCCTGGCCGTGGACGATCGCCTTCGGCAGCCCGGTCGTGCCCGAGCTGTAGAGCACCCACAGCGGGTGATCGAACGGCAGCTGCGCGAACGCCAGGTCCGAGTCGTCGCCCAGGAAGCCGTTCTCCCAGCCCGAGCCGTCGAGGTAGCCGAGCGTGACCACGTGCTCGAGCGAGGGCATCTCGCCGGCGATCTCGGCCACAATCTTGCGCCGGTCGAAATCCTTGCCGCCGTAGCGATAGCCGTCGACCGTCAGCAACAGGTTCGGCTCGATCTGCGCGAAGCGATCGACCACGCTCCGGGCGCCGAACTCCGGGGCGGCGGAGGACCAGGTCGCACCGATCGAGGCGCAGGCGAGGAACGCGGCGATGGTCTCAGGGATATTGGGCAGATAGGCCACCACGCGGTCGCCCTCGCCGATCCCGCGCGCGCGCAGCCCGGCGGCAATCGCCGCCGTCTGCCGGCGCAGCTCGCCCCACGTCCAGGAGGACAGCTCCCGCAGCTCGGAGGCGTGGATCAGAGCCTGCGCGTCATCGCGCTTGCCGCGGAAGATATGCTCCGCGTAGCTCACGCGCGCGCCCGGGAACCACTCGGTGCCCGGCATCTCGCGACGCCCCAGAACCGATGACGTCGGCGTCTCGAAGCGCACCGAGAAGAACTCGCAGATCGAGGACCAGAAGCCCTCCAGGTCGTCGACCGACCACTGCCACAACTCGTCGTAGGAGTCAAAACGCAGCCCGCGCTCCCGCTCGAGCCAGGCCTGGTACTGCGTGATGGTGGCTTGCTCGATCCGCTCGGCCGACGGGGTCCACAGAAGTTCGGGTTCGGTCATGTACAGGCAGTATCGCCGAGTCGGGCGCGCTGTGGCGGGCCGCGGGCGCGAAGATGGGGAACCTGGCGGACTGCTCGTGCCCAAGCTCGTGACGAAGGGCACCGCCACCATCGCCCGCACGGGCTGGGCCTGCCGCCCGGTCGGAGACCGGGTGCGCGATGATCCCGCGATGCCCAACGCCAAGCTGAGGATCACGGCGCCCTTCTCGGCCACCGTGATCGCGGTCGCCCACGGCCCCGACGAGCCGGTGCGCGCCGGAGCGGCAGTGGTCGTTCTGGAGGCCATGAAGATGGAGCACGAGGTCGTCGCCGACGCCGACGGCTTCGTGCACCGGATCGAGGTCGCGGTCGGCGACACCGTCGACGAGGGTCAGCTCCTGGCGGTGCTGAGGTCGGGCGAGGCCGCCGACGGGACCCGGCAGCAAGCGGAGACCACGGACCTGAACTCGATTCGTGACGATCTGGCCGCCGTCCGGGAGCGCCACGGGCTGACGCTCGACGCCGCCCGTCCCGAGGTCGTGGAGCGCCGCCACGAGCGCGGTCGGCGAATGGCACGCGAGAACCTCTCGGAGCTCATCGACGAGGGCACGTTCGTCGAGTACGGCCCGCTCGTCTTCGCCGCCCAGGAACGCCGGCGTGAGCGGGCAGAGCTGATCGCCCGGACCCCCGCCGACGGCCTGGTGGCCGGCGTGGGCGATGTCGAGGGCCGGCCGTGCGTGGTCATGTCCTACGACTACACGGTCCTCGCCGGGACCCAGGGGTGGCGCAACCACGCCAAGAAGGACCGGCTGTTCGAGCTCGCCGAGCGGCGCCGCCTGCCGGTGGTGCTGTTCGCCGAGGGCGGCGGCGGCCGGCCGGGCGACATCGACTTCCCGATCGTCGCCGGGCTCGACTGCCGCGCCTTCCAGCTGTTCGCCCAGCTGAGCGGGCTGGTGCCGCTGATCGGGATCGCCTCCGGCTACTGCTTCGCCGGGAACGCTGCGCTGCTCGGCTGCTGTGATGTGGTGATCGCCACCGAGGACTCGAGCATCGGGATGGGCGGCCCGGCGATGATCGAGGGCGGCGGCCTCGGCGTGCACGAGCCCGGCGACGTCGGCCCCGTCGACGTCCAGTACGCCAACGGCGTGGTCGACCTCCGCGTGCCGGACGACGCGGAGGCGGTCGCGGCCGCCCGGCGCTACCTGTCCTACTTCCGCGGCCCGGCGAGCGACTTCTCGGTGCCTGACCAGCGCGCGCTGCGCCACCTGATCCCCGATCAGCGCAAGCGCATCTACGACGTGCGCGCCATCGTCGACAGCCTGTTCGACGAGGGGTCGGTGCTGGAGCTTCGACGCGGCTTCGGGCTCGGCGCGGTGACCGCGCTGGTCCGCGTCGACGGCCGACCGCTTGGCGTGGTCGCCAACGACCCCTCGCACCTCGGCGGAGCAATCGACGCCCACGGCGCCGACAAGATGGCTCGATTCCTCCAGCTCTGCGACGCCTTCGACCTCCCGGTCGTGTTCCTGTGCGACACCCCCGGCTTCATGGTCGGGCCGGCCGCCGAGCGCACGGCGACCGTGCGTCACTTCTCGCGGCTGTTCCTGATCGGAGCCAACCTTCAGGTGCCGACGGGCACCATCGTGCTGCGCAAGGGGTACGGGCTCGGCGCCCAGGCGATGGCCGGCGGCGGTTTCAAGGCGCCCCTGTTTACGATCGGGTGGCCGACCTCCGAGTTCGGGGCCATGGGCCTCGAAGGAGCCGTGCGGCTGGGCATGCGCCGGGAGCTCGAGGCGATCGAGGACGAACAGGAGCGCCAGCGCGTCTTTGACGCCACGGTGGCCGCCGCCTACGAGCGCGGCAAGGGGATCAGCATGGCCGAGTACGGCGAGATCGACGACGTCATCGATCCCGCCGACACCCGCCGCTGGATCGCCACGCTGTTCGAGGACGGGTCGGGCGAATGGTGGCGGCGCGAGGGGAAACGGCGACCGAACGTGGATGCGTGGTGAGGAGGAGTGGCGGGGGCGCGGTCCGCTCCGTGGCGGCCTCGTGGGGTGTGGTGCTGCGGGAGGTAAACGGCGGCTGGGGATGGGGATGTCGGCACGGGAGGGAGGGAGGGCTCGCAGTCGTTATCGCCCGTTCTGCTTTCGATCGACCGGAATTCAGGGTGCTTAATGTGCCAAATGACGTCCTCCGTGGCGAGCTTGGCCACCTAAGCACTCCCCACGTGCTTAGGTGCACTCGTTCGCGATCCGGCGGGTGCATTTGGCACGTTCTGCACCCTGATTTCCGGGGCATCAGGGCCTATGGCGCCCCGGAGCACTGCCCGCGCATCCAGGCCGCCTGAAACCCAGTTCCTCAGCCGCCGTTGCACCCCGCACCCTGCCGGGCCCGCCACAGCCCGCCACACCACCCGAGCGCCCGCCCCGCCGCCCACGCAAACTGGCTCACAGCGCGCACGCCACATCCCGCCGCGCGCGCCACCGCCGGCTCAGTACCACAGCCCGCGCGCCGCACCTGACGACCCGCCCCCTACTCGCACTTCTCGCACGAGCCGCGCAGCAGCACGTCATGGTGCTCGACACGAACGCCGAGGCGCCGGGAGAGGTTGTCGATCGCCCGTTCGAGGCCGGGGTCGTCGAAGGCCACGAGGCGCCCGCACTCGCGGCAGATCAGGTGGTGATGATGGGCTCCGCTGGGGTCGATGGCTTCGAACCGTGACTGGCCCGGGCCGACGGCGACCCGCTCGGCGAGGCCGTGCTCGACCAGCAGCTCGAGCACCCGGTAGATGCTGGCTCGGCCGATCGGCGTTCCCTCGGCGCGAAGCGCGTCCTCGATCTCGACCGCGCTCAGGGCGCAGGGCTGGCGCGCGAGCAGCTCGATCACCCGCTCCCGCGCCCCGCCGCGCTGGTGACCGGCCCGGGCCAGCACCGAGTGGACGTGTTCGCTCCAGGTGGGGGCTTCGGTGTGAGACATCTCCGGCGCCAACTGTAGCCAACGCCACCCATGTCTGGGATTGAGTCCCAGAATTCACAGAACGAGACTCAATCCCAAATACGTGATAGCTTGTCTCGCATGCGCCGGCGCCGCCGTGAGCACATCCCGACCGACCGCCGGCGCGCGCTCGCGCCAGGCAAGCCATCGCGCGCCCTCACGCCAGGCAAGCCATCGCGCGCCCTCACGCCAGGCAAGCCATCGCGCGCCCTCGCGCCCATCCGCGTCCCCAAGCCGTTCCGCGTTCTCGCGCTGCTGCCCGTCCTCGCGCTGCTGGTGTCCGGCTGCGGCGGTGGTGCGGCCGAGCTGGGCGGCCCGATCCGCGTCGTGGCGGCGGAGAACTTCTGGGGCAGCATCGCCGGCCAGCTGGCCGGCACCCACGCGAGCGTGCAGAGCATCATCGTCAACCCAGCCTCGGACCCCCATTCCTACGAGCCGACCGCGGCCGACGCACGGACGCTCGCGACGGCTCAGCTCGTGATCGTCAATGGGATCGGCTACGACCCCTGGGCGCCGAGGTTGCTGGCGGCGAACCCGACCCTCGGTCGGCAGGTGCTCACGGTCGGCAGCCTCCTGGGACTCAGAGAGGGCGAGAACCCACATCGCTGGTACAGCCCGGCTGACGCCGATGCGGTGGCAGCCGCCATCACCGCGAGTCTGAAGCGGCTCGATCCGCACGACGCGACGTACTTCGACGGCCGGCATGCGGACTTCGAATCCCAGGGCCTGGCCCGCTACCACCAGCTGATCTCCGCCATCAGGACCAGGTTCTCCGGCGTCCCCGTCGGCGCCTCTGAGAGCATCTTCGCGCTGCTCTCACCCGCGCTCGGGCTGCGGCTGATCACGCCGAGCTCGTTCATGAAGGCGGTCAGCGAGGGCACGGAGGTGAGCGCCCAGGGCGCCGTCACCGCCCAGCAGCAGATCGCGCAGCACCGGCTCGAGGTCTGGATCTACAACTCGCAGAACGCGACTCCTCAGATTCAGTCCCTCAACGCCCTTGCCGCTCAGCGCGGGATTCCGGTCGTCACCGTGACCGAGACCCTCTCCCCCGCCGGCGCGACCTTCGAGCAGTGGCAGGCGTCCCAGCTCCAGGCGCTCGCGCAGGCGCTGCACAGGGCCACGGGCCGGTGACGGTCCCGGCCGGCACAGCCGTCACCCTGGAGTCGGGCGGCAGGTCCGGCGACGTCGCGGTGGCGCTGCGCGGCGCCGCCGTGACGCTCGGCGGCCAGACCGTCTTCTCGAACGTCGACCTGGAGGTCCGGCGCGGCGAGTTCGTGGCCGTCCTGGGACCCAACGGCGCCGGAAAGTCGACCCTGATGAGAACGATCCTCGGGCTCGTGCCGCTCAGCGCCGGATCGGTGCGGGTGCTCGGGCACGAGCCCTCGGAGACGCGCTCCGAGATCGGCTACCTGCCCCAGCGGCGGAGCTTCGACTCCGAGACCCGGATCCGCGGCGTCGACCTCGTCCGGCTCGGCCTCGAAGGCGGGCGGTGGGGCCTGCCCCTGGCCGTCACCGCCGGCGCTCGGGCGCGCCGGAGGATCGAGCGCGAGCGGGTCGAGGAGGTCATCTCCCTGGCCGGCGCGGCCGCCTACGCCACCCGGCCGATCGGCGAGCTCTCAGGAGGCGAGCAGCAGCGCCTGCTGATCGCGCAGGCGCTCGTCCGCCGGCCGGCGGTGCTGATCCTCGACGAGCCCCTGGACAGCCTGGATCTCCCCAACCAGGCCATCGTCGCCGCGCTGGTACAGCGGGTGTGTGCCGTCCAGGGAGTCGCCGTGCTGCTGGTGGCGCATGACGTCAACCCGCTGCTGGGCTATCTCGACCGCGTGATCTACCTCGCCGGAGGCAAGGCGCTGGCGGGTCCAGTGCAGGAGGTCATCACGGGTCCCAAGCTGAGCGAGCTATACGGAGCCAGAATCGAGGTCCTCCGCACCAGCGACGGCCGGCTAGTGGTCGTCGGCTCGCCCGAGGCCCCGCACCACCACGGCCACCGTCATTGAGGGGCGACGAGAGCCTCCATGTCGGTCGGTCCCACTTTCTCCCTCGACCTCGTCTCCGACGTCCGCGAATTGCTCGCGTTCCCGTTCATGGTCAACGCGCTCCAGGCCGCGTCGATCGTGGCCGTGCTGGCTGCGGTGGTCGGGTGGTACATGGTGCTGCGCCGCCAGAGCTTCGCGGGCCACACGCTGTCGGTGATGGCATTCCCGGGTGCGACCGGAGCTGCGCTCGCGGGCCTGCCCACCGCCGTCGGCTACTACCTGGCCTGCGGCCTCGCCGCGCTGGCCATCGGCCGGACCGGCCATTCGGGGAGGCGCCGGTTTGCCACCGAGTCAGCGGCGATCGGCACCGTGCAGGCGACTGGCCTCGCGCTCGGTTTCCTGTTCCTGTCGCTCAACCGCTCCGTGCTCGGAGGCATGGAGACATTCCTGTTCGGGACCTTTCTCGGCGTCAGCCATGACCAGGTGCTGACCCTGCTGGTGGTGGCGGTGTTGGCGCTGGGCGCGGTCGCGGCGATCGGCCGGCCGCTGCTGTTTGCCTCCGTGGACCCGGAGGTCGCCCTGGCCCGGGGTGTCCCGGTGGCGCTGCTCGACGTGAGCTTCCTGCTGATCCTCGGGCTCGCGGTCGCGGCCACCAGCCAGATCACCGGCGTCCTGCTCGTGTTCACGCTGCTCGTCGCCCCGCCGGCGGCTGCGCAGCTGATCACCGCGCAGCCGGTCGCCGGGCTGCTGCTCAGCGTCGCCTTCGCGCTGGCGGTGGCCTGGCTCGGACTGGGAGTCGCGTACTTCTCGATCTATCCGGTCGGCTTCTGGATCACCATGTTCGCGTTCGGGCTCTATGTCTCGGTGCGGATCGGGCGCTGGGCGCTGGCGCGCCGGAGGCGACCCTGATGTTCGCCCACGAGTTCGTCCGCAACGCCTATCTGGCCGGCACGTTCGTCGCGCTCGCGTGCGGAACCGCCGGCTGGTTCGTGGTCCTGCGCGCTCAAATCTTCGCCGGCGACGCGCTCAGCCACGTCGCCTTCGTCGGAGCGATCGCAGCGGCCGTGATCGGACTCGACCAGGTGGTCGGCATCTTCGTGCTCACGCTCGCGCTCGCGCTCGGGATGGCCGCTCTCGGCGGCCGGGCTCGGGCGGACGATGTCGTGATCGGGATCGTGTTCTCGTGGATCCTCGGTCTCGGTCTGCTGTTCATCACGCTCCTGTCGACGAGCGGGTCCGGCGGCAGCGGCATCGCCGCCGCGAACACGCTGTTCGGATCGATCTTCTCGCTCAGCGGTCCAGAGGCGCGGCGGGCTGCGCTCATCTGTCTCCTGTCCGCCGCCATTGTGCTGGCCGGCTTCCGGCCGCTGCTCTTCTCGACCCTCGACCCGGAGCTGGCCTCGGTCCGCGGTCTCCCGGTTCGGGCGCTCGGGGCCGGATTCCTGGCTCTGATCGCGGTCGTGACGGCCGAGAGCACACAGGCGATCGGTGCGCTGCTGCTGCTCGGCCTGCTCGCCGCCCCGGCCGGCGCGGCCCAGCGCCTGACCGTCTCGCCCTACCGAGGGCTCGCGCTGTCGGCCCTGTTCGCCGTCGCCTCGATGTGGGGAGGCCTCGCGCTCAGCTACGCGATCCCCGCGCTGCCGGCCAGCACAGCGGTGATCGGGCTGGCCGCCGGGACCTATGCGCTGGCGTCGCTGACGCGAGTCCGGCGCCCAGCTCGCGTCGGCACGCCCGCGCCGGCGCAGGGCAGCGGGCCGCAAAGCTGACGCGCTACGCCGCCCCTCTCCGACTACGAGACGTCACACTCAGATGCATACCCCGCCAATCGGCAGCAACGGGAATGACTTGAACGGCGCCTGCGTTCAGAGTGGCCGTGAACGGGCCCGGCGGGCGCCGGTCACCGGCAGCGGGCACAGGGCACTCATGATCTGGGCCACGACCGGAGCCAGATCCCCGAGCGTGCCCACGCCACCGCGGAGCAGGTGGGAGGCGAGCAGGTTCTCGATCGCGCTGACCCCGGCCGCGACCATGGCCGGCTCGGAGCCGGGGACTGCGGCCACGATCTCATCAACGAAGCGGCGATGGGCCACCGCCCGAGCGCGCATGACGTCCGCGTCGCCCGCCGGACCGTCGAGGAGCAGCAGGCGGGCCCGCGCCGGCTGGGCTCGCAGCCAGCGCAGCAGCGCCTCCACCCCGCCCGCGACCTGATCCTGCGAGCCCTCAGCGGCGACCGCGCACGAATGGCTCACGTAGTCCACCAGGTCGTCGGTCGCCGCGTTGTAGGCCGGGACCGTGGCCCGCACCTCCGGCACGTCGCGTGACCGGCGCGACCGCGTCGGCAGGGCGAAGCCGCGCGCGAGCGAGCTCCCGCCGGGGGTCAGGGCCGTGCGCACGCGAACCTGCGGCTCTGAAGACGAACCCGGAAGCCGGCGTGCGACTCCGAACGGGAGTCATGGCCCGGGCCGACGCCGAGCCTCCGGGTGGCCGGGAGGGGATGCTCCCGCTCGCGACGAGGCGCACATCGTCGCAGTCGATCGGCGGCACGGCTGCATCCAGAGCTGGGAACGGGCGCGGGGATGCCATGCACCCAAGCTCTCTCGCCTCCGTTTTCGATCCGCCGTTTCGACATGAGACGAGCCTATGAAACGCCCCGTCAGCTCCCCGTAAAGGAAGCGTCGGAATGTCTCTTGCGCACCTCTCACCGATCTCTTCGAGGCCGGCGGGCTCGGGCTGCTAGGAGGCCCGCAGCGCCTCGGTGGGGCTCAGGCGAGCCGCTTTCGCCGCTGGGTAGAGCCCCGCCACCGCGCCGATCAGGAGCCCGGCGGCGGGGCCCGCGATCACGGCATATAGAGGCACTACCATCGGCTGGTTCTGGGCCACCGAGTAGACGAAGGTCGCCACCGCTCCGAAGATCAGCCCGGCCACCCCGCCGAGGGTGGCGAGCAGCGCCGACTCCATCAGGAACTGCGAGCTGATGTGGCGGCGGGTCGCGCCCAGAGCGCGGCGCAGCCCGATCTCGCCCCGCCGTTCGAGCACCGAGATGACCATGATGTTGGCAATCCCGATCCCGCCCACCAGCAGCGCCACGGCCCCGAGTGCGAGCAGCAACGTGGTGAACTGCGTCTTGGCCGCCGCGCGTGCCTCGAGCGAGTCGGACGGCCGGCTCACCTGCACGCCATCGGGTGTCTGCGGATCGGCCGTGGGGGCCAGCAGATTGCTGACGTTCTGCACCCGATCCACATTGGCGCGCACGAAGATCGTCGAGGGGCTGTTCTGGACCTTGAACAGGCGCTCCGCCACGGGCAGCCCGATCAACGCCGTGTGGTCGAGGTCGGGCGCCAGGATCAGCGGGTTGAGGATCCCGACGACGGTGAACCAGGTGCCCCCGAGGAAGACCTGGATGTGGCCCGTCGCCGCCGGTATCTGCAGGGTTTGCGCCGCCCCGGCCCCGAGCACCACGGTCGGGTAGTTCTCGGTGGCCGCGTTCAGGAAGTGGCCCGAGGCCATGTCGCCGCCGAGCGCCGAGGGCACGTTGGTGTCGGCAGCATCGACTCCGATGCCTCCGGTCTGCTCCGCCGGGACATAGGCGGTTCGGCGCACGGTGGCGCCCGACACCGAGTACACCGCCGCCGCCTGCTGCACGGCACCCATGTGCTTGATCATCGGCACGGCCGTGTTGGGGAGGCTCTCCGACTGTCCCAGGAACGCGGTGCCCGGCGCCACGGTGAGCAGGTTCGTGCCGAGCCGGTCGATCGTCGCCAACAGGTCCGCCTGGCTCGAGGCCGAGATGCCCACCACGGCCACCATGGCGCCGATCCCGATCGCGATCCCGAGCGCCGACAGCGATGCCCGCAGCCGCCGGCTGCGCAGCCCCAGCGCAGCCACCGCCAGCAGTTCGCGCAGCGAGATCCGGGCGACGTCGCGCTCGCGCGGCTCGTCCGGAGCCGTGGCCGGCCTTGGCACCGCGACGCTCACTGCCGCTCGTCCGCCACGATCTCCCCGTCGCGCATCTGGATTCGGCGCGGGAACGACTCGGCCACGTTCGAGTCGTGGGTGATCAGGCCCAGGGTGGCTCCCTCGGCGGCGAGGCCATGAAGCAGGTCCAGCACGCCGGCTCCCGACTTCGAGTCCAGGTTGCCGGTCGGCTCGTCGGCGAGCACGATGCTCGGCCCTTTGATCAGCGCCCGAGCGATCGCCACCCGCTGACGCTCGCCTCCCGACAGCTCGCCGGGCCGGTGCGTGAGGCGGTGCCCGAGGCCAACCCGGTCGAGCGCGATCTTGGCCGCCTCGCGCCGCTCATGCGCCGGCGCGCCCGTATAGAGCATCCCGGTGGCCACGTTGTCAAGCGCGGTCATCACCTCCTGCAGGTGGAAGCCCTGGAACACGAAGCCGATCTCGTGCGCGCGAACGCCGGCCAGCTCACGGTCGGTGGCCTTGACCGCATCGTGCCCGGCGACGAAGACCCCACCCGCCGTCGGGCGCTCGAGCGTCCCGAGGATGGTCAGCATCGTCGTCTTGCCCGATCCCGACGGACCGACCACGGCGACCTGCTCGCCGCGACGGAGGTCGATCGACACGCCGCGCAGCGCGAACACTCCGCCGGTGTACTCCTTGACGACATCGGTCAGGCGGAGCGCGACGCCAGTGTCGGCCATGCCGGCGCCGGTCATCCCTGGGAGTCGGTCACCTGCATGCCCTCGACCAGATCCGAGCCCGAGACCTGGACGAAGCCCCCGGCGAACAGGCCCGGACTGACCGGCACCAGCTTGTGGACGCCGGCCTGGTTGACCGTCTGAACCGCGTAGCCACCGCCGGGCGTGGCCAGCAGCGCCGTGACGGGAACGGACAGGACTCCGCGCTCCACCTGCTGCTGGAAGTTCACGCTCACGGCAGCCTGGTCGAGCCCGGCGACGTGATGGTTCCCGAGCAGCGCGATCGTCACCGGGACAGTGGCCGAAGGGGTGCTCGAAGCGCCGCCTCCGCCGCCAGCGGCGGCCGTGCTCGAGGAGCTGCTCGAGGTGGACTGCGCGACGGGACTGACGGCGGTGATCTTGCCGGGCTGGGTGCTCCCGTCGGGGAGCTGAACGGTCACCGGCTCCCCGACCACGGCCTCGCTCTGCTTGGTCGCGTCGAGCTGCACGGTCACCACGAGGTCGGCCGAGGTCGTGTCCAGCACCTCGGTGGCCGTCCCCCCGGCGGCGCTGCTACCGGCCGCACTCGACGACGACCCGCCCCCTGAGCCGCCCCCGCCCGACGCCGATCCGGCTGACGCCGCCGCCGCACTTGCTCCGCTGCCTCCGCCGCGGCTGGCGCCACCGGTCGCCCCGGCGGACGTCCGGCCGCTGCTCCCGGTGCTGCCCGAGGTCCCGGTCGTCCCGGTCCTCGAGCCCCCGCTGGCGAGCTTCTTGAGCTCGGCCACCAGCTGGGCGAGCAGCTGTTGCGCGGTCGGCGAGCCCTTGCCGGTGGGCGTCGCCGGCGTCGTGGTGGTTGTCGCCGGCGTGGTGGTCGTAGCGGTTGGGCACGGGGTCGCCGGAGTCGTCGTGGCAGCGGTCGTGGTGCCGGGCTCGGTGCACGCGGGCGCCTGGGCGGCGTGGATCGCCGGCGGCGGCACCGTGGTCGCGGCCGTGGTCGCAGGTGTCGACGCGCGGGCAGCGGCCGTGGTCGTGGTCGCAGGTGTCGACGCGGGGGCGGCGGCCGTGGTGGTGAAGCTCACGTACTCGGCCCGCGCCTGTCCCGGCGCCGATGCGCTCACCGGGACGGAGCTCGCGGTCGGTGTCACGGTCAGCGAGGCGCCGGTGGTTGTGCCCGCGCTCGAGCTACCCGCACCGGCACCTCCACCGCCCGTCGAGCCGAGCACGCCGGTGACCGAATCGATGCGCCGGACGCCGGGCAGGAACACGACCTGCCCCAGGGTCACGGTTCCGGTCTGGGTCTGACCGAGCGACGCCTGCCAGGCCTCGACGGCCGCCGTGGTGCCTGCCTGCCAGGTATCGTTGACAGTGATCTGATGGCTGGGATCGAACCCCAGCGTGACCAGGTTCCGGTTCAGCTCGGTGACGTCGGGGCCGTTGCTCACGCCCGAGGTGAGGGCCCGGAACGCGGGCACCGTACCGTCCATCAGGACGATCGGCGATCCATCGACGTCGTACAGCGCCTGGCCGGGCTTGATCGTGGCTCCCACGGTGGGCAGGTAGGTGAGCGTGCCGCTGATCCGGTTGAAGACCGGCTGCGGATTCGCGTAGCCAAGCGTTCCCGGCTCGGTGTCGGTGGCGATGAGGTCGCGCCGCTGCACGGTGGCCACACCGCTCCCGTTCGAAGATGCGCCGCTCGCCCCCTTGCTCGAGCCCGGGGCGCCGGCGCCGACGATCACCCCGATGGCCAGGGCCACCACGCCGATCGCGGCGATTGCGGCGCCGGCACGGCGCCGGGGCGACCCCTCGATCAGGCGGCGCGCGCCGCTGCGCGCGGGCTCAAGCACCCGGCCCTCCGGCGCCACCGCCAGCGCCACCGCGGCCGACCCTCGGCCGCAGGCTGCCGCAGGCCGTGTTGGCGGCAATGAAGGCCGGGCTGTTGCGATCGATCGAGCGCAGCGTTCGCCCGAGCCCGAAGCCGCCGGGGCCCGGACCGTTGAACGTCGGATCGGGGATGTCGACCCCGTGCCTGCGCATGCACTCGGCGTACTTCACCGCCTGCTGGCGGAACTGCTGCAGCTGCGCGGGGCTCAGGGTCGGGAACGATTGGCGCAGATACGTCTGGCAGGCCTGCAGGGCAGCGGTGCGCTGAGCCTGCGGATAGTTGCGCAGCACGCGGAAGAAGCCGCCGCCGCCCGCCGGCCCGCCACTCGAGGATGGGTCGGGCACGTTGACGCCGTGGGTGCGCATGCACTTGGCGAAGTTCAGGCGTGCCGT
>Ga0209839_10000484_pt1 | contig 20075 bp, 16 predicted proteins | sample OrgsoiDNA2013050_FD_185800 | JGI IMG/M metagenome (GOLD analysis project Ga0209839, IMG submission 185800) | Permafrost soil microbial communities from the Arctic, to analyse light accelerated degradation of dissolved organic matter (DOM) -... | ecosystem: Environmental > Terrestrial > Soil >... | reverse complement strand
CAGCAGATCAGCATCTTTGAGGCTGCTGCAGCTCTCGGGTGCTTCGCGAGACTCGGGTCATCCCGTATGTCCACCCGCTTCACCTTCTTCACCTCCGATCCCGCGTGTGTGGAGCCGCGGTTGTGCGCGGCATATTCCTGGCCGTCGACCGGTGCGACATGCGGCGGGTCCCTGCCGAGATATGGGCGCCCGATTCCGAACTCCTTCCCACGCGCATCAACCCACTTCCAGAGCTTTTCGGAGGAAGCCCATCGCTGGTCGCGAGTTCCGCCCTGGACACTCACGATATCGGCCGCAAGCCCATGCCCATAGCCACCGCGGGAGCTCCCGCCATGATACGACCTGTTACTCGCCGCCTTGAGGCCGCTTGCGATCGACTGGCGGTAGTTATCACGGAACGCGCTGGTGATGCCGGGCGAAAGGCCCGCCGCCTCCGCCGCGTGAAGCGTATGAAACAGTTTTAGCTTGAAGCTCCGATCCATGCCTCCGATCACGTAGTCCATCATCGACATGCCGGCTCGTTCCGCCGCCTTCGGATCCTTCCACCCAAAATCTTCATCGACGAGCTTGGTGAAGGTTCTGGTGACAGTCACCATCTTGCGCTTCCGCTTGACGGTGACGTTCCTCCGTTCAAGCTCCTTGATGGTGTCCTCCTTGGGCGTCCGTTGATAAAGCGCCCACAGATATCGATCGACGCAGATGTCCACGACCAGGCACTCGTCGACGATTTCGATGGAGCTCACGGTGTTGCTGGCGTCGCCAGGTTCGAGATCCGACGGATTCACCATTGCGACTTGCGGAGGCGCTGGTTCGGTTGGCGGCACATCCGGCGAATTGGTCGAGGCCGTTTCGACAACCGGCTCCGGCTTGTTCCGAGCGATTGATGCGTCGGCGACTGCTCCCGCAAGCGATAGCTCGGCCATCGCTACAACGGTTTGACCGAGATCGTCATTGAGCATCGAGCTTGGCTGCGGTGCCCCGGCGAGTTCCTGTTCGGTGGAGAGAGAGGGAGCGCTGATGCCCTTGCGTGGCACCGCGCCGGTGTCCTGGATTCCTGCAAGCCCGAAGGCAGCGAGCAAGCCGACAACGCCGGTCGCGAGAATGACCGATCGCAACAATGGCGCCGGCACTGTCGAAAGTCGCCGCGGGTTCATCATCCCAGCCTCCAAAGGCTGCATCGGAACCGGATTGCACAGCCAAGCGTGCGGATGCCGCTAGTGTCCGAACAAGGTAATGGCCGCGCAATGCGCAAACGGGCAGGTCATGTGCTTTTCCCACAAGTGTTGCCTGTGTGCAACGGCAGGCGGCAGGCCTGCGAATGCCCGCTCGATGGGCTACGATCACCATAAAGGGTGAGCAGACACATGCGAGCCACCCTTCCTCCTAAGCAGGCTGTCGTATATGAGAGATTTGCCGCCGGAACGTGCCTATAACCCAGGAGCGAATTGGCGTGGATGGTGGCGGCTGTTGGTTGTTCCAAAATCGCGATCTGACACTTGATCGACGCAAGCGCGGAGAGGCATTTCGACCGGGGATGGCATGGTGAATCGATTTACGACGGCGCAATCCACCGTGGCCATGCGGCGCCGGGGGCCTCCCGCCATTGTGACCCTCGCGGCGATGGCCGCGCTGACGGCGCTGACCGTGGACGCCGGGGCGAGACAGGCGCGCCCCGCGCCCCCCACCGAGGCAATGGCGCCGCGCGATGCAGGCGAGCCGATCATGGCGATCGTGTCGATCAAGAGCCAGCAGGTCACTTTCTACGACGCCGACGGCTGGATCCTGCGCGCGCCGGTGTCGACCGGCACCACGGGACGCGAGACGCCGGCCGGCGTCTTCGCCCTGCTTGAGAAGGACAAGGACCACCACTCGACCATGTATGACGATGCCTGGATGCCGAACATGCAGCGCATCACCTGGAACGGCATCGCGCTGCACGGCGGGCCGCTGCCCGGCTATGCGGCCTCGCACGGCTGCGTGCGGATGCCGTTCGGCTTTGCCGAGAAGCTGTTCGACAAGACGCGGATCGGGATGCGGGTGATCATCTCGCCGAACGACGCGGCGCCGGTCGAATTTACCCACCCGGCGCTGTTCGAACCGAAGGCCGAGGCGATCGCGGCGGCGCCGGCGCGGGCCGAGACGCTGGCCCGCGAGGCTGCAGAGGCCGCCGCGACAGCCGACGAGGCGAAGAAGGCCGCCGCGACGGCGGCGCGCGAGAGCGCATCGCTCACAGCAATGCTGCGCAAGCTGGAAGCGCTCAAGAGGCGCGCCGACGCCGAGCTCGCATTCGCCGACAAGTCGCTCGCCGCCGCAAAGTCCGACGAGGCCAAAGCGCGCGCCGGGGAGTTCAAGCAGAAGGCCGCCGCCAAGGCCGCGGAACTGGCGACGCAGCTCGACACCGCCAAAGCCGACGCGGCGTCGAAGCCCACCGCCGCCGCCGTAAGGGACGCCGCCAAGGCGGCCGCGACCCGGAAGGCCGACGCCGCCAGGGCGGCGAGCGATGCCAGGCTCGCGCTCGAGCCGGTCTCGGTCTTCATCAGCCGCGCGACTCAGAAGCTTTACGTGCGGCGCGACACGCATAAGCCGGCGCCGGACGGCGGAGGCGAGGTATTCGATACCACCATCGAGATTCCCGTCACGATCCGCGATCCCGACAAGCGGATCGGCACACACGTGTTCACGGCGATGGTGCGCAGCGATGCGGGCCTGCGGTGGAGCGCGGTCACCATCGACAACAGCGATGACGCCAGGGACGCGCTCGACCGTATCACCATCCCGCAGAACGTGCTCGACCGCATCGCGCCGACCGCAATGCCGCGATCCTCGATCGTAATCTCGGACGAACCGCTGAGCAAAGAGACCAACTATCGCACCGAGTTCGTCGCGGTGCTGGCCAACCAGCCCCAGGGCGGCTTCATCACGCGCAAGCCGACGGCCGATGTCCTGGTTGCGAGCGACAACGACGGGGGCAACGACAGCGGCTTCGGATTGTTTTTCCAGCGCGGTTGGGGGCCCCAGCCTCAACCCCAACCCCAACCTGGCGATCCGCGTCGGCGCGGCGGCCAGCCCACTGCTCCGATGCAACGGGGCTGGTGGTAAGGCACGGCACGCCGCGCGCAGGCCGCATGTCCGCGCTGCGTCTTGTGTCACGAAGCGTAGCCGGTCCAAACGGCGACGCGCAACTTTATCAGACATTAGATCTTGTGCAGCTCCAGCGAGGCTGGATGGAACAGATCTTCCGGAGTTAGTAGCCGCGCCGACAATCCCTCCGCATGGTGGCGTTGGAGAAACCGGGTTAGCACGCCGCGGTTCGGCTCCAATCCATACGACCAGAAATCCTCGCCCATCAGGAGGCGCGCCGCCCGCAACTGCTCCTCCACAAAGGGCAGCGTTACCTTGGCGGCGGAAGTGTCGCCCAGCTTCGAGAGCGCAATCGTCTTGGAGCGTTCGAAAGCCTTGAAGACTGCGATCGGCAGCCAGGGATGCTTTTCGGTCAGAGAGCGGCGGATGCCCAGCGTGTGCATGATGGGAAAAAGGCCGCTCCGCCGATACCAGTCGGCCGCCGCCTGCCGTGGGTCGGCAAACAGATAGCCAACATCGGGATGGCCGTGCTGGAAACAGGACGGCGCCCGGGGCCCGATCACCGCGTCCAGCTCTCCGCTTGCCAGCAGCGCTGAAATGGTGTCGTCAGGGCCGGCATCCTCCACAACAACGTCAGCCGGCAGGTTGAGGCTGATCTTCTCGACTCGTCCCGGTTGCTCATAGCCGCCTCGGACCCAGGTGACGTCCGCCGGACGGATTCCGTAATCATCCTCCAGGATCATACGAACCCAAATATTTGCCGTGAGCTGATATTCCGGCACCCCGATCCGGCCGCCCTTGAGGTCGGCGGGGGATTTGATCCTGTCGGTGCGGACGTAGATCGAGGTGTGCCGGAAGGCGCGGGAGGGGAACACCGGCACGGCTACGTAGGGGCTCGTTCCTGCGGCGGTTTTGACGCTGTAGCTGCTGAGCGACAATTCACAGATATCGAATTCCTCATGCCTGAATGCGCGAAAGAAGATCTCCTCCGGCTCCAACAACATGAATTGCGGATCGACGCCATCGATTTGCACCAGGCCGTCCACCAATGGACGCATCCGGTCATAGTCGCCGATTGCGATCGAAAGTTGAAGTCTACTCATGGGCGGCCCATCGAGATCAAGCGTGCGAGGAAGCGGTTGTGGCGATCAGAAGCGGATCAGGGGCGTCGGCCCGAGGAAGCAAACCCATCAGCGCGCTCGCGGCGGCGCCGATCAATACCGATCCGCCCACGGCCGCAAAGATCGTCGGCACGTCCCACCCGGCCCCGACCATCTGGCCGACAGCGAGCGGCCCCGCAACAGACCCAAGCCGGCCTATCCCCGTGGCCCAACCGACACCCGTCGAGCGGATCGCGACCGGATAATAGATGGCGGACAGCGCGATCAGACCCGAGCTCGCGCAGCCAAGCAGCAGCCCGAACAGGCCCTCCGCTATCATGACAGCGTCGAGCGACGGAGCGGACCATCCGACCGTCGCATAAGCCAAGGCGCCCAGCGTGAAGGTCGGCGGCAGCACGCGCAAGATTCCGAAACGGTTCAGCAGCATGCCGGCTGCAGCTGAACCGAACAACGAGCCGAAATTAAAGAGAGCCAGCGCCAGGGCCGATTGCTCGGTGGCGATCCCCACACGGCGAAGCAAGATGGGACTCCAGGACGAATTCGTCACCAGGATCATGAAGGCGAAGAAAAAGCTGGTCCACAGGAGGAGCGTGCCTGCGGCGCGCCTCGACCTAAACAGCTGAAGCACGGTTGCCCTTGGTGCTATTTCCTTGACGAATTCGAACCGAGTTTCACCAGTGATCGACACTTCAGGGAAGATACGACGCAGCGTGCGGCGGATCCGATCTCCCGACTTGCCGGTCGCGACCAGGAAGCTCACCGATTCGGGAAGCGCAAGCGCGAGGATCATCGATAGCAGGATCGGCAGGACGCCACCCACGAGGAAAATAGATTGCCACCCATAGGACGGGATGATCCGCGATCCGAGTATCCCGCCCAGCACACCTCCGAGCGGAAAGCCCGCCCAAAGCAGGCTGACCACAGCGGCTCGGCGGGTTTTCGGAACATATTCCGATGCGAGACTGATGAAGCTCGGCATCGCGCCGCCCAATCCGATTCCCGCAAGAAAGCGGGAAGCAAGCAGTTCGGGCAGATTGCCGGCATAGGCCGTCGTGAGCGTGAAAAATCCGAAGCAGAAGGTAGCACCGACAAGAACCCGCTTGCGGCCGGCCCGATCGGCGGCTGGTCCGAGCAGAAAGGCGCCGAAGGCAAGGCCGGCCAGAGCCGAACTGAATACCACTCCGAACGCTTGCGGCGCGATGTGAAGCTGCGCACCCATCGCGGGCGCTGCCAAGCCGATCGATTGCAGATCCAGGCCATCCAGCATCGCCACGAACGCGCAGAGTCCGATCACGGTCCACTGCGCAGGACCGATCGGGCGTGTTTCGATCAGCGCGCCAACATCCAGAACCCGTTCTGCCATATTTTCCTCTGCGTACCGAAAACCTTATCCGAGTTGATGACGTGATGGAATCGCCTACGTGAATGTGTGGACCACATCATTGTCCTGGGCGAGACGCATTTGCGCCGGATCCTGAAATCCTACACCGACTACTACAATAACTTCAGAACGCATCAATCCTTGAACAAAGATGCGTCGGTTTCTCGCCCGATTCTGCGGACGGGCGTGATCAGTTCACGCGCCATCCTGGGCGGACTTCACCACCACTACGCCCGAGCTTAAGTTTTCGGTACACACAAACCGTGAAATCATCGGCAATGCAGCCGAGCAGCATGGGACATCAGCGGCCCTGGATTCGGGCAACCCCATAGGACGGAAGCTCAAGGCTTCCCACCTTGCGGATGGAAGTGTCGCCGCTGTCGAGCCAGGCGGGATCGCGCACCGCTGCTTCAAAGCTTCCTTCGTCGAGAATACGCAGTTTGGCAGGGCCATCGAAGCCGTTGACCTTCAGGCGCTGGGTTTCGCCTGACAGGTTGGCGAGCCAAAGCACCTGGCCGCCCCCGCCGCGATGGGCCAGAGCGGCGACCTTTGAAGGTGCAGACGAATCCGTATTGATGCGTCTTGCGCCGCTCGCAGCAGCAAGACCCGCAATCACATGGTAGGTGGGATAGACCCTGGCGCCACCATGGTCGAACCACGGCTGGGCATGCGCCAATTTGCGATAGATCATCCCTTGCGAGCCAATCGCAGAGCCAAGGGTCACGGTGTCGACACCGGCTGTTGCGGCAGCCGACAGATAGCCGAGGTTCCATGCGGCCGCGAAGAGACCGCGCTGGCGTGGATCGATATCGCAGAGACAGACCCGCCCATTATCTGGATTTGGCGCAACCGCTGCGCCGTAAGGGTTGTCGCGACAGGGAATACTTGTCGGGCCGATGTGATAGGGCACTTTGCCAATCATGGCGCGTGCAGAGGCGAAGATCCACGGAAGGGTCTCGAGCGTTTCCATGATCGAGATGTCATCTGCCGCATGAACGATGGGGCAGCCCGTGTGGGTTATGAAGTCAAATACGCCCTTGGGGGCGGGCTTGCGGTTCAATTCGGTGAAATGGGAGAGCATGCCGCCGCCGAGCACGGCATCCGGGAAGGAGGCTCGTGCCGCGGCCGCCATTTCCTCGTAGGTGGGCCCCCAAGGCCTCGGTGTGTTGGGCTGAAACGATTTGAGATCGTGCATCTGGGTGACGACAACGGATGCAGGTATGAGCCCCGCAGCATTCACGGCGCTAGCGATCGCAGCCACTTCATTATTGGCCGGTTCCTTGGCCGGCAAAATGATCTCAAGGGTGACCGGGGCTCCCGTTTGCCTCGACAGATCGCGGAAGCTTGCAGCGGCTTCTTCTTGCCCTCGCTCGCGTCCGTCGATCTGACAAACGAGCGCCTGAGGCTTCGCCGCAGCGATAAGGTCCGCGGCCTGGAGAGCCGCCGCGGCTTCCACCATGGGTACGCCGAGGCCGATTTGCGGAATACGGCCCTTAGTGCCTGCAAGGGTTATGGTTGTAGTGGCGGCAGAGCGACTTGGCCTTGATTTCGGCAGTTTGCCAGAGACGGTGAGGGTTACTGACTGGCTGAAGCTCTTGCCTTTCTCCAGCGTGTAGGGCCAAGGATCGAGCAGGGAGCATACATAGGTCTTGTAGGAGGCATCCATCCAGTTTCGATGGTCCTCCATCTCGAACTTGTTTCCCTCCATCAGAACAGTCACCGCAACTCCCGAAAACGGCTCGTGCTTAAGTGAGCGGATTTCGAAAATGGGCTGACCGGGGCTGATGAATTTGGGGAACTTGCGCTTCTCTTTCTTTCCATCCGTGTGAACGACTTCAACTGGGCGCCCCACCGTTCCTGCGAGCGGATGCAGCACCACAAAGCCGGTCCGGTTGGTGAGGAAGTCGGAAAGCGGCGTTCCTTCGGCCGAAAACTTCAGCGTTCCATCACTCCTTGCGTCGATTTTGGCGGAATAGCGGATCGCCTGATCCTTGTCGTCGCAGATGGCCTCATAACTGATGGCAAAGCCATCCTTGCTTTGACGGATGTTCAGGTTCTCGATTGCCGGAGCGTAGGTGCCCCAGTCCTTGTCGCGGACGATATAGGCAATTCCACGCAAGACCTCTTCACCGTGATAGCGGATGTAGCGTAAGGCGCCGCTGTCGAAGACTGCCGAGATCGGACCTGCTCTCAATTCGCGGCGTTTACCGCTAGGAACTTCGGTTCCGAAGAACTTGATTGCACGGTTCGGTTTCTTCTGGGCCATGGCGGCCTCCTCAAATGACCTTGTCAGTTTGTGGATCGATCAGAACGGCGCGGGTCATGTCGATGTCGATACGGACCTGTTCGCCCGGAGCGGTGACCTCGTGAGCCGCGAATTCTGCGGTGATGCTGATTCCCCCGAGCGGCATGCTGACCTGCACCCGCGAGCCTGTCGGTTGGACGAGCTCTATGGTTGACGGCAACTGCACGTGACCTGGCGCGGCGCTCGCGCCGGCTTTGGCAATATGCTGGGGCCTCAGCCCCAAAACGACGGCTTGGCCGTTCGGCGCCTTGCGCCCGGGGGGCAGGGTGAGTTTGGTTCCGTCGCGAAGGATCACTTCGCCGGTTTCGATGGTGGCAGGAAGGAAGTTCATCTTCGGGCTGCCCAGGAAACCGGCCACGAAGCGCGTTGCCGGCCGTTCAAACAGATCAAGCGGCGCGCCGAGCTGTTCGATCTTGCCGTCCCGCAGAAGCGCAATGCGGTCGGCTAGCGTCATCGCCTCGATCTGGTCGTGAGTCACGTAGATCATGGTGCGGCCGAGCTCCTGATGGAGCCGCTTGATTTCAACCCTCATGTCGTCGCGAAGCTGGGCATCGAGATTGCTTAGCGGTTCATCGAACAGAAAGAGCAGCGCATCGCGCACGATCGCGCGGCCGATCGCGACGCGCTGGCGCTGACCGCCGGAAAGCTCACGTGGAAATCGTTCGAGAAGTTGCGCAATGCCGAGCATTTCGGCGGCACGCTTCACACGTTTGTCGACCTCGGCGGATGCAACTCTCCTCGCACGCAGTCCGAATGCTATGTTTTCGTAGACATTGAGATAGGGATAGAGCGCGTAATTCTGGAACACCATCGCGATGTCGCGATCGCGTGGGCGTGCCCACGTAACATCTTTTCCGCCGATTTCAATGCTGCCGGCGCTGGCTTCCTCGAGCCCTGCGATGGTGCGGAGCAGGGTTGATTTGCCGCATCCCGACGGGCCTACCAGGACTGTGAATTCGCCCGAGGGCACCTCGAGATCAATTCCTTTGACGGCGTGGTATGCGCCGTAGTGCTTGTGAAGTCCGGTGATCTTCAGGTCCGACACGACTTAACCCTTGACTGCGCCCATGGATATGCCGCGCACAAGATAGCGCTGCAGCGTTGCAACGGTGATGAACACGGGAATGGTTCCAAGCACCGACATGGCAGCGATCTTGGACCAGAAATTCGACTGGCCGCCAAAGTAATGCGTGACTTGGACTGTGTAGGTTGTGACCTCGGTGCGGGTTAGCACCAGTGCAAACAGGAAGTCGTTCCAGGAGAAGATAAAGGTGAAGACAGCGGTGGCAAAGAGCCCCGAGCGCGCCATGGGAAACACGACTTTCCATAGGACCTCCCAGCGGCTGCAGCCGTCGATCAGGGCGCTCTCTTCGAGTTCCAGCGGAATATCCTCGATATAGCCGCGCATCATCCAGATCACATAGGGCAAGCTAAATGCTGTGTAGAGAATGATGAGCCCGATGTAAGTATCGACCCAGCCGAGCCAGACATAGAAGAGGAATACCGGGAATACGATGGCCACGGGGGGCATCATACGTTGGGAGATGATCCACACTGCGAGGTTTTCGCCACCTGTCCTGAATCGCACCAGCGAGTAGGCGGCGATGGTGCCGAAGATCATGGCGAAGAAGGTTGACACCGAAGCAAGCACCAGACTGTTGCCGACAGTTTTGGCATCGCCATCCTTGAACAGCACCGCATAATTGTTGAACTGGATGCTCTTCGGATACCACACCGGTGGAAATGCGAAGATCTCGCCTGGCGTCTTGAAGGAAATAGCGAACAGCCAGTAGATCGGAAATACGAAGATGACGACAAGCGACGCCGCGGTGAGATAGCGGAAGACGAGCTTGGTTTCCTTGCGGCGATGAAATGGAACGGTTGTCATTTTGCCAGCCCCATGCGCCGGATGGCCCAGGTCACGATGACGGTGAGAAGCGCGATGACAAGGAAGGCGATCGCTGCCGTGTAGCTTGACTCGAATTGCCGGAATCCCTGGACATAGGCATATACCGAAACAGTTTCGGTCATAGTGCCGGGGCCGCCCGCCGTGAGCGCCCAGATGATATCGAAGATGCGGAAGAGGTCGAGGCCACGGATCAGAATGGCGATCGACATGACAGGCCAGATTGCGGGGAGAACAATATAGCGGAAACTGCGCCAGAACCGCGCTCCATCAATCTCTGCGGCCTCGGTAAGTGAGCGGTCGACGTTGGAAAGAGCGGCCAGCAGGATCAGGAACATGAAGGGTGTCCACTGCCAGATCTCACAGAAGATGATGGCGGGATAGACGAGTTGGGGATTAACCGTCCACAAGGCCGGCACCGGGTGGCCGGCGAACCAGCCAATGATCTGGTTGATCGGACCATAACGATTATCGAACAGGAGCCGCCATGTGGCGCCGGCGACAATCGGTGAGATAATCGTTGGCAGCATCAGCAGTGAAACCAGAATCTGCCGCCCCGGCATGCGGTCGAGGAACAGATAGGCGATGGCGAGGCCGAGCAGCAGCTCGATGGGCAGGGCTATGACGATGACAATCGCCGTATGTACGAACGACTGCCATAGCCTCGCGTCATGAAAGAGTTGAACGAAATTCACTAATCCGGCAAAGGATGTGTCGGTCTCCAGCATGGTGACGTGCATGAAGCTCACCACCAGCGAGAAGATCAGCGGGAACAGGCCGATCAGCAACAGCAGGAAGATGGCCGGCGAGATCAGCCAGTATTTGAAGTTGCGGTCGGGATGAGCGGTGGCGGCCATGGCTGACAGTCGGGGTGCGTTCCGTAGGTCTCGTGCTGTCGTAAACGGCAGGCGGAGCCTCTCCCGCCGGATGGCGGGAGAGGGGAGAGGCCTGCTCAGATTTTCGGATAGGCACCGGACTTGGCGGCCCAGCCTGCATAGACTACCTTCTGCTTCTCGACCCCGATCTTCTGCGTGATGTCGTCCCACTGAGCTGCCGCGGCATTGAGGATCGCCTTTGGATCATCGCCTGCCCAGAGCTTTGAAATCGCCTGGCGCATGACCTCCTCGTACTTGTCGGTTTGCAAGAGCGACAGATCGAGAAGGCCGGTCTCCGAGGCCTGCTTCAGGGCCGCCAGATAGTCCTTGGCGTTCGGCCACAGGGCCAGATAGCCAGGGTCCGTGTAGTGCGACTCGCGGAACGGATCGCGCAGCGTATAGGGAAGCTGAACGCGCTGACGGCTCACATCTTCGCTGTTGAGCCACTGGATGAACAGATACGCGGCGTCCTTGTTTTTCGAGGTGGACGAAATTGACAAGGCAAAACCCGCGGCGAGCTCGGGATGTCCTCCCGGCGGCAAGGCGTAGCCCACCTTGCCCGCTATCGCCGTTTTCGGGACCCAGTTCAGCGCCTCCTGGTCGGTACCATAACCCTCGGCCCAACGCCCATAAGGTGGCCAGGAGATCGTCATAGCCGATTGGCCTTGCAGGAAAGTTGCGAGATTCTCCACAAAGCCGAACTGCTCCACGCCGGGCGGCATGAATCTGTTCTCTTTGCGCATGCCGGTGAAGACCTTGACACCGACATCGGAGTTGATCGTGGCCTTCATGGTGTCAGCGTCGAAGAACTTGCCGCCCTCATTGCGGAAGCGTTCCTCGAACATGTACATCGCGTAAGGAGGCTGTCGAAAGAAGGCGGCGCCGTAGATACCTTTGTCCTTGAGAATATCCGTAAGACCAGCTCCGACGGCATCGAAATCTGCCCATGTCTTGGGCACCGCGAGGTCCTTGCCAGTCTTGTCCTTGAAGGCTTTCTGTACGGTTGGATCCTCGAAGATGTCGCGCCGATAGTACATCAGGAAAACGTCGCCATCATCCGGGAAGCCGTAGATCTTGCCCCCCACTTTCATCTGGTTGTCGCGGAATGTCGACGCAATCGTCTGGAGCTCGGGGGCGTAGCCGTACTTCTCGACATAGGGGTCGAGCACCTCGAGCGCGCCGGCCTGGGCAAGATCGGGCATCCAGGCAGGAATGACGTTGAGCGCGTCATAGGCGCCGGCTCCCGACTTGTAGTCCTGCATGATCTTGGTGAACATCTCGGCGGTCGCGACCTCGATCACCTTCACATCCATCCCGGTCAGCTCTTTCCATTTCGGGCCGGAGAAGTGGGTGGGATCGAGCGACTGAAGCCCGGCCTCCCAGACAATAGTGATCGAGCGTCCCTTGTATTGCTGCGCGGCCTTGACGGCGGCGTCGGCGGCGGACGCAGCCCATGCCGGCCTTCCCATTGTTGCGGCGAGGCCTGCGGCCAGGCTGATCTTTCCGAAATCACGTCTATTGACCATTGTCTCCTCCCTTTTTTCCTGAATGGCAGAAGCCATTCGAATGTCCCTCGCTCGTTGCGGCGAGGAATTCTCAATTGGCGAATTGGCGGCTGTACTCCTCCAGTTTGCGTCGGAAATTCGGCTTTTCGAGCACTGCGCGATTGACAATACCGCGTGGGGTTCGCCCGTGTTGAATGTCGAGCACAGCCCTGATATCGGCTGCACCGTTTCCGGCGAAGCACTGATCGGTCCAGCAAAGTGCGTGAGGCGTCACGATGACGTTGTCGAGCGCGAAAAGAGGATCGGCCGGATCGGTTGGTTCCTGCTCGAACACATCGAGGGCCGCGCCAGCGATCCGCCCGCTTGCCAGAACGTCCGTGAGCGCCTTTTGATCGACGATTGGTCCGCGCGCAGTATTGATGAAAAAGGCGGTCTTCTTCATCAGGGCGAGGCGCTCAGCATTCACGAGGTGCCGGGTCTCGGCCGTCAGCGGGCAGTTCACCGTAACGATGTCGGCGCGGGCGAAGACGTCGTCGAGACTAACGAGTTCTACACCGAGTCCGGCCGCCAACTTGGTATCCGCAAATGGATCATGGGCGATGAATCTCATGTCGAACGGCTTGGCGAGGTGGAATAGCTCAGCGCCGATATTGCCGATACCGATCGAGCCGAGCACCCTGCCGACGAGGCCAATGCCCATATGCTCGCCGCGGGCGGCAAAACCCGATGGGCCTTGCCGGGTCAGCTTGTCCTTCACCATCAGCCTTCCGGTGAGTGCCAGAATGAAGGTCATGATCGACACGGCGACAGGGCGGCGCACGCCATCGGGCGTGATCGCCAACGCGATGTCCGCGGCGGTACAGGTGGGCACATCCACCGTGTCATAACCGACGCCAAAGCGGGCGATGATACTGAGCCTTCCGCTTTTGGGTGCGCTTTCAGGCGCAAAACGGTGAGCCAGCAGAACAAGCGCGTCGAAGTCTTCAAGATCGCTGCTGCGCAGAGGATTGGTGTTGTCCAAAAAGGCCGTCTCCACGCCGGAGGCCTCTAGCAGAGGCTTTAGATCGAAATCGGGGTAGACGGCTGAGCCGTCGGCTTTCCTGAAATCGCCTGAAAGGGCAACACGGAATGGGGCGCTCATTTCCTGCATCCCTTCCGCAACGTGGTGATTGCGGCGGCAAGCGCATCACGAAGCACCCACACGTCGCCCGAATAGCAGCAAAAATCGAAGCCCTGTTTGTAGAGCGCGATGCCAACCTCGGTGGTAGGCACAAGGCGGCCTAGTGCTTTTTTGTGCTTCCTGGTGGCGGCAATCGTGCGCTCAACCGCCTTGAGAAATTTCGGATGGTCGAACTGGCCCGGAATGCCAAGCGACACCGACAAGTCGAAATGGCCGATCCACAGGCAGTCGATGCCATCGACAGCGGCAATCTCGTCGGCATTTTCGGCACCTTCGGCAGTCTCGATCTGGCAGAACAGCGTTGTCCGCTCATTGGCGGCCGCAAGCTTCTCCTGCACCGGGCCCTGCCCATAGGCATCATGCGCAACGCCCAAGGCAACGCCACGTCGCCCATCCGGATAATATTTCGCGCAATTGACGACGGCTTTTGCTTCTGCGGCAGTGCTGACCATCGGGATCATGATCCCTTCCGCACCCATGTCGCACGCCCGCGCGATGTGGTGATATTCCTTTGAAGGCACGCGGACGATGGCCGGCAGCCCTGCGGCTTCAAAATAGCGCGCAGCACTTTTGACGGTTTCGAAGCCGAAACCTGAATGTTCCAGGTCGAAAAGGGCGAAATCGCAACCCGCCTGTTTGAGGATATGGCCGATTCCCGGAGTGGCAAACTCGACGATGAAATGACCAAGCTTGGCCTCTGGCGTCCGGGTCATTTGCTTGAGGCCGGTACGAGCCATCGTTCATCCTCCCGTTTAACGTCTGTTGTTCGATCCCTCGAAGACGAGATCAAGCTTAGCAACGTTCTCGTTCATGACCAGGTCGGCGCCGGTCGTGTTGAATGTGGCGAGCTGCGTCGACGGCAAGTGAGTACCGAAGGCCGCGCGGCGATCACAGATTTCATAAAGAAAGATGCAGTTTTCATAAAGAAAGATGCAGTCGTTCGCCGCCCTGGGTACGAGCACGGCGGAGCGCCGGCACCCCGGTTCGCGTTCGCATGACATCTGCGCATTCTCATCGATGTGCTTGCGGGATGCCGCCATCGCCCCGACCTTGGCTTGAAGTCGACGGTGACCACGAACCTGTTCATTTGGCCGCCCTCCGGGCCTTCCAGTAGAGCTTGGCAACCTGGTCGAGGTGCGAGCGCATGCGGGCATCGGCAAGTTCTGCATCGTGCGCCTTGATCGCCTCGAAGATCGCGACATGCGCATCGAAGGCGACCCGGTTCTGGCCGGGATAACTGAGCGTCATACGCCTCTGGTCGACCAGCCAATCGATGATGGCCCGGTGCATGACCACATAGATGGGATTCTTGGGGATCGTAGCGATGGCGTAGTGAAACGCGACATCCGAGTCTTCAAAGCGTCGGAGGTCGCCGATGGACTTGTAGTTCGCATCGAGCGCATCGGTCAGGTGGCGGATGTCCTTCGATGTGGCGTTACGTGCTGCATCGCGCGCCAGGCCGGTTTCAAAGAGGGCCCGCGCATCCTGGAAATGGCGGATGCCGTTGTCATCGGAGAGCAGATATTTGGCACTGCTCGACAGCGAGGTCATGACAACTTCAGCGTTCGGGGCTGTGACCCGTGCTCGCGAACCCGCCCGGAGATCGACAAGCCCCGTCCGCTGCAGATGAAACAGCGCCTCGCGGATCGCCGTCCGGCCCACGCCAAACTCCGCCATGAGCTGACGTTCTGATGGCAACTCGGCACCAGCCACCAATTCCCGGTCGCGTATCCTCTGCTCGAGGACATCGGCGACCTGCTCAAAAAGGCGCGATCGTTTGAGCTGAAAACTCATCTGGTATACCTAGTATACCAGATGGTAATCGCCCTGACGGCGCTGTCAATACGGCCATACTTGCGGAGATTTGTCTTTCCCGTGGAGATGTCGGAAGACCCTTTTGGGGAGCCACCAGCTTATGCTTCGCAAGAAAGGCAGTGAATTGGCCTGCCAAATGCGAGAACTGGACTTCCTTTCCGTGTCGGGGATGGATTGGTGCGGCGCTCCGCAGGAGTCACAATTCGGAGCGCCTTCACGTGGCGCAAAGCCGCTGGCTGGCCTTGTACGCTCCTGCGTAATCCGGCGAGGATCAGGTGATTTGCAATTCGTCGGTCAAGCGTCCTGGCTGCTCAATCCGCGGCGTCTGCCCGCCACGCAGCACCGAGTTTCCTTCGTAAAGTGTTCGCTGATCGATGGCCGACGGCGCCAGCCAATGCTCTTCCTTCATTTCGGTATTCAAACCGTAGACCCTCAGCGCATTGGCGTAGACCACCTGATGAATGGCCTCGGCACTGATGCCGCGCAGCGCCATCAGGCGCGCGGTCTTGGCAACCGCCAGCGGGTCCGACACGCCCCAATCGCAGGCGGAATCGACGATCAAGCGCTCGGGGCCATAGCTCTCGACGATGATGGCCATTCGTTCGCTTCCCATCTTGGTGTTGGGATAAATCGAAAACGCGCACCAGTATCCGCGGTCGCGAACCTCGCGGATGGTCTCTTCATTGTTGTGGTCGATGACACAGCGCGCCGGATCGAAACCATGCTCCTTCAGCACGTCCATCGTCCGCAATGTGCCGGGTCGCTTGTCGCGATGCGGCGTGTGAATCATGATCGGAAGCTCGAATTCCTTGGCGAGTTCGATCTGCGCCCTTAAGGCCTTGTCCTCGAGCGGGGTCTGCTCGTCATAGCCGAGTTCGCCCATGGCGACGACGCCTTCCTTGACCAGAAAGCGCGGCAACGCGTCGATCACCGCTTCCGCCAAGGCTTCGTTGTTGGCTTCCTTGGGGTTCAGGCCGATGGTGCAGTAATGGCGAATGCCGAACTGGCCGGCGCGGAAACGCTCGAACCCGGAAATCAGCGAAAAATAGTCGATGAAACTGCCGACATTGGTGCGCGGCTGCCCGAGCCAGAACGCCGGCTCGATCACCGCGACCACGCCAGCCCTGGCCATCGCTTCGTAATCGTCCGTGGTGCGCGAGATCATATGCGTATGCGGATCGATGATCATGCCGGTGGGGCGGCCGGCGCCGTTGGAGGGTTGCGCGGCCGGCCCGGCGTTGGCAGGCGCGCGTCCTTGCGCCAGTTTTTGCACGTCGTCCAACAGGCGCGCCAGCTTCTCGGGCGTCAACCGCCCGCTACAGCAGGGGCAGGTCAGCGCGGTATCTCCCATCAGTTCTTTTAAGGAACCGGAATCACATGCGAAGGCGCCAAAGGGCGACGAGCCGGTCGTGGTCATTTTTCGAGTGTCCTTACATAGGCGATAATCCTGGGCATCTGGTCCTGCTGCATGCCGCAGCGGAAGAACGACTGCATCGCACCGCTGGCGCCGTTATAGATGAGTCCGCGACCGCATCAACATTTCCACGGTATTCGTTGACGCCGGTGGCCTTGACGTTTTTCACGGCCGGCATTTCGACCTCCCCGGTCTGCAGCGGGAACGTCATGGGCGAATTGTCCCGCGGACTCTTGAAATCCGATAGGTCACCGGCAGTGGCCGGTGACAGGCCTAGCGTACCCCCAACGACTGCCAACGCCAACAGCGATACGCGGGGTGCTGAAAAGAAATTCAGTTGCATCGATCGGAAACCGATCTGCAAAGGGATCTTGAACACGGGCCTGAAAACGGCACGATCAATCTTTTTAAATTTAAGATCGGGAAAATGTCCCAACTATATTTGCCGATTCTTGAAGAGATTATTGCCGTCATGCCATCCCAGCGTAAGCAAGGTCGCGACGACCAACATCAATGCGGCATTGACAGCATGAAGTCCGATGCCGTTCGGTAAGCGGCCATCGAGTGCGCGGTGTACGAGAACGTATTGGAGCGCGATCTGTAAAATCGGCAACGATGCGAAGAGAACGCGGCCGCCGCGGGGCTTCCCGCAAAACCAGGCGAATACCGGCAACGGCAATACCAGCCATTGAAAAATGTTGACCCAAATCTTGTGATAGTTCCACCAATCCGGCGCCGTCAGCGACGACATGCCTGCGATGAAGAATTGAATCAGAATGGAAACGGTCAACAATCCCGACAGAAATCTCAGGAGCAGGCTCGCCGTTGCCGGAAAACCATGCCGCTCGCTCATGCCAGATCGCGCCATTCGAGTTTTTCTGATTCTAATCTCGCCTGAAATTTCGCCACTTGTGCCGGCGGCAAGCTTGCAGCGTGCGGCGCTCCCCGCAGCGCGAGAGCGATCGCGAGGCGTTCTCTGTCGTTACCTGCATTCCAGCCATGCGCTAATGCCGCAACGCCTTCGTCATCGGCGTGCGGCGCGACGCATCGCCATAACTCTCCGCTGACGGGGCGCTCCGCCGCCCAACGCTCTTGTGCCAGTCCGACCAGCATGCGCGCGAGCCGGGGATTAGCGCGTTCGTCCAATCCCTGGATCGGCCAAAGCGTCGAGCCGATGAAAAACGCTTTCACCACCATCTGATTCCACGCGTCTTCTGCAAAGGTCTCTCGCGGATACGGATTGCGATGGGCGACGGCCTCGAACACCGGCTTCATTCCGGAGCGCACCGCTTCGCGCGCGCGCGGTTCGATCAGCGCCGCGTTGGGGTAAAGCGGAAGCCCGCGGCACAGTGCAATCAGTTCATTGATTTCGGCGGTGGTGCAGAAGCTGTCGAACCGCGCCGCGAAATCGGCATCATTGCCGCCATGACTGCGCGCCATCAGCGCGACGCGCGCCAGTTGATCGATGCTCCAGTCGCTGAGATCTAGCCCTGGACGCAACGCTTCCGCACGCGCCAGATCGGACGCCGGCAGCGCCAGATCGGCTTTGCCGAGCCGGCGTGGCGCCAGACCGATCGCAACGCTGAGCGGCCGCTCACTCGAGGCCTTCGCCACTTCATTGATGGCGCCTCGAAACCAGGCAGCGTCGCGCTCGTCCGTCCGTTCGGAGATCCACCCATCGGCAAGCGCGAGGAATTCATTCAGCACGGCAGTCTCTTGGGTTTTGGGAGGATCTGAACGCGGGCATAACACCCTTCATGTGCCGGGAATCGACCTCTGAAAAAGCCGCGTCAGCGGATAGCCCACTGCGCAGGCCGCGACGATGAAGATGCCGCCGCCGGCGGCCGCAATCGCCAGCGCATCGACCAGACAGATCGCCGCGATCAATCCGGATACTGCCAGCGGCACTGCGCCCTGCACGGGCTGCTTCGCCAGCAACCAAATCGCAAACGCGTCGGCCGCCAACAGCAGGACGAAAGCCGCAATAACCGTCCATCCGCTGAACAGAACCGGCAGCGCTGCGAACAACGGCACGGCCAGCAGCGCCAGCGGCCAGAGGTTTTCCGCGCGGTCGAGGCTCTCCTGCTTGGCCGCATAGGTGATGCCGGCCACATGGCACGCCAGCGCGACCGCGCCGATGATGGTTGCATTCGAGACGCCGCCGGTCGCCGCAACGCCGGTTCCGATATAGACCAGCGCCCGGCACAATCCCATGACCACCGGGCTCAGCACATTTCCCTTGTGCCAGACATCGTAGAGCACGATCACGCCGGCCAGCAGCAGGCCGCACAGGGTCGCACGCGGACCAAACGACATCATCAGCGCGACGCCGAGCGCCAGCAAGCCAAAACCGATCGACAACACCGAGCCCGCGCGAATTTCGCCGGCATCGATCGGACGGCCCGGGCGGTCGCGCGCATCGATGGCGCGGTCGAAATAATCGTTGAGATACATGCCGCCGACGTAGAAGGCGGTCATCGCGAGAGCGATCAGCGCGATTTCGTTCGGAGACTGTGCGCCCCCGGCGATGACGGCGCCAGCCAGAACGTTGGTCCAGACCGTTGGCAAATTTGAAATCCGGCCGAGACGCAGCAGCGTCGACAAACCGGGCATTGCGGTGGCCGTCATGCTCATCCGACGAGTTCCTGCATGCAGAATGAAATCTCGCGCGCGATATCGGCTGCCTTGGAGCCAGTTCGTAGATTCTCCGGCAGCACGTCCCAGGTATAGGTCTCGACTTCCAGATGCGACGAGCGTGTTTTCCGTCGAAACGCCGCCAGCGTCGACACGAGGTCGGCACGGGTCGATCCGATCTCGCCAAGGTCGGATAGGAACAGCGGCACATGGCAATGAATTCGCCATTCGCCGTTGGCCCGGCCTTCTTTGAATGCAGCGACCGCATCGGGCAGATCGACATACCGCGTCAGCCCCGACGGCCCTCGCACGATGGTTTGGTGCAAATAAACGCCGTCGTCATAGCGCATCACCGCGCCGATCAGGTCATCGGTCATCTTGGGGACGCGCATCGCGGCGGAGAGCTGGACCTTTGGCACCGAGATGCCGGCGGCAAGCAGGCGGTCGAGTGCTGCGACAGGATCTTCATATTCGACCGATCCATGGCAGATATCGTAGCAGATGCCGAGATGACGTCGCAGCATGACTTCGGCGCCGCCGCGATTTTCGCCAATGCCGGCCGCGAGCAGGTCGAGCGCTTCGGGTTGCAGCAGCACGTCCTGGAAGAACGCGAGGCTTTCATCCGTGGTCTCGAGGAAACAGCACGGTTCGGGTTCCAGCGCGAGGGCGAGGCGCTTGCCGGTCCGCCGCTCGGTCAGAACGAGATCGGCTACCGCCTTCATCATGTTGGCGGCGATCGCGGCGACGGCGCCATCCGCACGACCATTGGCCTTGAATGCGCCCGGCACGGTGGAGATGCTGCCGTCAACACCATCCGGCAGCACCCCGGCAAGGACGGCGGCGCTGTCGGCGGTAAAC
>Ga0209839_10000483_pt1 | contig 20111 bp, 10 predicted proteins | sample OrgsoiDNA2013050_FD_185800 | JGI IMG/M metagenome (GOLD analysis project Ga0209839, IMG submission 185800) | Permafrost soil microbial communities from the Arctic, to analyse light accelerated degradation of dissolved organic matter (DOM) -... | ecosystem: Environmental > Terrestrial > Soil >... | reverse complement strand
AACTTGGCCACGTAGGAATCCAGCGGGATGCCGTACTGCAGGCCGACCGAGATGGCCATGGAGAAGGCGTCCATCACGCCGGCCAGTGTCGAGCCCTGCTTGCCGAGCTTGAGGAACACCTCGCCGACCCCGTCGTCGGGGTAGCTGGAGGCGGTCATGTAGCCCTCGGCGCCCGCGACGGAGAACCTGGTCACAGTGGCGGGCCGCTGCCGGGGCAGCCGCCTGCGGACCGGGCGGTGCTCGTGCGGCGCGGCCGGAGCGGGGGCCGCCGGGACCGCGGCCTCGGCGGGCTTCTTCCGCGCGTCCGACAGCGGCTGGCCGACCTTGCAGTTGTCGCGGTAGATGGCCAGCGCCTTCAGGCCAAGCTTCCAGCCCTCGAAGTAGATCCGCTCGATCTCCTCCACGGTGGCGGTTTCCGGCATGTTGACCGTCTTGCTGATCGCGCCGGACAGGTGCGGCTGGACGGCAGCCATCATCCGGACGTGACCCATCGGGCCGATCGCGCGCTCGCCCATCGCGCAGTCGAACACCTCGTAGTGCTCGGGCCGCAGGCCGGGGGCGTTCACCACGTGACCGTGCTCGGCGATGTACTCGGTGATCGCCTCGACCTGCTCGTGCGGGTAGCCGAGGTTCTTCAGCGCGCGCGGCACGGTCTGGTTGACGATCTGCATGGAGCCGCCGCCGACCAGCTTCTTGAACTTGACCAAGGCCAGGTCCGGCTCGATACCAGTGGTGTCACAGTCCATCATGAGGCCTATGGTGCCTGTAGGGGCCAATAGGCTGGCTTGTGCGTTTCTGTACCCATTTGTCTCGCCGAGCTTCGCGCACTCCCGCCAGGTCTGCTGGGCCAGATCGATGATCTCCCGGTCCATGGTGGCGACCGGGCGGACGGACTCGCTGGCGTCCGCGTGCTTGCGGATGACCCGCTTGTGCGGCCTGGCGTTACGGGCATAACCGTCGTACGGCCCGACGGCGCCGGCTAGTTCGGCGGATGTCTTGTAGGCGGCCCCGGTCATCAGCGAGGTGATCGCGGCGGCGATAGCCCGGCCGGCCTCAGAGTCGTAGGCGTGCCCGGTCGCCATCAGCAGAGCGCCGAGGTTGGCGTAGCCGATGCCCAGCTGGCGGTAGGCGCGGGTGGTCTCGGTGATCTTCTCGGTGGGGAAGTCGGCGAAGCAGATCGAGATGTCCATCGCGGTGATGATGAGCTCGGAGATCTTCTTGAACCGGACTGCATCGAAGGTGTCGTCCTCGCGGAGGAACTTGAGCAGGTTGATGCTGGCCAGGTTGCAGCTGGAGTTGTCCAGGTGAACGTATTCACTGCAATTAGCAACCACGGTCCCGCCGACGATGTAGGAGTGGTTCCTCGGCTCGGTGAGGTTGTAGGTGGTCTCGAACCCCTTCGACTCGCGGCTGATCATGCGAACGGATCGGTCGACGTCATAAAAGCCCGTGTCCTCGACAATCTCGGCCAGCTTTTCCTGCTTGCCGGGGAGGCTGAAGCCAATGAGCCGGTAAAAGTCGCGGATGGCCCCGGCTGTAATGCGCAGGTCATAGGAAGGCCCGTCGGAACCGTAGCTCACTTCGGTGCCATCCTTGCGCGTGTGATGGAACGACGCGGTCTTCTTGGCGCTGGCCGTGTAGATCCGCGATGGGATCCCGAGCGAGGTGAGAAGCTCCTGGGCGCCGATAAGGAGTTCCTCTGAACGGCTCCCCAGGCCCACATACCTCGTTTGGTTGCTCGCTTGGTGTACCACGCAGCCGTCCGCGTCGAACAGGCCGCGCAGGAAGGCAGCCACAGCGTCTTCGGGAGCCTCGTAAACCGAGGAGGGAACGACCTTTTCCGCCGCGCGCCCCTCGGCGACGCCCAGTTGATGCAGGAACTGGCCGAAGGCCTGCCGGGTTACCCGCAGCTGCAGCGTACCGTTCGCCTGCACGCTCGGCTTGCTCTCAAAGCCCGTGATCTGGGTGAGCAGGGCGTGGTGCCTGGGCAGCACGACATGCTTGTCCTCGTCTGAGCCGTACACAGTCACCGCGCTAGCGTCGCGGCTATCGACGCAGCCGTCACCGACTAGCCAGCCCAGGTAGTGCGCGAACTCCGTGTCCCACTTGCTTGGAACTTGCAATGGCTTGCGGGTCTTCTCGTACTCGACTGCGAGGATGGCGTGCATCGGGATCCGGTTGTCAGCCATATGACGCGGCGCGTGCTGAAACGAGCGAACGATCTTGTCGTCACCGGTCAGCTCTTCGGCGTGGACCCAGCCTCGGTTGGCGGTCCAGATCCGGTGGCCGGGGGTGCACCGTAGCCTTGCGCCGTCCGAGAAGCGCAGCTCGAGGATCTCGTTCCTCCCGGTGACCATGTACCGGGACGGGCTCGTCGCCACCACCCGATCCTGCGGATCGGCTTCGGCCGTCATGTCGTTGGTGTATACGGCGAACTGCTCCTCGTTCGCGGCGCGGCGCACAAGGTCGCCGATCCGTATGAGTCCCTTGTCCGTGAGCACGCGCTGGTCGGCAGGGAAGCATGGGTTACTCGCGGTGATGCGGCCGGACTCCGGGCAGGTGTGCCAGTCGTTGATCGTGCCGTCGTACTGGATACCGGGATCGGCGCAATCCCACGCGGCCTGCGCCATCGTGCGCATCAGCTTCCGCGCGTCGACCCGCTCGACCACCGCGCCGGTCAGCCGGGCCAGCAGGTCGAACTCCTTGCCTTCCTCGACCGCGCGCATGAACTCGTCCGACACGCGGACCGAGTTGTTCGCGTTCTGGTACTGGACGCTGACGATGTCCTTGCCGCCGAGGTCCATGTCGAACCCGGCGTCGCGGAGCACGCGGACCTTCTCTTCCTCACGCGCCTTGGTCGTGATGAAGTCCATCACGTCCGGGTGGTCAACGTCGAGGACCACCATCTTGGCCGCACGCCGGGTGGCACCGCCCGACTTGATCGTGCCTGCGGAGGCGTCGGCCCCGCGCATGAAGGAGACCGGGCCGCTCGCGGTGCCGCCGGAGGACAGAAGCTCCTTGCTCGACCGGATCTTGGAGAGGTTGACGCCTGCGCCGGACCCGCCCTTGAAGATCAGGCCCTCCTCCCGGTACCAGTCCAGGATGGCGTCCATCGTGTCGTCAACGGCGAGGATAAAGCACGCTGATACCTGCTGCTTTGACGTGGTGCCGACGTTGAACCAGACCGGGGAGTTGAAAGAAAAGATTTGGTGGACCAGGGCGTACCTGAGCTCGTGGCCGAAGATCACAGCATCTTCGTCGGCGGCGAAGTAACCCTGCTCCCGGCCGGTCTGCTCGTACTTGCTGACGACCCGGTCCACCAGCTGCTTGAGGCTCCACTCGCGCTGCGGCGAGCCGACCGCGCCGCGGAAGTACTTGGTGGTCACGATGTTGGCGGCGTTCACCGACCAGAAGTCAGGGAACTCCACCCCGTGCTGCTCGAAGTTGACCGAGCCGTCTCGCCAGTTCGTCATGACGACGTCCCGGCGCTCCCAGGTGACCTGGTCGTAGGGATGCACGCCCGGTGTGGTGTGGATACGCCCGATCTTGAGCCCGCCGCCGCTCCCGCCGCGTGGGCTCTGTGCCCCCTGGTCGTGGGCCCCCTTCCCCTTCCGGGCCGTCGCTCCGCTCACCGTCTCTGTCATTTCTCCCCCTTCCGGGACCCTTCCGGATCCCCGCCAGGCCCTGCATGGCCACGCTGCAACAATGACAACTCGTGCCGCCTAAAGATCCTGATTCCGTCCGCGCCGGGGCGCGGGTGACACTTCGGCGCTCCTGGCGCAAGGCGGTGATTTCATCCTCGAAGTCGGCGAGCGACTCGAAACCCCGGTACACCGAGGCGAACCTCAGGTAGGCAACCTCGTCGAGGTCCCTGAGCGGGCCCAAGATGGCCAGGCCCACCTCATGCGAGGGGACTTCGGCCAGGCCCCGTGCCCTGATCGTCTCTTCCACCAGCTGAGCCAGGATCGCCAGCTTGTCCTCGCTGACCGGCCGTCCCTGGCAGGCGCGCTGCACACCACGGACGATCTTGTCCCGGGTGAACGGCTCGGTGACGCCACTGCGCTTGGCCACCATCAAGATGACCGTCTCCTGAGTGGTGAACCGGCGCCCGCATTCCGGACATGACCTCCGGCGGCGGATCGCCGCGCCGTCGTCAGCCGTCCGGCTGTCGATGACCCTGCTGTCTGGGTGGCGACAGAATGGGCAGTGCACGCGATCACCTCCCGGCAGCTGTCTCGCTGTGTTTCCATTCTAGCTTGTGAACACAACTTGTGGAAAAAACACAACGGTGTAAGTACTAGATGTTGTGGTTACCGTAGACCACGAAGACGGCTGGAGGCAAGCGCGGACACGCGGTCAATGAGGAAAAGCCTGGCGGCTGAGTTACTCCCGGGGACCCGCCGGCGTGTTGCGGTGCCGGCGCGGCGCGGCGCGCCGGGATCGGGCGAGGCGGGACCGCCTCGCCTGCGGTTCTCAGCTACGCGGTACCCACAACCGCTGGCCTGCCACCAGGTTGTCGCTGGTCAACGCGTTCAACTGAGCGATCTGCTGGATCACCAGGCGGGGATCCGCGTTGGGATCGGCGTTCTCGGCCACTGACCATAGGGTCTGGCCGGGACGGACGACCACCCGGGCGAGGTTGGGGCCGGTCGCGCGCTGCGATGCGGAGTGGCCGGTCGCCTGCGCCGCCCCGGCGACGGCCAGCGACAGCCCGGCCACCAGGAGCGCGGCCATGACCGCGACCACGATGCGTCCCCGCCTGGTCAGCCGCAGCGGGCTGGTCGCCGAGGACGGAGACACCCCAGGCCGGGCCTGGGCAGGCCGGGCAGGGGCAGGCGGCGCGGGGGCGAGGGGAGCCGCGGCGGGAGGCGCTGCCGCAGGATGAACTGAGACGGAGGGCGCGGCGGCGGAGGACGCGGCGGGAGCCACCGCAACGGGGCTTCCCGCGCGGTACACCACGCGCAGGTCGGGGCGGAACCGCGCAGGCTTGCCCGTGCGGTACAGCCGGTTCTCCCTGGGGAAACCCGGGTTCTCCGTGCGGTACCTAGGCAACGCCGCCGCTCGCGTCGCGTTCATGGCGACCTCCATGGTCAAATCTTCGTTCGAGCTACACTATGTTCGATCGTACTCCCTTTCGATCGCCTAAACGTTCGATCGAACGGGTGCACATTCGTTGTATCGCTCGGGTACGACATTTTGACGACACGTCGAACAGATGTTTGGGATCTTGAGCGAGAACCGTTACTCTCTACTCAGCATGCAAGAACTCGGACACGGAAGGTCATCAGATGGAGGAAACCGCCATGGGAGGCACCGCAGTAGGTACTTCCGGCCCCGACGCAACGGGGGCGCCCAGACCTAAGGGGCGGCCGGGCCGCAAGCCGAAAGGCAGCGTGCCCGTCGTCATCCCCGACACGCCGGACAAACCCGATCCCGATCACGTCCTGACCTGGCGGCAGCGAAAGGTGCTCCAGGTCATCAGGGAATCGGTGCAGAAGCGCGGCTACCCGCCCTCGATGCGGGAAATCGGCGAAGCCGTCGGCCTGACGAGCACGTCGAGCGTCTCTTACCAGCTCAGCACCCTGCAGAAGAAGGGCTACCTGCACCGGGACGTGGGCCGTCCGCGGACCGTCGAGGTGCGCCTGCCGGGTCACCCCGCCGTTCGGCCGGAGCCCGGCCACGAGGACGAGGCCGGCGACATTCCCGGCATCGACATTCCCTCGCAAGAGGCCATCTACGTACCTCTGATCGGGCGGATCGCCGCGGGCGGCCCGATCCTGGCCGAGCAATCCGTGGAAGACGTCTTCCCGCTGCCCAGGCAGCTGGTCGGCGAGGGCACGCTGTTCATGCTCAAGGTGGCCGGCGATTCGATGATGAACGCGGCCATCACAGACGGGGACTGGGTCGTGGTCCGGGAGCAGCAGGTCGCGGAGAACGGCGAGATCGTGGCGGCGATGCTTGACGGCGAGGCGACGGTGAAGACGTTCAAGCAGAGTGACGGGCACGTCTGGCTGATTCCGCACAACCCGGCATACACGCCAATCCTCGGCGACGAGGCCACCATCCTCGGCCGTGTCGTGGCCGTGCTCCGCCGCGTCTGAGCACACAGTGGTCGGGGTGGTGCGGAGGCGTTCTGGCCCACCCAGGGCCGGGCGCGTCCGCCCCGATCGAGAGCTGGCCTGATCGAGGGGGGCGCCATGGATCGAGGGGGTTTACGCCGCGACTATGCTGACCAGCTTCGGCGCCCGGACAATCACCCGGCGGACCTGCTGGTCACCCAGCGTGCGTACGACCCCCGGCGCGACGAGCGCGAGTTCGCGAAGGTCGTCTTCGCTGATCTCGGGCGAGACCTCGAGCTTGTCGCGAACCTTGCCGTTAACCTGCACCACGCAGGTGACCTTGTCCTGAGTCAGCAGCTTCGGGTCCGCGGCCGGCCAGGCTGCCCGGGCGACTGACGGCTTGTGGCCCAGCACGTCCCACGACTCCTCGGCGGTGTAGGGGGCGAACAGCGATACCAGCACCGCCAGCACCTCCGCCGCCTCGCGAACCGCCGGGTCGGCCGCGCCCGGGCCGGAGTCGATGGCCTTGCGCGCGGCGCTGACCAGCTCCATCAGCCGGGCCACGGCGACGTTGAGGTGGTACGACTCCACCTGGCGGGTCACCTCGTCGATGGTCCGGTGCGTGATCCTGCGCAGTTCGGTATCCGCCGCGGCGGCGGCGAATTCGCGCGGTACGGGGTCTGCATCGGCCACGTCAGCGGCGATCCGCCAGACCCGGCCTAGGAACTTCACCATCGCTTCTGGGTGCATGTCCGCCCAGTCGATGTTGTCCTCGGGCGGGCTGGCGAAAATCATGGTCAGCCGGATCGCGTCCACCCCGAAACGCTCGATCTGCTGGCCCAGGTCCACGCCGTTGCCCAGCGACTTGGACATCGCCTTGCCGTGGTTGATCACCTGGCCCTGGTTGATCAGCCGGGTGAACGGCTCGGTGAAGTCCAGCATGCCCATGTCGTACAGGACCTTGACGAAGAACCTGCTGTACAGCAGGTGCAAGATGGCGTGCTCGACGCCGCCCACGTACAGGTCTACCGGCGCCCAGCAGCGGACCTCGGCCGGGTCGAATGGCCCGTCGGTGTAGTCGACCGAGCAGTACCGCAGGAAGTACCAGGAGGAATCCATGAACGTGTCCATGGTGTCGGTGTCGCGCTTAGCCGGGCCGCCGCAGGCGGGACAGGGCACGTTCACCCAGTCCTCGGCGGCGGCCAGCGGGGACACGCCCCTGGGCACTAGGTCCTGGCCGCGCAGGTCGGGCAGCACCACGGGCAGCTGGTCGTCGGGCACCGGCACCTCGCCGCAGGACGGGCAGTGCACGATCGGGATCGGGGTTCCCCAGAAGCGCTGCCGTGACACCAGCCAGTCCCGCAGGCGGTAGTTGACCGCCGCCCGCCCCAGGCCCTTTTCCTCCAGGATCGCGGTGATCGTGGCGATGGCTTCCGCCTTCGCCAGCCCGTTGAGCGGGCCCGAATTCACCAGCTTGCCGTCGCCCGCGGTCGCGATCCCGGTCTGAGCCGGATCCGGCTGCCCGGTGTCCACCACCATCCGGACGTCGAGTCCGTAGTCGCGGGCGAAATCCAGGTCCCGCTGGTCGTGCGCGGGCACGGCCATGATGGCGCCGGTGCCGTAGTCGGGCAGCACGTAGTCGGCGGCCCACACCGGGATCCGTTCGCCGTTCACCGGGTTGATGGCGGACCGGCCCAGGAAGACCCCGGTCTTCTCCCGGTCAGTGGCCTGGCGTTCGATGTCGGTCAGCTTCCTGACCTGCTCGACATAGGCACGCAGCTCGGGCAGCCGATCAGGCGCGCACAGCTGCTCGGCCAGCGGCGAGTCCGCCGCCACCACGAAGAAGGTCGCGCCGTACAAGGTGTCGGGCCTGGTGGTGAAGACCGTCACCGGCTCGTCCCGGCCCTCCACCGCGAACTGGACCTCGGCGCCCTCCGAGCGGCCGATCCAGTTCCGCTGCATCAGCAGGACCCGCTCGGGCCAGCTGCCCTCCAGCTGCTCGGCGTCCGCGAGTAGCCGGTCCGCGTACTCGGTGATCTTGAAGTACCACTGGTTCAGCATCCGCCGCACCACGTCGGCGCCGCAGCGTTCGCACTTCCCGGCGATGACCTGCTCGTTGGCCAGCACCGTCTGGTCTACCGGGCACCAGTTGACGTACCCGTCCCGGCGGTAGGCCAGCGCCCGCTCGTAGAAGCGCAGGAACAGCCACTGATTCCAGCGGTAGTAGGTCGGATCGCAGGTCTGCAGCCTGCGGCTCCAGTCAAAGGACGCCGCGTACCGCCGGAACGAGGCGGCCTGGGTTTCGATGTTGGCGTACGTCCAGTCGGCCGGGTGGGTGTTGTTCCTGATCGCGGCGTTCTCGGCGGGCAGGCCGAAGGCATCCCAGCCGATCGGGTGCAGCACGTTGCGGCCCCGCAGGAAATGGTAGCGGGCGAGGGCGTCGCCGATGGCGTAGGCCTCGGCGTGACCCATGTGCAGGTCGCCCGACGGGTACGGGAACATGTCAACTAGGTAGAAGCGCTCCCGGGGATCCTCGGGATCCTCGCTGGCGCGGAACGGATCGAGCTCCGTCCAGCGCGCCTGCCACTTCTCCTGGACATCACGGGGGTCATAGCGCTGCGCCAGCTCGGCGCTCTCGGCCGCTGTCATTGTTTCCTCACCATTGAATCGGTCCGGACCCCTAAAAACCCCGTAAAGCCCCCGGGGTGATGATCACCTGCAATGAAAACGCCCCTCGAGACGAGGGGCAGCCGCGCCAACGACGGTAGGTCGGCGCGGCTAAGTAAGGAGCAGCCGGACGGCACGCATACCCACAGGATAGCGCACCCCCCGCGTGTCCGTCCGCCGCCTGCGGCCCGTCGGCGCACGGCCGTCCGGGCGGCCGGTCCCGCGGTGACGAGCGGACCCGGCCGGAACTCATCCCCGGCCGCGCATAGCGGTGAAAATCCCTTGTCACCGGCCATAAATGCATCCGCGCACGGATATCAGCGCGTCTCGGCATTCCCCTTGACGGGCGGCTCGGCAGCACCTACTCATTACTGAGTAGTCGAGCTAACCATTCCTGGCGGGGGGGCAATGGACGGTCGGGGGGATCGGCGCGGGCCTGTCGCGATCATCGGCATGGCGTGCCGGTTCCCTGGTGCCAGCGATCCCGCCGAATTCCACGACGTCGCCGTCGCCGGGCGCCGCATGTTCCAGCCGGTGACAGGCTTGCCGGGCCGCCCGATGTACGCGGCGCTTGTCGATGACTGGACGGTCCCGGCCGTCTCGTTCGGTGACCTGGAGCTCGGCCCGCATGATCTGGGTCCGGTCCAGAAGCTGGCGACCGAGATGACCGCTGTGGCCCTCACCGACGCAGGCCTGCGCGACGCGGCCGGAACCGCCCGGACCGGACTGATCATCGCGAGCGTAACGCCGAGCGTGTGCGAGCTCGTCCGCGCAGAGTTCGGCTTCACCGCCGGCGCGCCGTACCCGCGAGCGGCGTACCAGTCCTCCCTGCACGCGGTCGTCGCGGCCGCCCGTGCCCTGCAGGCGGGCGAGCTCGATCTCGCGGTCGCCGGCGGGGCGGAACTCGGCATCGACCCAGACTGGCTCGCCCTGCAGGAACGAGCGGGCACGCTGGGCACCGACGAGATGCGCGTCTACGCCGCCGACCCGGCCGGGCTGCTGCCCGGAGAGGGTTGCGGCATCGTGGTGCTGGCCCACACGGCCGACGCCCGGGCCGCGGGAGTGCCGGTGTACGCCGAAATAGCGGGCTGGAGCACGTGGCCGGCCCTGGCCCCCGCCCTGGCCGGGCCGGCATCGCTGCTGGCCTACCAGCAGGCGGGGATCGACCCCGCGGATATCCAGTTCGTCGAAGGCCAGGAAACCGGCACCTCGACCGGAGACTCGGCCGAGCTGGCCATGCTGACACAGCTCAGGCGCGGTGGGAAAGCGGTCGCGGCGCTCGGCGCGGTATCGGCCAGCATCGGGTATACCAAGGCGGCGGCTGGCATCGCCAGCCTGGTCAAGACCGCCAGCGCGATGGCCGCGGGAACGATTCCGCCCGGTACCTGGTGCGCGCGGCCGCATCCGCTGCTCGAGTCGGGCCAGGCACTGCTCCGGATGCCCGCGCGACCAGAACCGTGGCCGGACGGGACACGGCTGGCCGCGGTGAACTCCCTCGGTACGGCCGACCCGGCCGTCATGTCCGGCTTTCCCGGCGCCCGGGACGCCGAAGGCGTCCATCTCGTACTGCGCCGCGAAGGAGAGGCCGACCGCGGATCCGGCCGCCGGCGCCGCGCCGCCGGGCAACCGGCCACGCCACCGGTCACGCCGGGCCACGCAGCCGGATCGGGCGCCGCGGACGCAGCGAGTCCCGCCGGACCGGGCCACGCGGCCGAGCCGCCCCGCGGCATCGTCCAGCCACCGGGCGCCTTCCGGCGACCTGGGGACGTTGCGGCTCAGGCCAGGGTTTTCGCGCTGTGCGGCGGGGATCTCGGCGCGCTCGCGGGACGGCTCGACGACATCGCCGCGAGCGCGACCGCACTCTCGGATTCCGAGCTGCCCGAACTCGCCCGGCAGCTGGCGATCGGCGCGCGGCGCGGCGCCGATCACGCGGCGCCGCTGCGAGTGACGCTGACCGCGGCCACGCCGTCCCGGCTGGCCGCACAGGCTCAGTACGCCGCCTGGCAGCTCAGGACCGGCGGGGCGACCTCGGGCACGACTGAGCCGGGCGTGCACGTAACAGCGGGAGCGGCCGGCGCGGTCGTGGTGCTCTTCCCCGGACGGGCCGAATCGGCGGCTGCTCATCCGGCGCTGCTCACCACCTCGCTCGAGGCCCTCGGCACCTTGGACCTGCTCGGCGTGAAGCCGGTCACCGGAGTGGGCTACAGCCTGGGCGAGATTACCGGGCTGGTCTGGGCCGGCAGCCTGCCCGCGGCTGAGGCGGCGCGCCTGGTCGCCCGGTACGGGCAGGTCCTGCGCGCCTGCGGCGACGGGCGGCGGGGCTCGGTCGCGATGGCCCGCATCACGGCCGACATCGACCTGACCCGCGCGCTGTGCGCCCCCGACCGGCTGCACATCGCCGCCTACGAGGGACCCCGTGTGCACGTAGTGGCCGGGTCCACCGCGGGCATCCGCGAGCTGGCCCGGCGGGCCGGCTCGCGTAAGGTCCCGGTCGAGGTTCTCAGCACTACCACCGCCATGCACTCCTCCGCCATGGCCAGATGCGTCGCTCCGCTGCGAAGCATCATGGCGGGCACCCGGACGGTTCCGCCGCAGCGCAGGCTGATCTCCACCATCACCGGCCAGCTGGTCACCGCGGATGACGATATCGCTGAGCTGCTCGCCCGGCAGGCCAGCGTGCCGGTGCTGTTCACCCAGGCGATGACGCAGGCCGCGCAGGACGCGGACCTGATCGTGGCGGCCGGGCCCGACGCCGGGCTGGCCGCCACGGCCGCCGCATGCTGCGGCCTGCCCGCCGTCGCGATCCCGGCGCCCACCCGGGCAGGCCTGGCCGAGGTCACCTCGGCCAGGACGATCGCCGCCCTATTCGCCGCCGGGGCCATCGCCGACCTGCTGCCGTTCCTGGCTCCGGCGGGCGTCGCTGGCACGCTGGCCAGCAGGACGATACCGCGCATGCGGCTGGCGGAGCCGCAGGCACCGCCAGGACGACAGGTCCGGCCGACAGCACACGTCCCGCAGGACCTGCGGGGTCAGGACGAAAACGGTGCTGTGGGACGGAGAACCACGGTCCGTTCGGCGCGAAGTTAACTAGCGAGAACCGGGGACGCCTCCCAGTCGGGCCGCAGCGGCATGCCAGAGTTCCCGTCCGCGGCCAGCCGGACGCACAACACCTGGTGCAGCTCGATGTGGTTGCGGTCGAAGCCGAGCCGCGAGCCTGCCATGTACAGGCGCCAGACCCGGGCGGTGCCCTGCCCGACCTCCTTGACCGCCTCGGCCCAGTGCGCGTCCAGGTTGGCGCTCCAGGCCGCCAGGGTCCTGGCGTAGTGCTCGCGCAGGTTCTCCTCATGCCGCAGCTCGAAGCCGGCGTCGTGCATGAGGGAGATCAGGTAACCGGGTCCCTCGAGCTCGCCGTCCGGGAACACGTACCGGTTGATGAACCCGCGCTTGCGGATCGGTGGCTCGGTGTTATCAGGCCGGGTGATGCAGTGGTTGAGCAGACGGCCGCCGGGCTTCAGCTTGCTGTAGAGAAACGCGAAGTACGACGGGAGGTTCTGCTTGCCGATGTGCTCGGTGAGCCCGATGGAGCTGACCGCGTCGAAGCCGGTCTCCGGCACGTCGCGGTAATCCAGGTGCCGTACTTCGGCGAGCCCGGACAGCCCTTCCCGCTCGATCGCGGCCTGCGCCCACGCGGCCTGCTGGGCGGACAGCGTGACCCCGAGAGCCTTGACGCCGTACTCACGGGCGGCGTGCATCACCATGCCGCCCCAACCGCAGCCGACGTCCAGCAGGCGCATGCCCTCGTGCAGGCCAAGCTTGCGGGCGACCAGGTCGAACTTGGTCGCCTGCGCCTCCTCCAGGGTGGCGTCCTCGCTCGGATAGCAGGCGCACGTATAGGCCATCGTCGGCCCGAGCACCCACTCGTAGAACTGGTTGGACACGTCGTAGTGATGCGAGATCGCGCTGGCGTCACGGTCCTTGGAGTGCAGGCGGCCGGTCCGCCAGCGGCTTTTCATCCGGACCTCCTGCGGCGGCGGCGGCAGCCGGTGCAGCAGCAGCTTCGGACCGCCGAGGGCCTGCAGCAGGCGCAGCTTCTCGGCCACCGTCATACTGATGTTCTGGGCCTTGGTCATCCGGGCCAGGGCCTCGTACATATCCCCTTCGATGTCAAGGTGCCCGGACACGTAAGCCCGGGCCAGTCCGAGTGCGCCTGGCGCCTGGGCCAGGTGGGCCACCGCCACCGGAGAGCGGACCGTCATCTTCACCGGAGATCCGGCCGCGCCGGCCCGGCTGCCGTCATAGGCCGCGAATTCCAGCGGGGCATCGGGCCCCACGAATGACTCAAAGACTTCCGCCAGTGCCATCCTTAGCGTTCCTTTCCGCTCTTGCAGGTAACTCAGCGTCCCGTGACGCACTTCTCGTACAGGCCGAGCAAGCGCCCCTCACCGTCATACGTGCGCTTGAGCGCCCGGTAAGCGTCGCCGTTGTAGCGCTGGTAGAACTCGTCCTCAGTGTAGAACGAGGTCGAATACAGCGACTTATGCCCGTCCAGCCTCGCGACCTCATCCTCGATGAGGCGGTTGTAGTAACCGTCAGACCTGCCCGGCGGCAGTGGCACCGTTCCCCAGAACCCAAAATTCACGTACACCTCACCGGGCTGCAGCGGATACAGGGGCCAGACACGCTCACCACGAAGCCGCAGCGGGCACATCCATACCGGGCTCATCCCCACATTCGCGGCGAAAAATCGCAGAAACTCGGCCCCGCGTTCGACCGGGATCTCCACGTCCTGGATCACCGCCTCGCGGGGCGGGAGTTGCCGCCGGGCCATCAGGGTGTCACTGAAACCATGACGCCGGTCGAAGGCGACCAGCTTGCGGTAGACGTCACTGCGCCGGTAACGACGCGGCCACAGCCGCCTGATCATCGGCTTTTGCACACCGAAGGGGCGCGAGCACCAGAACCAGTCGGTATCCCACCGCCACAGGTAGTCCCGGATGGTGAGAAAATCCTCCTTGTCGCGCCTGATCGATTCGTAGTAGACCTGCTGGCCGGTGTAATCGCTGCGCCACGGCGCGACGTCGCTGAACGCCCCGACCGTGAGGTAGAGCTCATCGGGCCCGAAGGCGGTCCCGTCGACGAAATCCGCCCGGTGGCCGCGAAAGCTTCCCTCCGCGGCGATCTGGGCCACCGCGTCCAGGCACGCCGCCGCGGTGCTGAACGGGAAATGGCACAGGTGCACGAACGGCTGAACCGGTTCCAGTTCGATCGTGAGCGAGAGGGTGTAGCCCAGGGTGCCGTAGGAGTTCGGAAAGCCGCGGAAGAGATCGGCGTACTCGTTGCTCTCGGTGGCGCGGACCACACGGCCGTCTCCGGTCAGGATCTCCATTTCGAGCACGGACTCATGCGGCATGCCGCTGCGCAGCGAGGTGGACTCGATGCCCAGCCCGGTGACGGCCCCGCCCAGAGTGATCGTCTTGAGCTGCGGCACTACCAGCGGCATGAGCTGATGGCTGAGCGTGGCGTCACAGAGATCCTCGTACGTGGTCATGCCCCCGACCCAGGCCGTCCTGCGGTCCGGATCAACCCGCAGCACGTGGCCGAACGCGGATACGTCCAGGCCGGTCCCGGCGCTCCTGGCCGCCTTGATCTTCTGGCCAGCCGAGGTCGCGGGGCCTGCGTCACGGAACCTGAACAGGTTAGACGTGCGCTTGGCCAGCCGGACCGGTGTCCCCGGCGGCCAGGCCGCGTAAGCCTCACGCAATCCGGCCACCGCGACCTCGTGCGTGTCGGCAGTCATGCGGGCATCCTTCCGGTTAAGCGTGGGTTACCCGTCACGGAAACGGCCAGGGACGGGCAAAAGGCAACATACATGCTGAGCTGGACGAACATCTCAGGCAGTGTATCCCGGAACCACAGGCCCTCCTCTTCATCACTGATCCTTTCCCCGACCTGACCTCACCGTTCGTCGTCAGCGTCCAGGTCGTGGACATCTAGGTCCATGTCGTGGTCATCGTCGGCGTCGCCCCCAGCCTCCGCCCCAGCCTCCGCCTCGGCATCGTCGTAACTGGCGGCCACCTCCTCCGGCGTCATCGGCAGCCTGGCCAGCGACGGCGGAGCCCCGGCGGTGATCACCTGGCGGAGCAGCAAGGCCATCGAGTAGCGGGGATCGTCGGCGAGGGCCCGGTCGAGCGCGACGTTCGCCAGCGCCCCGTCCCCGGACTGCCAGGCCACGAAGGCGAGCAGAGCGGCGGGCGCGGCCACGTAGCCGGGCTGCGCGCGACGGGTCACGTCGATCCACAGCCGGCGGTGCGCGTCCCGGTGGGCGGGGTCCATCCGGGCCCACGCGTCGTCCCTGGCCCGCAGGTCGCGCAGGGCCACCGTCATCCTGGCGAGTTGGTAATCCGTGGTGAACCGGCCGCCGGCCCGGTAGGTGGCAATCAGGGAGCTGACCGCGGCCAGCCCTTCGGAGGCGATCAGGTGCCGCACGGAGCCGAGGCGTCCGGACTTGCGCGCCTTGGCGAGCAGCTGAGTGACGTGCCGCTCCGCCCGGCGGGTGGCCTGGTGCATGGACTCCGCGGCGATGCCGCCGAGCGGGGCGATACGGGCGGCCACGGCGGCACGGCCGGGCAGGACCTCATCGGCGGCGTGATCCATCGCGGTCGAGGCGGAATCCGCGCTGGCGTCGAAGGGCACCCCCGCGGCCGGGCAGCATTCCTCGTCGCCGCACACGTAGGACCAGTAGCGGCCGTTCTCGACCCGGAGAAATTCCTGGAGGTCGATTCCGGCTTCGCCGGCTGCGTCCCGCACCGCGGCGGCCACCATGTCGACCAGCGTCTCGGGACCATAGCCGACCGCCGCCGTGGTGGTTATCCCCTGCGAGCCGATGATGCCGACGGCGTGGGTGGCCACGTCCGCGGCTACGCCGATACCAGGCGGATCAGGCAGGTCGTATCGGAGCGTGACCTTCACGTGGCCAGCGGGATCGATCCCGATCACGACGAAGCTGGCCTCGGGGATGAAACCGAGCAGGTGCGGGACGAGGGCGAGAAGCGACGCGGGCGAGTCAACGGGGACGGGGACGGGGCTGCCTTGCGGGGCGGGCGGCGCCTGCGAGTTTTGCGGGTTTTGCGGGGATTCGTCACCCGCAGTGAGTGTTTGTTCCATGTCACCAGCGTGTGACGCGGGGAAGGCACACGCAGGAGGCATCGGGCGCCTGTGGATAACTAGACTTATCCACAGGAACCGGCGAGGGATAGGCCTGAAATGTCCCTGCCGCCAGTCCGCAGCCGCCCAGCCGGGGAAGCGGTTACAAGGTGATGCCGAGCAGGGCGTCGACGGTTTCCTTGCCGAGCCGGGCTCCGGAGACGTCGTGCGGAGTGATCCGGGTGGGCGCCTTGGCCAGCAGCGAGTCGGCCCAGCGATCGACGATGACAAGCGCATGGGGAGCATCGAGGTCGTCGTGAAGGCGCGCCCGCACTCCGGCCAGGACCCCGTCGGCCGCGGTGGCCGGACTCGCGCCGGGCGGGCCGAACTCGACCTCGCGGACGCCGAACTCGTCGTCGCCGGTCATTGGGGGTGCATCAGGAACGGCCGCCTCGGCCCAGGCCAGCGCCGAGCGCCAGCGGGCCAGCCGGGCCTGTGCGTCGCCGAGGACGGCGTCGGTCCACTCCCAGTCCGAACGGTAGTGGTGCGCCAGCAGCGCCATCCGCACCGCCATCGGGTCCACGCCATCGGCCAGGAGCCTGCTCACGAACACCAGGTTGCCCAGCGACTTGGACATCTTCTCGCCCTGGTAGCTCACCATCCCAGCATGGGCGTACACCTGCGCGAACGCTCTTTCTACCGGAGCCAGCGCGACCCGGGCGTGCGACGCGCTCATTTCATGGTGCGGGAACACCAGGTCAGAACCGCCCGCCTGGACATCGAAGGCCGGCCCCAGGTACTCGGTGGCGATCGCGGCGCACTCGACGTGCCAGCCGGGCCTGCCGCGGCCGAACGGCGATTCCCAGGCCGGCTCCCCCGGCCGTTCGGCCCGCCAGACCAGGCAATCCAGCGGATCCTTCTTCCCCGGCCGACCCGGATCACCACCGCGCTGCGCGGCGAGCTCAGCCATCTGAGCCGGATTGAGCCCGGAGGCCGTGCCGGGTCCGGACAGCAGACCGAACTGCGGGTCCGCCAACTTGGCGAAGTAGAGGTCCTCGTCGACGTTGTACAGGGCACCGTGGTCCGCCAGCCGGACGCTGAACCGCTCGATGACCGGCAGCGCCTCAACCGCTCCGATCAGATGGGTGGGCGGCAGGACGCGGAGCGCCTCCATGTCCCCGCGGTACCGCTGGATCTCGCGGCGGGCCAGCTCGCGCCAGTCTTCACCGTCCCGGGTGGCTCGCTCGAGCAGTGGATCATCGACGTCGGTCACGTTCTGCACGTAGATAACGGTGAAGCGGGACGGGGAGGACTCAGCGTCTGTGGCGTCCTGGACCTCTGGGGCCGCGTCAAGCCAGGCGCGGATGAGCAGGTCCCAGGCGGTGTAGGTGGCCGCGTGCCCGATGTGGGTCGCGTCGTAGGGAGTGATGCCGCAGGCGTACAGGGTGGCCACCGGACCCGCCGAAGCCAGGACCAGTTCCCCGGTGGCCGTGTCGTGCAGCCGGGGCGCCAGCCCGCTCCCCGGTAGCACGGGGACATCCGCGCGGCGCCAAGACTCCATGCTCGCCAGGTTATCGCGCGGCCTGGACCAGGCAACCCCGCACCTCCGTACCACCTCATCCGATGCACGATGGGCCAGTGTGACGCGAGCGAGGATCGCGCGGCAGGCTAGCCGATGCTGGCGGGGAGGATGGGGGGCTGGCGGACCTGGGTCGCTTGTTCGAAGGCGTAGGCGAGGGCGATCAGCCGGGGCTCGGTCCAGCGGGGCCCGAAGAACGAGACGCCGACGGGCAGGCCCGACACGTACCCGCCCGGGACGGTGACCGACGGGCAGCCGGCCACCGCGGCCGGGCCCGAGGAGCCGAACACGTGGTGGTCGCCGAGCACGTAGTCGGTGAGGCAGGCAGGGCTGCCGGTCAGGGCCACGATGGCCTCAAGCCCGTGCTCGGCCAGCGGCCCCGCGATGGCGGCGCGGGCGAGCTTGGTGGCTTCGCGGCGGGCGGCCAGGTACTCGGGGTCGGCCAGATCGCCGCTGGTCGCCTCAGCCTGCTCGAATAGCTCCTGGCCGAACCGGGACAGCACCAGGTCCGCGTTCCGCTTGTTGAAGTCGATCAGCTCGGCCAGCGTGCCCGGCAGGCCGGTGCCCGCGCCGAACTCGGCCAGGTAGGCCAGGTAGGCGTTGATCCCGTACTTGAACTCGTACCGCAGCGCGGTGAACTCCGGTTCGCCGATCTTGTCCGCGCCGGGCAGCGTCACCGGATCGGTCACCACGGCCCCGAGCGAGCGGAGCCTGTCCACGGCCAGGTCCAAGACGGCGGCGGTGGCCGGTCCCGCCGGGCCCGAGGCATCCCGCCAGATCCCGAGCCTGGCCCCGCCCAACGCGGCGTTATCCAGCCACGACGGATAAGAATGACCGGGATGACTCAGCCACGAGCGTTCGGCCAGATCGTGGTCGCCGCCCGCGACGGGATCCTCGGGGTCGGCGGCGGCCAGCACGGACAGCAGCGCCGCCGCGTCCGCGACGCAGGCCGCTATCGGTCCCGCGGTGTCCTGCACCGGTGAGATCGGCACGATGCCCCGGCGGCTGACCAGGCCGTTGGTGGGCTTGATGCCGACTACCCCGCAGGCACTGGCCGGGGAGAGGATCGAGCCGTCGGTTTCTGTGCCGACGGCGAGCGGGGCCAGACCCGCCGCCACCCCCGCCGCCGAACCCGAACTCGACCCGGACGGGTTACGGTCGAGCGCGTACGGGTTGGCGGTCTGCCCGCCCAGCGTGGACCAGCCGCTGGTGGAATGGATGGACCGGAAGTTCGCCCACTCCGACAGGTTCGCCTTGCCGATGATCACCGCTCCGGCGGCGCGCAGCCGTTGTACCAGGAAGGCGTCGGCCGGCTCAGCGGCGAGCAACGCGGGCGAGCCCGCCGTGGTCGGCATGCCCGTGACCTGGATGTTGTCCTTGACCAGCACGGGAATACCTTCGAGCGGTCCGCGCGGTCCGCGCGGGCCGCGGGCCGCGTCGCTCGCGGCCGCCTCGGCCGGGGCCTCGAGGTTAACCGTGATGACCGCGTGCAGCGCCGGATTCAGGTGGTCGATGCGCTGCAGGTAGAAGGCGGTCAGCGCGGCCGCGGTGAGCCGGCCGGAGGCCAGTTCGGCCTGCAGCCCGGCGACCGAGGCCTGGCCAGCGCTGATCCGGGTACCCGGGATCACATCACGGAAGTCCGGCATTGGGGAAGAATAGCCGTGCCGGGGGCCGGGACCGACAGGCGGCTACCGGCGGGCGGCGCGCAGTTCGGTGTTGATCCGCGCGGCCGCCGCCCGGACCTGGTCCAGTAGCTGCTTTCGCTCCTCGGCGGGCGCCCGGACCAGCGGCGAGGGCACGGTGAGCGCGGCCAGCGTCCGCTTCCCCTGCACCACCGCGGCCGAGGCCGCCCACACCCCCTGGTAGATCTCTTCCTCGCTGGTCGCGAAGCCCTGCTGCGCGGCCCGGGCGACCCGCGCCTCGAGCAGGGCGGCGGCGTCAGGGTCACGCTGCGCCAGCGGGGCCAGCAGATCCTTGCGGGCCTGCGGCGTCAGGCCGGCCAGCAGCAGCTTGCCGCTGGCGCCGCGCTCGATCGGCAGCGTCGCCCCCGGTTCGTATTCGATCCGCAGCCGCTGCGCCGACTGCACCCGGTGCACGCACACCGCGGCCCGGCCGATCATCCGCACCAAGATGACCGTTTCCCCGGTGTCGGTGGCCAGCGCCTGCATCACCGGATCAGCGAACTCGATGATGCTTTCCGCCGCCTCCGCCGCCCGGGCCAGGCCGATGAGCCGCGCCGAGAGCCGGTAGCTGCCGCGTTCGTCCCCGGCCAGCAGCCCGGTCTCGCGCAGCAGCGTGATGTAGCGGTAGACGCTGGGCAGCGCGATGCCGGTGGCCGCAGCCAGGTCTCGCGCAGTAAGAGTGTTTTTCTCGGCGGAGAACGCCAGCATCAGGGCGAGAACGCGACGTGCACCCTCGCAACCGTGTGCGGCACTCGCCTCCGGCGGCATTCTGACCGCCAAAGCCCTGGCCATTGCCGGGCTCGCGTCCAACGAGGTTCGGGGCGCAGGTGGCGCTGAGCGCCCCGCCGTTGGCGGTGCCGAAGCCGATCGTGTACACGCGCAGCCCGCGATCGGCCGCCTGCTGGGCCGCCGCGCTGGGCAGCGGCCCAGCGTTGCTCGAGCCGTCCGTCAGCAGGACGATGATCTCGGGCGCGTAGTCGC
>Ga0209839_10000482_pt1 | contig 20115 bp, 21 predicted proteins | sample OrgsoiDNA2013050_FD_185800 | JGI IMG/M metagenome (GOLD analysis project Ga0209839, IMG submission 185800) | Permafrost soil microbial communities from the Arctic, to analyse light accelerated degradation of dissolved organic matter (DOM) -... | ecosystem: Environmental > Terrestrial > Soil >... | reverse complement strand
CGCCAAGCGCGAAGGCAAGGGAAGCCGGATCGCGCCATCCAAGCGCGCCGCCACCGAGCCGCCCGCGCCATCCGCGCCATCTGCGCCACGCGCCGGCGCGGCGGCGCCGGCAATCGCGGGTCGCGTCGAGCTCAATGCAGCGCTCGCATCCAAGGTTGCGCTTAATGACACCGTGTTCATCTTCGCGCGCGCGTCCGAGGGCCCGCGAATGCCGCTTGCGGTGCTGCGCATTCCGGCCAAGGAGCTGCCGCGCGACTTTTCGCTCGACGACAGCATGAGCATGACGCCCGGCCTCAAGCTGTCGGCGACGCCGAGCGTGGTGGTCGAGGCGCGGATCTCCAAAAGCGGCAACGCGCTGCCGCAGCCCGGAGACCTGTTCGGCCGCAGCGGACCGCTCAAACCGGGCGCGACCGGTGTGCGCATCACCATCGACCAAATTGTCCCCTAGGATTTTCGGGGGACGGCGATCGTGACGGCACAGGGGCCGTGCTATGATCGTTCGAGAGCAAACTCGTGCTTTCGAGCCGCGCACCGCGCATGCGTCTGACGCAAACGCCCTCCTTCCGGCCAGTCCCGACCACGCTGCGCGTGGTGACGGCAATGGCTGCCGCGCACTTCGTCCTTCCTGCTTCGGCGGCACCCGTCGACGACTTGCGCGCGGCAGTCGAGGACGGCCGCTCCGCCGCGGCGTATGCGGCCTATTGCGCGGGCGCGGCCGACCGGCCGGCGGAGTTCGACCTCTGGTGCGGTGTCGCCGCAGTCGATATCGGGCGGCCCGGAGAAGGCGTGCTCGCGCTGGAGCGCTTTGTCCTTCAGTTTCCCGACGACGTTCGCGCGCGGCTCGAGCTTGCCCGCGCCTATTTCTATGCCCGCGACGATATTCGCGCTCGGCAGGAATTCGAAACCGTGGCACGGCTCAAGCCGCCCGCCGAGGTTCAAGCGGGGATCAACCGCTTCCTCGACGCGCTGTCGGTGCGCGAGGCGCGCTACCGCGGCCGCAAGCTGTTCTACCTCGAAGTGGGCGGCGGCTACGACAGCAACGCCAACGCCGGCGTGGCGCAGGCCGATCTCGGCCTTCCAGTGCTGGGGCAGGTCACGATCAGCGATTTCGGCCTGCGCAAGAACTCCAGCTTCGGCTGGCTGGCGGCGGGCGGCGATATCAGCAAGCCGGTCACCCCCGGATGGACGCTCAACGCCAGCGCCTCCGGCAACGGAACGTTCTACCGCAACGCATCGGAATTCGACCTGGCGAATTTCGGTGCGTCGGTCGGCGCCAGCTACCAGTCGGACCGCAACACCTTCATCGGCAGCTACGCGCACGGTGAGATCTCGCTCGATGGCTCGCGCTATCGCTGGACCGACGGAGTCTCGATGGAGTGGCGCCGCGAGATCAACGAGAGGACGACGTTCTCGCTCACGCCGCAGTTCGCGCGTCTCGCCTACGCCGGAGACAATAGCGCGCGCGACGCCAATCTGACCGCGCTCACGGCCAGCTACCGGCAAGTCTGGCTCATGCCATGGCAGCCGGTGCTCAATGCCTCGGTCTTCTACGGCGACGAGCGCAATCGCGAGGACCGGGGCGATCTCGGACGCCACCTCTGGGGCGCGGGCGCCGACGTCACGGTTTCGCCGTCACCGTTCTGGGCGCTGAACGCAGGCGTCGGCTATACGAGGAGCAATTACGACGACGCGATACCGCTGCTCGAAGTCACCCGGCGCGATCGCAATGTAAGCGCGAATCTCGGCGCGCTCTACCTGATCGGCAACAACTGGAGCGTGCGCGCCGAATACCAGTACGCGCGCAACAGCTCGAATCTCGAGCTTTACGAATATACGCGGCACGTCGGCGCGTTGAAGCTGCGCTATGAATTCAAATAGGAGCGCACGATGAGCTTCCGCACGCGGTCCTTGCTGCAACTCTGGACGTTCATGGTGTGCCTGCTCCTCACGAACGCGGCGTTCGCGCAAGCCGCCGGCAAGGTGCTGCTCGCGGTCGGCGATGTCGCGGCGCTGCGTGGCAGCGCGCGGGTCGCGCTGACGGCAGGCGCCGCAGTCAATGTCGGCGACACCGTCGTGACCGGCGCGCAGAGCCACGCGCAACTGCGTTTCGCCGATGACGCGCTGGTCGCGCTCAAGCCCGATTCCGAGTTTCGCATCGAGCGCTACAACTTCACCGGCGCCTCGGACGGCGGCGAAGTCGCAGTCTTCCGATTGGTCAAAGGCGGCTTCCGCACGCTCACCGGGCAGATCGGCAAGCTCAATCGCGACCAGTATCAATTGCTGACCACGCAGGCGACTATCGGCATCCGCGGCACGCATTATCAGGTCCAGATCTGTTCGTCGGGGCAATGCACCAACGGCGGAGAGCCGGCGCGCTCGGGCATGTACGGCGGCGTTTACGAGGGCCGCGTCGCGGTCTCGAATGCGCTCGGGGCCGACGAGTACGGCGCCGAGGAATTCTTCTACGTTCCGGACGGCGAAGCGCCCCAGCGCTGGCTCGCGCCGCCTGATTTCCTTTCCGATCAGCTCGATGACGGCCGGCGGCTCGCCGCGGCCCAGGCGCCTACGCAGTTGCGTTTCGCCAAGGTGCCCGACATCGAGGTTCCGCTTGCGCTCGGCGCGCCCAAGTCCACGTTTACGTATACCGCGACCGAAGACCTGACGGCGCCGAACCTCGTCGGCGTGGACAAGACGATCGTCATCGGCTCCGACAGGTACACACTGGAGCTGGACTCGACCGCCAATCCCAACCTGCAGCTCGACATCGGCAACGGCGGGCAGCTCGCCTCGTTCAACAATGGGCGATTGAGCGCCGGCGTCGGCACGGCATCGATCGTCGATGTCGGAAGCGATGGCACCGGAACCGGTCTTGCTTCGGGCAGCGGCCTCAACTGGGGACGCTGGCAGGGAGCAGGTTCGACCATCGCGCAGACACTCGGCAGCCAGGTGGTGCACAACGACGGCGGAAATCTGCATTACATCTACGGCAACGTCGCGACCTCGATGCCGGCGTCGGGCCAGGTCTCGTACGCGGCCATCGGCGGGACGCATCCGACAGACTCGGGAACGGGCGCCGTCGGCACGCTGATTTCCGGCGGCACCATCAACGTCAACTTCACCACGGCGCAGCTCGCGCTGACCGGCCTCGCGGTTGGTTTCGGGAGTGCGACCTACACCATGGCCGGATCGACCAGCATTCTCAACGGCCAGTTTTCGACCGCACCGGTCGGCGCCACCGCCGGTTGCACCGGCGGCGGCTGCCAATCGCTGATCGCCGGCAACTTCACCGGCTTCTTCGCCGGGCCCGGCGGCGCCGGCATCGGTCTCGATTATTACTTCAATACCCGCACCGGTAGCGTCATCGAAGGCGTTGCCGGGTATCGCAAATGCGTCAGCGGAAAGTGCTGAGCGAGCGCACCGAGCTCGTCCGCGCGCGGTAGCAAGCGCCGATCCACGATTTACAGATAGTCGTCGAGCGTCGCCTCGTCGAAGGCGATACTGGTTCCGAGCTTCCGATACGTCGCGGCGATCCAGCGCTTCGCCGCGAGCGCGCCTGCGCGCTTCAGCGCGCTCAGAAAGTCCCAGTCGGTGTTGAGCGCGCTGCCCGCGTGCAGCCCCGCGAACGCGTCCGGATCCTTGATCACGTGCAGGTTGATTCGCCGCATCGAGGGATCGTCGATCATTCCGTCGTCGATCAGGCGCGTGATCAGATGGATCGCCCGGATCTCCCGGATGAGGCAGGCGTTGAGCGTGATTTCACGAAAGCGCTCCTTGATCTCGGCAGAGTGGCGCGGGAGCCGCGACACGTTGCTGCTGGTCAACGGGACCAGCACGATATCCGCTGCACCGCATTCGTCGATCAGCGGAAATATCGCCGGATTGGCCACGTAGCCCCCGTCCCAGTAGTATTCGCCGTCGACCTCGACCGCCTGGAACATCGTCGGCACGCAGCTCGTCGCCATCAGCGCATCGGCGCTGATCTCGCGGTTGTGAAAGATCTTGATCTTGCCCGTCTGCACGTGCGTCGCGGCGAGAAAAAGCTTGCAGCCATCCGATTTCCGGATGGCGTCGAAGTCGAAAAAATCCTCGATCAGCGATCGAAACGGGTTGTAGTTGAGCGGGTTCGCGGCGTACGGCGAGACGTTGCCGACCATCTGCTCGAAGAATTCACGGATGATCATCCCCGGCGCGGTGGTGAGATTGTGGTCGCCGCGCATCTTGCCCGCGGGATCGGCGAACATCGGCGCCACGCGCGCGCCGAGCTCGTGCGTGCGCCGCCAGAAGTCTTCCAGCGATCGAATCGCGCCCGCCTCGCCGCCCTGAATCAAGCCGTGAACGACCGCGGCGGCATTCATTCCCCCTGCGCTGGTCCCGGAAAGTCCCGCGAACTCGAACCGGCCGTCCTCGAGCAGCGCCTCGAGCACGCCCCAGGTGAACGCGCCGTGCGAGCCGCCGCCTTGCAGCGCCAGCGAAATGCGTTTCTTGGTTCGCGAGCGCGCTCGCTTGGTGGGGGCCCCCATCAGAGCACTATTTCACATCAAATGTCGTCGCGCCATCCCATTCCGACGGCGGAGGCTCGATACGAAACCCAGCGCAGCGGACGCGATAGATGTTGTAGATTTCTTGCTCGGAATGAGAGGAGGCCAAGGCTGCAAACTCCAGTTCGGCCTCGGCAAATTTTCCTTCGCGATACTTCGACAGTGCGGCCTCCCATTCCCTCAGCTCGGCCGACACCGCGGCGGCCAGCCTGCGCCCCAAGGGCTGATAAATGGTCACCGCATGCGCCCGTCCTTTCACGCGGACGCGATCGAGCTCGCGGCACTGCACGTCTGGCACCGCGCGATGGGTGTCCTCTCCGATGATCAGTGGCACCCCGTAGAATTTGGTCAGGCCTTCGAGCCTCGACGCTAGGTTCACCGAGTCGCCAAGCACTGTATAGGCCTTCCGGAATTCCGATCCCATGTCGCCGACGCTCATGGAGCCGCTGTTGAGCCCAATGCCAATCGCCAACTCCGGCCAGCCCCGTTTCCTGAACTCCTTGCTTAACGTCGGTAGTTTCTTCTGCATCGCCAGCGCCGCGTCCACGCCGTCGCGCGCATGATTTTCGTTCGGCACCGGCGCTCCCCAGAAAGCCATGATCGAGTCCCCGATGTATTTGTCGACTGTACCGTGAAAGTCATGAATGACCGAAGTCATCGGCGTGAGATATGCGTTCATCATCGCCGACAACTCCTGCGGCTTCAGATTTTCCGATACCGCGGTGAACTCCCGCACGTCGCAGAATAGAACCGTCAGCTCGCGGCTCTCGCCTGCCATGCTGTAGCGCTCGCCGCTCTCGACCATCTGCGACACGCGTTGCGGCGGCACGTACTCGCCGAACATCGCCGACACTCTGCGAATCTTGCGCTCCTCGCGCATGAATCCGGCCAGCATGTTCCAGCCGAAAAGCACCACGAGCATGGTCATCGTGGCCGCAAGCGGAATGGCATCGTTGTGGCTGGTCCACAGCCACAGATTGGAGCCGACGACCGCCACGATGACCAGCGTGAAGCCAAGCACGTTGACCAGCGGACGCCTATAGGGAATCGCGAACACCAGGATCAGGCCGGTGACGACCATGATGATCGCCTCGACCGCGTTGGCGTTCGGAGGCACCGACTTGAATTCGCCGTTGAGCATCCCGGCGATGAGGTTGGCGTGGATTTCCACGCCCGGGAAATCCGGAGCGAGCGGCGTCGGCCGCAGATCCTGCAGTCCCTTCGCCGTCGTTCCCACGAGCACGATGGCGCCCGCGAAGTCGGCCTTGGCATTACCGGTGAGAATGTCGGTGGCGCTCTGATAGCGGAACGTTCTTGCGGGGCCGCGAAACGGTATCAGCGCGGTGCCGTCTTCGGCGACCGGGATCTCCAGCCCGCCCACGTCGAAGGATTCCAGCGTGTCGTCGGGACCGAACCGCGGCGTCACTTTCCTGGCTTCGAGAACGACGCGCGCCACGGCGAGCGAAAGCGCGGGGTAGTACGCGCCGCGGTACAGCTTGACCATCGGAACCCGTCGCACGATGTTGTCGGCGTCGAACACCGGGTCGAAGTGACCGCTCCCCGCGGCGGCCTTTTCCAGCGGCGCGAAATTCGCGGCGTATCCGACTTCGGCGAGGATCTTGATGCGGCCGTGGCCAAGATCCTGGGTGCCGAACAAGGGCGGCGGCAGCGCTCCTTTTTCCTGCGGAAATTGCGTGAACCCGAAGCCGAGCACGACCGGCCGGCCGAACAGGGCATCGGCGAACTGCGCATCGAAATCGAGCGCGGAGCGGCGTCGCGCCAGCGCCTCGACATAGCGCTTGTCGTCTCTCAAATCGCTTTGCGCGAGGCTGTCGAGGACGTCGATGCCCGACGAGCGGTCAGGTTCGGCGAAGAGCACGTCGAAGCCGATCGCGCGCACCTGGTAGCGCGTGAACAGCTCGCGGGTGAGCCGGGCGAGCTTGTCGCGCGGCCACGGCCAGCGGCCTTCGCGCGCGAGGCTCGCTTCGTCGATGTCGACTATGACGACTTGCGGATCGCTCTTGTTGGGAAGCGTGAACTTGAGCCTCGTGTCGTACGCAATCGCCTCGAGCTTGGACAGAAAGCTGCTCTTGCCGGACTCGGTCAGGGGATGCAGCAGGAAAATGCCGATGATGATCAACGCCACCAGCCACCGCTGCGCCGCGGTCAGTTGCGCAGCAAGCACACGCGGCGCGAATTGCACGTCGCGGCCGCGCCGTGCCTAACGCCGGCGCGCGTGTCGGTACAGCGGGCGCATGCCCAGCGCCGCGAGCGCGAGCGCCAGCAAGGCGAGACCGATCGGTCCGACCGCCGGAATCTCCTGGGTCAGGTCGGCTGCGGCGATCGTCACCACGCTCTGTGGGGACGTCGCGGGCGGGAACAGCGCGTCACCGGAATAGTCGGCCCGCAACGGAAGCGTTCCGGTGGTCGCGGCTGCGATATTGAACTGCGTCGACCCGCCTGCATCCAGCGTCGCCGAGCCGACGAGATTGCCGCCGCTGTATAGGCTCACCGTTCCCGTCGGTATCGGCGCGGGCGAAACCGGTGTCACGCGCACGCCAATCGACAGCGGAGCGCCGCTGGACGCATGCAAGGGCGCCGCCAGCGCAACCTTGGGTGGCGCGAGCAATACACCCTTGATGACAAACTGATCGATGGGACCTGCGCTTGCCGCGATGTGCGTCGGGTCGCCGCTGTAGGTCGCCTTGAGCACGTAGTTGTTGATCGTCAGGCCGTTCAAGACAAAAATTGCCTGACTGTTCGCGTCCAAGGGCGCCGAAAGCGGCGTGCGTATCAGGCTCGCGGGTGTTCCTGGCGGCACGATGTCGAACGGTGGCGGACAGAATGCGTTCGCCTCCCGCGCACAAAGCAATACGGTGCCTTGCGCTGGAGGCGCGGCCGCAATGACGTGCGCGACGACGGTCACCGCTTGGCCGAAGTAGGCGGGGTTGGGGCTCGCCGCAAGCGTCATTGTTGCAGGCGCTTTGCCCACGGTCAGCGATTGCGTCTGCACGGCGCTCGGCTGACAGCCGTTGCTTGCCGTGATGGTCAGGGTCGAGGTCCCGGCGGCGGTGGGCACTCCGCTGATCTTCCCGGACGCCGGATCGAAGGCGAGTCCCGGCGGCAGGCCGCTTACCGACAGCACCAGCGGCGAATCGCCGCTTGCGGTAATGGTAAACGCGTAGGGCACGCCAATGGTGCCCGGGGGCAGCGAGCCCGAGGTAATCGTCGGCGCGACGCACTTCGGCGGCGGTGGCGGTGGCGGCGGCGACGCGCTTACGCGGATCGTGGCCGATGCCATGTTGCCGTTACCGCCCTCGCGCGAGCTGACCGCGTCGGTGGTGTTGTTCTGCGTCCCCGCCGCGGTGGCGGTGACGTTGACGCTGAATGCGCACGTCGCTCCCGGCGCAAGCGTAGCACCCGACAGCGTGACCGCACCCGATCCCGGGGTCGCCACGATGGCGCCGCCGCCGCAGCTGCCGGTAAGACCGCTCGGGGTCGCGACGACCAGACCGCCCGGAAGCGCATCGTTGAAGCCGACCCCGGTCAACGTCGTGGTCTTGTTCGGATTGGTGATCGTGAAGCTGAGCGAGGTCGACTCGCCGAGCATCATCGTCACCGCGCCAAAGGACTTGGCGATCGTGGGCGGAGAAGCTGCGCCAGGAACAACGGTAATGCTCGCCGCAGCGGTGTTGCCCGGACCGCCTCCCTGCGAGCCGACTTGGCTGGTCAAATTGTTCTTCAATCCCAGCGTCGTGCCGGTCACATCCACGCTGATAGTGCACGAACCGCCCGCGCCGAGAGAACCGCCCGCCAAGCTGATCGTATCCGAGCCGGCCGCCGCCACGACCGCGCCGTTGCAGTCGCCCACGAGCCCATTCGGCGCGGAAACCGCGAGACCTGGCGGCAACGGGTCGGTAAAATTAATGCCGCTCAAGGTGACATCATTGGGATTGGAGATGGTGAAGCTGAGCGAGGTCGACCCATTGAGCGGTATGGTCGCCGCACCGAAGGCCTTGACGATCGACGGAGGCGAGAGGCCGGAACCGGAAGTGATACGCACATTGTCGATGACGGCGCCGGCATTGATGCCCTGCCCGGTGATGTCGCTCACGAACGTGATGGTCGCGCTTTCGCCGCTGGCGACGAAGGTGAAGAACTCGGTGTTCCAGTAGTTCGCCGCGTTGCTTGCGTTCTCGCCGGTCGTGTCGAAGGCGTAGTCTTGCACGACACTTTCCACGGTCACTCTCAGCGGCTTGACGACCGGCAGGCCGCCGAAATTGCCGTTCAGATCGAACCGGACCTCGTAGACATATCCGGGCTCAGTGTCGAACGTCTGCGTGATGCCGCCGACCCTCTGGTCGCCGACGAGGTCGAGGGTCGCGATCCCGTTGGTTGCCGACTGGACACCGCAGGCCGGGCCCACCCAGTCGATATTGCCCCCGACAACCGTCCAGCCGGTGAGGTTGGTGCTGCCGCCGGGGAGCGTGACGTAACACGGCCCGGGGCTGGTAATCGGAAAGCCGGCCTCGAAGCTGCCATTTTGAAACGGCGCAGCCCAGGCCAACTGGGCGAGCGCAAACATGGCAAACGTTGCGGCGATGCGATGCATGGATCTACGCGCTACCCAGCTAAACGTGGATGGATTCTATCGTTGTGACGCCGAGGTATCAAGCGTGGATGGTTCGAGCAGGGTTGTGCCGAGGCGATCCGCGTCCGGACGCTATAATCGAGAGTTCGCCATCCAGGTCCATCTCGTCCAATGTTGAGAGCTGAACGGCTCGCCGCACAGCGCGGCGGCGTCACCTTGTTCGCGAGCGTCGAATTTGCGTTGGGTCCCGGAGAGGCGCTGATCGTGACCGGCGCCAACGGCAGCGGCAAGACGACTTTGCTGCGCATCGTTGCGGGGCTGACCCAGCCCCACGCGGGCCGCCTGTCGTGGCGCAGCGCGCCGGTGGCCGCGTTCGACCATGCGCTCAGATCGGCGACGCTTTATATCGGCCACGCCGCCGCGCTCAAGGACGACTTCACTGCCGAGGAAAACCTTCTTTCGCTGGCGACCTTGCACGGAGCCGCTCCAGCGCGCGAGAGCGTTCGCGAAGCGCTTGCGCAATGGTCGCTCGGTCACCACGACGGCGTGACCGCTCGCGTGCTCTCGCAGGGGCAGAGACGGCGCATCGCGCTCGCACGCATGAACTTTGCCCGGCGCCGCTTGTGGGTGCTCGACGAGCCGGCGACGGCGCTCGATGCATCGGGCGTCGAGACGCTGGAGAAGCGCGTCAACGCACACCTAGCCGGACAGGGCATCGCCGTGATCGCGACCCATCAGCCACTCGCGATCACGTCCGGCGCAATGCGCAGCCTCGAGCTCTGATGTCCGTCACCGTGACGAGCTTCGATGAAGTCGGCGATCAGCCGCGCGATTCGAGCGCCTGGAAAGGGTTCGCATGGTCGATCGCACGCGATCTCAGGCTCGCATTTCGTTCCAGGGCAGAGCTGGGCGTACTGATTTTGTTCTACGTCATCGTGGTGACGCTGTTCCCGCTGGCAGTCGGTGCCGACATCGCGTTGCTGCGCGCCCTCGGACCCGGAGTTCTTTGGGTTGCGGCGCTGCTCGCGTCGCTTCTCTCCCTGCCGCGCATTTTCGCCGCCGACTTCGCCGATGGCAGCCTCGAGCAGCTCGCGCTCTCGACGCAGCCGCTGCCGGCGCTGATCTCCGGTAAGATAGCGGCGCATTGGATCTCGACCGGCCTCCCGCTCGTGCTTGTCTCCCCGCTGCTGGGCGCGCAGTTCGGTCTCACGGCCGGCGAGGGATGGCTGCTGGCGCTGGGATTGCTGATCGGGACGCCGACGCTGTCGCTGCTGGGTGCCATCGGCGCCGCGCTGACGCTGGGCTTGCGCGCCGGCGGCGGCCTGCTCGCGCTGCTGATCCTGCCTCTCTATGTTCCTATCCTGATCTTCGGCGCAGGTTCGATCGAGGCAGCGCGCGCCGGATTGGGCGCGAGCGCGCAACTTTCTCTGCTCGCGGCGGTCTTGCTTGCGACAGTGGTCGGTGCGCCCATCGCCGCAACTGCGGCAGTGCGCATCGCGCTGGATTGAGGGGTCTATGAGCTCGATCGCGTGGTTCAAGCTCGCGTCGCCGGCGTCGTTCTTCCCGCTGGCGCGCCGCCTCGTGCCGTGGTTCGGCGCGGCGGCGGCCGTGCTCGCCACAATCGGATTGTGGGTGGGATTGCTGGTCGCGCCGACCGACGCTCAGCAGGGCGACGCCTATCGCATCATTTTCATACACGTTCCCGCGGCATGGATGTCGATGTTCATCTACCTCGTCATGGCGTTCTGGTGCGCGGTCTCGCTGACCTTCAACACGCGCCTTGCGGCGATGCTGGCGCAAGCGCTGGCGCCGACCGGCGCAATGTTTACCTTCCTCGCACTTGTCACCGGTGCCATGTGGGGCAGGCCCGCCTGGGGCACCTACTGGGCGTGGGATGCGCGAATGACCTCGGAGCTCATCCTGCTGTTCCTTTATTTCGGATACATGGCGCTGCGCAATGCGATCGACGATCCGAGGCGCGCCGATCGCGCGAGCGCGGTGCTGGCGCTGGTCGGCGTCGTCAACGTTCCGATCATTTATTTTTCCGTCAAATGGTGGAACACGCTGCATCAGGGCGCCTCGGTGAGCCTGACATCGGCGCCGACGATGGCGGCGCCGATGTTGGCCGGCATGCTGGTGATGGCGTTCGCGGCGTGGTTCTACGCGATCGCGATCGTCTTGCTGCGCGTGCAGGCGATCATCGTCGAGCGCGAAAAGAACGCCAACTGGATCGGCGATCTCGTGCCGCGGACGCGATGAAGGAAGGCGGCCTGAGCGCGTTTCTGGCCATGGGCGGCTATGGCTTCTATGTGTGGACGTCGTATCTCGTGGCTGCGATCGCCGTCGCGGTGGAAATTATCTCCGTACGCGCGCGGAAGCGGGCGGCGATGAAATCAGTGCGCAAGTCGGGCCATCGTGTCTCGGTTCCGGACGACATCCAATGAAGCCGCGCACCCGACGCTTTGCGTGGATTGCCGCCGGCGTCGCCATCCTCGGCGTCGCCGCGGCGCTAGTGCTTTCGGCGTTCCAGTCGAACCTGGTGTTCTTTTTCACGCCGAGCCAGATCGCCGCCAACGAGGCGCCGCAGGGGCGTCCGTTTCGTGTCGGCGGAATGGTCGAAGCCGGAAGCCTGGTGCGCACGCCCGACAGTCTGACGGTGCGCTTTCGCGTGACCGACACCGCGAAGACGATACCGGTATCCTTCACCGGGCTCCTGCCCGATCTGTTCAAGGAAGGCAAAGGCGCCGTCGCGCAGGGTATGCTCGGGCCCGACGGCGTCTTCTACGCCAGCGAGGTGCTGGCCAAGCACGATGAAAACTACATGCCGCCGCAAGCCAAGGACGCTATCGATCAGGCACGCAAGGGAACGACCATGAAAAGCCTGCACCAGGATTCGAAGGCCGACCGATGATTCCGGAACTCGGCCACTTCGCGCTGATCGTCGCGCTGCTTACCGCAATCGTGCAAGGCACCTTGCCGATGCTAGGCGCGGCGATGCGCGAGCCGCGGCTGATGGCGCTTGCGCGGCCGGCAGCGCGCGCGCAATTCCTGCTGGTCGCGCTTGCGTTCGGATGCCTTGCATGGTCGTTCGTGGCCAACGATTTTTCGGTGCAGAACGTCGCCACCAACTCCAATTCCGAGCTGCCGCTGCATTACCGCGTCGCTGCGACATGGGGCTCGCACGAGGGCTCGCTGCTTCTGTGGACGCTGATGCTCGGCGGCTGGAGCTTTGCCGTGACGCTGTTCTCGCGCAACCTGCCGGCGCCGATGCTGGCGCGGGTGATTTCGGTGATGGGCCTGGTCAGCGTCGGCTTCCTGCTGTTTCTGCTGTTCACTTCCAACCCGTTCGAGCGGCTGGTGCCGGCGGCGGCGGAGGGGCGCGACCTGAACCCGCTCCTTCAGGACCCGGGCATGGTGTTTCATCCGCCGCTGCTCTACATGGGCTACGTCGGATTCTCCGTTGCATTCTCGTTTGCCATCGCCGCCCTGCTCGGCGGCCGCCTCGACGCGACGTGGGCGCGCTGGTCACGCCCGTGGACGACGGTCGCCTGGTCGTTCCTCACCGTCGGCATCGCCCTGGGCAGCGCCTGGGCGTACTACACGTTGGGCTGGGGCGGGTGGTGGTTCTGGGATCCCGTGGAAAACGCATCTTTCATGCCGTGGCTGACCGGCACCGCGCTCATTCACTCGCTTGCGGTCACCGAAAAGCGCGGCGCGTTCAAGAGCTGGACCGTGCTCCTGGCGATCGTCGCTTTTTCGCTTTCGCTGCTGGGGACCTTTCTTGTCCGCTCCGGCGTGCTGACCTCGGTGCACGCGTTCGCGACCGACCCGGCGCGCGGCGTTTTCATTCTCGTCTTCCTCGCGATCGTCATCGGCGGCTCGCTGGCGCTGTTTGCCTGGCGCGCGGGCAAGGTCGGATTGGGGGGCGCGTTCGATCTCGTCTCGCGCGAGTCGATGCTGCTCGCCAACAATGTGCTGCTCGTCGTGGCGCTGGCGAGCGTGCTGCTCGGAACGCTGTACCCGCTTTTTCTCGACGCATTGAATCTGGGCAAGATTTCGGTGGGTCCGCCGTATTTCGACACCGTGTTCTATCCGCTGATGGCGCCGGCGGCGTTTCTCATGGGTGTCGGGCCGCTGACGCGCTGGACTCGCACTCCGCTGCCCGAGCTTGCTACCCGCTTGCGCTGGGCGCTGGGCGTGGCGATCGTCACGGCGCTTATCGTGCCGTTCCTTCTCGGACGCTGGTCGCTCCTGGTTGCCTTCGGTCTCTTCCTCGCGTTCTGGATTTTCGCCACCACCGTTGTCAATCTGCGGCAGAGACTGTCGTCGTCGCCTCGACACGGCTTGCTGGCGAAGCTCCGCGCCAATTCCCCGTCGTATTACGGGATGATCCTCGCGCATCTGGGCATCGGCGTTTTCGTCGTCGGGGTGACGCTGGTCAAGGGTTACGAGGTCGAGAAGGACGTGCGTCTCGACACCGGCGAAAGCGTCGCGCTTGGCGGATACGATTTCAAGTTCCTGGGTGTGACGCCCGGGCCGGGACCGAATTACCGTGCGCTCACCGGATCGGTGGAGGTGCGCAAGGATGGGCGCCTGATCGAGACGCTGGCGCCGGAAAAACGCATCTACAACGCGTCGGGTCAGACGATGACGATCGCCGCGATCGACACCGGTTTTTTCGGCGACCGCTACGTTTCTCTGGGCGAGCCTGTCGGCACCGACCCGACAAAAATCGATGGCGCGTGGGGCGTGCGCATCTACCTTAAACCCTTCGTCGACTGGATCTGGATGGGCGCATTTCTGATGGCGCTGGGCGGCTTCATCGCCGTCTCGGACCGGCGCTACCGGCTCGCCCTCAAGACCCGCGCGGCACGCGTGTTTGGCGGCGCCGTGGGCAACGTGGGCGCCGACTAGAGGCGACGCGACGATGAAAACAGTGCGCTGGTCGATTCCGCTGGCGATTTTCGTGGTGCTGGTCGGGTTCCTCTGGGTGGGACTCGGGCGCGACCCGCGCGAAGTCCCATCGCCGCTGATCGGCAAGCCGGCACCGTCGTTTGCGCTGCCTCAGATCCACAGCGACAAGCCGCTGTCGACCGCCGAGCTCACTGGCAAGGTGTATCTGCTCAATGTTTGGGCGTCGTGGTGTGTTTCGTGCAGGGTCGAGCATCCGCTGCTGCTGCAGCTCGCGCAGGCCAAGATCGTTCCGGTCTACGGTCTCGATTACAAGGACAACCCGGATGACGGGCGCGCCTGGCTGGCGCAAAACGGCGATCCATACACGTCATCGATCGTCGACCTGGACGGCCGCGTCGGCATCGATTACGGCGTCTACGGCGTGCCGGAAACCTTCGTGATCGATCGATCGGGCATCGTCCGCTACAAGCAGATCGGACCCTTGAGCGTCGAATCGCTGCAGCAGAAGATCCTGCCGTTGGTGCGCGAGCTGCAGAAATGAGGACGCTGATGCGACTCGCGTGCGGCGTCGCGCTCCTGGTGCTTGCCTTGTCAGCAGCGGCGACCAAGATGGACATACCCGCCGACGCGGGATTCGACGTTCGCCTCAAAAAGCTCGAAAGCGAGCTTCGCTGCCTCGTCTGCCAGAATCAGACGCTCGCCGACTCCAACGCGTCGCTGGCCGAGGATTTGCGGCGCGAAGTGCGCGAGCTCGCGAGTTCCGGCAAGGACGATGACGAGATCCGCGCCTATCTCGTCGCGCGCTACGGGGATTTCGTGCTCTACGATCCGCCGCTCAAACGAACGACCTGGCTGCTGTGGGGCGGGCCGTTCGCGCTGCTCGCGGGCGGCGCTGCGCTGTGGTGGATCATACTGCGGCGGCGTGAGCGCTTCGGCAAGCTGGCGCCGCCGATCGCGGATTCCGGTGCGGAAGCGCGCGGACGGGCATTGCTCGACGAAAGCGGCGCGCCCTAGGACTCGAATCGGGCGCTCTCGCGCCGATCGATTGCGCGAGCGGCGCTGGTTCGGCAGATCAGCGCGCCGACAAGTCCGCGCCGCAGTGCCAGCACAAATCGAAGCTCGCCGGATTCTCTTCCTTGCATGCGCGGCAGAACACGCTGCCGCGCTGCGCCCGATCGAATCGCAACGCCGCCAGCGCGGCGTCGGCTCGAGGCCGGTCACGCGCGTCTTCGAGCCATACCTGTGGCTGCGCCACGTCGGGCGGCACTTCGCCGACGATGCTCGACATGTGCTCGTTGAAAATATGCGCCACGATGCCCGCCTGCTGCAGCCGATGCAGCACGAGGTAGGCATCGAAGCGGTTGTGCGCGGTGTAGAAGCGTTCCATCGACGATTGCGTTGAGTGAACTTGGGCGAGCCTAGCGATGCCGGCTTGTCTGCCAACGCCACGCGTCGGCGCAGATCGTGTCGAGATCGCGTGTCGCGCGCCAGCCGAGGAGCTGTTGCGCGCGAGTGGGATCGGCATAGTAGACCGCGACGTCTCCCGGGCGCCGCGGCGCAACGCGCCGCGCGATCGGTTTGCCGCACGCCCGTTCGAAAGCCGCGACAACCTCGAGCACGGAATGACCGCGCCCGGAACCCAGATTGAGCGTCGTCATGCCGCGCGAGCGCGCCAGATGCGCCATCGCGGCTACGTGGCCCGCCGCCAGATCCATCACGTGCACATAATCGCGCACACCGGTACCGTCGGGCGTATCCCAATCGCTTCCATAGACGGCGACCTCGGGCGCATCCGAGGCCGCCGCTTGAGCCAGCAGCGGCACCAGGTTGTTCGGCGTGATCGATGGAGCCTCGCCGATCTGCGCCGACGCATGTGCCCCCGCCGGGTTGAAATAGCGCAGCACGCCGATGCTCCACTGTGCGTCCGACGACGCCAGATCTTCCAGCATCTGCTCCACCATTCGCTTGGTGCGCCCGTATACGCTCGCGGTGCGCAAGGCCGCGTCCTCGGCGACCGGATTGCGATCGGGCTGTCCGTACACGGTCGCCGACGAGCTGAAAACGAGCGTCTTCACGTTTGCGCCCGTCATTGCTTCGAGAAGCGCGATCGTGCCGCCGACGTTGTTGTCGTAGTAAGCGACGGGGTTTGTCTCGCCTTCGCCAACCGCCTTTAATCCTGCGCAATGAATGACGGCTGCGATCTCACGCTCGGCAAACAACTGCTTCATCGCGGTACGGTCGCGAACATCGGCGGTGATGCACGGGACAGTCTGATCGGTGACGCGGCACAACCGCGGCACGACCGACGGCGAGCTGGTCGCAAAATTGTCGACGATCACCGGCGTGTAGCCCGCGCCGGCCAGTTCGGCGACGATATGCGAGCCGATGTACCCGGCGCCGCCGGTGACGAGAATGGTGCCTGTCATGGCGTCATGTTACGCGAGGGGCCGCGCGTCCCGCCGCAGCCGAAAAAAAACCGGGCCGCTCGGGCCCGGTCGCTTGGCTGGAGCGCGCGTCTAGGCTGCGGCCTTGGCCTTTTTCGAGCCCTTAGCGGATTTGGTTTCCTTCGCGCCCTTGCCCGTTTTCGGAGTCTTGGCCGCCTTCGGTTCCTTGGCCGCCTTGGCGACTTTCGGAGCCTTTGCCGGCTTCGGCGGCTTGGCCGCTTTCGCTGCCTTTTTGACCGCCGCGTCGTTGCTTCCGGCGCTCTCGTTCTCCGTCGCGGTGGCGGGCTCCGGCCGATCCATCAGCTCGACCAGCGCCATCGGCGCGTTGTCGCCGATGCGAAATCCGAACTTCAGAATGCGCAAGTATCCGCCGGGGCGCGCACTATAGCGCGGCCCGAGCTCGTCGAAGAGCTTGGTGACGACATCGCGATCGCGCAGGCGATCGAATGCCAGGCGCCGATTGGCCAGCGTCGGCGTCTTGCCGAGCGTGATCATCGGCTCGGCGACCCGGCGCAGCTCCTTCGCCTTCGGCAGCGTCGTCTTGATGACTTCGTGCGTCAACAGCGAGTTGGTCATGTTCCGCAGCATCGCCAGTCGATGGCTGCTGGTGCGGTTGAGCTTACGTAGTCCGTGGCGGTGACGCATGAGTGTTCCTTACGGCCGGTCCAGATTGGCCGGCGGCCAATTCTCGAGCTTCATGCCCAGCGACAATCCACGCGTGGCCAGCACTTCCTTGATTTCGTTGAGCGACTTGCGGCCGAGATTCGGCGTCTTGAGCAACTCCGTCTCGGTGCGCTGGATCAGGTCGCCGATGTAGTAGATGTTTTCCGCCTTCAGGCAATTGGCCGAACGCACCGTCAGCTCCAGGTCGTCGACCGGGCGCAGCAGGATCGGATCGACCTGCGGCATCGAGCGCTGCTCGATCGGCGCCTCGGTGCCCTTCAGATCGGCAAATACGCCGAGCTGCTCGACCAGGATGCTCGCCGCGTAGCGGATCGCCTGCTCCGGCTCGATGACGCCGTTGGTCTCGATGTCCATCACCAGCTTGTCCAGGTCGGTGCGCTGCTCGACACGCGCGCTCTCGACTGAGTAGCTCACACGGCGAACGGGCGAAAACGACGCGTCGAGCAGGATGTTGCCGATGCTGCGGCCGCCATCGGGCTTGATGCGCACCGTCGCCGGCTGATACCCGCGTCCCTTTTCGACCTTGATCTCCATCTCGATCTTGCCGCCCGCGGTAAGGTGGGCGATCAGATGCTCGGGATTGATGATCTCAACGTCGTGATTGGGCTCGATGTCCGCAGCCGTTACCGGGCCTTCGCCGGTCTTGGCGAGCTTCAGCGTGACGTGGTCGCGGTTGTGCAGCTTGAGCACCACGCCCTTCAAGTTGAGCAGCACATCGACGACGTCTTCCTGCACGCCGTCGAGCGCGGAGTACTCGTGCAGCACGCCGGTGATCTTTACCTCGGTCGGCGCGTAGCCCGGCATCGACGACAGGAGGACACGGCGAAGCGCGTTGCCGAGCGTGTGGCCGTAGCCCCGCTCGAACGGCTCCATCACCACCTTGGCATGGAACGGCGACGTGCTCTGCACATCGATGATGCGCGGTTTCAAGAAAGCGTTGCTCTGCATGCGGAGTCCTTAAATCGAAACCCGGTCAAAACTTCTGGCGAAGCCCTGGGAAAAAGCGCGCCAGTTACTTGGAATAGAGCTCGACGACGAGGCTTTCGTTGATGTCCTGGCCAAATTCCGAACGGTCCGGCGCACCCTTGAACATGCCTGTCATCTTGGCGATGTCGACCTGGACCCACGACGGAAACCCGATCTTCTCGGCGAGTTGCAGCGCGTCGACGATGCGTAGCTGGGTCTTGGCGCCGTCCTTGACCGCGATCGTGTCGCCCGCCTTGACCAGCGCGGAAGGAATGTTGACGACCTTGCCGTTGATCGTCAGCGCGCGATGCGACACGAGCTGGCGCGCTTCGGCGCGGGTCGAGCCAAATCCCATGCGGTAGACGACGTTGTCCAGCCGCGATTCGAGCAGCTGCAGCAGGTTCGAGCCGGTCGAGCCCTTGTGCTGCGCGGCCATCGTGAAATAGCGGCGGAACTGGCGCTCGAGGATGCCGTACGTCCGGCGCAGCTTCTGCTTTTCGCGCAGCTGATTGCCGTAATCCGACTGGCGCATGCCTGATTTCACGCCGTGTTGTCCCGGTTTCGAATCGAGCTTGCACTTCGAGTCGAGCGATCGCCGCGCGCTTTTCAGGAAGAGATCAGTCCCTTCCCGCCGCGCCAGCTTGCATTTAGGTCCGGTGTATCGAGCCATGGTCCTATTCCGTCAGATAAGTGGTGATCAGATACGCCGGCGCTTCGGCGGCCGGCAGCCGTTGTGCGGCACCGGTGTCACGTCCGAAATGCTGGTGATCTTGAGTCCAAGTGCATTCAGGGCGCGCACCGCCGATTCGCGGCCGGGGCCCGGGCCCTTGATCCGTACCTCAAGGTTCTTGACCCCGCATTCCTGCGCCGCCTTGCCGGCCGACTCGGCGGCGACCTGCGCCGCGAACGGCGTCGATTTCCGCGAGCCCTTGAAGCCGGCGCCGCCCGACGTCGCCCACGACAACGCGTTGCCCTGGCGATCGGTGATGGTGATGATCGTGTTGTTGAACGACGCGTGGATATGCGCAATGCCTTCGGAGATGTTCTTCTTGACCTTCTTGCGCGTCCGCGTGACCGTCTTGGTTGGTGCCTGTGCCATTCGTTATGTCCTTAGGTCCTTGATCGTCGCTGCTACTTTGCGGCCGGCTTCGGCGCGCTCGCCGGCTTGGCGCCGCGCGACGCGGTCGCCTGACGGGCCTTCTTCGGTCCCTTGCGGGTCCGCGCGTTGGTGCGTGTGCGCTGGCCGCGAACCGGCAAGCCCTTGCGATGGCGCACGCCCCGGTAGCAGCCGAGATCCATGAGCCGCTTGATGCTCATCGTCACCTCGCGGCGGAGGTCGCCCTCGACCGTGTATCTGCCGACGAGCTCGCGCAGCTTGTCCATCTGCGCGTCGGTCAGATCCTTGACCTTGGTCGCAGGAGCGATGCCCGAGGCCTTGCAGATCATTTTCGCGCGTGGACGGCCGATGCCGTAGATCGCGGTCAGCGCGATCTCGGCATGCTGGTGATTCGGAATGTTGACGCCTGCAATACGGGCCATGTGCTTACCCTATCCGTTCGTTTCCGTTAGCCCTGCCGCTGCTTGTGGCGCGGATCCGTGCAAATCACTCGCACGACCCCGTTGCGCCGGATAATCTTGCAGTTGCGGCAGATCTTCTTCACTGAAGCCAGTACTTTCATCGCTTTTCCTTTCGCTGCGGTCCAATTGGCGTCCCCAGCCCTACTTCGCGCGGAAAATGATCCGCGCCCGGGACAGGTCGTACGGCGTCAGGTCCACCGTCACCTTGTCGCCCGGCAAAATCTTGATGTAGTGCATCCGCATCTTCCCGGAGATATGGCCGAGCACTACGTGCCCGTTCTCCAGCTTCACCCGGAACGTCGCGTTAGGCAGCGTTTCCAGGACTTCTCCCTGCATCTGTATCGTTTCTTCTTTCGACATCAGCGCGTCGGTAATCCGCCCTTGAAGTTCGCCTTCTTGA
>Ga0209839_10000481_pt1 | contig 20121 bp, 21 predicted proteins | sample OrgsoiDNA2013050_FD_185800 | JGI IMG/M metagenome (GOLD analysis project Ga0209839, IMG submission 185800) | Permafrost soil microbial communities from the Arctic, to analyse light accelerated degradation of dissolved organic matter (DOM) -... | ecosystem: Environmental > Terrestrial > Soil >... | reverse complement strand
TTCGATTCATGCCGACGCGTTCTCCACGCCTACGGCGCGTGGCTCGTCGGTTTTCGCCCTGTCGGAGCATGGCGCGACCAGCGCCGCGGCGCGATGGCTCGCGCAACGCGAAAATGACGCCGACCTGATCGGGGGCGTCAACCTGGACAGCAAGGAACCGTTTTTGGCGAGGACGCTGCTCGACCTGTCGCAGACCGCGCAAATAAGCGACAGTTTGCGCGTCGGCCGCTCGGTGCTCGACGGCATCGGTGCGGTGAATTCGCTGCACAAGGGCAGCGTCGAGCAGGCGGGATTCGCGGTGTTGAAGGCGCCGGACATTCCTTCGATACTGGTCGAGACCGCATTCATCTCCAACCCCGACGAAGAGCTGAAGCTGAGAAGCAGCAAGTACCAGCAGCAGTTCGCGGAATCGATTTTCAGCGGCGTCAAGCGCTATTTCGCGCTGAATCCACCGCTGTCGCGCTCCAAGCTTTCCTGAGGCGCTTTGCATGGCGTTCGTTGTCGCGCATGCTTTGCGGCGGATTCGAGCCGCGAAGATTCTCGTGCGATCGAGGACGCAGGCCTGAATTCCGCCGTCATGCTGCGGCGGCAGGGCGAATTGCGTAGAATTGCGCCCCATGGTCAGCTTCTTTCTCTGGTTCCTAGGTCTGCAGGCAACGCTGTTCGGTCTCGAGCTCACCCCCTGGGCGCAGTCGTGGTTTGTCGTTCCCTGGACCAACACGCTGGCGGCCATCAGCGCCGGCATCGTCAAGCTGTTCGATCCAGGAGTTCTGTCTCAAGGGAAGGTGCTGCAAAGCGCCAGCAACGGCTTTGCCGTGTCGATCGAGGCGGGGTGCAATGGCGTCGAGGCGACCATCGTGCTCGTTGCCGCAATTCTCGCGTTTCCTGCGCCGTGGAAGCGCAAGCTCGTCGGGCTCGCCATCGGCATCGTCGCGGTGCAGGGCCTCAACATCGTCCGCGTGATCAGCCTGTTCTACCTCGGGCAGTGGAATTTCAACGTTTTCGAATGGGCCCACTTGTACGTCTGGCAGGCCCTCATCATGCTCGACGTTCTGATCGTTTGGCTGCTCTGGGTGCGCGCCTTGCCGCGCGACCCGCCCGAGGTCACCGCGGCTGCCGCTGCAGCACACTGAGGCCGATGCGCGCCGATTCCGATTCCTTGCCGCGTTTCGTCTTGCGCGTCGTTGCCTGGCTGCCGCTGACTTTCGCCGTGTGGTATCTGGCCGCGCCGCTTCTCGTGTGGCCGGTCGCCCTGCTGGCCGAGCTCGCAACCCGCAGCGCTTTCGACTGGGTGAAAAGCGTCGAGCAAACCGGGCCTCTGCTCACCTTCATCACCTCGCTCAAACCCGCGGAGGCGGCGAGTCCGGCTGGCGTCAAGGCTGTGCTGTCGGTCGAGAGCAACGTACTTCTGTTCTCGTTTGGATTGCCGATGCTCGCCGCGCTCATACTCGCGGCACGCGAGCCGCGCCGGGTGCGCATGCTGCTGATCGGGTTCGTGATATTGCTGCCGTTCCAGACCTTCAGCGTGGTGGCCGACTTCCTCAAGAATGCCGTCATTCTTGCCGGGCCCGCGGTGGCGGCGCAAACGCATATCAGCGGTTGGCAGCGTGAGCTCATCGCCTTTTGCTATCAATTCGGAACGCTGATCCTGCCGACCGTCGCGCCCGCCATCGTGTGGGTGCTGATGCATCGCCCGTTCCTGGAAAGACTCTCCGGACGCATCAAGAGCTAGCATCGGATTCCGCTTGGGTATTTTTCGCCGCTGGCGCGCAGACGCGGCAGATCGCGAATGTGCGGGTCAGCCGGTCTCGCTTCGTGCCTTGCGCTCCGACTCCCGCAGACGCAGCACGCGTCGCTGAACCTTTCCGGTGGTGGTCATCGGCAGCGCGTCGATGAACTCGATTTCCTTCGGATACTCGTACGGCGCGAGATGCGCCCGGACGTGGCGCTGGATCTCGTCTTCCAGCGCCGCGGAAGGCAAGTGTCCCGCCGCCAGCACGATGAATGCCTTCACCACGTTGCCGCGCGTTTCGTCAGGACTGGGGACCACGGCGGCATTGGCGACCGCCGGGTGCTTGACCAGGCAATTTTCGATTTCCGAAGGGCCGATGCGATACCCCGCCGCCTTGAACATGTCGTCGGCGCGGCCCTGGTACCAGAGATAGCCGTCTTCGTCGCGCTTGGCGAGGTCGCCCGTCCGGCTCCAGTCGCCGGCGAACTTCCTGGCGGTGGCTTCGGGATTCTTGAAGTACTCGAGGAAGAATACCGGATCCGGCACCCCGTCCGGCGCGATGCGATGAATCGCGACTTCGCCGATGTCGCCCGCAGCGAGTTCCTGTCCGTCATCGTCGACGACTGCGATCCGGTGTCCCGGGTAGGGAAGGCCCATCGATCCCGGCTTGACCGGCCAAAGCGCTTGCGAGTTGCCGACGATGTAATTCATCTCGGTCTGGCCGAACATTTCGTTGATGGTGACGCCGAGCGATTCGCGCGCCCATGCGAAAACCGTCGAGCCTACCGCTTCGCCCGCGCTCATCATGGTGCGCAGATTCAGGTCATAACGCGGTCTCGGCTCGGGAACGGCCTTCATCATCATTTTCAGCGCCGTCGGAAACAGAAATGTGTTTCGAACCTGATATTTCTCGATCAGCGCCAATGCGCGCTCGGGGTCGAACCGGCCGCGATAACCGAGGATGGGAAGTCCGAAATAGAGCGTCGGCAGCAGCGCATCCATCAGCCCGCCGGTCCAGGCCCAATCCGCGGGCGACCAGAACAGGTCGCCCTGGTGAGGAAAGCCATCGTGCGAGCAAACAAATCCCGGCAAATTTCCAATCAGGCACCGGTGCGGCATCAACGCGCCTTTCGGCGGTCCGGTCGTTCCACTGGTGTAGACCAGGAGCGCGGGGTCGTTCGGCCCTGTCGCTACGGGATTGAAGTTGCGCGAGGCTTTCGCCAGCAGGCCGTCCCATTCCAGCAACCAGGATTCTCGGGCGCCGGCGACGCCGATTGCGTGGGCGAGCAGCGGCAGGTTCTGACGGATCGGCGCCAGGTTCGGAAGCGACGCGGAATCGACCAGCGCAACCTTGGCCTCGGCGTTGTGCAAGCGGTATTCCAGCGCGTCCGGACCGAATAGGAACGACAGTGGGACGGCGACGGCGCCCATTTGATAACAGGCGATATGCGCGATGGCCGTCTCGGGCCGTTGCGGCAGAATGATCGCGACCGCGTCGCCGCGCCGCACGCCCAGCGCGGCGAGCACGTTCGAAAGCCGGTTTGCCTGCTGTTGGAGATCCCAGAAAGTGAGCGCCGCCGTTGCGCCGGATTCGTCCTCCCAATACATGGCGAATCGCGAGCGATCTCCCGCGTGGCGGCCGCACACCGCGTTCGCGATGTTGAACTCCGCCGGCACCTCCCATCGGTGCTGTGCGAAGACCTCGCGGTAACGCTCGGGCAGCATGCGCTAGTGGCGTTTCAATGCGGTTTCATCCCCGGATTGCAAACCCCGGCGCCGACGGTACTCATGCGCGCCGCGCGCAACGGCGGGCTCGGATCATGGCGCGGCGGGAACCGGCGGGAACAATCGGGTCGTTACAGGTCGCCGCGCGCCACCGTGACGCGCTCGTCACGGGGAGTGTGATCGAGCGACTCCACTGTCGCCCAGATCCAGTCCGGCTGCTGCTCGAGCAGGCGGCCAAAAGCGATTCCGCTCGATGTCTTGGCGGCGCTCATCTGCAGACGCTTGCCGGCCTGGAACTCGCCTGCCGGGACGATCAGGGTCTGCACCGCGCTCTCGCTCGCGCCTTTTCTCAAGGTCAGAAACAAGCCGTGGAAACGCCGGCTGCTGACGGTGGGCACTTGGCCATCGACCGAATAGTCCGCGTCGCCCCGTTTCTGTTCGGCCAGCTCCACGCCGATCAGGTTGTTGGCGATGATCTGCAGCCCGATCTCGGCGCGCTCGGTCGTAAGGCGTTTCATGCGCCGCACGATGCCGAGCATCCAAAGCGCGTCGCCTTGCCCACGGATGGCGGTCAGCGTGCCCAGCGTCATCGAGCCGATGACGGTCATCGGCGCGACCAGGCGATAGCCAGTCTGCGATACGTCGCGGATCTCCCACGCTCCTCCCGGTGCGGCGTAGGTCGAGAGCCGGCGCCGGACGGCCTCCATCGCGCGCGCGTTCTCGTTGCGCATATGGCCGAACGTCGCGATCTCGAGCGCGTCGCCGAAACTGCCCGTGCGCGAGGCCCCGTGATCGACCAGCGCGCCAATCTCGTCATCGCGCAGAAATCCCGAGATTTTCGAAAAGCCGACGATGGCGTCGATGGTTCCGGTGGCGTCGGTGCGCTCGCCTCGGCGCGCGACCGGCCTGAATTCCGGATCGATCTGCGACGCAAGCTTGGTTAGCAGGTTGAGCTGCTCGGCGCGGCGCGGACCGCGTTCCGACAGCGGATTATTGCGGACCTTCTGTTCGAGCATCACCACGTTTTGCATCAGCACAGCGTGCAAGGGCCGCGTGTCCAGAAACACGACCCTGCCTTCGAGAGGCGCCGGACCGCGCCGCTTCAGCCCGGTCCTGGAGCCCAGATCCACATAGAAGCTGGTCAGCGTCGACGCCTCGATATTGAGGCGCAAGGGCGCACACCATTCGGAGAGCTGGTCGGCAACCCACTCGACGTGGCGCGGCGACAGATTGCCGGCATTCATCAGCTGCAGCAGCAGCACGCGCAGATATTCCTGCTCGATTGTCGTCAACACGCTACCGGCAAGGACGGCTACCGGTGCCCGTTCAATCTGCGCACTACACGCCGTTTGGAAGAGCAAATGAAGATCGACCCAGCGCGCAGGAATCCACTGCTCGTACCGGTAAAGGCGGATTTTTGCGTCGAGTCCCTGGTGGATGATCTGGCGCGCGATCAGCTGAGGCTGCAGCAACTGCCACCGATTGTTCTGCGGATACTGGCTTATTTCGCGATCGAACGCCTGATAGCAAAGCAGGAAACCCTGCGTCAGGTCGAACAGCGCTTGCCACAACTGACTTTCGACGCGCGTGGATCGGTTGCCATGTTCCAGATATTGCGCGGTCAGCGATTTTCGTAACGCTTCGGTCTGGACGTCGAGGTAGAAGACCGCCTCCAGCCGGGCCGGCGTCCGCCTTGCGTCGCGCTCGGTGAGCGCGCCCAGTTCGACCAGCAACGCGGAATGGACGGCAAGCGGATCGGTCGCGGGAAAGCCGGTGAGCCAGCGTTCCGCCGTTTTCGCATCCGCGAGAGGATCCTTGGGAGGCTTGCCAAAACCGAACATCGAAGGAGGCGCGGCATGGCCCGGTACGATATTTGCAAAGCTACTGTTGTGGTGGGCAGCAGAGCAAAGCTCGGACGGAGCGAAGTGCCGGAAGCCATTGTTCCAAAAGCAAGATGATGGGGCAAACCGCTTCCCGGAGCAATACGCCTGAGCGGTCCACGGATCGGCCTGACGCGTTGCGGCGAGATATGCCGCTCCGCGCCAAGCTGAAAACGACAGCTGAATTCTTTATACTTGTGGCACACAGGAGTGCAGAGGAAAAAATTATGGGAATCCTAATCAAGGCTCCGACTCGCCGTACAGATCCCGGGCTGACACTTGCCATGCCCGCGGCCAATGGCGATATCCGCGTTTCGCTGCACATCCGGGAAGTGGTGCGAATTACCGGTCTTCGACGCGAACAGCTCTATATGTGGCAGCGCCGCTACGGTTTTCCGAACCCGGCGCGCGATGGTTTCGGCGATCGCGTCTACCCTCCGGACCAGGTCGCTCGCCTCAAGGTCATCAAGCAGCTGTTGTCGGAAGGCTGGCGCGCAGGCGCCGTGGTTCCGCTGGCGGAATCGGCGCTGCAGTCGATGTTGGGCATCGCCGTCGAGGATCCACTGCCGCTGCCGTCGGAAATCGAAGCCGCGGTCAAGCTTCTGGCCGAACATCGCGTCGGCGAGCTGCAGAACCACCTTTCGAAGCTGCTGGTTGGACAGGGCCTCCGCCGATTTCTCGAACAAACCCTGATTCCGCTGAACGAGGCCGTACACGAGCACGTCGTGCGCGGGGACATGCAGAACTACCAGGAGCTGCGCTTCGCGGATATCGCACAGCGTCTTCTGCGCGACGTTACGCGGCTGGTGCGGCCGACGCGCAACGCGAGTCAAATACTATTGGCGACGCCTCCGAACGATCCGAATCAGCTCGGTCTGGCGATTCTCGAGCTCCTTCTCTTCACGGAAGGCATCAACTGCCTGACGCTGGGCAGCGGCGTGCCGGCGCAGGAAGTCGCGGGCGCAGCGCATGCCTATAAGGTCTGCCTTGCAATCCTGCTGTTCGACCGCGGCATTTCCGGGAAGATTGCCGGACAGGAGATCCGCTCGCTGAGGACCGCGCTGCCGGAAGACATGCCGCTGGTCGTCAGCGGACGCGCGGTCAACTTGCTGGCGAAGGCTATTCCCAATGTGCGCACTGCCGCTGACTTCAGCTCGGTCATGGCGACCATGCGCGAGCTCAATGTCGTACCGGCCATTCCGGTGGGAGTGCAGCAGCGCGCCTGAAACGGCCGCGCTCCTCTGAAGTGGCGGTCGACGCGCGGGCTGTGGTGCGCCGCGTCGACCACTGGGGTGTCGCAGCTCGCAGCTGCGGATTGCGGCCGCCATTGCGGGCTGCGGGCGGAGTTTCGCCGGATCGCCTAGCCTTGTTCCAGAAACGAATGTATTTTGCGCCGGTCGCGCTTGGTCGGACGACCGGTGGCGCGCGGCGCGCTCGCAGCGGCAGCTTTGCGTTTGGCGATTTCTTCCTCGCGCGAGAGCGCGTCCTGCGGTGATTCGCGATACAGCGTTACTGCCTCGCTCGACGGGCCACGTTTGTCGGACACCAACGCAATCTCTACTTTCCAGACCAATGTGTCCTTGCGCAGGCTTACCCGCGCACCGGCTTTGACCAGGTGTGAGGGCTTCACGCGTTGATCGTCGACGCGCGCCCGACCGGCCTCGATCGCCTGCGCGGCAATGCTTCGCGACTTGTAGAACCGGGCCGCGAAAAGCCATTTGTCGAAACGCACGCGCGGGTCAGGCTTCTCCGGCATAACGCTGCATCCAATCGGCGGTAGCTTTGGCTTCGGCCGAATGCTCTTCGCGCAGCGCCTCGACAACGCGGAGCCGATCCACCGCGCTGCGATTCTGCGACAGCTTGAGCTTGGTATCCACGCGGTCGATCACCATTCGGAAGGCGACAATCGCCCCAACCATCGCGTCGAGCTGCGCGCCTTCGAGTTGCAGGTGCCACGGCGCGGTGCGGCCGGACTCGAATCGCTCGACCATCTCGTTGAGTATGGCGAGCGCAGCCACGTGCTCCTCCACCAGCTCGACGCGGCCGTGAACGTGGACGACGGCGTAGTTCCATGTCGGGACGGCCTTTGCGGGCTCGGCGTACCAGGACGGCGAGACATACGCGTGCGGCGCCTGGAACACTGCGAGCGTCGGGCCGTCGCCGAACTGGCGCCAATGCGGGTTGGCGCGCGCCATGTGGCCGATAAGCACACCATTGGGCCCGGGCGTGGGATGAAACAGCAGCGGGAGATGACTGATCTGCGGCTCCGGCGCGCGCGCCGTGATCAGCGTCGCGAAGGGATAGTCCCGGATTGCGTGCTCCATCGCGCCCTGGCGCGGCGCGAATGCGGGTGGTTGATAGACGCTCACTTCAGCGGCAGCGTGTAGAGCGTCATCGGCAGCGCGGAATTCTTGTCGAACATCGCTCCGGCCTCGATTCCGGCGGTAGCGACTGCGGTGGCGTTGCGCATGCGCTGGTACTGACTGTTCATTGCCCCGAGCGCGAACTCGCGGCCGGAGCCCACCGCCCAGAACTTCGTGTATTCGAACACCTCGCGCATCGAGTAGACGCCGAAGATGCCGCTGGCGTTGGCGATCAGTGCCGTGACCTGGGTCGACTCGTAGGGGTCGTCCTCTTCTTCCTTCGGATTCAGGAAATGCTGCTCCTTGAGGATCGGATGCAGCTTGCGGAAGGTTTCGAAGATGGCGCGCTTGGTCGAGAAATCGAAATCCTCGTGCTTGGCGAGGAGGCTTTCGAAGACCAGCTGATGCGCCGCGCTTCCACACAGGCCGATATAGGTGCCCTTGTGATGGACGATCTTGTCGTAGGTGCTGTCGAATTGCGCAGACAGCCGCGTATCGCCGAAGGTAGTCAGCGAATCGGCGGCAATGGCGATTTCATTGTTCTTGCGGACGACGACGAGAGTAGTCATGTGGATTTGCGGTGCCCGGCGAGGACGGCACGGGCGCTCGAGACGAAGCGCGTGCCGGTGAAGAAGGAATTATACGTTGGTCGGCGCTCACGAGCGCGTCAGGGGCGCGGCAAGCATGGCGACTGGCGGCATCTTGCGCGAATTCCACGCGCCGTGCGCGAAGCGCCAGAATTCGTCCACCGACCCGGGCGGAGAGGGCGGTTCCTCCTGGTCGAGAAACCTCCACGCGTCGCGCAGAGCCGGAAGAGGATCGGCATCCAGCGCATTGGCACCGGTTTGTTTCGACAGCTTGCTGCCGCGCGCGTCGAGCGCGACCGGGTGATGGAGGTACGACGGTGTCTCGTATCCCAATTGCCGTTGCAGCCAGATCTGGCGCGGCGTCGAAGTCAGCAGGTCTGCACCGCGCACCACGTCCGTGATTCCCTGCACGCTGTCGTCGACGACGACGGCAAGCTGGTAGGCGAATAGGCCGTCGGCGCGCTTGAGCACGAAGTCGCCCACGTCGCGAGCGAGCAGCTGCTCCTGCAGGCCTTGCAAGCGGTCCTGAAAGCGCACGGTTTCATCGCTGACCGCGACCCGCATGGCACGGCCTTCGCGGCCCGCCGGCGTGCCGTGCCGACAGGTGCCTGGATAAACGCGCTCGCCGCTTTTTCCCGGCGCCGCGAGCTCGAGCTCTTTTCGGGTGCAGGCGCACGCGAACACCATGCCGCGATGGACCAGATCGTCGAGAGCCAATGCGTAGAGCGCGCCGCGCTCGCTTTGGCGCACGACGGGTCCGTCCCACTCGAACCCGTACGCTTCGAGCGTGGAGAGTATGGAATCGCCGGCGCCGGGCCGGCTCCGAGTCTGGTCGACGTCCTCGATGCGCACGAGCCAATCGCCTTCGGAAGCACGGGCGTCGCACCAGCTCGCCATTGCCGCGACCAGCGAACCGAAGTGCAGCGGACCGGTCGGGGAAGGCGCGAATCGGCCGCGGTAGCGCCGCTCGAGGGTCAATTCAGCGTCTTGAGGCTGGCGGAACCCGACGCGGCGCCGCCGTTGCTCGCGAGCGCGGGCGTCCAGGCCCAGTAACGCTTCATCGACGTGATCACCGCGGTGGGGTATTCGCTGCGTCCGAGGCTGCCGTTGTAGCGCCCGAGCGCGCGGTAGACATCGCCCTGCTCGATGTCGAGGTAGTAGCGAAGGATCGTGCAACCGTAGCGCAGATTGGTGCGCAGGGTAAACAGATCGTGGCCGCCGTTGCCGATCTGCTGCACCCAGAAGGGCATGACCTGCATGAACCCGCGTGCGCCGGCGCTGGAAACGGCGTATTTGCGAAAGTTGCTCTCGTGTTGAATGAGGCCCAGCACGAGTTGAGGATCGAGCCCGGCGCGGGTAGCCTCGTACTGCACGGTGATCAGAAAATCGCGGCGAGTCGGCCAGTCAGGCATTTTCGAGGCGAGGCGCGACGACATGTCGGCGAGCCATGCCCATTCTTCGACCTTGGTCGTGAAGACGAGGTGTGGCGCGGGATAGTCGCTGACGGAACGATGCAGAGAATTCTGGACGTTCGCCGCGAGCGCTTCCTCGACCTGATTGCCGGCGCGTGCCGCGGAGACGCCGACCAGCAGCACGAGCGTGCAGACCACGCCGGAGGCCCTTCGCATCGAAAACGCGTCGCCCATCGCGTCAGCTCTGCAGCCTGGCGCGGACCAGCGCGACGATTTCGGACAGCGGCACCGCGGTGGCCGCGGTATCGCGGCGCGACTGGTACTCGACCTTGCTCTCCTTCAGGCCGCGGTCGCCGACGGTGACGCGGTGGGGAATGCCGATCAATTCCAGATCGGCGAACATGACGCCTGGGCGCTCGCCGCGATCGTCGAGCAGCACGTCGACGCCGGCGGCGCAGAGCTCGTCGTGAAGCGCCAGCGCTGCGCTGCGCACGGCCTCGTTGCGATCGAATCCGATCGGCGCAATCGCGACGGTGAACGGCGCCAGCGGTGCCGGCCAGATGATGCCCCGCTCGTCGTAATTCTGCTCGATGGCCGCGGCGACGACGCGGGTGATGCCGATGCCGTAGCACCCCATTTCCATCGGCCGCGACTGTCCGCCGGCGTCGAGAAAGGTGGCGCCCATGGCCTGCGAATAGACGGTTCCGAGCGCGAAAACGTGCCCGACTTCGATGCCGCGAACGATGTCCAGCGTGCCCTTGCCGTCGGGCGAAGGATCGCCCGTCACGACGTTGCGGATGTCTGCCACCAGGTCAGCCTCTCTGCAATCGCGCCCGAAATTGACGCCGCGCAAGTGAAAGTCCGCCTCGTTGGCGCCGCATATGAAATCGCTCATCACTGCGACCGTTCTGTCGACGATCAAGGGCATGCTGGAGTCGATGCCGACCGGCCCGAGATATCCGGGAGCGCAACCGGTAGCGGCGACGATCTCGGCATCGGTGGCCCAGCGAAAGCCCGCAAGCCCGGGCACCTTGCCGGCTTTGACTTCGTTGAGGCTATGGTCGCCGCGGATGAGCAGCATGTGCACCTTGCCGCCGGCGCTGAGCATGATGCATTTCACCGTCCGCCCGAGCGGAAGTTGCAACAGGTGCGCGACTTGCTCGCATGTCGCCAATCCGGGCGTGGCGACCTTCTGCATCGACTCGGCGGGTGCGGCGCGATGGGCATGCGGCGCGACCGCCTCGGCGAGCTCGACGTTGGCTGCGTATTCGGAGGCCGCACACCATGCGATGGCGTCCTCGCCCGAATCGGCGAGCACCTGGAATTCGTGCGACGCGGAGCCGCCGATTTGGCCCGTGTCCGCCGCGACCGCGCGGAAGCTCAAGCCAAGGCGGGTGAAAATTCGCGCATACGCGTCGTACATGACCTGGTAGGACTTGAGCATCGCCGCTTCGTCGACGTCGAACGAGTAGGCGTCCTTCATGATGAACTCGCGCGAGCGCATGACACCGAAGCGCGGGCGCACCTCGTCACGGAACTTGGTCTGGATGTGATAGAGATTGAGCGGAAGCTGCTTGTAGCTCTTGATTTCCTTGCGCGCAATGTCGGTGATCACCTCTTCCGAGGTCGGCTGCACAATGAAGTCGCGCTGATGGCGGTCCTTGAGCCGCAGCAGCTCCGGGCCATACTTGTCCCAGCGGCCGGATTCCTGCCACAGCTCCGCGGGCTGCACGACCGGCATCAGGAGCTCGATCGCACCGGCGGCATTCATTTCCTCGCGCACCACCGCTTCGACCTTTCGCAGCACGCGCAATCCGAGAGGAAGCCAGGTATAGATCCCCGCGGCGAGCCGCTTGATCATGCCGGAGCGCAGCATCAGGCGATGGCTGGCGAGCTCGGCCTCGGCGGGCGCTTCCTTGAGCGTGGTCAGAAAATACTGCGATACGCGCATGAACGAATGGCTCGTCTGCAAAGCGCGCATTTTACGTGAAACGCGCGCCCGGCGCGGCGTGAGGGCGTCAGATGGGATGCCAGAAGTAGCGCGACAGGGAACCGTTGCGCACGATTCCCGACTTTGCGGGACAGCGGGTCAGCGGACGACGATCACCGGCAGCTTGGAATGGGTCAGGACTTTTTGCGTTTCGCTGCCGAGCAAAAGCGCCGACACTCCGCGGCGGCCGTGCGACGCCATGACGATCACGTCACATTTCTGCTTTTTCGCCGCGGCCAGGATCGCTTCCCATGGTGCCGCCGCGATGGCCTGCGTGGCGACAAAGCGGACACGTGCGGCCTTGGCCTTGGCGCCCACGGCGCTCAGGATGCGATCGGCTTCCTTCTTGCACATTTCGGCGTACTCCTCGGGACCTACCGGGTCGAACATGACGCCGTCTGCGTAAGCGGGCAACGGATAATCGGGCGACGCATAAAAGGCCGTCAGCTTCGCGCCCAGCGCACGTGCGATCGCGATCGCATGCGTGACTGCCTTGGCCGAAAGCCGCGAGCCATCGGTAGCGACAAGAATGTTTCGATACATGGCGGATCTCCTCGGTATGCGCCGACCCGCTCATTCTATCCGAGCCAACCGTTATCCGAGCTTTTGACGGGTCCGTGACCCATGCGACAATCGATTGGATGTCGATCGAAATTGCCGACCCGAGAGTTTTTTCCGCGCCAGCCGGCCCCGCACAGGAGGTGCTGATCCGCCTGGCGGAGGCGAGCCTCGCGGCGTCGAGCGCGTCGCGCGCCGAGGCCATCGACCGGACGCTCATCAGCGCGCTTGGCAGTCATCTGCAAGCGGACGGTGCTTCTTGGCTTGCGGACCTTTTTCCCTCGGCGCCGTCGGCCGCGGTCGCGCGGCACCTGTGGCGATGCCTGATCGACGCATGGCGCGAAGCATCGCAGCCCGTTGACGGCAATCAGGTCGTCGCCACGCTGTTCGCGCTGCCTGTTGTCATCGTCGCCGGCGCGCCGTCGGATGCTCCGAAGGCCGCCGAGAGCGCGCTCTCGGGTGTGCTCGACGAGCTCGAGGCCGTGAGCGCATTGATGCGCGGCCATCGGGCGCTCGGCGGCAACTTGAGCTTCACGCTCGCCGCGCCCCTCGTTGCCGCCGCCGCTCTCGACATTCCGCGGCTGGCGACGCTGCTTGAATGGCAAAAACTCTCGCCGGGCCCCGGTTCGGTCGCGCGCGAACTGCATCCAACGCCGATGATCGTTCAGGCGGGCCAGGAAAGCGTTCACCTCCGCTTTCTGATCGGGACCGCGATCGGGTCTTCGATGGTGGATCTGTTCGCCGACAGCGGCGCGGGCACATGGGTCATGCCGCTTGCCCAGGAATTGTCGCGCCAGCTCGCTCGCGCGGGCATCTCCGTGCTGGCGCTGCCGCGCCCGCCCCAGACCCCGCTGCTTGCCCTGCAGCACGGGCGCGCCGCCCAGCGCGAGGTCGGCGCTCAGCTTTTTGCGAGCAATGCGATTCGGCGTTTTCGCGCGCGGGTTGGCGAGCCGTCGGCAGTCATCAGCACGCACCGATGCGCCGCCGCGCCTGGAGGCGGCGAGCTGAGGCTCTCGCTGTCGAGCCCGTTCGACCCACGCCAGGCCGAGGGCTTCCGCTGTCCCTTGTTTCCGCCCGACCGCGCGGGAGACGTCGCGACCATGCTGCTCGATTTGTTGCGCGATTGCCGCGTGACCGATGTCCGGGTCGTTGCAGGCGTGCAGTCGGACCGGGACCCGGGCACGGGCATGACACTGCTATTCAGGGCGGATGCGATTCCGGACGGCGAGACGGTCGTTCTGCACTGAGTCTGACGACAGGTGAGCGATACGGGAGCCCGCTAGTCAGGCTCGCGCCGGCGCACCTTGCCGACGCCGGTGATCTGCTGCCTGAGCTTGGGATTGCCGACGTACTCGACCAATCCTGCGCCGGAGATATCGACCGAGAGCGACGTTTTGGCGTTGATGTAGGCCTTGCCCGCCCCGCTCACGGTCACCTCCACGCGGTCACTTTCCAGATCGAGCGCCGCGTACGAGCCCGCGCCGGAGAGATCCACCGTTTGCGTAGCCACCTTGCCGGAGAGCTCGACCTTGGTCGCGCCCGACCCGTCCATGTGCAGCGCACTCGCCTGAAGATTCCTGATCCTGATCGACGAGGCGCCCGAAAAGTCGAACTGCAGCTCGTCCGCGCGAATCCCGTCGGCGAGGAGCTTGATCGCTCCGCCGGACTCGATCCCTTCGAGGCGGATGAAGTCCACGGTGATCCGCGGCGTCTGCCGCGAGTCGAACATATGTGTCCAATCCGACCAGCGCCGCTCCTGCGAGACATCGATGAACAAGGTGCCGTCGCGGACCTCGGTGCGGATCCTGGGAAGCAGCTGGGGCGCTGCTTCCACCGTCGCGCTCTCGGTTCTTCCCTGGCGCAGGACGACTTCGGCAAGGCCGTCGATCTCGATCCGGCTGAAATTTGGCAGCGCGCGCGTTTCGCGCTGCGACTCGGCCACGGCGCAGTCAGCTGAGGGCGCCGCGGGGGCCGCAACCGCGTAAAGGGTCGTAGAGACAAGGGTCGTAGAGACAAGTCCAACAAGACCAGCAAACACGGCGATGAGTGGGTTCAAGGTGGATTCCGCGTCAGGTTTATCCCCGTTGGATGCGGCGAGGGCGCCCTGCGGATTCGCTTTCGGCCAAGAATTGCGGTCAGACGCCGGTCAGCTCGCGCCGGTAACGCTCGGCATTCTCGACGTAATGATCGGCAATCCAGCGCAGGCGCGCAACTTCGTCCAGGTTCAGGGTGCGAACCACCTTCCCCGGCGAACCGACGACCAGCGACCGGTCCGGAATCGTCTTTCCCTCGGGAATCAATGTGTTGGCGCCGATCAGGCACTCCTTGCCGATGACCGCATTGTTCAGGATCACCGCCTTGATGCCGATTAGCGATCCTTCGCCGATGATGCAGCCGTGGAGCATCGCCAGATGGCCCACGCTGACCGAAGCCCCCACGCGAAGCGGGACGCCTTCGTCGGTGTGAAGGACCGACCCGTCCTGGATGTTGCAGCGTGGACCGAGCACGATCTCCTCGTTATCGCCGCGTATGACCACGTTGAACCACACCGAAACCTGCTGCTCCAGGATCACGCTGCCAACGACGACCGCGTTAGGCGCGATGTAGTGGCCACTGCCGCGCATTTGGACCTGACGGCTGCCCAGGTTGTAGATCATCGAAGGGAGCTTTGGAAGCAAAGTCCCGATGATACGGCAGGGCGGCCGTTGCGAGCGCGACCGCTATAATGTCCGCTCGATCCCGTCTTGTGCTGCGCCTTTTCCATGAATCTCGATCGCGTTCCCGCCGGCAGCGACGTGCCCAACGATTGCAACGTGATCATCGAGATTCCGATGCGCGGCGATCCGATCAAGTATGAAGTCGACAAGGAGACCGGCGCGCTTTTTGTCGACCGCTTCATGTCCACCGCGATGCATTACCCATGCAATTACGGCTATATCCCGCGCACGCTTTCCGACGACGGCGATCCGGCGGACGTGCTCGTTCTCTCGCCGATGCCGCTTATCACCGGCGTGGTCGTCCGCTGCCGGCCGATCGGCATGCTCAAGATGGATGACGAGGCGGGTGGGGACTCGAAGATTCTGGCGGTGCCGACCGACAAGCTGTCCGGGCTCTACCGCGCGATTCAATCGCCGCGCGATTTGCCGGAGATCACGACGCGCCAGATCGCGCACTTTTTCGAGCACTACAAGGATCTGGAGCCAGGCAAATGGGTCCGGGTCTCGACCTGGGTCGGCGCCGAGGAAGCGAAAGCCGAAATTCTCGCTAGCGTTGCGCGGTATCAGGCTGCGGAGCCCAAGCTCAAGGCCTAATCGGCAGATTAGCTGGCAGCTTAGCTGGCAAATTAGCTGGCGGGCTAGCTCGCGGCGACAAGGCGAGTGCCGGCGAGGCGATCGTGCAGGAACTGTCGGTCGGAATCCAGTAGCGCCCATGCGTAGTTGACCGCGAGCCAAGTCACCGCCCAGCGGCCGTGTCCCAGCGGCCGCAGGGCCGCGTAAGAGCCGATCGCCAGCGCGGGGCCGATCCACCACGCGCAGTAGCGAAGCGCCGCGCTGGACACGCTGATTTTTGAGCCGGCGGCCGACTCCATCGCAATGCGCCAGGTTTTCATCGGCAGCGTCCGCCGCCCCTCGCTCCAGCCCCAGACACAATAAATCCCGAGCGCCGCAAACAGGCACACCAGGGATATCGCCTGGGACGCCGGTTTTAGCAGCGGCAGGGCGCGTCCATCGGCAGGAGGCGGCGACGCGAGGCTCAACTCAGGCAGCAGCGCGAACTCGACCACCAGCGCCAAGGCGGCCAGGAGCAAAGTCTCGTACAGGGAGGCGGCGAGGCGACGTGCCAAGCCGGCACGCTTGTTCACGCCCGTCGCGGGCAGGCGAGGATCACCAGCCAGGGGGACACCGGCGCCGGCAGGCTAATGCGACGCCTGCGACGCGGCCGGCATCGCCTTGCCGGCGGCGGGAGCGCCGGCAGGCGGCGGATGGGTTGCCAGCTCTTGCCGCTTTTCGGGCGGAAGCTGTTGATATTCCTGCCATTTTTGACGTACGGCCTGGCGCTGCTCGGGGGGCAGTTGCTTCAAGGTCTTGAATCGCTCCCGGGCTGCCCGGCGTTCGTCCGGGGTCAGGCGGGCCCAAGCGCCCATTTGCTCCTGGATCCGCTGCTGCTGCGGTGGGGGCATCTTGGGATAGCGTTGGGCGATGCCGAGCCACTTTTGCTTGCGTTGGGGTTCGAGCTTGTCCCACTCCGGGGCCAGCGGAGCGAGGACTTGCTTTTCCTGCGGCGAGAGCTGGGCCCAGGTCGACGAGCGCGCAAGCAGCGGCCCCGACACGGCGGCGCCGCTGCAAAGACTCGCCGCGAGAAGCAGGCCGAAAATCAGCAGGCGAGACGTCAGGGCTGGGCCTGTCTCAGCCAATTCTGAAATCCCCGGTCCAGATACGCTTCGATCGGAAGATCCGAGGCCAGAAGTGCGGCGTCGGTTTCCTCAATCTCACCGGTTTGCTGCGCCACCTGCCAACTCTGATAAAAAAGGAAACCGCCAACGATGAGCAGAATGCCGATCCAAAGCCGCGCGTCGCCGACCAGCGGCCTGCCGCCGCCAAACCACCCGCCGCCGCGCGCGCCCGCCAGGGCGAGCTCGGATGAGTGCTCGGGGAGCCACACGGCATCCAATGCCGCCTGACGTGCGGCCTGCAGCTTGTAGGCGGTGCCGGCCTTGAGCTGCGTCGTCCCGCTGTCGAGATAAGCCGTTATTTTCTTTGCGGTTTCGGTTTCGTTCATAGCGATATCCCTTTGGCCTTCAGCATTTCGGCCAACGCATGGACTGCGCGCGAGCAATGCGTTTTCACGCTGCCCTCGGAACAGCCCATCGCGGCAGCAGCTTCCGCCACATCGAGTTCTTCCCAGTAACGCAACAGAAAGGCTTCACGTTGACGCGCCGGTAGCCGGCCCACAGCCTGCTCGATGAGGCCAACGATCTGGCCCTGTTCGACTTGGCGGGCAGGGTCCGCTGCGGCGTTCGAGTCCGATTTTGCCGGCAAAGTTTCAAGGAGGTCGAAATCGTCGTCTTTGTTGTCCTTTTGGCCGAAGGACGAGAACAGCGTCGTCCATGCGGATCGCACTTTCTGGCGGCGGAAATGATCGTGGATCGTGTTCTGCAGGATCCGCTGGAACAGCATTGGCAACTCGGCCACGGGCTTGCCGGCATATTTTTCCGTGAGCTTGAGCATCGCGTCCTGCACCACGTCGAGGGCGGAATCCTCATCGCGGACCGCAAACATCGCCTGCTTGAAGGCGCGGCGCTCTACTTCGGCCAAAAACGCAGAAATTTCCTGATGTGAAGCCAGTTGCGTCTCGATAAACGTGAGGATTCGACCAATTATAAGCACAAGCCGGCCAGTGACGCCTGTCCACCCGTTGTGTGAGGCAACAGACATTGACGACAACCATCCGAAACGCTACTGTTCAGGCGCTGGCGGAGTGTCCGCCGGCAGAAGCACTGCAACATCGGTCGTTCGCGTTCCATCCGCCGGCGCCACAAGTGCCCGTGGAAAACCCTGGAGAACGCGGCCGGCCGTGACCCAATCGCGGCTTTCTACCCGATCCAAGCCCGTTCGGACGCGACTACCCGTACCGCGTCCCGCAGTCTGCAGAGGTCCGGTTTGCCCAGGCTATCCGAGCCCTGGCACCCGGGACCATGATCACTTTCATTCGCCGAAAGGGAGCTCATGCAACTCACGGGCGCTGAAATCGTCATCCGTTGCCTCCAGGAAGAGGGAGTCGAGTACGTCTTCGGCTATCCGGGCGGAGCGGTACTCAATATCTACGACGAGCTGTTCAAGCAGGAGAAGGTCAAGCACGTTCTGGTCCGCCATGAACAAGGCGCCGTGCACGCGGCCGACGGCTACTCGCGTTCATCGCACAAGGTCGGCGTCGCGCTGGTGACGTCGGGTCCTGGCGTGACCAACGCGGTCACCGGCATCGCCACGGCGTACATGGACTCGGTGCCGATGGTCGTGATCAGTGGCCAGGTCCCGACTCATGCGATCGGCCAGGACGCTTTCCAGGAATGCGACACGGTGGGCATCACCCGCCCGTGCGTCAAACACAATTTCCTGGTCAAGGACGTCAAGGATGTCGCGCTGACGATCAAGAAAGCGTTCTACCTCGCCGCCACCGGCCGGCCGGGGCCGGTGCTGGTCGACATCCCCAAGGATGTCACTCAGGCGCTCGCCGAGTACTCCTATCCGAAAACGGTTTCGCTGCGTTCGTACAACCCGGTGACCAAGGGCCACGCCGGACAGATTCGCAAGGCAGTGCAGCTTCTGCTCGAGGCCAAGCGGCCGATGGTCTACGCCGGCGGCGGCGTCATTCTCAACAATGCGTCGCCGCAGCTCACGCGGCTGGTCCGCCTGCTTGGATTCCCGTGCACCAACACGCTCATGGGCCTGGGCGCGTTTCCCGGGACCGATCCGCAGTTCACCGGCATGCTCGGCATGCACGGCACCTACGAATCGAACATGGCGATGCAGAATTGCGACGTGCTGCTCGCGGTGGGCGCGCGCTTCGACGACCGCGTGATCGGCAATCCGGCGAGCTTCTTTCGCGCCGACCGCCGCATCATCCACATCGATATCGATCCCTCGTCGATTTCGAAACGGGTCAAGGTCGACGTTCCGATCGTCGGCTACGTCAGCGAAGTGCTCGACGAGATGCTCAAGCTGATCGAATCGTCGAATGTCCGGCCGGACCCCGCCGCGCTCAAGGTCTGGTGGGGCGAGATCAAGGAGTGGCAGCGCAAGGACTGTCTGAAATACGACAAGAAAAGCGCGTTGATCAAGCCGCAGTTCGTGATCGAGAAGCTTTACGAGCTCACGGGTGGCGATGCGTTCATCACCTCTGACGTCGGACAGCATCAGATGTGGGCGGCGCAGTACTACAAGTTCGACAAGCCGCGACGCTGGATCAACTCGGGGGGACTCGGAACGATGGGCTTCGGCCTGCCCGCCGCGATGGGCGTGCAGATGGTCAACCCCGGCGCGACGGTCGCCTGTGTGACGGGCGAAGCGTCGATCCAGATGTGCATCCAGGAGCTGTCGACCTGCAAGCAGTATCACCTGCCGATCAAGATTGTGAACCTGAACAACCGCTATATGGGCATGGTCCGGCAGTGGCAGCAGTTTTTCTACGGCAACCGATACGCCGAGTCGTACATGGACGCATTGCCCGACTTCGTGAAGCTGTCCGAGGCCTACGGCCACATGGGCATGAAGATCGAACGCCCAAGCGACGTCGAGTCGGCGTTGAAGGACGCGCTGAAGCAGAAAGAGCGGCTGGTATTCCTCGACTTCATCACCGATCAGACCGAGAACGTGTTTCCGATGATTCCGGGCGGCAAGGGCCTCACGGAAATGATCCTGGCCGAAGAGCTGTGAGGCGGCCGCGATGAGACACATTCTTTCGATACTGGTCGAGAACGAATCGGGTGCGCTGTCGCGCATCTCCGGACTGTTCTCGGCGCGCGGCTACAACATCGAGTCGCTTACCGTGGCGCCGACCGAAGACCCGACCATGTCGCGGATGACGATCGTGACCGTCGGCTCCGACGACGTGGTCGAGCAGATCACCAAGCAGTTGAACAAGCTGGTCGAGGTGGTCAAGGTGATCGATCTCACCGATGGCAATCACATCGAGCGCGAATTGATGCTGGTCAAGGTGCGCGCCGCAGGCAAGGATCGCGAGGAGATGAAGCGGCTTGCCGACATTTTCCGCGGCAATATTCTCGACGTGACCGACAAAAGCTATACGATCGAGCTGACGGGCACGGGATCGAAGCTCGATGCGTTCCTGCAGGCGATGGAGCCGGGGGTGATTCT
>Ga0209839_10000477_pt1 | contig 20252 bp, 22 predicted proteins | sample OrgsoiDNA2013050_FD_185800 | JGI IMG/M metagenome (GOLD analysis project Ga0209839, IMG submission 185800) | Permafrost soil microbial communities from the Arctic, to analyse light accelerated degradation of dissolved organic matter (DOM) -... | ecosystem: Environmental > Terrestrial > Soil >... | reverse complement strand
TCCGAGGCGACCAGCTGGCAAGTGCGTTGGGGATTGCGACAGGCCCGGTGATTGGGCGCGTGCTGCAGGCGCTCGAAGAGGCGAGCTTCACCGGGGAAGTCGACACCCCCGAGGAGGCGATCGAACACGCCCGGCACCTGATCGACCACGGCGCGTGAGAGGAAGTAGGACTAAGCTGCGCGGATGAGCGATCCCGACTGCGTGTTCTGCAAGATCGTGGCTCGCGAGCTTCCGGCGCGGATGGTCGATCAGGACGAGCGGACGATCACGATCATGGACATCAATCCGGCGACCCGCGGCCACGCGTTGGTCATCCCGCGGCGGCACTCGGTCGACTTGCTCGAGGTCGAGCCGGAAGACCTGAGCGCCACGGTGCTCGCGGCGCAGCGCCTAGCGCTCAGAGTCAACGAACGTCTGGCGTCCGACGGCGTCAATCTGCTGAACTGCAGCGGCCCCGCGGCGTGGCAGACCGTGTTCCACTTTCACCTGCATGTGATCCCCAGGTACGTGCATGATCCGCTGCGGCTGCCGTGGACGCCCACCGCGGGAGAGTCCGACGAGATGGCCGCAGCCGCGGCGGAGCTCCGATGAGCGCGGACTCGCCGGTACGGGTGCAACGCGACGGCGGCCTCGCGGTCGTCAGCTTCGACGCACCCCCGCTGAACCTGTTCGATAGCGCACTGGAGGCTGCGCTGTTCGCGGCGGTCGACCAGTTGGAGGCTGATCGACCGCGCGCCGTCCTATTCCGCGCCGAAGGCCGCGTCTTCAGTGCCGGCGTCGATGTGTCGCTGTTTGCGGCCCTCTCCAGTCCCGAGGCGGCGGCGGCGGTGTTCGACGCTCTGGTCGCGCTGGCCCGCCGCGTCAACGCGCTTCCTTGCCCGACCCTGTTCGCGGCCCATGCGCTGTGCCTCACCTGGGCGTTTGAGCTGGCGTTGGCGTGCGATCTGATCGTGGCCGCCGAGTCTGCCAGCTTTGGGCTGGTCGAGAAGGTGATCGGGCTAACGCCGGCGATGGGCGGCACCCAGCGCCTCGCCGAGCGGGCGGGCAGCGCACGAGCTCTGGAGCTGGTGATGACCGGTACGCCGTTCGGGGCGGCGGTGCTCGAGCGCTGGAACGTGGTCAACCGCGTGCTTCCCGACGAGGGCTTCGATGCCGCTACCCGCGAGCTTGCGCATCAGCTTGCCGACGGTCCGACGCTCGCCCACGCGGCCACCAAGCAGGTGGTCCGGGACTTTCTCGAAGGCGGGGTCGAGCTCGCCAACGACCGCGTCGGCCGGGTCGCGGGGGGCCTGTTCGGAACCGAGGACCTCCAGGGTGCGCTGCGCTCGTTTCTCGACCAGGGACCCGGCAAGGCCAAGTTCTCCGGTCGCTGAGCGCGATAGACGTGATCGACTGGTCGGCCCGGGCTCTTCCTGGTAGGTTTTCCGACGTTTAGTCGGGGCCGTCTGGTGCCCGAATCTGTTCGAACACGCGAGTTGCGCCGAAGGGGAGTACATGGCAACGGGTACCGTCAAGTGGTTCAGCGACGACAAGGGCTTCGGATTCATCACACCCGATGATGGGGGCCGCGACCTATTCGTTCACTTCACGGGCATCAACGGCGACGGCTACCGGTCGCTGCCCGAGGGGTCCAAGGTCTCATACGAAGAGGAGGCCGGTCCGAAAGGGCCCAAGGCGGTAGACGTCACTAAGATCTAGGTTTGCGACGGCCAGCCGCAGCGTCGAACCAGACGGGGCTGCGGCTGCTGCGCTTCCGGCAGCAAGCCTCTGAGTTGCGCCGAGCGCAACTGCTGGCGCTCGCTCGTGTTGAATGGTGGGACATGAAACGCATTTCGCGGGTCACTGCAGTTGTAATCGTGATCGCCACGACGCTCGCTTGCGCCTCGGCGTCCGCGCAAGTCGTCGAGCTCGGGGCGACCACGCCGATCGCGGCGCCGACGTGCGCCTCGCCGGCTAACTGCCTCATCATCCTCACCCGGACGACGGCGCTGCAGACGCTCAGCGACTCCGTCCTGTACCCCACCAAGGTGAAGAAGGCGGGTTGGATCGTCAGCTTCACCGTCGGTCTGTCCCGGTTCTCGAGGAACGCGAAGACCGAGAAGAACTTCCTCCATGTCGCCGATCAGGATTTCGGCGGGACCCCTCAGATCGCGCTCACGGTGCTCAAGCCGGGACCCAAGAATCAGTTCACCGTTGCCGCCGAGGGCCCGCTCTTCCACGTCGAGCCGTACCTAGGCGGGGTGACCCAGCTTCCGCTATCGCTCCCGCCCACCTTCAGCGCGTTCAACGCGCTGCCGGTGGCGGCCGGCGACGTGATCGCGCTGACCGTGCCGACCTGGGCGCCAGTGCTGTCCTACAACCTCAGCTCCAGCAAGTTCACCTACCGCCAGAGCCGGAAGACGAAGTGCAACCACTTTGCGGTCTCCCAGACCTCGCAGCTGACGATCGGTGCGAACACCCAGTACCTGTGCACGTACTCCGGCAGCCGGGTCGAATACAGCGCGACCGAGGTCACCAACCAGCCGTACCCCAAGGGCTACGTCCACGGGCCGCGCAAGCCCTGATGGCGGCGCGTCGCCGTACCCCAAGGGCTACGTCCACGGGCCGCGCAAGCCCTGATGGCGGCGCGTCGACGCTGGCGCCAGTCGGGCCGCCGGGTCCGGCCGGCAGTAGTAGTGCCACGGCACGCGGATCGACGAGCTAAAGGGGCCGCGGGGGGTCGCTAGCAGGCGCCGGGGTTCTGCTTGCAGAAAGCAGAGCCGAGGCCGGCGCCGCCGTTGCCCGAGGTTCCCGTGCCGCCCGCGGATGTTCCGGCGCCGCCACCGGCGCCGGTGGTTCCGGCGCCGGTAGCACCGGCGCCGCCGCCACCGGAAGTCCCCGTGCCGGCCGCAGACGTCCCCGTCCCCGCGGAAGTCGCCGTGCCGGCGCCGGAGGAGGGGGTGGTGGACGTGCCCGCGCTGGTGTCCGTCGTCGAGCTCGTGGAGCTCGTCGAGCTGGAGCTGGTGGTGGCCGTCGCGGTCGTCGCCGCCGCAGCGCGCGGCGCCGAGGTAGGCACGGTGAACGGCGGGGCTCCCGCCGTGTTCAAGGTCGTCGAGCCACCGTCTCCGCAGGCCGACACCCCTACGGCCAGCGCCAGCGCTGCCGCGACGGCGGATACGGTTCTCGTCCTGCCTGCACGAGGCCTGATCCCCCTGACCGGGAGCACTACGAGCCGAGCGGTTGCATGCGCCTGCCGCAGTTGGGACAGTCGTTGAGATCCTTCTGTGAAAGCTGGTCGCACCAGTTGCAAAACCGGAGATTCTCTACGGACCACGGAAGCTCCGACGCAGTTGGCGCCAGCGGCAGCAGCTCGGCAACGACTTCCAGCGGCTCGCCCGTCTCCCGATCGACGTACACCAATCCCGGCTCGGCTTCGATGATCACTTCTCGACCGGTGGAGGGCGTCCGCATCCGGTACCTCTGGCGGATCCTCATCTCGGGCCATGCTACCAGCGGCTCGGACGTCAATGGGTTTCGCCTGGGGTCGGCGGCGGCGCCGTGATGCCGCGTGCTGGGATAGAGTGCGGCCCGCAGCGTATGGTGAAAGCCCTCGCACGCACTCCTCGGAGCCTTGCAGCGCTCGTCCCAGGCGCTCTGTTGGCGGTCGCCCTGGGCGGATGCTCGCTGAAGCATCCAACTTCGAACCTCGTGAGCGGGAAGCAGATGTTCGTCGCCAAATGCGGCTCCTGCCACACCCTCAGCCATGCCGGCACGACCGGCGCGGTGGGCCCGAATCTGGACGATGCCTTTCGGCAGGATCGCGCGGACGGGGTCAAGAGCACCTCGATCCAGGGCCTGGTCGACTTCTGGATCCAGTACCCAAACACCGAGGGCGTGATGCCGGCGAGGCTCGTCGAGGGCCAGGACGCTCAGGACGTCGCGGCGTACGTCGGACTCGTCGCCGGGCGGCCGGGTCAGGACAGCGGAGCGCTCGGGACCGCGGTGGCCAGCGTCAGCCAGAAGCCTGCCGTCGAGCAGAACGGAACAGTCGAGATCAACGCTGATCCGACCGGTCAGCTGAAGTTCACCGCCGCCAGCGCCAGCGCCACCGCGGGCAAGGTGACCCTCCGGATGCAGAACAAGTCCTCGGTGATGCACAATATCTCGATCACCGGTGGGGGCGTCAACCTGAACGGCCCGATCGTGGCCAACGGCGGCGTATCGACGGTCACGGCAGCCCTCAAGCCGGGCAAGTACACGTTCTATTGCTCGGTCGACGACCACCGCCAAGCCGGCATGGTGGGAACGCTGACGGTCAAGTAGGACCGCGCGGGACCCGCCGGGCCAGGACGGCGGCATCGTGAGCCAGCAGCAGTCGAGGGTCGGTCGCGGGTCAGCCTTCGCCGGCGTCGGGTCGCGACCCGGAGACGACGGGCTCGCCGAGCGACCGCCGGCGCAGCCGTTCCCACAGCTCATCGCCGCGGCCGGCGGCCACCGCGCGGGCCGCACGCTGCTCGTCCAGCGCGAGCCCATGCTCGGTCGCATAGTCGAGCAGCTCCTGGCGCTGCTCACCCTCCCGGGCCACCTTCAGGAACAGCCAGCAGAACAGCCCGATCGTCAACAGGCTCTCCTCCACCATCATCAGGCCGCCCGCGGCGACCTGGTCCGCGATCGGACTCAAGTGCCAGTGAGCGTCGCCGAGGCGGTAGTAGGGGTAGAAGGCGGTCCCGCCGAAGATCAGCACGTTCGCCAGCACGGTGCCGATCAGGCGCACGACGATGATGTACACGAGCCGCGCGCCATTGCCGAACCACTGGGGCTTGGGCAGCGGACCGAGCAGCGCCATCCACACTGCGATCCCGAACACGAGAAACGTCGCGTGCTCGAGCGCGTGGATCAGGTCGTGGCGCAGTGCCGCCTGATAAAGGGCCGGTAGGTGCCAGGCGTAGAAGTTGACCGCCCACAGGACGATCGCGACGACGGGGTGGGTAAGCACGCGCAGCTTCGAGATCGCCCGGACGTGGAGCAGCGGCGCGAGCATCGGTCCGGTGAGGCCGAGGACGATCAGCAGCGCTGCGACGTCCCCGATCAGCAGGTGCTCGGCCATGTGGGCGACCAGCAGCTGATCGGACAGCTTCCCGACCGGGGGGCTGAAGGCGATCGCCAGCGCGACCAGGCCGGCGATGAAGCAGCCCTGGCGCCAGCCCGGCACCGGCCGCTGCTGGCTCGCAAGCGTCCGCGCTCGGAGGTGATAGGGCCACCAGTAGAGCAGAACCAGGATCGGGAGCCCGATCGTCCCCGCCGGCCCGGCGGCGGCGAGGGGAAGGACGACGGCCGGGGACCCGATCGGTCCGGAGGGCGCGGCGACCATGAGTGCAAGCGAGCCCGTTAGCACGGCTCAATGGTGGCACGCACGACCGCGCCACGCGCCACGCGCACCGGGACCGAACGTCGGTCCGTCCGTCCCCGCCGGTGCCCGCCCGACGGCGTTAGGTCAGGGCCTCGGCCAGGAGCACCACGGCGACGATCACGGCGACGACGGCGACGAAGTAGATCAGTAGGCGGAAGGCTTCGGCCTCGGAGCGCAGCGGGTTGAGCACGCTGCGCGCTCAGATCACGTAGACGGTGGTGTAGACGACGATCCACATGATGTCGACGAAGTGCCAGTAGATCCCGGGCACTTCGACGCCGCGATGGTTCTCGGGCGAGTAATGGCCGCGGAACGCGCGGATCGTGACCATCGCCAAGGCGCACAAGCCGATCAACACGTGGGCACCGTGCAGGCCGGTGAGGGAGTAGAAGACCGTTGCCTGGGCAGAGTCGTGCCCGGCGAAGCCGATGTGGATGTACTCGTTGATCTGCACGGTCAGAAACGTCAAGCCGAGCAGGAAGGTCGACAGCATGCCGGCCCGGAGCCCGAATCGGTTGCCGTTCTTGATCGAGGTCAGCGCCCAGTGAAGCGTCAGCGATGAGGACAGCAGAATCGCGGTGTTGACGCCGGCGACGTTCTCCGGCAGCGTCGTCCCGGGCGCCGGCCAAGGATCGTGATTGACCACGCGGATGAAGAAGTACGCGGTGAAGAACGCGCCGAAGATCATCACCTCGGAGATGATGAACAGCAGCATCCCGAGTGTCGGCGCCTCGACGCGGGACGACCGATGCGCCGGCGGCGGTCCGTGATGTTCGGCGTGGGTGATCGCTGCGGCTTCCATGACCGGGCTCCCTAGGTGCCGGCCGGCACCACGTCGCGGTGGACCACGTGGTCGACCTCCTTGCCGCTCGCGTTGCGCACGCGGGCGATCAGGTCGGCTCGTAGCCAGCCCGACTTGGTCTCGGCGAACGTGGAGATCACGATGTCGTCGACGCGGAAGTACTGCAATGCGTTCATGATCGCCGTGTACGGGTCCGGGTCGCCGATCATGCCGGCCGCGAACAGCCCCGCGCCGTGTAGCCGATCGAGCACCAGGGCGAGTCGCGTTCGCGCGCGCCGACTGGCGGTGCCGTGTCCACCTTCCTGGGGGACGACGACCACGAACAGGCGTCCGCGCTGCTTCTCCGGCTCGGCCTGGACCTTGGCCTTCAGCGCCTCCAGGAGCTCGTCCCCGGTGGCCGTTCGATTCGCAACCGCGAGCGTGACGTGGAACGGGAGGCCCTCGCTGTCGATGTCGGCGACAACGTGCTCGACCGGGACGCCGGTGGCGTGGCGGACTCGCTCGAGCAAGTCGCGACGTAGCCATCCCGAGCGCGTCTCGGGATAGGTCGAGATGATGATCTCGTCCGGGTGGTGCTCGCGTTCGGCGTCCATCGTCGCCGTGTACGGATCCGGGTCGCCGACCTCGCCGACCGCGTCGATGCCTTCCGCGCGCACGAACCCGACCGCCAGGTCGACGCGCGCCTGCGCGGCGTCGAACACGGCGTCGTCGTAGACGACCAGGCCTGCCCGCGGGCGGTTCTGCGGCACGCACAGGACAAAGCGCGCATCGCCGCCGGCGACCCGGCTGCGGACCGCATCGATCAGAGCGCGGCCGCCGAGGGTCTCGTTGGCAACGACGAGGATCGTCTTCATTCCTGGCTCTCCTGGCTCTGCGGGCTGGACGGACTCGACGACACACCGACCATCGTCTGGGCTTCGACCGGTGGCTTGAAGATCCCGTGGACTGCGCCCGGCACGCCGTATTCGTACGGGCCGCCGACGACCGTCGGCACCTGGTCGAAGTTGAACACCGGTGGCGGCGATGAGACCTGCCATTCGAGCGTCAGCGCGCGCCACGGGTTCGCCACGGCGCGTGGACCGCCGCGCCAGCTGGCGACGATGTTGTAGAGGAAGATCAGCGTGCTGAATCCGAGGATGAACGCCGAAATCGAGATGAACAGGTTCCACGCCGCGAACCTCTGCGCGTACTCGGCCACGCGCCGAGGCATGCCCTGAAGTCCGATCAGATGCATCGGCCCGAAGGTCAGGTTGAAGAAGATGAAGGTCATCCAGAAGTGCCACTTGCCCAGCCGGTCGTCCAGCATTCGCCCGGTCATCTTCGGGAACCAGTAGTAGACCCCGGCGAAGATCGTGAACAGCGAACCGCCGAACAACACGTAGTGGATGTGGGCCACGATGAAGTAGGTCTGGCTGACATGGATGTCGAACGGGATCATCGCGAGCATGATGCCGCTGATCCCACCGAGCGTGAACATGGTCAGGAAGCCGAGCGCCCACAGCATCGGCGTGTCGAGATGCAGCACGCCTCTCCACAGCGTCGCCAGCCAGGAGAAGATCTTGATCCCGGTGGGGATCGCGATGATCGCGGTGGTGATCATCATCGGGATCCGGATCCACGACGCCATTCCGGAGACGAACATGTGGTGCGCCCAGACCGTGAAGCCGAGCACCACGATCGCCAGCAGCGAGAACGCCATCATCCGGTAGCCGAAGATCGGCTTGCGCGCCTTGACCGCCAGGATCTCCGAGATGATCCCGAACCCGGGCAGCATCATGATGTAGACGGCCGGGTGCGAGTAGAACCAGAAGACGTGCTGGTACATGATCACGTTCCCGTTCTTCTCGGGTCCGACGAACGCATCGAAGAAGTGAAAGTGCAGGGCGGTGTCGAGCAGCACGAAGAACTGCGAGGCGGCGATGAACGGGGTCGCGATCACGACCAGCAGCGAGGTCGAGAAGTTCGCCCATACGAGTAGCGGCATGCGGAAGAAGCTCATCCCGGGGGCGCGCATGGTGATGATCGTGACCAGGAAGTTGAGCGCCGTGAAGATCGACGAGAACCCGGCCAGCTGCACGGCAAGGGTGAAGAACAGCTGACCGATCGGCATCGTCGTGGACAGGGGGGCGTACGCGGTCCAGCCCGATGCGAACGAGCCGCCGGGAGCCAGGAAGCTCATCAGCATCATCACCCCCGCCAGCGGCAGCAGCCAGTAGGAGAGCGCGTTGAGCCGCGGGAACGCCATGTCCGGAGCGCCGATCATCAGCGGCAGGACGAAGTTCGCCAAGCCGGCGAACACTGGGATCACGAACAGGAAGATCAGCACCGTCGCGTGAACCGAGAACACGCCGTTGTACTGCTCGGGGGTCAGGAACTGCATTCCCGGCTTGGCCAGCTGGGCGCGGATCAGCATCGCCAGCAGGCCGCCCACCAGCAGGAAGAAGAAGGAGGTGACCGTGTACTGGATCCCGATCACCTTGTGATCGGTATTGACGCGGAAGTAGTCCCGCCAGCTGTAAGCGCCGTGCTGGGAGTGGTCCTCCGGGCGGGTGGGCTTCCCGGATGCCCAGTACAGCCAGTAGTCGCAGGTGCCGATCCCCACGAGGAAGAACAACGGCACCGCCATCAGCGCGACGATCGTGATCGCATGACCGTCGATCACGGGGTGCTGGTGCATCAGAAACCTGATCAGGACGGTCAGCCCGAAGGCGAAGCCGAAGCCGAGCACGTCGAACAGTGCCGCTCGGTACCAGCCGGGCGCCCTGAGCTTTGCCGGGATGGGCATCAGCGGACCTCCTTCACTTGCCGTCGCTCTGGGTTTGGGCGATCGCCTGCACGCAGGCTCCTCACTTTGCCACGCTCGAGAGGAATTTGACGAGCCCCTGGATCTGGCTCGTGGTCAATGTCTTGGCGAACGTCGCCGGCATCACGCCGGCGCTGTACCCAGGCGGAAGGTAGGCATATGGCTTGGTGATCGCGGTGGTGATGCACTGGTCGAGGCTCGCCCCACGGACCTGTTTTGAGGCTGGAGTCTGGCAGTCGGAGCGCAGGCGCTGGTCGAGGTTCGGACCGACCGTGCCGGTCGCGGAGGCGGCGGCCAGCGTGTGGCAGGAGCTGCAGCCAGCCGCACCGACGAACACGGCTTTGCCCGCCGCGGCGGTGGCTGACGGCGTCGCTGCCGGCGGGCTGCTGGAGGGGGCTGAGCCCGACCCGGGGATTCCCGGGGCCGCGGCATTGGGGGGCGGGGACCCGAGCGGCGGCGGCGCGTTCGCCGGCTGCGATGCCAGCCATAGCTTGAACGCAGCCGGCGTGACCACGTGAACGGTCGCGCGCATCAGCGAATGACCAGCGCCGCACAGCTCGGTGCATTCTCCGGGATAGATCCCGACGCGGGTTGGCGTGACGCGAAAGCTGGTCGTGATGCCCGGCACCGCATCGATCTTCTCAGAGAAGTTGGGAACGAAGAAGCTGTGGATCACGTCGAGCGAGTGGAGCTTGAACTCGACCGGCTGATGGTTGGCGAGGTAGAGCTCCGGCGAGACGACGGTCTTGCCGTTCGTCTGCGGATAGGAGAACTCGAACGCGAACTGCCTTGCGGTGATGTTGACCGTGATCGTGTTCTGCTTGCTCGCCTCGTTGGAGCGCAGAACCGTGTAGGCGTAGGTGCAGAGCGAGACGATCAGGAGCGCCGGTAGCGCCGTCCACACCACTTCCAGGCGCGTGTTGCCGTGGATCGGGGGTCCATCCTTCAGCTCCTCGCCGGGCTTCATGCGGAAGTTCCAGACCGAGTACAGGACGATCGTCATGACCATCACGAAGATCGGCACCGACGCGATCAGCAGCACGTCGTACAGGGTCCTGACGTTCCCGGCTTGAATCGAGGCCTGACTCGGGAACCATGGGATGATCAACGCGATCGGGATTCCGATCGCAGAGGCGATCACCCCAATGACCAGCATCTGCATCAGAGGGCGCTTACGCACGGTGCTGTCCTTGACCTCCGAGCATCACTCCGGCGGGCATCCTATGGGTTCTGGGCGACGAACGGCGTTGGCACGCGGACAGCGAGCCGGGAAGCCGCAGAATGGTCCTGGAGGGCCCAGCCCCCGGTGGATTATGATTGCGGCAATCGTTGCAAATTGATACGGAGGTGCCATGCTCGTTCGCGAGGGGATGACCGAGGTAGTGCTGAGCGTCGGCCCGGGCCACACGCTGCGAGAGGCCGCCGCCGCGATGTGCAACCGTCGCGTGGGCGCCGCGGTGGTGCTCGACCCGGACGCCCAAGGGCCTGGGTTCATCACCGAGCGCGACATCTTGCTGTCCGTCGCCGCAGGCAAGGATCCGGACCGCGAGCTGGTTGCCGATCATCTGACCTCCAAGCTCACGTTCGCATCGCCCGATTGGTCGCTTGAGCACGCCGCAGGCGCGATGGTTCGTGGCGCCTTCCGGCACCTGGTGGTGGTGGACAACGGCAAGCTGGTCGGAATCCTCTCGATGCGCGACATCGTGCGGGTGTGGACGGGGGACGGCGCGAGCTGCGAGGTGCCGGCGGGCACACAGGCGTAGTCGGCCCGCCTCTGGCGGCCGATCAATGGTGGTGTTCGGGCAGGGCGTCGACGTCACGCCGCACGTCTCTGATCCACATCACCGTCGCGACGACGAACACAATCAGGCCCAGGATCGAGAGGATGAGCGTGATCGTGGTGCCAACCACGATCAGCGTGATCCCGATCGCGCATACCAACGGGAGCACGGTGGGACCGGGGAGGTGGATCTCCTCGCCCGCCGGCGGCGTCTCCTGTTCGACCTCGCTCACGCGTGGACGTAGATCGCGGCTGCCACGAACGTCATGCCGAACATGAACAAGCAGACCGCGCCGGCGATCAGGCCGGAGCGGATGTTCTTGCGTGCGAGTTTCCTATCCATGTGGAAATCCTATTGGTTAGAGCTTCACGTCCGCCACCATCACCCCGAACAGCAGCGCCAGGTAGAGCAGCGAGAACAGGTAGAGCCGCAGCGCGCTGCGGCGGTCGGCGCGCCGGTAGAGCAACACCGACCCGCAGATGAACGCGCACCCGAGCGCGATCGAGCCGACCAGATAGAGGCCGCCGAATGCGCCTGCGCAGAACGGGAGCTGCGAGATCGCATACAGCAGCAACGTGTAGAGCAGGATCTGACGGCGCGTCTCCTGCTCGCCACGCACGACCGGCATCATCGGCACCCCGACCTTCGCGTACTCGTCCTTCATCAGCAGGCTGAGCGCCCAGAAATGGGGCGGTGTCCAGTAGAACACGATCGCGAACAGGTAGATCGCCGTCCACGACAGTGAGCCGCGCGTCGCCGCCCAGCCGACCAACGGCGGGATCGCGCCCGCTGCGCCGCCGATCACGATGTTCTGCGGCGTGCGACGCTTGAGCCACATCGTGTACACGCCGACGTAGCCGACGAACCCGCCCAGCGCCAGCGACGCGGCGAGCAGATTGACGGTCAGCGACAACAGCACGAACGACAACGCAGCGAGGGTGAGGCCGTAGATCAGCGCCGCGCGGGGCGTCACCCGACCGGCGGGGATCGGGCGCGAGGCCGTACGGCCCATGCGTGCGTCGATGTCCCGGTCCAAGCAGTGGTTGACGGCTCCGGCTCCGCCGGCCGAAAGGTAGCCTCCCAGGCAGGTCAAGGCGATCAGAGACACCGATGGGCTGCCGGCGATCTCCATCGTGGTCACGGTCGTAAACAGCAGCAGGGACTGGACCTTCGGCTTGGTCAGCTCCAGGTAGTCAGCGACGACCTGGCGCGCGCTGGAGGCGGTGGATATCCCGCGAACCGCGCCTGCGGCCGAGCTGCTCACGGAGTTCGTGCCCACGAGAACAGATTCATACCCGAACGAACCGCTCGCTGCCGCCGGTCTTCTGGGTCACGCCGGTCTCGCGCTCGATCTGCCGGCGGATGTCGCGCATCGGCTCGACCGAGCGCACCCGCGGGATCACGTCGAAGTTGTTGGCCGGCGGGGGAGAGGACGTGTACCACTCCAACGTGTTTCCCTTCCACGGGTCGGGCCCCGCCACCTTGCCGTGCTTGAAGCTGCGCGCGGCGTTGGCGATCGTTACCAGGACTCCTACGCCCAGGATGAACGATCCGATCGTGGAGATCAAGTTATAGGTCGACCATCCGAGGCCCGGCTGATAGGTGTAGACGCGCCGCGGCATTCCGGACAGGCCCAACGCATGCTGGACAAAGAAGGTCGCGTTGAAACCGATGAACATGAGCCAGAAGGAGAGCTTCCCGACGCGCTCGTTGAGCATCCGCCCGGTGATCTTGGGGAACCAATAGTAGATGCCCGCAAAGACCGTGAACACCGCCCCACCCATCAGCACGTAGTGGAAGTGGGCGACGACAAAGTAGGTGTCGTTGAGCTGCCAGTCGACCGGGAACACGGCGAGGAAGATCCCGGTGATCCCGCCGATCACGAAGATTGCGATAAAACCGACGGCGAAGTAGAGCGAGGTGGTCATCACGATTGAGCCGCGCCATAAGGTGGCTATCCAGTTGAAGATCTTGACCCCCGTGGGCACGCCGATCAGGAACGAGCTGAGCATGAAGAAGCCGAGCACGACGACCGGCACCGGCGAGGCGAACATGTGGTGGGCCCACACGAGCGTGGCCAGGAACGCAATCACCGCGGTCGAGGCGGCGATCGCCTTGTAGCCGAAGATCGGCTTGCGCGAGAACACCGGGATCACCTCGGAGATGATCCCGAACCCGGGCAGGATCATGATGTAGACCTCGGGGTGCCCGAAGAACCAGAACAGGTGCTCCCAGAGGATCGGCGAGCCGTGCGCGGTGGGATCGAAGAAGTGCGTCCCGAAGTGCCGGTCGGTCAACAGCATCGTGACGGCTGCCGCGACGACCGGGAGCGCGATGATCAGCAATATCGCGTAGACCAGGATCGTCCACACGAACAGCGGCAACCGGCCCCAGCTCATTCCCGGGGCGCGCATGTTGACGACTGTCGCATAGAAGTTGATCGCCCCGACGAGCGAGGAGATGCCGGTGATGTGGATCAGGAAGATCCACGCGTCCTGTCCGCCGCTGGGCGAGTACAGCGCTTCCGATAGCGGCGGGTAGCTCCACCATCCGGCGTCCGGGGGGTGGAAGAACAGCGTCAGGTAGAACACGATTCCGCCCAGTAACAGGAGCCAGAACGAGAGCGCGTTGAGCCTCGGGAAGGCCATGTCCCGCGCTCCGATCATCAACGGCAGGAAGTAGTTTCCGAATCCGGCCATCACCGGCACGACGAACAGGAAGATCATCGTCGTCCCGTGCAGCGTGAGCAGCATGTTGTAGTGCTCGGAGGTGATCAGCGTGTTGTTCGGAACGCTGAGCTGGAGCCGCATCAGCAGCGCCTCGACCCCGCCCAGGATGAAGAACACGAAGGTCAGGACCAGGTACATGATCCCGATCTTCTTGTGGTCGGTGGTGGTGACCCAGTCCAGCCAGCGCTTGGTCTGCCGCGGCCTGAGCACCTCGTGGGCGATGACCTGGGGAACCGGGCGGAGGGTGGACTCGGTGGTCGACATTAGGCTTAGGTGTCTCCTAGGTTTCCGCTCGCAGTGAGGATCGTTCGGAGTGGTCCCACGATCGAGTTCGACGCCTGGATCGCCTGTTGCTGCCGGCCGAGCCAAGTCCGGTACTGGTCCGGCGCCACGACGTCGACCAGCGCGGTCATCGCGGCGTGGTTGGTCCCGCAGAGCTGGGCGCATTGGCCGTGGAAGAGGCCGGTATGCGGCACCTTGAACCATGTGTAGGTGGTGTATCCGGGTACCGCGTCCACTTTCCCGCCCAGCGACGGCACCCACCACGAATGGACCACGTCGGTCGATTGGATGGCGAGCACCACCGTCGTGTGCTCCGGCACGACCATCTCCTGGTAGGAGTAGGGGAGCCTCGACGTGAAGGCATGGTTCAGGCAATCCGTTCCGTACGTGTAGCGCCAGATGAACTGGCGGCCGGTGACGCAGACGGTCAGCTTCTGGCCGTTCGGCGGCGTCGGCTCGGTGACCGAGGCCGATAGCACCAGTCCGCCCGCGTCGGAGTTCGGCGGGTTGATGATGCTCGGCAGCTTGATGAACGTGACCACGGTCAACACGATCAGGACCGCCGCGGCCGCGATCGTCCAACCGATCTCGAGCCTCGTGTTTCCGTGAATCTGGGCCGCGGCAGCGCCCTTCTTCGCCCGGAATTTGTACACCGAGTAGACCAGCGCGCCTTCGACGATCAGGAACACCACGAGCGCGATGTACAGGGTGATCCTGTACAGGGAGGAGATCGCGTTCGCGTTCGGCGAGCCACCGGACTTCGGGAAGATGAAGTTGGCCAGCGCGTCGGGGGCGAGCACCAGCGAGGCGATCAGCGCACTGCCGAGCACCAGCGCCAGCCGAGCCCGCGCAGCCGGGCGGCTCAGCGTGAGCGGCGTGCCCAGCAGCGAAATCAGCCGGCGGGCCCGCGGGCTCTGCGGACGACGAGGACGCTGGCGGGGCAGGCGGCGGGGCTTGGCGTCGTTGACGTCGGGTCGCAAGGCCGCGGCATTCTATCCGGCCGAGGGCCGAGATGACGCCTCTCGTTCAGTCGGGCTACGGCTGCGCGCCGCCGCGGGCATCATGGCGGAAGAGGCCGGGGTCAGCCCGATCGTCGACGGCTGGGCTCGGATGAGGCATACCGGCAGCGCTTATACTGGCGCCACTTGCGCGTGTCGAGGGCGATCAGAGCAACTGCCTGTGCCCTTGTCGCCGCGGGGGTCGCCGCGCCCGTGGTGCGACGACGCGCCAAGCTCCCCCCGATCGCCGTTCTGTCGACCGCGGCGCTCGCGCCCGCTGCGCTGATGGTTGCGGTGCCACGCGGCCGCGCGCGTGATCTGGGCGTCTGCATGCTGAACATGTGGGCCTATCTCGCTGCGTACGAGATGCCGCATGACGATCCGGCAAGACAAGCCGCGCGCGTGCGGATCGACTACCCGATCGTGATCGATCGCGTCCTCGGGCTCGGGGTGCCGCCGACGGTCCGCCTTCAGCGCCGGTTCTCCGCTCCCGACGCTGTGAATGGCTTCGAGCGGGTCCTCGTGTGGTGCCACTGGCTGTGGTTCTTCGTCCCGCACGGGAGTGTTGTGTACGTCCTGTTGCGCAAGCCCGAGCGCTTCCCCCAGGCGGCTGCCCGCATGTACGCCGTGTTCGATCTCGGCGCGGTGTTCTACTGGGCGATCCCGACCGCACCGCCGTGGTGGGCGGCCCAGCACGGGCATCTGGGAGACGGCCGGGCGACCGAGTCCAGGCGGATGATGATCGAGTACGGCGAGCAGTTCTGGGGCAACCGCTGGGGCGCCCTTTACGATGTGCTCGGAGGAAACCCGTTGGCTGCCATGCCGTCGCTGCACTTCGCCACATCGCTGATGGGCGCTCACCTGCTCACGGAGGTGGATCCGGCGGCGGGCGCGCTCGGATGGATTTACGTCGCGCTGCTTGGGCTGTCGCTCGTCTACCTCGGCGAGCACTACGCGGTCGATCTGCTGGCCGGTGGCGCGTTGGCCGAGACGGTCCGCCTGAAAGCCCCCTATGTGACGCCGATGGGTCGGCGGATCATCGGCGCGCTGGAGGCGGTCGAGCACCGGACCGCGGCCCGGTAGGGACTGTGCGGGGCGAAGGTCCCAGCGAACGACGCACCCCCGGGTGCAGCGAGGCCGTCGAGCCGGGTGCCTCCACCGACGAGCACTGGCTGAGCGAGCAGGGCGCCGCCGATCCGGAGCCGTACGCGCCGGGCTCGACCGAGGAGATGCCCCGGGTGCGCCTGACACGGCGGCGCCTGCTCGCCTCGATCGTGTTCGTCGTCTCGACGGTCGCGTTCCTGTATTTCGTGCTCCCGAAACTGCTCGGACTGAAGGAGACGTGGAACCGAATCGAGCAGGGCAACGCTTGGTGGCTGGCGCTGGCGGCGCTGCTGGAGGTGTGCTCATTCCTCGGTTACGTCGCCCTGTTCCGAGCCGTGTTCGTTCGTGGGGAGTCCCGGATCGATTGGCGCGAGAGCTACCAGATCACGATGGCCGGCCTCGCGGCCACGCGCCTGTTCGCCTCCGGCGGGGCGGGGGGGATTGCGCTCACCGCTTGGGCGCTGCGTCGTTCCGGGATGGAGCCGCGGACCGTCGCATGCCGGATGATCGCCTTCCTGGCGTTGCTCTATGGCGTCTACATGGGGGCGTTGGTGGTCGCCGGATTTGGTTTGTACCTGGGCGTGTTTCCCGGTTCGGCCCCGTTCGCGATCACGGTCGTGCCGGCGATCTTCGGTGCCAGCGTGATCGCCGTGTTCCTGGCCGTGTCGCTGCTTCCGGGCGACTTCGACCGGCTGGTGACGCGGTGGACGAGCGGTGGGGGTCGCATGGGCCGGCTCGCGGCGAAGGCAGCCGAGGCACCGGCCGCCGCGGCGAGCGGCGTGCGCACCGCGATCTCGCTGGTCCGCTCGCGAAATCCCTATCTGCTCGGTGCGGTCGCGTGGTGGGCATTTGACATCTCAGTGCTATGGGCGTGCTTCCACGCGTTCGGCAGCCCGCCGCCGACCGCCGTGATCGTGATGTGCTACTTCGTCGGCATGCTCGGCAACGCATTGCCCCTGCCGGGCGGTATCGGCGGTGTGGACGGCGGCATGATCGGCGCGTTTTCGGCGTTCGGGGTGCCGGTCGAGGTCAGCGTCGTCTCGGTGCTGGCCTATCGCGGGTTCGCGTTCTGGCTGCCCACGATTCCGGGCGCCCTGGCCTACTTGCAGCTACGGCGCACGGTCCAGCGGTGGCGCACCACGAGGGCCCCAAGCTATATTTAATGAAGTGAGCGATCAGCGGATCGAGAACGTGGTCATCGTGGGCAGCGGTCCGGCCGGCTACACGGCGGCCCTGTACACGGCTCGGGCCGACTTGGAGCCGTTGGTGATCGAGGGGTTCGCCTGGGGCGGCCTGCTACAGCAGACGACCGACGTCGAGAACTTTCCCGGATTTCCGCAGGGGATCACCGGCCCGGAGCTGATGACGCATTTCCGTGACCAGGCCGAGCGCTTCGGCGCCCGCCTGGAGACCGATGACGTCACGAGCGTCGAGCTCTCGAGTGACGGCGGCCTGCACAAGGTGTGGGTTGGGGACCAGTTGCATGTCGCGCGGACCGTGGTGCTGGCGATGGGCGCGCAGCATCGCAGGCTCGACGTGCCCGGTGAGCTGGAGCTCTCCGGACGTGGTGTCAGCTATTGCGCGACCTGCGACGCGGCGTTCTTCAAGGACGCTCCGACGCTGATCGTCGGTGGCGGGGACTCGGCCATGGAGGAGGCGATGTTCCTGGCGAAATTCGCCGCCAAGGTTGCGATCGTCAACCGCCGCGATGAGTTCCGCGCGTCGGCGATCATGCTCGACCGGGCCCGCGCGGTGCCGAACATCGAGTTCGTTACGCCCTACGTGGTGGAGCAGTTCGTGGCCGGCGACAACCGCTCGCTTGCCGTGGCCAAGCTGCGCCACACCGAGGGCGGGCCCGGGCTTGCGCTGGAGATCACCGGCGCGTTCATCGCGGTCGGCCACGACCCCCAGTCACAGCTCGTCCAGGGGCAGGTGGAGACCGATTCCGCCGGCTATGTGGTGACCCAGGACCGCACGACGCTGACCAATCTTCCGGGCGTGTTCGCCGCCGGAGACCTGGTGGATCACACCTACCGCCAAGCGGTGACCGCCGCCGGATCCGGGTGCCAGGCCGCACTGGACGCCGAGTGGTACCTGCGTGACACCCCTTTCCCGCTTGCGCCGGTCGCGAGCGCGCCCAACGCCACCGCGTAGGGCAGGCGTCGGGCAGCGGCCTGAAGCGACCGATCTGGGCCCCCGCCTAGGTTATGCGAGCCCTCACGGCACGAGCACGATCTTCAACGCCTCGCGACGATCGTAGACACGGTAGGCCTCGGCCGCGTCGTCCAGCGGCATGTGAGCGCTCACCAGTGGCGTGGGGTCGAGCGCGCGGGCGCTCTTCGGTCAGGTGCACGGCGGTCGCCCCAAAGCCTCGCGCGACATCCAGCCGCTGTGGTACCGAATCGATCGCCAGCACGGGCCCCGCACCGGCGGCTATCGCCGTCTGGACGGCACACAGGCCGACCGGGCCCAAGCCGAGCACGGCGACGCTGTCGCCCGGCTTGACCCCGCCTTCGGACACCGCGTGATAGCCGGTGCCCATCACATCGCCGGCGAACAGCGCGACATCGTCGCTGACGGAATCCGGGACTGCGCGCAGGGTCAGGTTGGCCATCGGTACCAGCGCCTGCTCTGCCTGCGTGCCCTGGAGTGATCCGAGCCCTTCACCATGACCGAACACCCGCATCTGATCGCACTTGTGGTAAGCGCCGCGCAGGCAGAAGAAGCACGTCCCGCAGGCGGTGTGATAGCAGCCGAGGACGCGATCCCCGACGCTCACCCGCGTGACGTCCTCGCCCGCGGCCGACGCGCACCTCTCCGGGCGCTTGGAATGTCACGGCTCTCATCGTTGGATCATGTCGCGCTGTCCGCCCCCGCGCAGCCCGGAAGACCCCGGTGGGGTGCGCTCCGCTTCAATAGGAGAAGAACCCGTCTCCGGTCTCGCGTCCGAGCCTGCCCGACCACACCAGTCGGCGGAGCATCGGGGCAGCGCGATAGCGCTCTTCGCCGCGCTCCTGCGCGAGCGCGTCCAGTACCAGAAGCACCTGGTCGAGGCCGATCTCGTCCGCCCAGGCGAGGATGCCACGGGGGTAGTTCAATCCCAGCGTCATGCCCGAGTCGATGTCCTGAGCGCTTCCCAGCCCTTCGCCGAGAGCGAATGCTGCCTCGTTGGCGAGTTGGCAGACGATTCGTCCGAGCACCAATCCCGGCGCGTCCCCGACCCAGGCGATCTGCTTGCCGAGCGTGGTGAAGAAATGCTCGGCCCGGGTCGCGGCCGACTCGGCCGAGTCCAAACCGCGGCTCAGCTCGACCAGCCTCGACTCAGCGAACGGCGGTAACGCATGGAAGCCAACCGCTGCGCCGCCCGGGTCCAGCAGGGCGAGCGAGCCGCCGCTGCAGCAGATCGCCTGGGGGGCGCCCTGCAGCGGTGCGTCGGGCTCCTCGCCCGCGGTCAGGTCAAGGATCAGGAACGGGGCCGGCCGCGGACCGGCCTGTGCCGGCGAGCTCACCTCCCAGCCGGCCTGCTCGGCCGCGCGCCCGAGCGCCAGCGCGAGCGGGCAGTCTCCGGCGATCACGACGAGACCATCACCCCCTCCGGGGGGTCGGGGATCAGGGTCCTGGTCACGGTGCTCGCCGGACTCGGGATAGTGGTAATAGCCGCGTCGGGATTTGCGTCCCAGTCGTCCGGCCGCGACGGTCCGGACGGCGATCGGGGACGGCTGCCAGCGGGGCTCGCCAAAGCTCTGCTCGTAGAACGAGCGTGAGATCTCGAGGCCCACGTCGACACCTACGAGGTCCATCAGCTCAAACGGCCCCATGCGAAACCCGCCGCCCAGGCGGCAGACCCGGTCGATCACCTCGATCGGCGCGACCTGCTCGGCCAGCAGCTTCAGCGCTTCGAGCCCGAACGGTCGGTTGCAGCGGTTAACCAGGAACCCGGGACCGTCGGCGGCGGCGATCACGCGCTTGCCCATCGCCTCGCCGGCGGCGCGCGCGACCGACAGCGCCGGCTCGGAGGACTCGGCCCAGGCGACGACCTCGACCAGCGCCATCACCGGCGCGGGATTGAAGAAGTGCATCCCGACCACGCGCTCGGGCCGCTTCGCGGCGCTGGCGATCGCCGTTACGAGCAGCGACGAGGTATTCGTCGCCAGCACGCAGTCCTCGGACACGACCTCGGTTGAGAGCCGTGCGAACAGCTCGCGCTTGAGCTCGAGCCGCTCCGGGGCCGCCTCGATCACCAGTTCGCAAGTCGATAGATCCTTGAGCCGGGGTACCGCGTGCAGCCGCTCCGCCGCGTCTGTGGCTGCGCCTGCGTCCCAACGACCGCGCTCCGCGCCCCGGTGGAGCTGGTCCTTGATCCG
>Ga0209839_10000476_pt1 | contig 20291 bp, 18 predicted proteins | sample OrgsoiDNA2013050_FD_185800 | JGI IMG/M metagenome (GOLD analysis project Ga0209839, IMG submission 185800) | Permafrost soil microbial communities from the Arctic, to analyse light accelerated degradation of dissolved organic matter (DOM) -... | ecosystem: Environmental > Terrestrial > Soil >... | reverse complement strand
GACGTCCCAGCCGTGTTCTGCCAGCCACAGGGCATCGGCGCCCTCGCCGCAGCCGACGTCCAGGGCCCGTCCTGGACGAAGTCCGCGGGTCTCGCTGACCAGCGCGGTGTTGGGCTGCCCGCTCCACATTTGCTCCATGCTGGCGTATCGCTGATCCCATGGGTCTTGGATCGCGCGTCGGACCCGGTAGGTCTGGACGGCGTGTTCTGTGTCGTCGGTGATCAAGTCGTTGCTGATGGCTGCCGCGGCGGTGAGGCCGGCGGCGGCGGAGCTGACGACCTGGGCTTGGATGTTGGTCACGTTGCCGGCGACCCAGATACCAGGCTCGGTCGTGGAGCCAGTGGGGTCAGACTCGACCTGAGTGCCCAGCAGGTGCCCGTCCAGGCGCACCTCACTGGGCAGCACGCCGAAAGGTGCCAGCAGTTCGGCGCGGGCCCGGCAGACCGGCGCCACGACGAGTGCGTCCAGTTTGACGCGGCTGCCGTCTGCGAGCCGAATACCGGTCAGCCCGCCGGCGGCGGAGTCGACCTGGGTCACGCTTCCGGTGACGATCGGGATACCCAGGGCTGCGAATTGTTCTTGCTGCTCGGGTGCCGGTGGCGGCCCGGTGTGCTGCAGCAGGGTGACCTGCGCGCTGAGCTGGCGAAACATGAGCGCCTGGTGGACGGCCAGCGGTCCGGAGGCGAGGACCCCGATGTGCTGGTCGCGGACTTCCCAGCCGTGGCAGTACGGGCAGTGCAGCACGTCGAGGCCCCATCGCTCGGCCAGCCCGGTGATATCGGGGAGTTCGTCGCGAGCCCCTGTCGCGAGCAGCACCCTGCGCGCCGTCATTTTGCGGCCCCGGACCTGGATCCGGAACAGGTCACCATCCCGTTCGAGGGTGTCGACGTCGCCGTGCAGAATCTGGCCGCCGTAGGACTGCACCTCCGCGCGTCCGGCGGAGTAAAGGGCCTCGGGAGCCGTCCCGTCCCGGGTCAGGAAGTTGTGCACGTGCCCGGCGGGCGCGTTGCGCGGGTCACCGGCATCGACCAGCAGCACCGACCGTCGCGATCGCAGCAGCGCGACCGCTCCGGCCAGCCCGGCGGCGCCGCCACCGATCACCGCGACGTCATAGCTGTCATTGATCTCATCCATGACTGCAGCGTGCATCCCGGTAGGTTCATTTGACAAATAGAGTTGCCGAAGCGGCAAATGGACTCATGGACGACGAGATCGAGGAAACACTTGCCACGGTCGGCCCGCGGTTGCGGGCGGTCCGAGAACAACGCCAGACCACCCTGACACGACTCTCGCAGGCAAGCGGAGTGTCGGTGAGCACCTTGTCCAGACTTGAGTCCGGCGGCCGTAAACCCACTCTGGAGCTGTTGCTGCGCCTGGCCCGCGCCCACGACATGCCGGTCGGCGAGCTCCTCACCGAACGGCCCACCAGCGACCCCCGGGTCCAGCCCGAACCGATCACTCGCAGCGGCCGGACCATGCTCCCGCTGACCCGCCGCCCGGGCGGCGTGCAAGCCTACAAGATCATCATCGCGCCCGGCGAACGCCAGCACGAGCTGCAAATCCACGAGGGCTACGAATGGATGTACGTGCTCAACGGCCAGCTGCGCCTGTTCCTCGGCGAGCTGGACATCATTATGCGCGCAGGCGAAGTCGCCGAGTTCGACACCCATACCCCACACTGGTTCGGCAGCGCTGACCAGCGCCCGGTCGAGCTCCTGGTCCTGTTCGGCCCGCAAGGCGAACGCCTGCACGTTCGCGCCCGACCGCGCACCCCAACACCTTCGTGACTCGGCCTGAACCCATAACGTTCGCGGCCACGGGCATGCGTTCGCAAGCTTTCAATGAACGCAACAAGCAGGTCTGGTCGGCCTCGACATGCTCTAGGTGGCCGGGGGCTGGGGGATCGCGGCGCCGGGGTCCTCCCGCGGGCCGCCGCGGGCGGCACCGGCGCTGGCCACGGTCACGCACGCGACGGCCAGCCACTGCAGGGCGGCCAGCCCCTCGCCGAGCACGACCAGGCCCACCAGCGCGGCGACGGCGGGCTCCAGGCTCATCCAGATGCCGAAGACCCGGGCCGGGACGCGGCGCAGCGCCTCCAGTTCCAGGCGGTAGGGGATGACCGAGGAGAGCAGCCCGATCCCTAGGCCCGCCAGCAGCACGCCGGGACGCAGGAGCGCGGTGCCGCTATCGGCGACGGCCGCCGGGGTCACCACGACGGCGGCCACCAGCATGGCGATGACCAGGCCGGACGAGCCGCCGAACCGCTGGCCCGTGGACCGGCTCAGCAGGATGTAGGCGGCCCACGCGGCCGCGGCCACCAGCGCGAACGCCACTCCGGCCCAGGACATCCCCGCGATTCCCGCGCCGGTGCCGCCCGTGCCGCCCGGAGTGCCGCCACCGCCGCGGGTGAGCAGGGCGACCCCGGCGCCGGCCAGGATCACCCAGATCGCGTCGACCAGCCGCCGGGACGAGGCGACGGCGACGCCCAGCGGGCCGAGGAACTCGATCGTGACCGCGACGCCCAGCGGGATGCGGGCGAACGACTGGTAGATCGAGTAGTTCATGATCCCCAGCGTCACGCCGAAGGCCAGCACGACCGTTGCGTCGCGCCAGGCCCGGCTCGCGATGATCGCGCGCACCGCGGCGGCCAGGCCGCGGCCGCCGACGGCGCCCAGGATGGCCGCCGCCCACCACAGCCGCACGCCGGTGATCCCCGCGGGGGCGACCTGGCCGAACATCCGCCCGGCCAGCCCGGCACCGAGCTGCACCGAGACAATCCCGGTGAAAACGAGCACCGACGGCGGCACGCCGCCCGGTCCAGGCCGCTGACGGCTCCTGGTCGCCGCGGTGCCGCTATCGGGGCTGGCCTGCCGCGCGGTGACGGCCTACTCCCAGCGGAACGTGCGGGCGGCGATGGCGATGGCGATGGCCGCCCAGGCGATCAGCACCAGCAGATCCGCGGCCGGCAGGCCGCCGCCGTGGGAGAGGGACACGCGCAGGCCGTCCGCCAGCGCGCCGGCCGGCAGCAGCTTGAGCTCGGGCTGGATCGCGGCCGGGAACTTCGCGAGCGGGAAGACCACCCCGCCGATCCCCAGCATGACCAGGTAGAGCAGGTTCGCCGCGGCCAGCGTCGCCTCGGCCCGCAGCGTCCCCGCCAGCAGCAGGGCCAGGCCGCTGAAGGCGGCCGTGCCGGCCAGCAGGAGCAGCGCGGCCCAGGCCACGCCGGCCGGGCTCGTCCGCGGCTGCCAGCCCAGGGCGGCGCCCAGGCCCGCGATCACGATCACCTGCGCCGCCTCGACGGCCAGCACGCTCAGGGTCTTGGCGGCGATCAGGCCGCCGCGCGACAGCGGCGACGCGCCGAGCCGCTTGAGGACGCCGTAACGGCGCTCGAAGCCGGTCGCGATCGCCTGGCTGGTGAAGGCCGTCGATATGACGGCGAGCGCGAGAATGCCCGGCACGACGAAGTCGATCCGGCTGCCGCTGATGCTGACCAGCGGCTCGTGGCCGAACGCCAGCAGCAGCAGGACCGGGATGATCAGTGTCAGCAGCAGCTGCTCGCCGTTGCGGAGCAGGATCCGCAGTTCCATCCCCGCCTGCGCGGCGACCATCCGCGGCAGCGGTGCGGCGCCGGGCGCCGGCGCCGGCCATTCGGCGGCTGTGCTAGTCACGATCGCAGCTCCCGTCCGGTCAGCTCGAGGAAGACGTCCTCGAGCGTGCGGCTCTCAATGCGCAGGCTCTGGGCGAGGATGCCGCGCTCCGCGCACCAGGCGGTGACCGCGGCGACAAGCCGGGGATCGACGCCGTCCTGCACCTCGATCATGTAGTGCCCGGCCGGGGACTCCTTGGCCGCGGTGCCGGCGGGCAGCGCCGCCAGCAGCGCCTCGACGTCCAGGCCCGGCTCGGCCCGGAACCGCAGCTGCCCGGACGAGCCGCAGAGCTCGTCGGGGGTGCCGGCCACCGCGAGCCGCCCGTGGTCGACGATGGCGATGTGGTCGGCGAGGCGCTCGGCCTCCTCCATGTAGTGCGTGGCCAGGATCACCGCCGTGCCGGCGCCCCGCAGTCCTTCGATCAGCTCCCAGGTGGCGTGCCGGGCCTGCGGGTCCAGGCCCGCGGTCGGCTCGTCCAGGAACACCAGCTCGGGCCGGCCGACGACCGCGGCGGCCAGCGACAGCCGCTGCTGCTGCCCGCCGGACAGGCGCCGGAACGGCGTCCGGCCGCAGCCCTCCAGGCCGAGCATCTTGAGCAGCCGGGCCGGGTCGATGGGATGGGCGTAGAAACTCGCCATCACGCGCAGGTACTCGGCGGCCCTGGCAGCGGTGGGAATGCCGCCAGACTGCAGCATGACGCCCACCCGGGGCCGGAGCTCGCGAGCATCGCGAACGGGGTCAAGCCCCAGGACCCGGACAGTGCCGTCGTCGGGTCGCCGGTAGCCCTCGCAGATCTCGATGGTGGTGGTCTTGCCGGCGCCGTTCGGTCCCAGGATCGCGGTCACCTGGGCTCGCCCGGCGGTCAGCGAGAGGCCGTCCACGGCGGACTTGCTGCCGTAATGCTTGACCAGGCCGCGGATATCAACGGCCGGAGCGCTGCTCACGCTGGCGAGTCTAGGGTTTGCCGGGGGTTGGCCCGGACATGGGCCGGCGGGTACCTGACGGGGACATGAGAGCCTGGAGCGCGTGGATATCTCCCCTGTCGCGCGCCGGCGCGCCGGCCGCGTCCTGGTGATCGACCCCGACGGCCGGGTCCTGCTGCTGCAGGGATTCGATCCCGCGGTCCCGCAGCGGCGGTTCTGGTTCACGATCGGCGGGGGACGGCAGGACGAGGAGTACTTCCTGCTGCGCACCGGTGTGGTCGAGGTCACCCTGGACGGGCTGGAGGAAGCGGAGCAGCAGACGGTCACCGCGCACCGGTGGTGGGGCGCCGACGAGCTGGTCGCCTCGGGGGAGCCGTTCGTGCCGCCCGAGCTGCCGGCGCTACTGCGCGAGCTGGCAGATCGCTAGTCTGGCGTCACGAACCTGGCGAGCTGCGCGGACTGCTCGAGGCGGCTCGGCTCGTGCACGTACATCATGTGCCCCGCCTCGAAATAACTGAACTCGATGTTGCCCGCCAGCTCCGGCGGGATGGCCAGGTGGGCAAAGGTGTGCTCGGCCGCGAAATACGGAGTCGCCCCGTCGTGATAGCCGCAGGCCACGTGCACCCGCATGTGCGGGTTCGTCCGCATTGCCGCCGCCAGCTTGTCCGCCACATACACGTGCGCGCCCTCGAACTCCTTGTAGGACCACGGGCGCACCCGGCTCGTCAGCACCTCGTACGGCAGGTCGCTGTGGTACTCCAGCTCCGCCCGGACGTAGTGGTTGAGGGCCGTGGCGTAAGGGCCGGTGATGGCGTCGATCGCGGGGTCACTGGTCCAGTGCTCCCGGCCGTAGTCGTCGTCCCAGCCGGTGAACCGCCCGTCGAGTCGGCCGACGGTCCGCCGCCGCGACCGCAGCAGTTCGGTGAAGAAGCGGACGTGCTCGGGCCGCAGGTTGACCCGGTCCACGTAGTCCTCCGTCAGCCCGGTCAGGGTCGCGACGCGCGCGACGGCCGCCGCGCGCTGCACCGCACTGAGCCGCGAGCCGCGGCCGAGCGCCCAGAGATAGTCCCGCGAGGCGTACGCCTCCGCCTCGTCCAGCACCTCGCGCAGCGGCCGGTCGCCGTGCTTGCCGTGGTAGTGCGCGATCGCCGCGTACGTCGGCAGGTAGTGCACGAAGGCGTCGTCATTGCCGCTCGTGAATACCGTGGTGCCCCCGTCCAGGAAACAGGAGATCAGGATGAGGCCGTTGAGATACATTCCGTAACGTTCCTGCAGGTGCCGGGCCAGCCCGGCCGCGCGGGTCGTGCCGTAGGACTCGCCGCACAGGTACTTGGGGGACATCCACCGGTCGCTGCGCGTGGTCCACAGCCGGATCACCTCGCCGACCGACTCGATGTCGCCCGCGAACCCGTGGAACTCGGCGGGCTTGCCGCCCGTCACCGCCCGCGAGAACCCGGTCGAAACCGGGTCGATGAACACCAGATCGGAGTGCCGCAGCAGGGTCTGCTCGTTGTCCGCCAGCCCGTAGGGCGGCGGCGCCAGCGCGCCGGCGTCACCCATCAGCACCCGGCGCGGCCCGAGCAGGCCCAGGTGCAGCCAGACGCTGGCCGAGCCGGGGCCGCCGTTGAACGCGAAGGTCACCGGGCGATCCGCCGCGATCGCCCCGTCGGCGGTGTAGGCGACGACGAACACTTCCGCGGCGGCCTTATGGCCCTCGAACGACTCGTCGGCCTGCTGCTCCTTGCGCAGCACGATCCGGCCCGCCGTGACCGTGTACGGCAGGGGAGTACCGCCGATGGTGATCTCGTGACGGGTGACAGTCAGGTCGTCCTGCGGGTCGTTCGGCTCGGTCGCGTCCTGCTGCGGGTCCGCGCCCCTGGCGTCCCGCGGCGTGTCTGCGCTCATGGCAGGGAAGGTTAGCGGGCGGCGCAGGCTGGGCTGGCCGGCGCGGCGAGCGCGGCCGTCAGGCCGTGACGGGCGCGGCGCTCCGCACGCTGGCCGCGGCCGCGGCCAGGGCCCGGAACAGGCTCAGGTCATCGCCGGCCTCGGGGTGCCACTGCACCGCGACCGCGAACGGGTGCTGAGCCGGATCGAGTTCCACCGCCTCGATCGTGCCGTCGGTAGCCCAGGCGGTGGCGGTCAGGCCGTCACCCAGCCGCTCGATGGCCTGGTGATGGTGCGTGGGCACGACGACCGGCAGGTGGTCGGTCAGGTCCGTCCGGCTCAGGATCGACGCCAGGCGGCTGCCGGGCGCGACGCTGACCTCGTGGCTGCCGTAACCGGCCGGTTCCGGCGAATGGCCCTCATGGCCGACCAGGTCCGGCAGGTGCTGGTACAGGCTGCCGCCCATCGCGACGTTGAGCACCTGCAGTCCGCGGCAGATCCCGAGCACGGGCAGCCGATGGGACACCGCGGCCGCCAGCAGCGCCAGCTCCGCATCGTCGCGATCGGGGCTGGCCGGCCCGCAGTGCGGGTTACGCTCCGCGCCGTACCGGGCCGGCTCGATGTCGCCGCCGCCGGACAGCACGAGCCCGTCGAGGCGGCCGATCACCTCGGCTATCCCGGCGATCGGCGGCAGCAGCACCGGGACCGCGCCCGCCGCGGCGACCTGGGTGACGTACCGGTCCGGGAGCAGCACGGCCGGCTGGTCCCAGGCGCCCCAGCGGGCCTGCTGGTGGTTGGCGCTGATGCCGATCAGCGGCGGCCGGGCCCCGGCCCCGCCCGGCGCCGGGTGGCCGGGCCGTTCGATCCGGGTCTCGCTCATCGTGCCTCCCGCTCGCTAAGACCTACAAGGGTGTCACATAGGCACCACTGATACCGCCGTCCACCAGGAACGATGACGCCGTCATAAACGACGAGTCGTCGCTGGCCAGGAACGCGACGGCGGCCGCGATCTCCTCGGGCTCGCCGAACCTGCCCATCGGCACGTGCACCAGGCGGCGCGCCGCGCGGTCAGGGTCCGTGGCGAAAAGCTCGCGCAGCAGCGGCGTGCTGACCGGCCCCGGGCACAGCGCGTTCACCCGGATGCCCTCGCGGGCGAACTGCACGCCGAGCTCCCGGCTCATCGCCAGCACCCCGCCCTTGGAGGCGGTGTAGGAGATCTGCGAGGTCGCGGCGCCGAGCACGGCGACGAAGGAGGCGGTGTTAATGATCGATCCCTTGCCGCGGCGCTGCATGTGCGGGAGGACGTACTTGCAGCACAGGTAGACCGACGTCAGGTTGACCTCCTGGACCCGGCGCCACGCGTCGATGCCCGTGGTCAGGATCGAGTCATCCTCGGGCGGCGAGATGCCCGCGTTGTTGAAGGCGATGTCGATCCGCCCGAGCCGCCGCACCACCTCGTCGAACAGCACCGATACCTGCTCCTCGCTGGCCACGTCGGCCGCCAGGAACAGGCCGCCGACCTCTTCCGCCGCCGCCTTTCCCGCGGCCTCGTCGATGTCCACGGCGACGACCTTGGCGCCCTCGGCGGCCAGCCGCCGCACGCTCGCGAGTCCGATGCCGCTGCCCGCGCCGGTAACCACGGCGACCCGATCCTGCAGGCGCTCCATCAGCTAGCTCCTCTACTCCTCGGTCGAGATGAACACGTTCTTGGTCTCGGTGAACGCCTCCAGCGCGTCCGGGCCGAGCTCACGCCCGAGGCCGGACTGCTTGAATCCCCCGAACGGGGTCCAGTAGCGAACCGACGCGTGCGAGTTGACCGACAGGTTGCCGGCCTCCACGCCGCGGGCCACCCGGATCGCCCGGCCGACGCTGCCGGTCCAGATGGAGCCGGACAGGCCGTACGGGGTGTCGTTGGCGATCGCCACCGCGTCGGCCTCGTCGCGGAACGGCGTGACGGTGACCACCGGCCCGAATACCTCGTCGACGAAGGCGGGGCAGTCGTGGCCGGCCGGCGCGAGCACGGTCGGCGGGAACCAGTAGCCCGCCCCGTCCGGCGCGCTGCCGCGGAACGCGACCGGCGCGTCAGCGGGCACGTAGGCGGCGACCCTGTTCCGGTGTGCGGCCGAGATCAGCGGCCCCATCTGCGTGGACGCCAGGGCCGGGTCGCCGACCCGGACGCCCTGGACGGCCGGCTCCAGCAGCTCCATGAAGCGGTCGAAGATCGTCGCCTCCACCAGGATCCGCGATCGCGCGCAGCAGTCCTGCCCCGCGTTGTCGAAGACCGCCTGCGGCGCCGTGGCCGCCGCGCGCTCGATGTCGGCGTCGGCGAACACGATGTTGGCGCTCTTGCCGCCCAGCTCCAGCGTCACCCGCTTCACCTGCCGGGCGCAGCCGGTCATGATCTCGCGGCCGACCTCGGTGGACCCGGTGAAGACGATCTTGCGGACGGCCGGGTGGTCGACCAGGCGCTGGCCGACCACGCTGCCCTTGCCCGGCAGGACCTGGAAGACGTGCTCGGGCAGCCCCGCCGCCAGCGCCAGCTCGCCGATTCGCATCGCGGTCAGCGGCGTGACCTCGGCCGGCTTGGCGATCACCGTGTTCCCGGCCGCCAGCGCCGGGGCCATGCCCCAGGCCAGGATCGGCATCGGGAAATTCCACGGCACGATAAGGCCGACCACGCCCAGCGGCTCGGCAAAGGTGACGTTCAGGCCGCCGGCCACCGGGATCTGCTTACCGGTCAGCCGCTCCGGCGCGGCCGAGTAGTACAGCAGCACGTCCCGCACGTGCTCGGCCTCCCATGTCGCCTGCCCGATCGGGTGTCCCGAGCCCGCGACCTCCAGCGCGGCCAGCTCGCCGGCGTGCGCGTCCACCTCGGCGGCGAACCGGCGCAGCAGCCGCGCCCGGTCACCCGGCGCGACCGCGCGCCAGGCGGCCTGCGCGGCGGCGGCGCGCCCGATGGCGGCGTCCGTCTCTTCCGCCGACGTCAGCCGCACCGTCGTGACCGGGTCCTCGGTGGCCGGGTTCAGCACGGTGTACTCCGCGTATTCAGACATGACTGCTCCCTGCCGGTACTGCTCTCGGCCGGCGACTGTTTCCCGTTGGCGCCGGCGGCCGGACGCGCCGCCGGGCTAGCTGCGCTCGAAGCAGCGCCGCAGCTCCCAGTCGGTCACGGCGGCGTCGTAGGCGGCCAGCTCGACGCGGGCGTAGTTCGCGTAGTGACTGATCACCTCGGGGCCGAACGCCGCGGCCGCGATGTCGCTGCCTTGCCACAGCGCCAGCGCATCGCGGAGCGTGTCCGGCACCCGGACGCTGTCGTCGGCATAGGCGTTGCCCGCGAAGGCGGGCTCCAGGGGCAGCTCATTGTCGATACCGTGCAGGCCCGCGGCGATCATCGCGGCGACCGCGAGGTAGGGGTTGACATCACCGCCGGGCGTGCGATTCTCCGGCCGGAGGGAGTGCCCGTGCCCGACCAGCCGCAGCGCGCAGGTCCGGTTGTCGATCCCCCATCGGACGGCCGTGGGCGCGAAGCTGCCGGGGACAAAGCGCTTATAGGAGTTGATGTTGGGCGCGTAGCACAGAGTGAGCTCGCGCAGCGCCGCCAGCTGGCCCGCCAGGAAATGCTCGCCGGTCTTGGACAGCCCGTGCGGGCCGTCTCCGGCCAGCACCGGCGCGGCGTCCTCGTCGCGCACCGACAGGTGGACGTGGCACGAGTTGCCCTCGCGGGCATTCGGCTTGGCCATGAACGTGATGCTCATGCCTTCCTGGGCGGCGATCTCCTTGGACCCCGTTTTGTAGATCGAATGGTTGTCGCAAGTGGTGACCGCCTCTGCGTACCGGAAGGCGATCTCGTGCTGGCCGAGATTGCACTCGCCCTTCGCGGACTCCACGTACATGCCCGCGTCGGCCATCCCCAGCCTGATCTTGCGCAGCAGCGGCTCGATCCTGGAGGTGCCCAGGATCGAGTAGTCCACGTTGTACTGGTTGGCCGGGGCCAGGTCCCGGTAGTCCTTGGCGGCCGCCTCCTCATAGGTGTCGGTGAAGACGACGAACTCCAGCTCCGTGCCGGCCAGCGCGATCCAGCCGCGATCGGCCAGGCGGCGGACCTGCCGCTGCAGGATCTGCCGCGGCGAGGCGGCCACCGGCGAGCCGTCGTGCCAGGTCAGGTCGGCCAGCACCAGGGCTGTGCCCGGATGCCACGGGACCCGCCGCAGGGTGTCCAGGTCCGGCCGCAGCACGAAGTCGCCGTAACCGGTGTCCCAGGAGGACATCGCGTACCCGTCCACCGTGTTCATGTCGATATCCACGGCGAGCAGGTAGTTGCAGCCCTCCGAGAAGTTCTCCGCGACCTCGTCGAGGAAGAACTCCGCGGATAGCCGCTTACCCTGCAGCCGGCCCTGCATGTCGGTGAAGGCGAGCACGACCGTGTCGATCTCGCGCTCGCCCACCTCCACTCGCAGCCGCTCGAGGGTCAGCATCCCGCGCTGCTGGCTGTACGGGCCATGGCCCCGGTAGAGCGGCATCCGGCTCCAATCGTCTGGTTACCAGTTGACGTTAATCCCGCCCGCGCCCGAGGCGCGAGCCAGGGTCAGGTGGTGAGGTCGTGCTCGATCGCCGCCAGTTCCTCGGCCGAGCCCTGGACCCGCGGCCCGGTGAACCAGTTCCGGGCCGACACGAGCCAGTAGATGCCGGCGAAGCCGAGCACTGCGACGACGGCGACCACGGCGTAGTTGAACGTGGCCCAGGTGATCGGGCTGACCTGCGGCAGCATGAACAGGACCGTGATGATGACCACCCAGGTCACCGCGATGATCCCGATCGGCTTGCTCCACCTGCCCAGGTGCCAGGGGCCGCGCTGGAAGCTGTCGCCCTGGCGCAGCCGCAGGAAGGTCGGCAGCACGTAGGCGATGTAGAGGCCGATGACCGCGATGGACGTGACTGCCGCGTAAGCGGTGTAGTTCCACAGGTAAGGCAGGCCGAGAATGAGGGCGCCGGCGGCGGCCAGCCAGATCGCGTTAGTGGGCGTCCGGGTGCGCTTGTTCACCCGGTGCCAGAACGCGGAGCCCGGCAGTGCGCCGTCCCGGGAGAACGCGTAGATCATCCGCGAGTTGGCGGTCACCGAGGACATCCCGCAGAAGAGCTGCGCGCCGATCGCGATGAGCAGCAGCAGCTTGCCCACGGCCGACCCGGCGGCGTCGATGAAGATCTGGGCCGGCGGCACTCCCGTCGCGGACAGGCGCTCGGGCTCGTAGTGCTGGATCGCGAAGGTGATCCCGATCAGCAAGATCCATCCGGCGAACAGCGACACCACGATCGAGCTCACGATGCCGCGCGGGCCGCTGCGGGACGCGTCGTGCGTTTCCTCGGTCATGTGCGCGGAGGCGTCGTAGCCGGTAAAGGTGTACTGCGCCAGCAGCAGCCCGATCAGCACGATGTAGAGCGTGCCGGTATGGAGTCCGGTGTCGTTGACGAAGTGCCCGAAGACGAAGCTCGCCGACTGGTGGTGAGCCGGCTTGAAGACCAGTACCCCGACGATGATGAGCACGCCGATGATGTGCCACCAGACGCTGATGTCGTTCAGCATCGCGACCAGCCTGATCCCGAACTGGTTCAGCAGGCCGTGCAGGAGCAGCACGGCGGCATAGATCAGGACCGTCACCCAGTGCGCGGTGCTCCAGCCCCATTCCAGGGCGCCAAATGCGTTGATGAAGAACGCCGCGCCGAAGTCGATGCCCGCGGTCACCGCCACCTGGCCGAGGAAGTTGAACCAGCCCGTGAACCAGGACCAGGCGGCCCCGTTCCGGCGCGCCAGTTTCGCCGACCAGTAGTACAGGCCGCCGGCGGTCGGGAAGCTGGAGCAGACCTCCGCCATGGCCAGGCCGACGAACAGGGTCATGATGCCGACGAACGGCCAGCCCCAGACGATGACGGCGGGGCCGCCGGTCCCCATGCCAAAGCCGTACAGCGTCAGGCAGCCGGACAGGATCGAGATGATCGTGAACGAGACGGCGAAGTTCGAGAAGCCCGACATCCGCCGTCGCAGTTCTTGGGCGTAGCCAAGCTGGTGAAGTGTTTCCTCGTCGCTGCTCAGCGGCGCGGATGGTGCGGCGTGCTCGTTGACCGCCACGGCTTGCTCCTTATGTCCGGACTGCGGGGAGTACCTGCTGCGGCCCGCACCCCGCCGCACCCCCACGCTGGGGCTGGCACTGGGGCTGGCGGGTAGGAAATCTAAAGGTCTAATATCAGACCAATGATCAACAGACCTGGGGCAATGTCAAGAGTCCCGGCGATATTCATCGATAACATCGGGTAACTTCTGACCCGCCAGTGCGGCGGAGGGCGGTGGCGGTGGGCGCCGGGGTCGATCTGGCCGGAGTGCTGCGGCCCGTGCGGCAGGGCAACGCGTTCGAGGAGACCGTCGAGCGCCTGCTGACCGTGATCAAACTCGGCATGGTGGCGACCGGCGAGCGCTTCCCGGCCGAGCGTGACCTAGCGGTCATGCTGGGGATCAGCAGGCTGACGCTGCGCGAGGCGCTCCGGGAGCTGCAGGAGGCGGGCTACGTCCGCTCCCGTCGCGGCCGGTTCGGCGGCACGTTTGTCACCTACACCCCGCCCGCCCCCGACCAGGCCGAGTTCCGCCGCCTGGCCCGTGCGGACGGGGACAAGCTGACCGATGCGCTGACCTTCCGGCTCGCCGTGGAGACCGGTGCCGCCGAGATCCTGGCCGGCCAGGCGACGGACGAGGAGCCGCGCGAGACCCTGCTGGCCCGGCTCGCCGAGGTGGCCGCCGCCGGACCGCAGGATTACCGCCGGCTCGACACGCTGTTCCACCTCACCATCGCCGAGCTGACCGGGTCCAGCCTGCTGCTGGCCGCCTGCACCGACGCGCGAATGCGGCTGAACGGCCTGCTCAGTGCCATCCCCGTCCTGCAGCGCAACATCGACAACACCGCCGCCCAGCACGCGGCCATCGTGACCGCGATCCTGGCCGGAGACGCACAGCAGGCGCGCGTGGCGGTCAGCGAGCACCTCTCGGGAACGGCGTCCCTCCTGCGCGGCTTCCTGGCCTGACCGGTTCGCGGGCGTGCTCAGTCCGGGAGGGTCCGGGGGAGGCCGAATCGCGGCAGCACGCTGTTGTCAAAGCGGGTCATGGCGCAGATCTGGCTGCCCGCGAGAGTGAGCACCAGCAGCCCGTTCGCATGGGCGACCCTGGCCTGCGGATCCCGGATATAAAAGCCGAACGCGAGCTGGCCGTTGGCCCTGGTCGTTATCAGCCGGTACCGGCGATCCTGCCGGAAGACGATCGTCTTCAGGAACCGGCCTGCCAGTTCGGCGCCCTGGTACTCCAGCGGAAGCGGCGGCATGGTCAGCCAGACATCGTCGGTGAGCAGCGCGATCAGGTCGTCTACGTCGCCGGCCTCGTAGGCCCGGCTGAGCCGGGTGATGAGTTCTTGCTCGCTGACGGAGTCCGGCGCCGGGGGCGGTTCCCGCTGTCCGGCGAGCGGGAGCCGCCGCTGCAGGGCGGCGCGGGCGCGCTTGAGCGCACTGGTCACCGACTCCTCGCTGGTGTCGAGCATGCCGGCGGCCTCGCTGGCGCGGAACCCGAGGACGTCGCGCAGGATGAGGACGGCGCGCTGACGGGGCGGCAGTAGCTGCAGGGCCGTGATGAAGGCCAGCGAGATGGCCTCTCCGGCCTCGTACTGGGCCGCCGGGCCCGGCGCGCTGTCGGGAAGCCCTTCGAGGAGGACGTCCGGATAAGGTTCGAGCCAGACCACCTCGCCCAGCCGGGTCGGTTCCGGCGGGTCGAGCCCGGACGGTGGCGCGCTCGTCCGCGGCCGTCGGCTGCGGGATCGCAGCGCGTTCAGGCAGCGGCTCGTGGCGACCCGGTACAGCCAGGTCCGGACCGATGCGCGTCCCTCGAAGCCGCTCAGGCCCTGCCAGGCCGCCAGCAGAGTCTCCTGCAGCGCGTCCTCGGCGTCCTGCGCGGAGCCGAGGATCCGGTAGCAGTGCACCTGCAGCTCGCGCCGGTGGGGCTCGATGAGCTCGCGGAATGCCTCCCCGTCGCCGGCTTGGGCCCGGCCGATCAGATCAGTGGTCACCGCGCCATCCTCGCATCAGCCCCGCCCCGGAAGCGGCCCGGGCGCGCGCCGCCACCCAGCCTGAGCACGGGCCGGCCCGGCCTGGCCGCCGCACGCTGACGACGCCCTGGCGGAGCAGGGAAACGATCAGTGCGACGCTGACCGCGACGGCCAGCCAGGTTGCCTCATTCATCCCGAGCAGGTGCCGGGTGAGCGAGATCCCGGCGAAGTAGGCGGGCGGAATGAACGCGGCCACGGCGCATCCGGTCATGGTCAGCACCACGACCGCGGCCGCGCGCCGCCAGTAGCCGCCGCGCAGGCACAGCGCGGCGATCGCGATCGCGATCATCGCTACCCACAGCGGGAGCAGCGCGAGCAGGCCGAGGCCAGCCGGGACGGCCTGCTCCAGCCCGCTGGCCACCGCTACCCTGCTCTCCAGCGCGCCCGGCGGATGCCCGGCGGATGGCGCGTAGCTGCCCAGGTACCGCACCCGGACGCGGAGCGCCTGGATCGCCGCGGCCTGCCCCACGCTGGCGATCCGGGACGGATGGGTCACCAGGAAATGCACGATGTTGCCAGCTGTCAGCTGGCCGGAGTAACGGTCGTAGAGCGCGTCATTCCGGACCGTGGGGTTCGACCAGGAGTCCGTTTCCGCGTACCTGGCCCACTGGGCGGGCAGGCCGAGAGCGCGCAGATCGGCCCGAGCGTTGTCGTGCCCGCTGACGATGTCCTGGAAGATCATGTCCACGGCCTGCTCGTGGTGCAGCGCGGCGGCGTACGCGCTCGTCTTGTCCCACTGCAGGTAGGAGTTGGTCGTGACCGCGAGAATCGCCGCGACCAGGACCGCCGCGCCCATCCGCGGCGTCAGGAACCGGCGCAGACCGCGGCGGTCGCGGGCCGCGCTGGCCAGCAGCAGGGCCAGGCATACCGGCAGAGCTAAGGTGAGGTACTGCTCCTTGGACAAGATCGCGAGGTAACCGCCCGTCCCGGCCAGGACCAGCCCGAAGATCGTGGCCGGCCAGCCCCGGCCCAGGTACGCCACTCCCGCGGCGACCAGCAGCAGGCCCGTCAGGGTCGCCCCCTCGCTGAATGGGCTGGCGTAGGTGTCGAGGAACGCGGCATCCGCCATGATCAGCCACAGCCCGGCCGCGACCAGCAACTGGGCCCAGACCCGCAGCCGCAGGCCGGTCGCCAGGCTCGCGATCCCGACCGCGGTGATCGCGGCGGTCAGGACGCCCATCGCGATCAGGTTGACCCGGCCGGGCAGGCCGAAGATCGGCGTCAGCCACCGGGCCGCGACCAGCAGCGCACGCTGAGACGACTCGTACAGGCTGACACCGGCGCATTTCGGATCGGCGGCGAACCGAAAGTAGGCGTAGCTGTCGCGAGCCGGGTGGCCGCTGGTCACTGGCGCCACGCCCAGGCCGCACATGATCCGAGGGCCGTCACCGTTGTCGGCCATGCCGACCGGCGCCGGGTCCAGGAGTCGCACGATGAACAGGCCCAGTGAGCCCGCGAAGATGAACAGCCAGAGCCCGGTCTGATACAGCGCACGGCGACCGTTACGTCCGGACGGTCTGATGGCCGCCGTCTCGTTGCCCGTCAGCCCCAGCTCCCTCCCGGCGCTCCGGCAGGCCGACAATCGGCGGGTCCGGCCGGGGGCTCTGTCCCGGAATGAGCATGGCACGGAGGGGGCAGGGGGCCGAAATATCTTGCCGGCCGGTGGCGCTGTCTTGGCCGGGACATGGCGTCGGCCGCCGCAAACCCGGGCCCGATTGCGCGGGCGGAAGTATTTACGGCACAATGATGTTGTGAAAAGCATGGGACTGGATGGCGCGAGTGCCCGCACCCCTGGTGGTGCGCAGGCCAGGGTTAGTCCTGCCCGCGTTGTTCCAGCCAAGCTTGCTCCAGCCCAGCAGCCCGCTACCCAGCCGGCCCCCGCCCAGCCGACCAGTACCCCGCTTGCCAGTACCCCGCTTGCCAGCCCCCACCCGGCCGCGGTCCAGCCTGGCTCCGAGCGGGGCACCAGGGGCCGCATCGCGCGGCTGATCCTGGAGAACGGCCCGGTCACCGCGGCCGGCCTGTCGGCCCGGCTGGGTCTCACCCCGGCGGCGGTCCGGCGGCACCTGGACAATCTGCTGGCCGACGGCATGATCGAGACGAGGATCGCCCGCACCTACGGGAACCGGGGCCGCGGTCGGCCGGCGCGGATGTTCGCGATCACCGACGCCGGGCGCTCTGCGTTCGAGCATGCCTACGACGACCTGGCCAGCAGCGCGCTGCGGTTCATCGCCGAGACCGCGGGGCCCGAGGCCGTGGCGCAGTTCGCCCGGCAGCAGGTCTCGGAACTGGAGCGCCGGTACCGTCCCGTCGTGGCGGCCGCCGCGACGGGGCAGCGGGTCCAGGCCCTGGCCGAGGCGCTGTCCGCCGACGGTTACGCGGCCGGCGCCAGTGGTGCGCCGGCGGCCGGCGGGGGAGAACAGCTCTGCCAGCATCACTGCCCGGTGGCGCACGTCGCCGCGCAGTACCCGGAACTCTGCGAGGCGGAGACCGAAGCTTTCGGCCGCCTGCTCGGCACGCCCGTGCAGCGCCTCGCGACCATTGCCCACGGCGACGGTATATGCACCACGCATGTCACGGCGCCGGGGCTGGGGCTGGGGCACAACCGCAATATCGACAACAAGTCCGGAGGAACCTCCGCATGACGACTACCGCACACCCCGAGCTAGAGGGGCTGGAGCGCTACAAGTTCGGCTGGGCCGACTCAGACGTGGCCGGCGCCGGGGCCCGCCGCGGCCTGTCCGAGGACGTCGTCCGGGACATCTCGGCCAAGAAGAGCGAGCCGCAGTGGATGCTGGACCTGCGCCTCAAGGGCCTGCAGCTATTCCGCCGCAAGCCCATGCCGACCTGGGGCTCTGACCTGTCGGGCATCGACTTCGAGAACATCAAGTACTTCGTGCGGTCGACGGAGAAGCAGGCCGCCACCTGGGACGAGCTGCCCGCGGACATCAAGAACACCTACGACAGGCTGGGCATCCCCGAGGCCGAGAAGCAGCGGCTCATCGCGGGCGTTGCCGCCCAGTACGAGTCCGAGGTCGTCTACCACAAGATCCGCGAGGATCTTGAGGAAAAGGGCGTCATCTTCCAGGACACCGACACCGCGCTGCGCGAGCACGAGGACCTGTTCCGCGAGTACTTCGCGACGATCATCCCGGTCGGGGACAACAAGTTCGCCGCGCTCAACACGGCGGTCTGGTCTGGCGGCAGCTTTATCTACGTGCCCAAGGGCGTCGACGTGGAGATCCCGCTGCAGGCCTACTTCCGGATCAACACCGAGAACATGGGCCAGTTCGAGCGGACGCTGATCATCGTCGACGAGGGTGCGAACGTGCACTACGTCGAGGGCTGCACAGCGCCGGTTTACTCCTCCGACTCGCTGCACTCGGCGGTCGTCGAGATCATCGTCAAGAAGGGCGCGCACTGCCGCTACACGACGATCCAGAACTGGTCGGCCAACGTCTACAACCTGGTCACCAAGCGCGCCGTGGCCCAGGAGGGCGCGAGCATGGAGTGGGTCGACGGCAACATCGGGTCCAAGGTGACGATGAAGTACCCGGCCGTCTACCTGATGGGCGAGCACGCCAGGGGCGAGACCCTGTCCGTGGCGTTCGCCGGGCCGGGCCAGCACCAGGACGCCGGGGCCAAGATGGTGCACTGCGCGCCGAACACGTCCTCCACGATCGTGTCCAAGTCGGTGGCCCGGGCGGGCGGCCGCACCTCCTACCGCGGCCTGGTCCAGGTGCAGGAGGGCGCCGAGCACTCCAAGTCGACGGTGAAGTGCGACGCGCTGCTGGTCGACGCCGTGAGCCGCAGCGACACCTACCCCTACGTCGATGTCCGCGAGGACGACGTGGAGATGGGGCACGAGGCCACGGTCTCCAAGATCTCCGAGGATCAGCTGTTCTACCTGATGAGCCGTGGCATGACCGAAGACGAGGCGATGGCCACCATCGTCCGCGGCTTCGTCGAGCCCATCGCGCGCGAGCTGCCGATGGAGTACGCCCTGGAGCTCAACCGGCTGATTGAGCTGCAGATGGAAGGAAGCGTCGGCTGATGTCGGTCCCTCAGGGGGCTCTGGGGGATCGTCCCCCCAAGCCAGCACTGCAGGGGGCCGTGGAGTCAACGGCCCCTGTTTCGAGGCTGCACGAGCGGCAGTCGTTTGACCCGGCGGACTTCGGCGTGCCCACCGGGCGCGAGGAGGAGTGGCGGTTCACGCCGCTGCGCCGCCTGCGCGGCCTGCATACGGACGCGGTTCCGGGCGACGGGAAGGTGTCGGTCGAAGTCGGTGCCGCCCCGGGTGTGATCGCTGAGACGGTCGAGCGCGGTGACCCCCGGCTTGGCGCGACCTACGTTCCCGCCGACAGGGTCAGTGCCCAGGCCTGGGCCTCGTTCACCGAGGCCAGGGTCGTCACGGTGCCGGCCGAGGTAGAGAGCAGCGCGCCGACGTGGATCGCCGTGCGCGGCGAGAATGCGGCCGGGGCCGCGTTCGGGCACCTGGTTGTCGATGTCCAGCCGAACGCCAGGGCCGTCGTGGTGCTGGAGCACACCGGCTCAGCTACCTATGCCGACAACGTCGAGCTGATCGTGCGAGATGGCGCGTCGCTGGCTGTGGTCAGCCTGCAGGAATGGGCCGACGACGCAGTGCACCTGTCGCATCATCACGTGCAGCTGGGCCGGGACGCGAAGATCACCCATACGGCCGTCACGCTCGGCGGCAGCGTGGTCCGGCTCGCCCCCACGGTCCGCTACGCCGGGCCAGGCGGCGACGCGGAGCTGCGCGGGCTGTACTTCGCCGACGCGGGCCAGCACCTGGAGCACCGGCTGTTCGTGGATCACACGGAGCGCAACTGCCGCAGCCGGGTGTCCTACAAGGGCGCGCTGCGAGGCCAGGACGCGCACGCGGTGTGGATCGGCGACGTCGCCATCCGCCCCGAGGCGACCGGGACCGACACCTACGAGTACAACCGGAACCTGGTGCTCAGCGACGGCACGCGGGTGGACTCGGTGCCGAACCTGGAGATCCTGACGGGCGAGGTGGTCGGCGCCGGGCACGCCAGCGCGAGCGGGCGCCTGGAGGACCAGCACCTGTTCTACCTGATGGCCCGCGGCATCCCGTTCGAGGAGGCGCGGCGCCTGGTCATCGAGGGCTTCTTCGGCGAGCTGATCGGGCAGATCGAGGTTCCCGAGCTGCGGGACCGGATCACCGCCGCGATCGAGCGGGAGCTGACGGTGGCGGCCCCGGCTGATGAGCGCCTGGTGAAAGCGGATGGCTGAGTTCGCGCGGGCCTGCGCCCTGGCCGAGCTGCCGGACGAGGGAGCGATCGGCGTCCAGATCGGCGACCTGTCGGTCGCGATCGTCCGGGCCGAGGGCGAGGTCTACGCGGTGCACGATGTGTGCTCGCACGAGGAGGTCCCGCTGTCCGAGGGCGAGGTCTACGACCACACCGTGGAGTGCTGGCTGCACGGCTCCTGCTTCGACCTGCGCACCGGCAAGCCCACGGGACCGCCGGCCACGCAGCCGGTGGCCACCTATCCAGTCAAGATCGACGGCGACGACGTGTACGTCTCGCTGCCCTAACCTTAAACAACACAGCTTCACACCAGGAGAGACGATGTCCACCCTAGAGATCCGTGACTTGCACGCCAGCGTGACGGATGCGGCCGGCGAGGCCCGTGAGGTGCTGCGCGGCGTGAACCTGACG
>Ga0209839_10000474_pt1 | contig 20361 bp, 21 predicted proteins | sample OrgsoiDNA2013050_FD_185800 | JGI IMG/M metagenome (GOLD analysis project Ga0209839, IMG submission 185800) | Permafrost soil microbial communities from the Arctic, to analyse light accelerated degradation of dissolved organic matter (DOM) -... | ecosystem: Environmental > Terrestrial > Soil >... | reverse complement strand
CCTGGGCGATTACACACTCAGTCGTACGCCTCGGGGCTGTGCTTGAACGTTGGCCACTTATCGGGGTCGTGACCGGTCACGACCGTGGCATCGCTCCGGCGGGCGATGTGGTGCAGCTTCTTGACCGAGCGGACCGCGTCCACCGCTGAGGCGAGGAAGCCGGGCAGCGCCTTCTCGTCCCAATGGTCCATCGTGTAGGCGGCGTCGACGGTCAGCAGCATCGTCCCGGAGTTGAGCAGATTGACCTCGAATGACTGGTGCCCAGGGGCGTGGCCGGGTGTCCGCCAGCAGCGGATCGTGCCGTCGCCGAACACGTCGTAGCCGTCCTCGGTCTCCTCGAGCAGCGACCACGGCACACCTGGCTTGATGTAGTCGCTCTGGATGTAGCCGCCGGCGGCGAACCAATCGGGCGCATGGGCGTACTCGTATTCGGTCCGCGTCGCGATCACCTCAGCATCGGGGAACTGCTCGACTGCGCCCAGGGCCCCAGTGTGATCGAGGTGCAGGTGGGACTGCAGCACATAGCGCACGTCGGCGGGGTCGAAGCCGGCGGCCTTCATCGCAGGGACGCAGGCCTGCTCGGGTGTCATCTCCGGCCAATAGACGTCGCAGATCGCACCCCAGTGACCGCGAGGATCGGTCGCGCACTCGGTCGCGTTGCCCCCGTCGATCACGACCAGCCCTCGGGGATGCTCGATCAGGAACCACGGCACCGGGATCTCGTACTCCTCTCCCAGGCCCTGGTTCATCTTGATGTTCTCAACGTGGCATTTCAGCGTGCCGCACTCGAACATGTGCAGCTTCACCTCGTTGGCTACGGTCGACATCGGGTGATCCTCTCTCTCCTCGGTGGTTGGGCCGATTCACTTACCAGTTGGTCATTGACGCGTTGATGATGTGGTGCAGGTCCTGCTCGCTGACCTCCTTGGGCGCGACCGCCAGCAGGCGTTGCTGTTTCAGCGCGCCGTCGACCAGGGCGGGAATATCGTCCTCGGTGTAGCCGAGCTCGGCCACACCGCGGGGCGCGTCGATGTCCCGCATCAGCTCGCGCAAGATATCGGGGAGCGTGTCGGGCCCCGCATTCCCGATCGACTCGCCGGCCAGCAGCTCAGCGACCTGGCGGTGTCGCTCGGGCATCGCGTCGTAGGTGAATCGGAACGCGGCGGGAGCGGTGACGATGACCGAGTGACCATGCGGGACGAACGGGTGGTCGTCGGGGTAGCCGGGCGGCTGGTACTCGTGCTTGAGGCTGGCGATCGGATACGCGCACGAGTGCGGGATGTGCACGCCGGCGGAGCCGAAGCCGACACCGGCCATTGTCGCTGCGAGCATCATGAAGCCGCGGGCTTCGATGTCGTCGGAGTCGGCGACCGCGCGGCGAAGGTAGCGCCCGCCGTACTCGAGGGCTTTCGCCGACCACACGTCGGCGACCGGATTGGAGCCCTGATAGGGCGGGCGGTCGTCGGGCGAATCGGGGCGCGCGCGGGTGTCGAACGGCTTGGACAGGAACGACTCGGCCGCGTGACAGACCACGTCGAGCCCGGTCGAGGAGGTCACTTCGGCGTTTAGTGACCGTGTCATCTCAGGATCGACGATCGCCTGCGTCGCGCGCAGGTAACGATGCGAGATCCCGGTCTTGAGCTTGATCGCCGGAATGTCGAGCACGGCCACCGTGGTGGCCTCCGAGCCGGTCCCCGAGGTGGTCGGGATCGCCAGGTGCGGACGCAGCGCCGAGGGCGGCTTCTTGCCCTCTCCGACCGGCGGGTTGACGTAGTCCATCACCGGGGCGGGATGCGTGGAGACCAGGTTCGCGACCTTGGCGGTATCCATGCTCGAGCCACCGCCGACGGATACGAAGCCGTCGACCTGGTGCTCGATCGCGAAGTCCGCGGCATCCTGGAAGGACTCGATCGTCGGCTCGACGCGGGCACGGTCGTAGAGCACGACCTCGATTCCCTCGGCCTCGATCAGGCGTTTGATTCGCTCGGGATGGCCGAGGGCGGCGACGCCCGGATCGGTCACGAGCATCGCGCGCTTGACCCCGAGCCGCCTGAGCTCCCAGCCGGCGTCCTGGGAAGCTCCGGCGCCGTACTTGACCGGCGTCGCCTCCATCGTGAAGATCGTTTCGTGATCCGAACCCATTTGCGCTCCTCTCTCGGTTCCCCTGACTCGTCCTGTGGGTAATTCAATACCCACCATGAACTTTGAGCAAGCCCTGGCTGCGGTAGTTGGTAGCGCACACGTGCTGACCGATCCTGACGTGACGTCCTCCTACGAACGCGACTGGACCGGGCGGTACGGGGGCCGCTCGCGCCTCGTCGTCCGCCCGCGGGACTCCGCCCAGACCGCTGAGGTGATGGTCGTCTGCGCGCGCCATGGCGCCGCGGTCGTGCCCCAGGGCGGAAACACCGGTCTGGTCGGCGCGAGCGTTCCCCGCGCGGGCGAGGTGGTCCTCTCACTGACGCGGCTGAGCGAGATCGGCGAGGTCGACACCACCGTCGGGCAGGTGACCGTCGGCGCCGGAGCGACACTGGCGTCGCTGCAGGCGGCGGCGCGCCGCGCGGGTGAGGACGCGGCGCTGGATTTCGCGGCGCGGGACTCGTGCACGGTCGGAGGGGTGGTGGCCTGCGACGCCGGCGGCGCCCGGGCGCTGCGCTACGGGACCGCGCGCTCCCACGTGGCGGGCCTGGAGGCGGTGCTGTCCGACGGCTCGGTGATCTCGCGCCTGGCCGGGTTGACCAAGGACAACGCCGGCTACGACCTGCCGGCGCTGCTGGTGGGATCGGAGGGCACGCTCGGCATCATCACGCGGGTGCGCTGGAAGCTCGCGCCGCTGCTCAGTGCACGGGTCGCGGCGCTGGTGCCGCTGGGCTCGGCGATGCAGGCGGCCGAGTTGCTTGCGGCGCTGCGCAACCACGCGCCGTCGCTGGACAGCTGCGACTTCTTCCTCGATCAGGGACTGCAGCTGGTGCTCGACCACCAACGGCGCAGCTCGCCGCTACGGACCCGAGCGCCGTTCTACGTGCTGGCCGAATGCGCGGCGCGATCTGACCCGACGGAGGAGCTGGCTGCCGCCCTGGAACTGGCCGGCATCGACGACGCGCTGATCGCCGACGACACCACCAGCCGTGAGGGCCTGTGGACGCTGCGCGAGGGGCACACGGAGGCGATCAACGCGATCGGGATTCCGCATAAGCTCGATGTCGGCGTGCCGTTGTCCCAGCTCAGCCGGTTCCTGGAGGAGGTTCCAGAGGCCGTCAGTGCCGCGGGCGGCGAGCGCACGATCCTGTTCGGCCATCTTGGCGACGGCAACGTCCACGTCAACGTGCTCGGGGCCGATCCGCAGGACACGGGGGTCGACGATGCCGTGCTCGAGCTCGTGCTCGACTGCGGCGGGACGATCAGCGCCGAGCATGGCGTGGGGATCACCAAGGCCCGCTGGCTCGAGCGAGCCAGAGGAGCGGCCGAAGTCGAGGCGATGCGGGCGGTCAAGCGTGCGCTGGACCCGCAGCACCTGCTCAACCCAGGGGCGGTGCTGGCGAAGCCGTCCCGACCTTCATCCTGACCGGCCCGCAGCCGCGTCGGGACCGCCGGGGTCGCCCAGGTGCTCCCGCTCGTCCCGCTGCGCCCACTCGAGCAGTGGGTCGAGTGAGAACTCGGCCGCGTCGATCCCCTGATGGAGATCTCCGAGCTTGGCGAACCGCGCCGGCACCGTCGCGATCGTCAGCTCATGGGGGATGACGTCCTCGATTTCCTCCCAGGTGATCGGGGTCGAGACCGTGGCCTGCTTGATCCCGCGGACCGAGTACGCGCAGGCGATCGTGTGGTCGCGGGCGTTCTGGTTGTAGTCGACAAACACCTTGTCGAGCTCGCGGTCCTTGCGCCACCAGGTCGTGGTCGCCTCAGCCGGGCAGCGACGCTCCACCTCGCGGGCGAAGGCCAGGGCCGCCTGACGGACCTCGCCGAAGCCCCACCGAGGCTCGATCCGAACGTAGATGTGCAAACCGGATCCGCCCGAGGTCTTGGGCCAACCGACCGCGCCCAGCTCGTCCAGGACCTCGTGCGCGACCGTTGCGACGCGACGCACCGTGTCGAACGTGCACTGCGGCATCGGATCGATGTCGATCCGCCATTCGTCGGGTCGCTCAACGTTGGTGCGCCGCGAGTTCCACGGATGGAACTCGACCGTGGACATCTGCACCGCCCAGATCACGCTGGCGAGCTCGGTCACGCATAGCTCGTCGGCGTGCCGCCCCGAGGGAAAATCGACCCGGACGGTCTGCACCCAGTCGGGGGCTCCGCGCGGGAGGCGCTTCTGGTGGACCTTCTCGCCGTCGACGCCGCTCGGGAACCGGTGCAGCATGCAGGGCCGCAGCTTGAGCGCGCGGACGATCCCGTCGCCGACGCTGTCGTAGTAACGGGCCAGGTCGAGCTTGGTCTCGCCCCGGGCCGGGAAGTAGATACGGTCGGGGTTGGAGATCCGTACCGTCCGTCCCCCCACGGAGAGCTCGACGGCCTGAGCGCTGTTGTCAGCCGGAGCCATCGTCGGAGGGTATTCGGCACATACCGCAAAGGATTGAACACCAATGAAGACGCGCAGACTTGGTTCGCTCGAGGTTTCGGCGCTCGGGCTCGGATGCATGGGAATGTCGGCCTTCTACGGGTCAACCGACGAGGGCGAGGCGATCGCGACGATCCAACGGGCGCTGGAGCTGGGGATCAGCTTTCTCGACACGGCCCAGCTCTATGGGCCGATGACCAACGAGGAGCTGGTCGGCCGCGCGATCGCGGGGCATCGTGACGAGTACGTGATCGCGACCAAGTTCGCGCGGCGGATCGAGCCGACCACCAGGCCCGGCGACGTGTCCACACTCGGTCCGCTCGACGGCTCGGCCGAGCACGTCCGCAGCTCGATCGAAGGCTCGCTGACGCGGCTGGGCACCGACTACGTCGACCTCTACTACCAGCACCGGGTCGACCCGAACGTGCCGATCGAGGAGACGGTCGGAGCGATGGCTGAGCTGGTGGCGCAGGGCAAGGTGCGCCATATCGGCCTCAGCGAGGCCGCCCCCGAGACGATCCGCCGTGGCCATGCGGTCCACCCGATCACCGCCGTGCAGACCGAGTACTCGATCTGGTCGCGCGACCCAGAGGCCGAGGTGCTACCGACCTGCCGGGAGCTCGGGATCGGGTTCGTGCCCTACTCGCCGCTCGGACGCGGCTTTCTCTCGGGCCGCTTCAAGTCGCCCGACGAGCTTGACGAGAACGACTTCCGTCGCAACGGGCCGCGGTTCACCGGTGAGAACCTGCGGGCCAACCAGCGGCTGGCCGCGAAGATCGCGGAGATCGCCGAGCAGAAGGGGATCACCGCGGCGCAGCTGGCGCTCGCGTGGGTGCTGGCGAAGGGCGAGGATCTGGTCCCGATCCCCGGCACCAAGCGACGCAAGTACCTGGAGGAGAACGCGGGGGCGGTCGACGTCGAGCTGACCGACGAGGACCTGGCGCGGATCGAGGCCGAGCTGCCGACCGCCGCGGGCGAGCGCTACGACGAGGCCGGAATGGCGTCCGTGCACCTCTAAACGAGGCCGCGGCTCGGCAGTGAGCGTCCTGAATAAGCGAGGATGGCGCTCGTTTTTTCAGCGCTCTGCGGCCGGTGCCGGCGCCGACTCCTCGCTGGATGGGGGGGGCGGCGAACTAGGCTGAAGGTGTGCCGGAGCTGCCCGAGGCGGAACGAGCCCGCCAGACCCTCGAAACCGTGGTCGGCCGACGCGTCACGAGCGTCGACGATCGGGACTCCTACGTGTGCCGTCCCCACGCGCCGGGCGAGATTGCCGACGCGCTGATCGGCCACGAGGTGGCGAGCTCCCACCGTCGGGGGAAGTTCCTGTGGCTGGAGACCACCGACGGGCCCACGCTCGGATTGCACCTCGGGATGGCGGGGCGGATCGTGCTCGACGGTCCCGGCGAGTCGCCGCAGTGGGACCGGTTCGCCGTCGAGTTCGACGACGGCACTCGGTTTGCGCTGCGAGACAAGCGCCGCCTGGGGCGGGCGATCCTCAACCCGGACTTCAGCCATATCGGCCCTGACGCGGCCAAGGTCGGGAGGGACGAGTTCCGGCGCCTGATCGGGAGGGGTCGCGCTCCGGTCAAGGTCCGGCTGCTCAACCAGGGAGCGATTTCCGGGGTCGGCAATCTGCTCGCCGACCAGGCCCTGTGGCAGGCCCGGATCGCCCCGACGCGCCTGGTCTCCGATTTATCGATCGAGGATCTCGACCGGCTCCGGCGCGCACTTCGCTCCGCCGTTCGCTCGGCGATCCGCAGGGGCGGCGCCCACACGGGTAAGTTCGTCGCGGCACGCGGTCGTGAGGGTGTCTGCCCGAACTGCGGTCACGCACTCTCGCGCGCCACGATCGGCGGCCGCACCACCTACTGGTGCTCCGTCTGTCAGCACTGACGCGCGCTGCATCAGGGCGCCGGTGGGTAGCCGGCCCGGTAGGCCTCGCCCTCGACCGCGCCGCTTCGTTCCACCGGACGTTGGATTGGGTCAGAATCGCCGTCGTCTGCAGACCCAGTGTGATCCGAGGAGGAGAGCGTGATCGTCGACTGTGCCCATTACCGCGATGGGCGGCGTCAGCACGAGGGGCCAATGGAGCTCACGAGTGCCGCCAAGATCTGCCTGGAGGACGACGGCTTCGTCTGGCTGGGGCTGTTCGAGCCCGACCCGGCGGAGCTGGCCGATGTGCAGGCCCGCTTCGGCCTGCACGATCTGGCGATCGAGGATGCCCAGAGCTTTCACCTGCGACCGAAGATCGAGCGGTACGAGGCGAGCGGCACCGTGTTCGCGGTGTTTCGCACGGCTCGCTACGTTGCGGAGCGCGAGGAAGTGGAGTTCGGGGAGGTGTCGGTGTTCATCTCCCGGCGTTTCGTGATCACCGTGCGTCAGGGCGTTGCGAGCGACCTGCATGGCGCGCGGTTGCGACTGGAGGACCGCCCCGGGCTACTCAAGGGGGGCACGGCTGCCGTCCTGTGGGCGATCCTCGACACGATCGTCGACGATTACGCGCCCGTCATCGAGGGCCTCGAGCGCGATGTCGAGGAGGTCGAGGCGACCGTGTTCACGGGGGCCGCGGCCCCCACCGAGCGCATCTACCTCCTGCGTCGCGAGGCGACCGACTTCTATCGGGCCGTTCACCCCCTGCTCGGACCGCTCGAGGCGCTCGAACGCGGCGTCTACCTCGAGATGACAAGTGACCTGTCCCAGTTCTTTCGCGATGTCAACGATCACCTCAAGCTCGTCAACGAGGAGGTGGGCGCCCAACGGGACGTGCTCGCGACCATTCTGCAGGCCAACATGGCGGTGATCTCCAATCAACAGAACGAGATCAGCGTCCGTCAGAACGAGACGATGAAGCAGCTCACCCTCGTCGCCACGATCTTCCTGCCGCTGTCGTTCATCACCGGATTTTTCGGGATGAACTTCGGATGGCTGACCGGACACATCACGTCATTCTGGGTGTTTGCCGTGTACGGCGTCGGAAGCGTCGTGGCGTCCTGCGCCCTGATCTATCTGTGGTTCCGCCGCGGTGGGCATATCGGATCGACCTAAGCCGCCTGCCCCGGCGACGCGCGACGAAGCCAGTCAGCTCGCGGCTCTCCTGATCGTGCGAAAGTCGCTGGCGAGATTCGCGTCGAGCAGGTACGCCCAGGGCATCAGGAAATAGCCGTCCAGGCCCCAACCCGTGCCCCAGGAGTTGCGCACCAGCCCGTGGTTGGGCTCGGTCTTCAAGTAGCCGACGAGCAGCACCTCGTGGCCACCGAGTGTGCGCTCGCTGCGAGATGGCATCGGGACGATGCCGCTCGTGGCGACCTCCTTGGACTCGAACGACTCGTAGACGGTGAAGCCGAAGGCGATCGTCTGCCGGTTTGACAGGACGGCCTTGAACGAGTCCAGATTGCGTGGCACCGAGCGGTAGTTGGAGATCCGGTGCTGGTGCGCTTCGTCGGCCAAGGTCGCCGGCGGCTCGGCGGAGAACTTCGAGACGTCATAGGGCCAGTCCGTCTCCAGTGGAACCCCGAGCGTCCTGGACACCTTGAAGCCGTCGCGCCCGTAAGCCCCCGTGTCCTGATCGGCCGGTGAGCCTTCGATCTTGCGCTCGTAGTAGTAGATCCACAGGCGCGAGAGCGTGCCTGGGTCTGACCCGCTGAGCTTCGCGTCGTACTCGACCGCGGCCGCCACGGCGTTCGCCGTGCAGCTTCCGAGCTGGCCCTGGTCGAACACGGCCGGCAACTCAGCGCGCGGGTCGACCTCGTCGAGCACCGCGAGCCCGGAGGCATCAGCAATGTGGTCGCGGAGGTCCGGCGGCGACGGCTTCCAGCCATAGCGCTGGATCTGCCGTGGTGTCACGCCGGCGCGTTCAAGCACATCGGTCATCTGCGACCTCCGGATCTCAAAGGCAATACGTTCTGTTAGGTAACCTACCAAACTAGGATAGGGCATTGGTGAACCTCACACCGATCATCGGCGGGCACCGTTCGCAGGCGGGCGCTCGGTGGAGATAATCCTCGCTCGGTGCGCGAACTCAGAGTGACCCTGCTGAGCGGCTTCGCAGCCGCCGTCGACGGCGTGCCGGTCCCGGAGACGGCCTGGCGGCTGAAGAAGGCGCGTGAGCTCGTGAAGCTGCTTGCCCTCGCCCCCGGTCACCGCCTCCATCGCGAGCAGGCGATGGACATGCTTTGGCGCGACCGCGGGCCGGCCGCGGCGGCGAACAACCTCCATCAGGCCGTGTACGTCGCGCGGCGCGCGCTGGATGCCGACGCGATCGTGGTGCGGGAGGAGGTGCTCCAGCTCACGGCCGACGTCGACGTCGACCGGCTGGAGCTCGCGGCTGCCGACGCCCGCCACGCCGGGACCGCCGCGGCGTACCGTGCCGCGCTGTCGCTGTACAGCGGCGAGCTGCTGCCCGAGAATCGCTACGACGACTGGGCGCAGGAGCGCCGGGAGGGGCTCGCGGAGCTGGCCGCAGAGCTCGCACGGAAGCTCGACGCCCTGCGTTCGGCCGGCGCGGACCGGCCGCCCCCCCTGCCCACGGACGCAAGCTCGTTCATCGGGCGGGGTCGCGAGCTCGCCGAGCGCCAGGCGCTGCTCCGCGGGACGCGCCTGCTCACGCTCGCCGGGACCGGCGGCGCGGGCAAGACGCGGCTCGCGCTCGAGCTGGCCCGCGCGGTCGAGCCGTCCCGGCCGGGCGGGGTGGCGCTGGTCGAGCTCGCGGCGTTGGCGGATGCCCGGTTCGTCTCCGACGCGGTGGCGGCCGCACTCGAAGTGCGGGCGCTCCCCGGGCAGAAGCTCGTGGAGGCGCTGGTCGACTTCCTCGCGCCGCGCTCGCTGCTGCTCGTCCTGGACAACTGCGAGCATCTGCTCGCCGCGACGGCCGCGCTCGCGGATACCCTGCTGCGCTTCGCGCCTTCGCTTACCGTCCTCGCGACGAGCCGTGAGCCACTCCGGGTGCCGGGCGAGGTCGTGTTCCGAGTTCCGTCGCTGGAAATCCCCGATCCCGAGCGAGCCCTCGAGCCGGTCCAGCTGCTGCGCTACGAGGCTGTGCGGCTGTTCGTGCAGCGGGCGGATGCAGCGGCGCCGGGGTTCGCGCTCGACGAGCACAACGCGGCGGACGTGGCGCGTATCTGCTTCCGCCTGGATGGCCTGCCGCTCGCGCTCGAGCTGGCCGCCGGTCGCCTCGGAGCGCTCGGTCCGGCGGCGATCGCGGAGCGGCTCGAGGACCGCTTCGGCGTGCTCCGCGCCGCCAGTCACGTGTCGCCGACACGGCAACATACCGCGCCGCCGCTGCCAGTGATCCCGGAGGAGTGGCACGGCCGTAAGGTCGCGGCGCTGATCGCCCTCTCGACCGGTCCGGTCGAGGAGGGGGACGCGCTCGTCCGCGGACTGCGCGAGGTGGCCGAGCCGATTGTCGACCTGCTGGGACCGATGCCCTATCACGTGATCCAGACGCTGATCGACCCGCTGTGGCGGAAGGGGATCCACTCCTACTTCAAGGCCACGAACCTCGCACGGCTCGACGACCAGCTGATCGATCGGCTGTGCGAGGCCCACCTCGCCACGCCTGGCCCACAATGCGAGATCCACGTGCACCAGATGGGCGGCGCGGTCGGGCGTGTCGCCGACGGCGCGACGGCGTTCGCGGAGCGCTCGATGCCGTTCGTGCTCAATGCCGTCACGGGCTGGCACGACCCAGAGCTGGACACGGCCCACCGGGAATGGGCGCGCACGGCGATCGCTGCGGCGTCCGACGCATCGACCGGCCGCGCGTACGTCAACTTCCTCGGCGACGCCGACGCGGCGCGGAGCGCTTACGGCGAAGAAACGTACGCGCGCCTCGTCTCGCTGAAGAACGACTACGACCCGACGAACGTGTTCCAGCGCAACCAGAACATCGAGCCGTCGGGATCGGGCTCGCGACCGGGGCGAGGGAGACGATCCCCGCGCGCCAAGCGCCGGTGGACGAAGGCCGGGGGCGGGCGCACGCCCGCCCCCGGCGCCAGCGGCTTAGCCCGCAACCGATGATCGGTCGGCCTGCCGCATTCCCGGCGCCGTCGAGCGGGAGATTCATATGCTGTGGGAAGGACCCGCTGGGGCGTGGTGTCTTGGCCTGTATGGATCCGAGTTGTCGGACGTCTGGTGTCTTTGAGGTCGATCCGAGCGGCGGCGCTGTTTCTCATGATCGGTGGCGAACCCCACATGAAGTGGCTCCCCGATGAGATCGCACGCGACGAGCAGGGTTACCTGATCGCGGGTCGCGAGTGCTCGAGCAGCCCGGCCTGCGTTGGAGGTATGACCGTGAACCCCTGACGCTCGAGACGAGCATGTCCGGTGTATTCGCGGCGGGCGACGTGGGGCACGGTTCGATCAAGCGCGTTGCCTCGGCGGTGGGCGACGGCGAGACGGTCGTGCACCTGGTACACGAGCACCTACGCGATGTGTGAGGATGATCACCGCCCAGAGTCTGGGCGCGGGTTATCGTCGCGACCCGTGTAGACGAAACGGAGCGTCACCCCGCTCCATCCCACACAGGAGCCTCACGTGTATTGCACACGATCCAGGCTGGGCGAGCTTTATCTGAGCGTGGCGGACTCGTACGAGACAGTGACGCGCGATCGCTCGCGAAGCCGGCGGCTGCGTCGCTTCGCTCCTGGCCCGTCGAGTCACCTCTGGCACGTTAGTCGTAGGATTGTCGCGTGGCTAACGTAGAGGGCAAGGCGACGGCGATCACCGTGCTGACGCCGCTGAAGCGCGGTGGCCCGCTGTGGTTGTGGCTGGTGTTCTGGGCAGCGCGAAACGTCACCGCGACGCTGAAGAAGCTCGAGCAGCTGTCCTTCATCCATTATTTGCGGCTCGCGGTGATCGAGCGCTTTCCAGACGACGGTGACGGCGAGCGTCTGCATCACACCTACCTGTTCTTCGAGAGCAATTTCAACGGGACGTGGGATCAGTACATCGACGCGTTCTCGGAGGTGGTGGGGTTGCGGATGAAGGCGATCTGGGGAACGTCGTTCGGGTTTCCCGGCCCGTCCCCGGTCGAGCCGTTCAAGGAGTACATCCGTCGCAACGAGTTCGTCGCCAACCACTATTGGTCCGCCTATCCGGGCGCGACGACGACGGAGATCATCTCCGCGGGACGGGTCCACTCTGCGCTGGAGAGGTTTCGGGAGCGTTCGGCCAGACTTGATCCGGATGCGTTCAAGCGAGCCTACGAGCGGTTCCTGAGCGATGTGCAGGGCGACCTGTGAACGATGCGCGCAATACCAACGGGCAGGCTTATGCGTTGACCGTGCTGACGCCGATCCTGGACGGCCATGAGAGTCGCCTGGCCCGCTATCTCAACGCGTTGGGGACCGGCCCGGACAGTCCCCTCGCGCGGGTGCCGGGGACGCACTTTGCGCGCTGGGTGCTGATCGGCGACGTCGTCTACGAGGGTGACGGGCAGCGGCGCGACCACTTGGCCGTCGGCCGGCTGCTGTTCTCGAGCAACTTCGACGGCTCGCCCGACCCCTACATTGAGGCATTGCGGATCGGTTTGGCCGGGCATGCCGACGAGATCTGGGGCAACTGCACGGGTTATCCCGGGAGTGAGGATGGCGCCGCGTTCGCCGCCTATCTGCGCGCCTACCAGGTCGAGAGCTCGTTGTTCTTCGCCGCTTATGGTGAGCAGACCGTGGGGGAGGTCAAGCGGAACCTCGCGGCTCGCCGCGACCTGATCAAGTTCGCGCTTGATGCTCAGGGCCAGTCGGCCGTGGAGCTGAAGGCGGCCTTCCGGAAGGCGTTGCCCGGGTGAGCGAGCTCGACCTGCCGCATATTCAGGGGTTCGTCGTGCGCGGGTACCGGCTGCCGGTCGCCGGCTACCTGTTCCTGCGAATCGACGATGTCGCGCGCGCGGCGGCGTGGATCGCCGAAATCACCGACGAGGTGATCACCGCGGCGACGTGGAGCGAGAAGCCCGAATCCGGGGTCAATCTCGCGTTCAGCTTCTCGGGGTTGCGCGCGCTGGGGCTTCCTGATGCGTCGCTGGCTGGGTTCCCGGAGGAGTTTCGCCAAGGGATGGCCGCGCGCGCCGAGCTGCTCGGCGACGTGGGCGAAAGCGCCCCGGCGACGTGGGAGGGCGGCCTCGGAACCGATCAGATTCACGTTCTCGTGATGATCAGCGCCGCCCATCGGGATGCGCTCGCCGCCCATGACCGTCGCCTTCGCGCGGCGCTGCAGCGGAGCGGTGGACTCAGCGTCGTCTACGACGATCTCGGTGCCGCCCTGCCCGGCGGCATCGAGCACTTCGGCTTCGCGGACGGGTTCGCGCAGCCCTCGATCGAGGGCAGCGGCGTTGACTCCCTCCCGGGTCAGGGCGCGCCGGTCAAGGACGATCGCTGGCGCCCGATCGCCGCGGGCGAGTTCATCCTCGGCTATGCCGACGAACAGGGCGTCCTACCGCCCGCGCCGCCACCGGCAGAGCTGAGCACCAACGGCTCCTATGTCGTCTACCGAAAGCTCCGCCAGGACGTCGCCGCGTTCCGCCGACGGCTCGCCGAGTCCGCGAAGCTGTATCCCGGCGGAGAAGAGTTGCTGGCGGCGAAGATCGTCGGCCGCTGGCGCGACGGCACGCCAATCGAGCTCTCCCCGCGACGCCCCAATCCAAAGATCGTCGCTGATGAGAGCCGCAACAACGCGTTCGGCTACGCCGGGGACCCCAATGGGGCTCGATGCCCAATCGGGGCGCACGTCCGGCGCGCCAACCCTCGCGACAGCCTGCCGTTCGAGGGCAAGCTCGTCAACCGCCACCGCCTGCTCCGCCGCGGTGTTCCCTACGGCGACCCGCTCCCTCCAGACGCCGGCGATGACGAGCGGGACCGAGGGGTTCTGTTCATGTGCCTGCAGGCGAGCATCGCCAGACAGTTTGAATTCATCCAATCCCAGTGGCTCAACACCGGCAACGCCTTCGGCCTCGCGGCAGACCAGGACGTGATGCTCGGGCTCCAGGATGGCACCCCACCCAACAAGATGACGATCCCTGGCCGGCCGCCGTTCTTTCTCGGTCCCCTTGATCGGGTCGTGACCGTCAGGGGGGGCGAATACTTCTTCGCCCCCGGGATCAACGGCTTGGTGTTCCTCGCCGCCGCCGCAGGCGGCGGTGCCGCATAAGCGTAAGCCTCGAAGCGGCTGGCCGTGGGCGTGCTCACTGCGGCGGCGCTGATCCTGTTCGGGTTCGAGAACCGGCTCCTGGTCCTGATCCGATGGGCGCCCCAACGTGACCCTTTCTACACTCGCGGCATGGACTTCGGAATCGGATACTTCCCCACGCACGACGCGGTCAAGCCGGGCGCCTTCGCTCGCCTGGTCGAGGAGCACGGACACGAGTCGCTGTTCTTCGCCGAGCACACGCACATCCCGGCCAGCCGCGAGACCGCTTTTCCGGGCGCCGGCGAGCTGCCCCCCAAGTACTTCCACACCTATGACCTGTTCGTCGCGCTGACCGCGGCCGCCGAGACGACGTCGAAGCTCCGGATCGGAAGTGGGATCTGCCTGGTCGTCGAGCGCGACCCGATCACCACCGCCAAGGAGGTCGCCTCGGTCGATCACCTCTCCGGCGGCCGGCTGGAGTTCGGGGTGGGCGCGGGCTGGAACCGTGAGGAGATGCGCAACCACGGGACCGATCCGCGCACCCGCATGCGCCTGATGCGCGAACGGATCGAGGCGATGAAAGCCATCTGGACCGAGGACGAGGCCAGCTATCACGGCGAGTTCGTCAACTTCGACCGGATCTGGTCGTGGCCCAAGCCGGCGCAGCGTCCGCATCCGCCGGTGCTCGTCGGGGGCAACGGCCCGACCGTGCTCGAGCGCGTGCTCGCCTTCGGCGACGCATGGTTCCCCAACTTCGCCCGCAGCTCGGATGTGATCGAGCGCGTGGAGGAGCTCCGCTCGCGCGCCGACTGCCCGATCGAGGTGTCGATGATGAGCGCTCCCGCCGACGCCGCGGTGCTCGAGCGCTTGCAGCGTAGTGGCGCGCGCCGGGCGGTTCATTGGATCCCTTCCGCTGGACTCGCCCAGGTCGAGCCGGCGCTCGAGCGATGGGAATCGGCGATCGCCGAGCTGAAGGGCGAGGCGTGAGCGAGCCCTCCCCGACGTGAACCAGGCGCAGGCGCGGGAGCGGTTCGCTGCCGCCCGGGTCGCCCGTCTGGCGACCGCGGACTCGAGCGGACGCCCCCACCTGGTGCCGCTGGTGTTCGCTGTGGATGGCGATCGCGTGTACAGCACGGTCGACGCCAAGCCCAAGCGCACGACCGCGCTGCGTCGGCTCGACAACGTGCGCGAGAACCCCGCGGTGTCGCTGCTGGTCGACCATTACGAAGACACGGATTGGGCCGCGCTGTGGTGGGTACGCGCCGATGGGTTGGGGCGCGTGCTCGAGTCGGGCGAGGCGGAGGCGCGACGGGCGGTGGCGCTACTACAGCAGCGCTATCCCCAACAGCGCGGCGCCGGCACGGTGCTCGCGGTGGATGTGGAGCGCTGGAGCGGGTGGGCGGCCCGGGATTGAGGTTCCGTCGCCTGACCAAGACCCGGGTCGCCACCAAGCGGTGCTGAAACGCATCCGAAGATCGGGATGCTTCTCAGCCCGCTCCAGAACGAGAACCGGAGGGGCGGAGTATGCGACGGCCCTCCGACCCTCCGGTCGCTCATCGCTGCCGGGCCCTCATCGCTGCCGGGATTGACCGCGCGCGGCGCCGTCAAGCGCCGACGTGATCGATCTGACGGGTCTCGATACCGCCAGCCGGACGCGTGCCCGAGCACGCTCGCGCCGGCGCAGCCTTGTGGCTGAGCGGACGCGTTCGGCCTGCGCTCGCATCAGGACCAGATGCTCCGGTTCGGCGCGCGGGCGCAGCGGGACGCGTCCACTGCGGCTCAGCAGCAGGAACTCATCATCGACGAATCGCATGTCGCGCTGTCCTTTTCGGTTCTCGTGGGTGGATTCGGGAAGGGGCTGTTGAGCGCCGCGAGCAAGCGGAGCCAGAGCAGCAACGCCGCCGCCGGGCCAGTTCGGCGGGGACGCATCTTGGCCAGCCCGACCGGCGGTTCAAACACCGCGGGCGGACGGGCGGAGCCCGGGGCTCCAATACTCAGCGTGACACTGTCAGGCGATACGAAACCCGACACTGTCAATGACAGTGACAGGTGACGCACCGGGGCACGACACGCGGCGCCCGAGGACCGGGTTCTGTCTCAGGCGGTATCTCGATGTGGATAGCGGATCTGCAAGCTGGCACGACCTTCGTTTCGACGTTGCTGATCGTCTGCGGGCACAAAAAAGGCGACCCTTTGGCCGCCCTCGCGCTTCGAGTTGCTATATGCGCTGACGCAGCTAGCGCAGGCACCTCGCGGTGAGGGCTGACACGGACGGGAACCGGCCCGCAATGTTGGCGACGGTTCCGCATGCCATGACCGTCGCGGTCTGCACCGCTGCGGTCGGGTTGGAGTAGGTGTTGGCAGTGATCGTCATAGGTATCTGACCTTAATAGCCGCGCCGCCAGGGTAACTCACCACAATTGTGATTGCAAGGGGTATTGACAAAAAATTAGCGTCAGCGGGCACCGCCGCCCCACAGCCGCCAACCCAGCCCAGACGCTCGTGCCACCGGCTTTGACACTGCGGCGCGGATCGCCTCCTCGCTGCCGACGAGGATCAACTTCCGCCGCGCCCGGGTCGCCGCTGTGTAGAGCAGCTCGCGGGACAGGATCCGCGATTCCCGCGCCGGCAACAGCGCCGCGACGGTGTCGAACTGAGAGCCCTGGCTCTTGTGGATCGTCATCGCGTACACCGTTTCGATCGCGCTCAGCCGCGTGGGGCTGTACTCGACGATCTCGCGCCCGCGCTGGAAGGCGGCGCTGACCCGCTCTGGCGTCCGCTGAACGATCACGCCGGTGTCGCCGTTGTAGAGCCCGAGCTCGTAGTCGTTGTGGGTGACCAGCAGCGGACGGCCGACGTACCAACGCTCCTGGGGGCGCAGGCCGGCGATCACGGTCTCCAGCCACGCCTCGATTCGCGCGGTCCAGGTGGCGACCCCCCACGGTCCCCGCCGGTGAGCGCAGAGGATGCGGAATGCGCCGAGGGCCTCGAGCGCTGCGGACGCGTTGCCGGCTCGGGCGGCTTGGATCATCGCTCGCGCCGATGCGCTGGCCCGATCGCTGAGGGGTTCCAGCTCGGACACAGCCTCCGGCGCCGATGCGTCGACGGCGATCCAGCAGACCTCCTGCGGCGGGTCGGCCAGCAGCTCGATCACCGCGTCGCCGTCTCCACCCCGGATCGCCACCGCCAGCGCTTCGATCCCACCCCCGAACCGGTGCACCCGATCGAGCACCACGATCCCGTCGCCCGGTCCATGGGCGAGTCTCGATCCTGCCACCGCGCCGGTGGCGATCCCCGGCCCCGGGCCAGGCCCGACGCCCGCCTCAGGTATGCCGTGGGCCCCGAACGCGGGCGGATCGTGACTGGTCACCCGAGCCAGGGCGGCACGGGCGCGCGGACCCATCACCAGCGCATCGACGGCCGGCCCGACGATGTCGCCGAGCACCGCGCCCGCCTCGATCGAGGCGAGCTGGCCGGGGTCGCCGACGAGGATCAGCCGCGCCTCGGGCCCAAGCGCCTCGACCAGCCGCGACATCAGCGAGAGCGAGACCATCGAGGTCTCATCGACGATCACGACGTCGTGCGGCAGCCGCCGGTGGCGGTCGTGGCGAAAGCGACTGAAGCTGCCCGGCCGCCAGCCGAGCAGCCGGTGCAGCGTCATGGCGTTCAGGACGAGCAGCTGGTCGCGAATCTCCGTCGGAACATCGACCTGGGCGGCCTCCTCGTGGACCGCCTCCTGAAGTCGGGCCGCCGCCTTGCCGGTCGGCGCCGCCAAGGCGATCAGCGGGTGGGGCGCCCCCGCGGCCGACGCCTGTTCGGCGAGCAGCGCGACGGTCTCGGGATCGCGCGGCGCGACCCTGAGCGCGCCCTGCAACCTCGAGAGCGCCAGACGCGGGTTCTTGCGCGCGATGTCGACGGCGCCCGGACCATGCTCGCGTCGCACCTGCATTCGACGCTCGATATCGTCTATCCGCCCGGTAAAAAGGATAGATCGTGAGCATGCCGGCTGGAGCGAGGCAAGCGGCACGATGCGCCGGTTTGGAACGGCCGCAGATCGCCTTTTCCAATGTCACCCTCGTGCTCGGCGGCAAGACGATCGTTGAGAATCTCAGCCTTGACGTAAAACCGGGTGAATTCCTTTGCATCATCGGCGCCTCGGGCTGCGGCAAGACCACCGCGCTGCGTCTCGCGGCCGGATTATATCAACCGACCGGCGGCGCCGTGAGCTTCGACGGAAAGCCGATGCTGATGCCGCGGCGCGATATCGCCATCGTGTTTCAGGACTACGGCAAGGCGCTGCTTCCATGGCGAACCGCCGCCGGAAATGTCTCGCTGGCGCTGGAGGCGTCAGGCGTCGCCTCTTCCGAGCGCGCAGGGCGCATCGACCAGTTGCTGAAGAAGGTCGGGCTGCCCAATCATGCCGAAAAATATCCGGCGGAGATGTCGGGCGGCATGCAGCAGCGTCTGCAGATCGCGCGCTGCCTCGCGCAGGAACCCAAGGCACTGTTGATGGATGAGCCGTTCGGCGCACTGGACGCGATGACGCGCCAGGGATTGCAGGACGAGGTGCTGTCGCTGGTGCGCGCCAGCGAGGCTACCGTCATCTTCGTCACCCACGATCTGGAAGAGGCAATCTATCTCGGCGACCGCGTCATCGGTCTGTCGCCGCATCCCGGCCGCATCGGCATAGAGCTCAAGATCGACCTGCCGCGGCCGCGCGATCAGCTGACGACACGGGAAGATCCGGAATTCCTGCGCTTGCGCCGGGAATTGTTCGATTTTATCAAGGCCTCGGAGGCATGATCCCGGAGCGCGTCAAGGCGTTGCTGCTGCCGGTCGCAGCCCTGGTAGCGCTCGAGATCTGGGCGCGTGCGATTCACCTGCAAAGCGACTCTCTGGCGCCGCCAAGCGCCGTTGCCGCAGCACTCGTCGGAGCCTTCCAGGATGGCTCGATCCTGATTGCAACACGCGACACCCTGGTCCCGGCGTTTGCCGGGCTATCGATCGGCGGCGCCATCGGCCTTGCTTTCGGTATTGCCTTGGGGATTTTCCACGTCTTCGACCGGCTGATGGAAGTGACCATTGAGGCGATCCGTCCAATCCCGTCGATTGCGCTGTTACCCATCGCGCTGATCGCGCTGGGTTTCGGATACCGTATGGAGATTGTGATTGTCGCCTTCGCCTGTATTTGGCCGATTCTGGTCCTGAGCCGCGCAGCCGTCGGGGGGATCGAACCGCGCCTGATGGAGGTATCGCGCGCGCTGCGTCTTTCTCCGGCGGACCGGGTCCGCAAAATCATCATTCCGGCGGCGCTGCCACGAATCTTTCTGGCATTCCGGCTGGCGGCCGGGATCGCCCTGATTGTCGCGGTCACGGTCGAGATTGCGATCAACCCAATTGGGCTAGGCGCTGCGATCATGACTGCGCAGCAGGCACTAAGGCCCGAGCTGATGCTGGCCTATCTGCTGTGGATCGGCATCGTCGGATACCTGCTGAATACCGGTCTTGTAGTCGCACAAAATCATCTATTCGGACGCGCGGCATTGGTGAGAGACCCGGCATGAACCGCTCTGTGCTGTATTGGCGCGCTGCCAGCTTTGCCGTCGCAGCCGGCTTCGTCGGGCTGTGGCAAATGATCGCCAACCAGCGGCTGGTGTCGCCTGTCTTCCTGCCGGGGCCGGATCGGGCATGGGCATCATTGGTACGCGGATTTACCGACGGCGACCTCTGGGGCAAGCTCGTGGGAACGCTGGGGCACATGGCCTATGGCTGGTTCGTCGCCTCCATCGCCGGCATCGCGCTTGGCGCGATGATCGGCTCATCGCGCACGATGCGCAGTTATGTCGCGCCCTCGCTCGAATTCCTGAGGCCGCTGCCGGTGTCCGCGATTATTCCCGTTGCGATTGCGATGCTCGGACTGACCCAGAGCATGGCGCTGTTCGTGATCGCATTCGGCGCCATCTGGCCGATGCTGCTGGCAACGATCCACGGCTTTGCGGCGGTCGAGCCGCGACTTTACGAGGTATCGCGCTCGCTGCACATGTCGCGGCTGGCGGTTATCTTCAAGATCGCGCTGCCCTCGGCAAGTCCCGATATCCTTTCGGGCATGCGGCTGAGCCTGACCGTGGCGCTCATCCTGTCGGTGGTCTGCGAAATTCTCGCCGGCCTTGATGGCCTGGGACATTGGGTGCTGCTGTCGGCGCGGTCGTTCCGGTCGGCAGACTTGTTCGCCGGCGTTATCCTGCTTGGCGTCATCGGCTATCTGACCGCACTTGCGATGTCTGTTGTCGAGAAGCGGCTCTTGCGGTGGCGATCGGGCGGCCATTGAGTTTCCCGCCTCCTCGATCAGCCGGAATTGATTCGGCCGTCGATCTTCGCGGTCTCCTGCCCGCCGGTTTCGGCGGAGACGCTTGCTCCTGGAAATACACATTTTTCCAATAAGCATAGCTTTTGCCGTCAATTCGAGCTCAGGATTTGCGATGAACGACCGCTTTGCGCCAGCAGTCATTCGGGCTTTGACTGGGGTGGCGGCGTAACCGAAGAGAACTCGAAGCTCTTGGTCCTCGCACGCATTGTCAGTTGCCTGGCCAGGTTGCGAAGGATTTCGCAGCGGCCGCTCCAAAATGCAGTTCTTCGTCCTGGCCCGATGGATCGACAAACAGCCGGATTCTCAATTCGTAGTC
>Ga0209839_10000473_pt1 | contig 20406 bp, 11 predicted proteins | sample OrgsoiDNA2013050_FD_185800 | JGI IMG/M metagenome (GOLD analysis project Ga0209839, IMG submission 185800) | Permafrost soil microbial communities from the Arctic, to analyse light accelerated degradation of dissolved organic matter (DOM) -... | ecosystem: Environmental > Terrestrial > Soil >... | reverse complement strand
TTGAACCGGAACATATCATAATAATTCCGGGGATCCAGCATCTGGTCTCCGGTCTGACTGCCATAGCCCCCGATGATATAAACAAAATCATTCTTTGGATCTTTCCCCAGGGCGGACAGGTATCTCGGTGGAGAATAATCTCCAGCGGTTGAGATCGTGTCCCAGTTTTTTGTTGCAAAAGAAAATCGCTGAACGAGGTTCTTGTACCTCAGTTGTCCATATCCTCCAATAATGTACAGGGCAGAGTCGAAGGATGATATGAATTTATTGGCATGCCAGTATTCAGTTATTTTACCTGGTTCAAAGTCACGCTCCCACTGGTGCTTATTAAAATCGTAGGCAACCACCTTTTTCTGGTCTATAAAAAAATCGTACAATTTGTTACTGGCGGTATCAAAAATCGCCTGATGGCCCACCCTTAAATTTTCACGACTGTTTGGAATCCACTGCACTGTACCATGTTCCTCATTGATAGGGAAAACTGCCAGGGAATCAGAGCCCGTAATAAAAATTTTATCGGTCTTGGGATCAAATGCAACCGCGCCATATCCGTTAAAGGTGAAGGAACTCAACAGTTCCCATTTTTGATATTTAGGTTTCAGCCACGCGGGATTTTTTACCCTGGCCAGCTGTTTACTGACACCGTCATATTCCGTATCCCCTGATACTTCATTGAGTGGCCAGAAGTACTTCATAGAACCATTCTCATAAATTTTTATGTCTTTCAACTGCATCGGCGGAATGTCCCTGGTCTTATATTTCAGGTAGTCATTAGCTCCCCATAAAAATTTAAAACAGCGGAAATTCAGAGGTGTATTACAGGTTCCTACCAATTTCCCGTTCACTTCGAACTGGATCGTTTGATTTTCCAGATTGAATTTCAGATTTATCCGGTTCCATTCTCTGTACAGACGGGGACTGTCGATCTGAAAACTGACATTGGAAAATATCTCGCCGTTAATGACTCGAAACGTATGTGACTTTTGGTGGTAGATTAAATCAATATTGTGGTCCCCATTGCTAATGATTCGCAGGATATAACCAAAATAGGTCTTATGGTTGGGAAGATAATTGATGTCAAAACCGAGATCGAAACTTTTTGTAAAACAGATTGAATCATCCGGAGAAATGTCCAGAGATGTTCTTTTTTCAAGCACATTCTCGTGACTGTTGAACGTCAGACCATAGGACTGGCCGCGACCTTGTATATGGGGAAAAAAAACGAACGCTATGAAAAAAGCGATATATTTCATAGGCAGCGGTAAAAATAAATAAGTTCCCGAGATATTCGATATAACTTCATTATAATCAAGGCAATCGTAAAGGACTTCAGCGTGTAAAAACCGGTTTTCCAGACCGGGAAACAGCGAATAAGGCTATGTTATAAATATAATGAAGTTTTACCAAAAAAGATATTTTTTTGACGTTGATCAAGATGCTCAAGGGTCACCGCAGTAATAAAAAAGTGCCCTTCTTTATCTTTTTTTCCTGTGTACTAAATTGATAAGTACATGTCCATATGTAGGTTCCGCTTTCCTGCTCCCTGTTTTTTATCATTCCGTTCCATCCCTGGCCGGGATCAGCGGTCTCAAAAATCTGCTGACCAAGGCGATTGTAAATCCTCAGTTTATAAACAGTCGGTCTGCCGATAATCACCGGCTTGAAAATATCATTGAGACCATCCTTGTTGGGCGTAAAAGCATTGGGAAAATAAATTCCGAACGGGCATTTTTTCGTTTCCACACGGATGGAGTCTGCACCTTCACAACCATTGTTGTCAACGACCTTTAAAATGTATAAACCTGCGTTACTGATCTGTATGGATCCGGACGTTTCGCCGGTGTTCCATACATAAGATTTGAAAGATAAGGACGGATGAAGTTCCCAGGGATCAGCGGCACATATAACCGTATCAGATGGCAAAAATGAAAATGGTAATGACTCAACCGAACGAATGTTCGTAGTATCCCGACTGATGCAGCCATTTTTTCCGGTTAACTGCACCCAGAAAATACCATTCTCATTCACTTCGATACTTTCTTTGTCCGTGCCGTCCTGCCAGAGATAGTCTGTATAACCACTGCCCGCATCCAGTATCATGGTTGATCCAAGACATAATACGGTGTCGCGGGGCAAATTAATTTTCGGTATGTCATTGCCCACAGAAACGATCATGGAATCCACCATATCGTTACAACTACTCTTAGCCACTTTTATGATATATTCACCCGGCTTTTCGAAACGGAATAACCTGCCGGACTGATTGCTATCCACCAGTCTCACCGATTGCTGATCAAAGGTCCATGTTACCCGTTCGGCACAAAAAGGATCCTGATGCAACTTATATTGGATTGTATCTCCGGGCTGACAAACTATGGCGGGCCCTTCTAATTTCAGCAAATCACAACCATTCATATATACCGGGCAGAACAGACGAGTCTCGAACGGAATATTGTTTAGGGTCATGGGCATTTCAGTCACCTGCATATTAAAACCTATATCGGTATTCCAGGATAGTGGCAACGTCGCTGCATGATCCGGAATGAATTGCAGACCTGTTTCTCCCGAATGGCAGCCTGAACCGGCGGAATCCAGTTTGATAAATGTCATTGCATTAAACCCGTTTGGCAATAATCCACTTCCGATCCCGGATACACCGAAATCCGGAGCCGTGGATAGTTGAAACCAGCCTGTAAAATTTAAGTCCCTGGCGGAAAAATCATATTGCCAAAGGATTTGACTGCTGCTGTCTGCGCGCATGAGAATATCTTTATATCCGGAGGTCTGGTTTCCGGAAGCCTGGTGAAAATAAATCCCGTTATCCGGTGTAACAACGATATTTTCTTTGCCGTTCAGGGAACCGTAAGGATTGTCAACAACCGAGCTGCCCAATACATTTCCATTCATATCGGAAAACAAAAAATGATTCAACCCGTTTCCCGAATAACTGTTGATAAGCAGTCCATTTTTGTAGGGATGGATATCCGTAAAGCTCAATGGAGACAGGAGAGGATCGTTTTGCATGGACCATAAAGTCTGCCCCGTGGATTCATTTAACTCTAACAGAAAGGATCTGATGAGGTCGTAGGGGGCTGCGGCTTCGTATATGGAGCCGGTCGCGAACAACAATTGATTTTTCTCTATAATACCTCCGATATTATAAAAAGCATCCGACTCCACACTGAGTTGTCTGCCCCAGACAAACTGGCCAAACCGGTCGATTTTGATAACAGAAATAAACGAAGGATTGCCGGCGACGGGAAAGGAGCCGATTTCAAGTGCAAAACCATGATCACTGGTTTCGCATATCGCAGAATAGTAATTATTGACAACCGATCCGTTGGCGAATGAATGCGACCACTCTTTGTTTCCCAATTTATCCAGCTTGAATACAACTAAAAAATTCGGATAATTGTTTTGCTGGGACTGGTAAGGAAAAGCGCTGACCAGCCAACCTGAATCGCTCGTAGAAAGAATAGACTGAATCACTTCAACTTCACCCGAAACCATTGCTTTTCCCCAGCTCACGCAACCTTTCCCGTCGATATGCAGGAGGCAGGTCGTTTTGGAAATAAAATTGTTTGCTGCGGGCAGGTAGAAGTCCCCAGCCAGCAGGTATCCGTTGGTTTGATCAGCCGCCATGCAAAATGGTTCCATGGCCATACCCACCGGATGATATTGCTTTTGAAAATTTTCGTACTGTCCACCCGCGATGCCATCCCAGATGATGAAAGAAAAACTGGTATCACTGCAAATTCCGTTCGTTGAGACGAGCATAATCTTATTCACTCCCAAAGACGGTGTTATGGTGAAATCCTTTTGTGATGAGGCAAACGTTCCGTTTATAAACCAGGTGAACGAACTGGCATTGGAACTAAGATTTTCAAAAAATATAGGATTTCCATTTGAAATGACCGTATCGTTTCCTGGAAAATATTTGGCGGTGACTAAACAACCGGTTGTTCTGTTTAAACAATAACCCTCCAGTGAAAGACTGAATAAAAACAAACAGGTTATGGTTTTTATCCGTTGCATCAGGTCAATTCTTTCTAATGAGAGGCGGCGGAATATTTTTTTCGAGCGGTATTTCTTTTTTTAGCATTTTGCCGGCCATTCCCGTCAGATACAGGTAATAGTCACTTGGAATATCCGGTTCAAAATTTTCAAAATGACTGGCTCCTACCGGCGGCTCATTCGTCGTCTTAAAAATGGCGGTCCCTTCATCAATCTCATCGAACATAGCGATATAGATCATGTCTGCTCCTTCTTCGATGGCTCCAACCAGTTGTTGCCAATAGAACCGTCCTTTGTTCCGGGCAATTTTTACCTTGGTACTTTCCGGATGCATATTGTGCCAGCTGAAACCCGGGAACACCACCGGAACATAGTCCAGATTATTTTGCCTGCACCATTTTATATCTTCTTTGATCCTGACCTTAAATCCCGGATAGCTCTCTTCATCAAATCTTCCGACAAACCAGGGCCTGACAATATCTGCTTTCAGCAGCAATTTATGGAGATAAGGATCTTTTTCCGTATCGGCTCCGAAATCCCTCCAGTATGTGGGAACACCTAACAAAATAGAACAGCCACCGTACACCGGATCATTTTTCAAAAAATCAATGATCCTCTCAATGGTCTTTAAATTATTGGTGCGGTCAGGAAACCCGACACCCCAAAGCGCCACCAAAGGCTTACCATGATGATAAAGATAAGTCTGATCCCCGCCACGGGAAGCAATCCTCATGTTGTCCACCAGGTGTTTCCAGTCGTCTATGATCAGCTGCCAGTCATTGTTTGAATCATTGATACCGGAAAAATCATACATGATGGCAATCGCACGTCCGTAATAGCGGGATGCGTCAATGGCATTGGAGAGGACCTGGTCATCATGATGCAGATTGACGGAATTTTTTATGGCAGTTACCGAACGCTGAATAAAAACACCATCGACCCCGTATTCTTTCATCCATTTGAAATGTAGAAAAACCGATTGCTTATCATAGGAACTAAAAATATATGCCGGGCGCCCGTCGGGTGTACTGAATGATGTTTCATATATTTTCTGGTATTCCTTTACATCGGGCCAGAAATCCACCTTGCAGTAACCCGGTTCAAATCTGCCGTTCGCCGCATAATGATTCCATCCCATCTGCGCTCCGTCAGCAGGAGCATTAAACCATCCCTGGTAACCAGCCATAATCAGGCCCTTATAGCTTGTAAAGGATGATCCCGCGCTATGTTTTTGTTGCGCAACTGCGGACGCAATCAGAAAACTGAACGCAATGAAAAATCCTTGTCTTTTAAACATAGGATAGGCTTGAGTGCATATGCATTTCAATTCATATTTCTTTTCACAATTTTCTCCTGTTCAATTCCCCAACTTTTATTTGGCTTTGGTCCCATTTCCAGTTCAAGAGTGCCACCATTTACCAATTGCTCGTGGGTAAACCAGGGTGTTAATAATTCCTGACCGTTCATCTTTGCTGACTGTATATACTTATTGGTCTCCGAGCAATGCGGGGCGATAACGGTAAATCTTTTTCCATTTTCGAGGGAAATCGTAATCTTACTAAATACCGGGCTGCCGATTGTGTAAACAGGTAATCCCGGTGTGACAGGATAAAAACCCATCGATGAAAAAACAACAAAGGCAGACATACCGCCGCCGTCTTCATCTCCGGGAATACCAAAAATATTATCCTTGAACCAGGCAGATAAGAGCATGCGTATTTTTTGCTGGGTCTTCCACGGTGCATTCGTATAATTATACAAATACGGAATATGGAAACTGGGTTCGTTTCCCATGGAATACTGACCCACCAGCGCGGTTGCATCAGGAAATTTATTCCAGAACACGTATTTCGAACGCCCCAGATCTTCCCGGAATAATTTGTCCAGTCTTTCTTCGAAGGCCTTCTTACCATTCATCATCGATACGAGGTTCGGGATATCTTCCTGTACCTGCCATAAATAAGTCCAGCCATTATTTTCGTCAAAATAATCCCTGCCTCCGGGACCTCCGTCGAAAGACGGATCTATATTGATCCAGTTACCGTTTTCATCCTTCGGCATAAAAAATAGCTGGTCCTTATTCCAGAGATTCATGTAATTCCTGCTCCGTGCTTCAAACAATTTGTAATCGTCCGTTTTCCCGAGTTCCAGGGCCATTTGCGCTGTAGCCCAGTCATCATAAGATGCACCCAGTGTAACTGCAACAGCCTGTCTTTTTTCAAATGGATGTACCCCCGCTACATTTTCCTTTGTTCCCGGAGGAAGCGCCGGGAAATAACCGTGCGCCTGATAAAAATCATCCAGGATGGTTTTCTCTCCATTGCGCCAGGGAAGCAAAGTAGCGGAAACAGCATTCTTTCTCATACCCGCATAAGCTGTCCCGAAATCAAATTTTCTGAGTCCCTTCCGGTAGGCATCGAGGAATACAATAGAAGAATGAAAACCATTCATACATGCGTAATCGCCAAATAGAACCGGAAATGAAGGCATCCATTTACTTTGTTCATACATCCGGACATATGACTGAAGCATATCTTCTTCCTGCGCGGGGTGTAATATCATTCTCAACGGATGCAGCGCCAGGTAGGTGTCCCATGACCAGTCATCCACATAAAAATCCCTTGCATCGGGATTGATTTTGTTATTGTAGCCGCTATAATAAAATGAATCTTCACTGATATCAACCATTCTTTCATGGCACCTGTATAAGGCAGTATAGAATGATCTGCGTTGTGCCTGTGTGCCTCCTTCAACCTGAATCTGCGAAAGCAGATCCGACCAGATATTTTCAGCATGATTTTCAACTGCTGAAAAACTCTCCAGACTTATTTCTTTTTTGTAATTGATCTCAGCCTGTTTCCCGCTGATAAAGCTGATGGCGTACCGGAATTCCACGGTGTCTGATTCAGGAGAAAAATCAATATTTATTTTTACAGATTTGCCGGTCATATGCTTCCCGGTTTCAACGGGGTTGTTTACTGCCCTGCCTGCTCTGCCGAAAGCATTGAAAACACCGTACATAAAAATGCGCACATCTCCATGCCAGGTTTCCATTCCGGAAATTTCGTTGCCGGAAATCATTTGCAGGGAAGCATCTCCCTCATTACAGGTATTGATCAAAATGGATTTTCTTTTCCCGGGAGGAAAAGAAAAACGGTATATACCTGTTTTTTTTGAAGGAGAAAATTCGACGGTGATGCCATCATTGAGCAGATAAGTGGAATAATACCAGGGCCTGTTTATTTCGAGATCCTGGTCATAGGGCATCTTCTCTTCCCAGCTTTCGGAGCTGACCGGACCGATGGCCGGTTTGATACAAAAAGCAGTACCCAGCCGGTGAGAAACGACCGTTAACGGAAACCCGGCGATCTGATCATCCAGATAATCTTTGCGGATTGGATGGACACGGATAATCTGGTTTGGCAGATAAGCCGTCGGCCTTGTGGGCTCAAGCAACTGGGCAACATTTCCAATCGTCGGATCGACGTATTCGAGTAGTTTATTTCCAGGACCGGCTGTGTCGCGGGAATTAAAGGGATCAGCCCGTACCAAAAAAGAAAATCCGGTAAGAAAAATTAAAAAAATAAATCGTCTGCAAAACTGAAAATAAATCATCAATAAAAATTTCAGTACGATAATATACTCTGCCTTATAAAACAGAAATGGATGACGGACCCGTTTATTAAAAAAGTTTAACCACGCATTGCGTGGTTAAACTTTTCCTGCAGGATTTTTATCATCAGTAACCCGGATTCTGAGTCCATTGCGGATTCTTGAGCATTTCATTTACGGGAATCGGTGCATAGTATCTATTCTGAATATTTACATTGGCATTGATGGGATTTTCCAATGGGTTCCTCGCTGCCAAAATAGTCGGCAACAGTTGAAGACGAACAATATCATACCATCTCGCTCCCCACTCCGCCGACAACTCATAGGCCCGTTCATATACCACGGAATCCCTGAATGCGGTAGCCGTGAGACCCGTCGTCAGCGGCTGTTCTCCCGCGCGGGCCCTTACGAGATTGATAGCAGCGTACGATTGTGAAGTGGGTCCGCTGGCAGCCATGGCAGATGATTCCGCATAATCCAGCAATACCGCAGGATACCTGATCACATCATTTGTTTTATTCGTACTTGGATTCATGGAGATGAGCGTGGAATCTGTTTCGAGACAACCTTCGTTGTTCACTGAATTCCTGAATTTCCTGTAAAACGGATGCTGGTTCCTGGTTGAAGGTGAAAAATAGGGAACCAGGAGAAAGGTTTTATCCGGTTGCAGCAGTTTAAGCGTTGTATAAAAAGTTTCATCTGTTCTTTTGCAAACCGGGGCCGCCTTGTAAAAATTTATTTCAGGATAAAATTCTTCCCATCCGAAATTCCCGTCCAGTCCGTATTCTTCCCAGGGCATAGAACAATCCCCGTAAAAACGATCTGGATTTCCACCGCTGACATTAAATTCCAATCCAAAAATAGATTCTGAGTTATTGTTTGTTTTAAAAACCTGTGCATAATCGGACATCAAAGAATATTGACCGGACTGAATAACAGAATCTGCTTCTGCGGCTGACAGTGCATAGTTGTTTGTCTCGTTCGTTGGCCAGGTTGCCATCGTCATATACACATCTGCTAAAAGCGCTCTGGCCGAATTCTGTGTGGCTTTACCCGGTTGTCCCGGAAAGCTGGTTGGCAGCAGCCCGATAGCTGTTTTCAAATCGCTCACGACCAATGCATAAACCGTGCTGACAGAATCTCTTGGAGGCCGGTAATCAGGTCCTACCTGACTGGTAATGACCGGCACAGGTCCGAAAGTTCTCACGAGCATATAATAACTCCATGCTCTCACAAAATATGCCTGTCCCGCGGCCCCGTTTTTTCCTGCGGCGTCCGCATCGACACGCTGGTAATTGGCAATTACATTATTACACTGATAAATGGCTCCCCAGGGTGTTCCCCACTGACTGTGTGCAATGGCATTGTTGCCGGCGCTCCCGTTCAGCTGATCAAAATCCCGCTGGTCGGCCTTTCCCAGATTCGGATCTGCCGTGAGATCATCGGATCCGAAAAAAGAATAGAGATGGAAATCGAAAGCGTATCCACCGTCCACTACCATTCCCTGAAAAATAGCTGTCACGGCTGCGTCCAGATCGGATTGCGTCTGGAAATAATTTCCCGGCGTCAATGTCGCTTTGGGGTCCTCATTTAGTTTCGTACATCCCAGGAAGGCCAGCAGGACCAGGAATGTAAACGGTATCAAGATTTTTATTTTCATTTTATTTTTATTTATTGATAATAATTTGGCATCTCTCAAATGATTTTCATATTAAAATCCTACCCTGAATCCAAGTGTAAAAGATCGCGGGTTTGGTATGACACCCATTTCCACACCCTGTGTCATGGCAGATTGTGCATTAGTCAGTTCCGGATCATACCCCGGGTAGCTTGTTATCGTAAATAAATTCTGACCGCTGATATACACATCCACGCTGCGGATTTTTGCGCCGCCAATCAGGCTTTGCGGAAGGCCGTAACTCAGCGACAGATTTTTGAGCTTCACAAAATTTGCGTTGTATACAAACCGGCTGCTGTTCGTCGGCCAGTTGCCGGTTGTGCTGAAGGCCGGAACGTTTGTTTCATTTGTCGGGGTCCACATCTGCGTTGCTTCCTGAAGCGTTGCATTGCGTGTTCCGGGCGCCTGGCCCCAGGTATAAGCGATCGTCTGTGAAAATATCTGCGCGCCGTTCTGGCCGGCAAACATGAAACTGAGTGTGAAATTTTTGTAACTGAAATCATTGATAAATCCCCAGGTCATTTTTGGAATTCCGTTTCCGATCGGGAGATAGTCATCCTGATTAATGGTACCGTCACCATTTACATCCGTGTATTTCGCGTCACCCGGCTTGTTACCATATTTTGCAGCCTGTGCAGCTTCCTTGGATTTCCAGGTTCCCAGAAACTGATAACCGGTGAATTCACCCAGCGGATCTCCGACTTTCAGAATGGAAATATTCTGTTGCGGCTGACCGATTCCGCTCACGATCACATTATTCAGACCATTCAGGTCAAGTACCTTATTGTCGTTAAAAGAAATTTCAAACCAGGTTGTCCATTTTAGATTTCCCTTTGGATTGAGTGGTGTTCCGGACAGACCAATTTCTATACCGCGGTTTTGGATATTCCCGATATTACGCTGGTAACTTCCTCCTCCCAGGTATGCAGGTGTCTGGTAACTGAACAGGAGGTTGGATATTTTTTTGTTGTATGCATCAATCGAGAAGTTCAACCGGTTATTTAAAAAGGACGCATCGATACCGATATCACCCTGTAAAGTCGTTTCCCAGACCAGATCGCTTGCAACGGGTGAGCCGAGTGGTGTACTGATGGACAGTGTTGATCCGTCGTAATAATATCCTACGTTGCTTGTATTAATGACCGGTATGGAAGAATACGGTGGTATTCCCTGGTTACCCGTTTCTCCATAACTGCCGCGGATTTTCAGGGAAGAGAAAACCCTTGAATTCTCCATGAAATTTTCTCTGGAGATATTCCAACCCACTGCCACCGAGGGGAAAGTGCTATATTTTTTGGTCAGCTTGGAAGAACCATCATCACGTATGCTGGCTGTAAGTAAATATTTGTCTTTGAAAGAATAGTTGATCCTGCCCATAAATGACTGCAGTTCGCTGGATGAATAGCCGGAGGTTGTTGCCTGTGTCTGGCCCACCCCCAGGTTATAATATCCAAGAGCATAGGTAGAGAGATTGGATGCAGTCGCGTTGATATTCTGATTGGTCCCCAGCTGATATTCATAGAGGCCGGTCAGGGTCAGGGCATGTTCGCCGAAGTGTAAATTATAGGTAAGGAAGTTACTGGTCTGGAAAGCACTGTACCAGGTTGTATTTCCATTTGCATATCCGGAAGACATTCCGTTAATAACGGTCTGGCTGGTATTGAGTCCAAAAAGGGAACGCGTCCAGCCCCATTGTGACTCATAAGAGTTGGAAGAAGTAAACGAGAGGTTTTTCAAAATATGATAGGTCAGTACACCTGTACCAACGGCATCGACCGAGTTTGCATCCACTTTCTGATAGGTAGCCTGCGCCACCGGACTCACATTCAGCGTACCATACTGGGATGTAAGAGTGAGTTTCCCGGTTGTCGGATCCACGACCGGTTTGGTTGGATCCCAGAAGGCTGCTGACGCAAAAGGATCTCCGGTATCCCCGACATAGGCCGTGTTCCGGCTCGAAGGAATGGCGGTGAGCAGATAAAATTTCAGATCCAGTTTATCATTGATTTTAAAATCCAGGTTGGATCTTAAACTACCTCTTTTATAATATTGGTTCAGGATCAGACCCGGCTGATCGAGATAATTAAAAGAAACGAAATAACTCATATGGGAGGATCCCCCGGATACAGATGCGTCATAGTTCTGAACCAGCGGTTTTTGCTGCAGGGCTTTCTGCCAGTCAGTTCCCGGATTGGTTTTAAATCCATCCAGCTGTGCCTGGGTAAAACCGGGGGGCAGGCTCACTGCTGCATTCTGAATATTTACGGTATTGGCAAAATTGTAAGCATCCATTAAATCCAGGTTCTTCGCAATTTCCTGTTTAGAAAACCAGGCACCCACGTTGATCCTCGCAACTCCGTCATGACCGGCCCTTGTTGTTATGATGACAACGCCATTGGAGGCCCTTGATCCATAAATGGCACTTGCAGATGCATCTTTTAAAATTTCCAGCGACTCAATGTCGGCCGGATTGATACTTCCGATCGTTCCTCCAATATATCCGTCTATTACGTACAACGGTTCATTGGTTCCGGTTATTGAATTGGTACCCCGGATACGAACACTCAGTGGATTGCCAGGCATTCCGTTGGAACTCTGCACAGCTACACCGGGAGCGGTTCCCTGGAGAGCCTGTTCCACTTTTACCAGCGGCCGGTGTTCATTTTCATCGGGTCTTACTGTACTGATTGCACCGGTAACGTCCCTCTTACGCTGCGTTCCATAACCAACGACGATCACATCATTTAATGTCTGGACACTATGTTTCAGCTGAACCTCGAAATAACTGCCTTTTCCGATCGCAAGTTCCAAACTTGAAAAACCAACAGAAGACACGACTAAATCTTCTTTTGCTTTGCCGGCAACCGCAATCTCAAAATTTCCGGATGAATCGGCTAACGCGGAGGTCGTGGTATTCTTAATATTAATGCTTGCGCCGGCCAGGGGTCTGCCATGGTCATCGGTAACCTTACCTTTTATTAACCGGCTTTGGGCAAAACCGTGAACATAAAGGCCAAACACCAGTAAGACCAGTAAAGGAAGTTTTTTCATATCAAGCAGTGGTTTTGGTGAGTAAAGCACAAATAACGGGACAGGTCATTAACGGAACTGCTAATAATTGATTAATTAAAAAATTAATTATTCTTTTTTTAGAGGTTTTCGAAATTTATTTAGCCGGGTTGATCCCGGTTCCGGATTCCAGCAGGATAAAAAAGGGGAATGTAGAGACATTCCCCGTGGAGCAGTGTCAATATATTATTGGAGCGCCTACTCTGCTTAAACCAAAAGAAGTTGAAATTTTTTTAAGTCTTACAAAATACTTTCCCGGGATTAATTCCTGTACTAATAATTGATTAACTACGGTATTAATTCATTTATACTGAATAATACTTAAAAATTAATTGATAATTAAAGCCCTGGTTAACCGGCCGGGTGTTTATTGCACTCATAGATTTCAATTATTAAAATGATGCATAACGAAAAATCTTTTCCGGCCTGTGACCGCCGTTCGATATTAAAAGCACTTGGAATAGGAACGGCCTCCGGTGTTTTAGGTGTATTCGGCGCCATGCCATCTGCCCGTGCCGCCGGTATTTCCAAAGCGCCGCATTCTGGCGGCAGTTTACCGTCCCTTAAAATCAGAAGTGTCAAAGCGATTGGAACCGCTCCGCAGGGAGCCAATCTTGTAATTGTAAAAGTGGAAACGACAGAACCCGGGCTCTATGGTCTTGGCTGCGCCACTTTTACCCAGCGCGCCGAAGTGGTGGTAGCCGCTATCAATAACTATATGCCGGATTTCTGCGTGGGAAAGGATGTGGATAATATAGAAGATATGTGGCAGTCTTTTTTTGTGAGTTCCTACTGGAGAAACGGCCCGGTGTTAAACAACGCCCTCAGCGGTCTGGATCAGGCACTCTGGGATATTAAAGGGAAAAGAGCCAATATGCCGGTATATCAGCTGCTCGGCGGCAAATCCAGGTTTGCAGTCGACTGTTATGCACACGCTGATGGGAAATCGCCCGAAGAAGTGGCCGTGAATGTTCAGAAATATATAGATCAGGGCTTTCGGTATGTGCGGATTCAGCAGGGAGGTTACGGCTCCTTATATCTCGCCCAGAAACCCGATTTCAAAGACGCAGGATTTGGCAGTCAGACGGATGATTTCATGGATGAAAACGCATACCTGTTGGCAGTTCCGAAAATGTTTAAGGAAGTGAGAAAACAATGTGGTGAAAATGTGGAACTATTACATGATACCCACGAGCGTGTGCAACCCATGAACATGATCAATATGTGCAGGAGACTGGAGGAATATAATCCGTATTTTATCGAAGACCCGGTGTCGCCGGAAAATATGGACTGGTTTAATCAACTCCGGATGAGTACCACTGTTCCCTTTGCCATGGGCGAATTATTTAATAATCCAAATGAGTTTGTCAGCGCCATGGCCAGTCACTCTTTTGATTATATCCGTTGCCATCTCTCACAGGTCGGCGGAATCACCCCCGCCATGAAAATTGCGAGGCTGGGAGAATTCTTCAATGTAAAATCGGCCTGGCACGGGCCAGGCGATGTTTCTCCTGTCGGACATGCCGCGCAATGTCATGTGGATCTGGCCATCTGGAATTTTGGTGTCCAGGAATCCGTTGAGTTCTCTGATAAACTGAGAGAGGTTTTTCCAGGCACACCGGAATTAAAAAAAGGATATTTCTATGTGAATGAAGCGCCGGGATTCGGAGTAGATATTGACGAAAAGATTGCTGCAAAATATCCGATCAATAATCATGCGGGCCGCTGGACGATCAGAAAAAGAGACGGAACCATTATCAGACCCTGATGAATACAGCGTCCCTTTCGTTTCGAATAAAAAATACCCTGCTGATATGGGTAATTTTCTCACTGATCTCCTGCGAATCAAAAGACAAAAATATTAATGATCATTATACTGTGGACTGGCCTATCTATGGTGGAAATAAAGCCGGTAACCGTCATTCCTCTTTGAATCAAATCCATTTAGAAAATGTAACCCATTTGCAGGTTGCATGGATTTACCATTCAGAACCAGGCATTACGACTGATAAACAAATCCATTCGGAAATGGAGTGTCAGCCCATTGTGGTGAACGGCATACTATATGCTACCAGTCCGCAGCTAAAACTTTTTGCTTTGGATGCGGCAACCGGAAAAAGGATCTGGGAATTTGATCCATTTAAAAATGCCAGCCCAAAAATAACCACCTGTAGAGGTGTTGTATACTGGGAAAATGGCCAGGATAAACGAATCCTGTTTTCTGCCGGTTCAAATCTATACGCCATCCAGGCTTTAACGGGCCTGCCGGTTAATGGATTTGGCGAGAATGGAAAAATAGACCTGCATATCGGCCTTAATGATAACTATGACGTGAGTAATTTATATGTCGCAGCAACAACACCCGGAATTGTTTATAAAAGTACACTTATCATCGGGTCGGCCGTCTCAGAAGGGGGCGATGCGGCACCCGGTTATATTCGTGGGTTTGACATTTTATCCGGAAGACTGAAATGGATATTTCACACGGTTCCGCAACCAGGGGAGTTTGGCTATGATACCTGGCCGAAGGATGCATATAAAAGAATCGGGGCCGCCAACAATTGGAGCGGATTAACGGTCGATGACAAAAGAGGAATGGTTTATTTGGGTACCGGTTCACCGGCAGCTGATTTTTATGGAGGAGCACGTGAAGGGAGCAATCTGTTTTCTGACTGCGTTCTGGCGCTGGATGCGGCATCGGGAAAACTGAAATGGTATTATCAGACGATACATCATGATCTCTGGGACCGGGATATTCCCTGTCCTCCTAACCTGGCGACTATCTTATATCAGGGAAAGAAAAGGGATGTGGTTGTGCAGGCAACCAAGGATGGTCTGGTCTATATGCTGGATCGTGATTCCGGACGCTCTCTTTTTCCGGTTGAAGAAAGAAAAGTTCCAGTGGATGGTTTGCCCGGTGAGCATCCATGGCCAACACAAAAATTTCCGCTGAAACCTCTTCCCTTTTCAAACCAGGTTTTTGCTGAAGAAGACATCACTAATATTTCCCAACAGTCCCACGACTTTATAAAAAAAATATTCGACTCATCCCTTCATGCCAGTAAATTTTTTCCACCGGGAGAAAAGCCAATGCTATTGTATGGCTACAGTGGCGGAGCGGAATGGGGAGGAAATGCCATTGATTCAGATGGCATACTCTATCAGAATGCCAATAATGCACTATGGAAGGTTCAGATGGAATCCAGGCTCAACCCCGAAATAGAATTTTCAACTGCAGGTCAGGGCTTATACATTAGCCATTGTTCTTCCTGCCACAGGACAGATAAGAAAGGAAACGGTGCCGAAATTCCGGGTCTGCTCCAAATCGCTTTACGTTTGAGTGAAACAGAAATAAATCATATTATCGTAGATGGCCGTCGAAGAATGCCCTCATTCAGTCAGCTTTCGCCTGTTGAACGAAAAGCCATCATTCAATATTTGCTGACCGGTCAATCCGTGAAAGCGGTCAGTAAACCTGAACAGAAAAAAAACGGGTTTCCATACCAACCCGCTTACCATGCGAAGATTTGGGAAAAAGTATATGATCAGAATAGATATCCGGCTGTTAAACCTCCCTGGGGAACACTGAGCGCTATTGATCTGAAGACAGGAGGCTACCTATGGCAGGTTCCGCTGGGAGAATATCCGGAATTGACAAAACAGGGAACTCCGCTGACGGGTACTGAAAATTACGGAGGCCCGATCGTAACAGATGGCGGTCTTATATTTATTGCCGCCACGAGGGACGAAAAAATCCGCGCCTTTGATAAAATGACAGGAAAGGCAGTTTGGGAATTCAAACTTCCGGCAGCAGGTTTTGCAACGCCCATCACCTATACAGTAAATGGAAAACAATTTGTGGTGGTGGCAGCGGGTGGTGGAAGAGGATTAATATCCGGAGATTCCTATATTGCTTTTGCGCTGCCGTAAAAAGAAAGAATAAATTTTTTCACCATGATGGAGACTGGTTTCCGTAAAAAGAATTCTAATTATTTTTATGTAACAGCCCTATTTTTTTTGATTGGCTACGTTTATTTATCGATCGGTGGAAATTTTTCTTTTGGGGGCTGGCTGCTAACCGGATTTTTTATTTGCCTGTCGTTGGCATTTCGGGGTTCCTCTTTGTTAAAAGGATTTTCATACACGATGGTCATTTTTGCCGCCGTGAGTCTGGCCCTGTATTACCCCGGATATTTCCTGCAGGTAGGTAGTCTGAAATTATCCAGTCTCATCCTTCCATTATTACAAATCATCATGTTTGGTATGGGCACGGAGTTAAGTATCAAAGAATTCCGAACCGTGCTGAAAAAACCAAGAGGCATTTTGATCGGCATTCTTTGTCATTATACGATCATGCCCGTCCTGGGTTTCACACTGGCTACTGTTTTCCGTTTTCCAAAAGAAATCGCCGCGGGTATTATTCTGGTTGGTTGTTGTCCCAGCGGACTGGCATCCAATGTGATGTCATTTCTTGCCCGGGCGAACCTCGCGCTGTCTGTCTCGGTGACCGCTGTATCTACCCTGCTCGCTCCTTTTTTAACGCCGATGCTTATGCGCCTCCTGGGAGGTGAATTCATTGAAATCCAATTCTGGCCCATGGTATGGGATATCGTGAAAATTGTGATTCTTCCCATACTCGCGGGCCTTATTTTTCATTATTTCGTTCGCGGCCGTTTTTCTTTCATTGATAAAGCCATGCCCGTCATTTCCATGTCGGGAATCGCTCTGATCATCGTGGTCATAACGGCAACAGGCAGAGAAAGCCTGCTCCAGGTTGGTTTGAAATTAATCGGGGTCACTTTTATTCAAAACGTAACCGGTTATACTTTAGGGTATTGGTCGGCCCGCTTATTTAAACTGAGTGAAAAAGACTGCCGGACAGTTTCCCTGGAAGTTGGGATGCAAAATAGTGGTCTTGCTTCCGGTCTTGCTTTGACTATGGGGAAACTGGCGACCGTCGGTCTGGCACCGGCCGTCTTCGGGCCGACGATGAATATTACAGGCTCGGCGCTGGCGAACTGGTGGCATAGGAAACTGGCCGATTCCAGGGGGTTTAGTAATTGCTTAACATAGCTTTTCAAAATCACGCCTCAATAAGAATTCTTTTCTTTCTCCATTATTTCATCTAATACTTTATAAAAGTTATCGGGTTGTTCATACATTGGAAAATGTCCCGACTTCTGTATCCAGAAAAGTTGTGTTTTTGGTAATGATATTTTCAGCTCATAAGTGCAAAAAGCAAAAGGGTCCTGTCTGCCACAAATAGCATAAACAGGGCTTCTGACTGATAATAACTTTTTAGCCAAATCAAATTTTATACGATCTAAGTCATTAATCATTAGGGTCTGTGTCTGGTAATTAATTTTCCCTTTTGCAAGTACCATAAATATTTTCTCAATACTATCCTTATCGTAAATATAACTTAGCAGTATTTCTTTCCGGTATTCGGAACTATCTTTATTTGTCATTGTGCCTGCCTTAATTTTTAAATGGAAACTATCAAGTATTTTATTTTCAGACTTCCCATACCGCACATTCCTGTTTAGTGCCACTGTTTCTCTAAGATCATGCAAGTCTTTAAAAGGTCCTATATCTATCAATAAAATGGATTTTACTCTGTCCGGAAAATTTACAGCGAAACTCAAAGACAATCCTGCACCCCACGAATGTCCCAAAAAAATGGCTTTTTTTAAATTCAGATGATTTAAAAGCAGAATGAGATCTGCCTGGGCGTTCTTTAAAGTTATTGTAGTAGAATCAAACGGCACAGGCATGGAACGCCCTGTTCCACGTTGTTCAAACAATATGGCGCGGTAGTTTTTACTCATTTTAATTGCAACATCCTCCATCTGCTCGCAGGAAACACCCGGGCCACCCGATAAAATAATGATAGGTTCGCCATTACCATAAGAATGGTAATACAAATATCCGTTTGCATATTGAATGCTATCAAGTCTTTGTCCAAAAGTGCAGGTGTTTGCCAAAAACAAAAAAAAGACAGCGACCGTTTTGAGTATGTATTTCATTTGCCGATCAATAGGACGGGAAAACAGACTAATTTTTTCTGATACAGTCATTCTTGTTTTTTTGCGTCCTTTTATTTCTTTACAAAAATGGATTTCGGAATCATGCAATGAACGCCGGGTTGCGCTTAATTTTATGGGAGACGCAGTTAACATGCCGGTAATTTCAATTTTTCCATACTAAATATAATGATTTCCGAATCGGGCTGTACCGGTCCCTTTTCAACTGGACAGTTTTCGAATGCTAAATTATCAAATTATGGAAAAAGTGAAGTTCTATCACAGACCTTCACGTGAGCTCGCGAACTCTCCTTAATTTCACCGGTCTGCACCCTCCTTGACTTTCAAGCCATTGCGTAAATGGTCACATTTTGTACCGTACCGATACAAAAAGTACTGCCCCCCCAATTCTAGTGGTTTGCGGGGAATTGGTGACGGCTTAGTAATAAGTTATGATCCGGATAAAATAACTTTGCTGGTGTTTATTCATTTCGCCTGCAAAATAACCACGACATGAACCATACGAGAACATCTCCCGAAAGCGGGCCTAAAGAAACTGCTCGTTTAGAGGCATTCAGTGATGGGGTTTTTGCGATTGCCATCACGTTGTTGGTTTTAGAGTTGATTTCAATGCTTCACCCTCAAAATGGTGAAACTTTATTGGATTTCTGTTTGCATCATTGGGAACCCTTTGCTGCCTTTTTAATTGGTTTTCTGACGATCCTGGTATGCTGGATAAATCATAAGCATGTATTTGACTATATAAAAAAAACCGATAGCAATCTTCCCTGGGTGAATGGCTTCGTATTATTCATGATAACCTTTACACCCTTTCCTACAGCCATTCTTGCTGAATATTTAGGAAGGAAAGCCGGTTTGCCCTGGCCATTTTTGGCTTCAACTATATTATGATTTCCCTTGCATCTTATTGGATCTGCGCTTATCCATACAAGCGGCACCTTATTGATAACGATGACAGGGAGTTTTTTCTTTGCATCAAAAAAACCTATGGCTATAGTATCCTTTATACTATACTTGCCTTTTTGGTTTGCTTCATTTCAATACCGTTGGCAATCGTTCTTTATATGTTATTGTTTTATGTATTCGCATTTCCAAAAGAATTCGCCACAAGGCTTTTAAAAAGGAAGCACAGGAAAATCAGACCCAAGTGACCGGCCGCAATCGTGACTTCAATATTCCAACAGGGAGGAGAGTAGATTCGAACTCATTTTGTAGATATCGGAGCCATACCACGGGTTTCGCAAACTGGAGATTTCTGACAGCCTCGACCGGAAAATACGACCGCAATGGCAAACTGGCTATTTACTTTACGCCCGGATCAAGATTTGCTTATTCCGGAGAAGGGTATGCTCTGCTGCAAATGGTTGTAGAAAAGATAATCGGAAAAAATCTGGAAGAACTGGCGGAGAAAAATGTCTTTCAGCCAATTGGGATGGAGCGGACGAGCTATATATGGCAACCGATTTGAAAATAATTATGCCCTGGGATATGACGAAAACGCTATATGTCAGTTGAGGTAATGAATGTGTAACAAAGATAAAAGTAGGTATAGTTAATAATCTTACTACATCTGCAATTCACTATTACTAAAACCAGCCGCCCCATGCTCCAGGTAATTTTTTGCTTCCCGAAAAACCTCCTGGCAAATATTATTTACATTCTTAATTTTTTCTCCCACGTTATCATTTACGTTTTGAATACCAGCATTGCTTTCAATATAATTCAGGTAACGATCAAGGTCCTTTGCAAGTCCCATAAATGCTACGGAGGTTTTCAAATTGTGTGCATTATGTATTAGTTCGGGGTGGTTTGCCGTATCGTAAGCTTCCTGCATGGAGCCAGTGATTTCTTAAGAAATTCATGACAAAAAAATTGAAAAAGAGTATTTTATTTTTATTTCTATACTCGTAACAATAGAAGATTTATTAGGGTGATGAAGGTCTTTGGTCTACCCAATCGAAAATAAGTTCCCGCTTGGCAAAAAACCAT
>Ga0209839_10000471_pt1 | contig 20411 bp, 17 predicted proteins | sample OrgsoiDNA2013050_FD_185800 | JGI IMG/M metagenome (GOLD analysis project Ga0209839, IMG submission 185800) | Permafrost soil microbial communities from the Arctic, to analyse light accelerated degradation of dissolved organic matter (DOM) -... | ecosystem: Environmental > Terrestrial > Soil >... | reverse complement strand
CCCGCGGTGCATGCCGCTGCGGTGGTCGCGCAGCCGGATGCGAAATGGGGCGAGACGCCGTGCGCGTTCGTCGAGATCAAACCCGACGCGAAGGTCACTGAGGCCGAGCTCATCGAGCACTGCCGGTCGATGCTTGCGCGCTTCAAGGCGCCGAAGAAAGTGATCTTCGGTGCGCTGCCCACGACATCCACCGGCAAGATCCAGAAGTTCGTGCTGCGCGAGCGAGCCCGCTCCGCGAGTGCGATCGATTGACCCATGACATGAACGCTCCCCGCGACGCAACGCTCCAGCCTCTCCTGTTGTGCGAAACCAAGGACGGCGTCGCCACGCTGACCCTCAATCGCGGCGACCGATTCAACGCGCTTTCGCAAGCCATGGTCGCGGCGCTGCAGGTCGAGCTCGACCGGATCGCGTCGGACACGTCGGTTCGCGCAGTCGTCATTGCCGCAAAGGGCAACGGTTTTTGCGCCGGCCATGATCTGAAGGAGCTTCGTGAGCACTCCGGGCCCGACGACATCGCATGGCAGGAGGAAATGTTCGATGCCTGCAGCAGGATGATGCTGAGCTTGACGCGATTGCCGCAGCCGGTCATTGCGCGGGTGCACGGCATTGCCACCGCGGCCGGGTGTCAGCTGGTTTCAATGTGCGATCTGGCGGTTGCCGGAGAAAACGCCCGATTTGCGCTGCCGGGCGTCAATGTCGGCGTCTTCTGCACCACTCCCGCCGTCGGCGTGGGGCGCAACGTCTCGCGTAAGCGGACGATGGAAATGCTGCTCACCGGCGAGACGATCGACGCCCGGACCGCGCTCGACTGGGGCCTGGTCAACCGGGTCGTGCCGGACATCGAGATCGACGCCGCCATCGCGAATTTCACCGACACCATCCTTGGCCGCAGCGCCGCCGTCGTCGCGCTGGGCAAACGAGCCTTTTACAGCCAGATCGAGCGCGACATCGAAGGCGCCTATGCGCTCGCCGGCGGCGTCATGGCCTGCAACCTCCTCGATCCGGACGCTCGGGAAGGCATCGACGCCTTTCTCGGCAAGCGCGCGCCCAAGTGGGGCGGGTGAGCGGAAGGTGTCGTCCAGGCCGGAACGAAAAAGCGTAGCCTTCGAGGCGCCTGAACGCGCGAACTTCATTGCCAAGCCCCAAGGCTGACCGGATAATCGCGCGACACATCGAACCAAGGACGGGCGCCGGCGCGCTCACCCCGGACATACGCATGGCGGAAGACACGATCCTCGAGACGCGCGGACTGACCAAGGAGTTCAAGGGCTTTGTCGCCGTCAATGGCGTCGATCTTGTCGTCAAGCGCGGCACGATCCACGCGCTGATCGGGCCCAACGGCGCCGGCAAGACGACTTGTTTCAATCTGCTGACGCACTTTCTGATCCCGACGCGCGGACAGATCTTCTTCAACGGCCAGGAGATCACCGGCTCGCGGCCGTCGACGATCGCACGCATGGGGTTGGTGCGCTCGTTCCAGATCTCGGCGGTGTTTCCGCACCTGACCGTGCTCGAGAACGTGCGCATCGCGCTGCAGAGAAAGCGCGGACACTCGTACGATTTCTGGCGCGCGGAAAGCAGCCTGACGGCTCTCAACGCTCGCGCGCTGGAGCTCATCGATGCCGTCGGCCTGAACGGATTTGCGGCGACGCTCGCGGTCGAGCTTGCCTATGGCCGCAAGCGCGCATTGGAGATCGCGACGACGCTCGCGCTCGATCCGGAAATGATGCTGCTCGACGAGCCCACCGCCGGCATGACGCATGCCGACGTCGAGCGGGTCGCGGCGCTAATCAAGAAAGTCGCCGCCAATCGGACGGTGCTGATGGTCGAGCACAATCTTTCGGTGGTGTCGACGCTTTCCGACCACATCACGGTCCTCGCCCGCGGCGAGATTCTCGCTCAGGGCGACTACGCGGCCGTGTCGAAAAATCCGGATGTCGTCCAGGCGTATCTCGGAGCCGGGCATGCCTGAGCTGCCCAAACCGGTGTCGCTGCTCGCGGTGCGGGACCTCAACGCATGGTACGGCGAATCGCACATCCTGCACGGCGTCGACTTCGACGTCGCGCCCGGCGAGGTGGTGACGCTGCTCGGCCGCAACGGTGCCGGCAAGACGACGACCATGAAGTCGATCATGGGCATCGTCGGCCGCCGCGAGGGCTCGATCGCGTTCGACGGCGCGGAGACGATACGCTTGCCATCGAACCGGATCGCCCATCTGGGCATCTCATTGTGTCCCGAGGAGCGCGGGATTTTTTCCAGCCTCAACGTCGAGGAGAACCTGCTCCTTCCGCCCAAGGTCAAGGAAGGCGGCCTGACCGTGGAGCAGATCTTCACGCTGTTCCCGAATCTGAAGGAACGCCTCTCCAGCCAGGGCACGAAACTGTCCGGCGGCGAGCAGCAAATGCTGGCAATCGGGCGCATACTGCGCACCGGCGCACGCCTGCTGCTGCTCGACGAGCCGACCGAGGGTCTCGCGCCGGTCATCGTTCAGCAGATCGGACGGACCATCGCCGAGCTCAAAACGCGGGGATTCACGATTCTGCTGGTCGAACAGAATTTCCATTTCGCGGCCACCGTCGCCGACCGGCACTATGTGATGGAAAATGGGCGCGTGGTCGACATGATCCCCAACGCGGAGCTCGATGCCAACATGGCGAAACTGCATGATTATCTCGGCGTGTGACGCGCGCCCGAGCTGTCGATTTTTGAATTGGCGTGTCGCGAGGCGCGCTTTGAATCACAACGAGGAGAACGCATGAACATTTTCAAACGCAGCCTGCTCGGTCTTGCTGTGGCAGCGGCGCTCGGCGCCGGCATGGCAGAGGCCCAGATTTCCGACAACGTCATCAAGATCGGCATACTAACCGACATGTCCAGCCTGTATACCGACCTGGCCGGCGCAGGATCGGTTGCCGCGGCTCACATGGCGGTGGAGGACTCCGGGATCGAAAAGCGCGGCTACAAGGTCGAGTACGTAAGCGCGGATCACCAGAACAAGCCCGACGTCGGCTCCAACATTGCGCGCCAATGGTACGACGTCGACAAGGTGGACGTGATCGTCGACGTGCCGAACTCGGGCGTCGCGCTGGCGGTCAACCAGATCACGCGCGACAAGGGCAAGGTGTTCCTCGCGTCGGGGCCGGCATCGTCGGATCTCACCGGCAAAGCCTGTTCGCCCAACACCGTTCACTGGGCGTACGACACCTGGATGCTCGCCAACGGCACCGGCAGCGCCATCGTGAAGTCGGGCGGCGATACCTGGTTCTTCCTGACCGCCGACTACGCGTTCGGTCTGGCGCTCGAGCGCGACACCGAAGCCGTCGTGCTCAAGAATGGCGGCAAGGTGCTGGGCAAGGTGCGCGCGCCGATCAACACGCAGGATTTCTCGTCTTTCCTGCTGCAGGCGCAGGCCTCTAAGGCCAAGATCATCGGATTGGCCAATGCCGGCGGCGACACCACCAACTCGATCAAGCAGGCGGCCGAGTTCGGCATCGTCAAGGGCGGCCAGAACCTCGCCGGGCTGCTCGTGTTCCTGACCGACATCCACGCGCTCGGCTTGCCGACGGCGCAAGGCCTGATCATCACCAATACGTTTTACTGGGACATGAACGATCAGACCCGCGCCTTCTCCAAGCGCTTCGCCGAGCGCGACAAGGGAGTCCACCCGACGATGGTGCATGCCGGCGTCTATGCGGCGGTGCTGCATTATCTGAAAGCGGTCGAAGCGCTGAAGAGCGATGACGGAACCAAGGTCGTGGCCAAGATGAAGGAAATGCCGACCGACGACCCGCTGTTCGGCAAGGGCACCATCCGCGCCGATGGCCGCAAGATTCACCCGGCCTATCTCATGGAAGTGAAAAAGCCGTCGGAGTCCAAGGGTGAATGGGACTACTACAAGCTGCGCGCGACGATCCCCGCCGATCAGGCGTTTCGCCCGCTGGCCGATGGTGGATGTTCTCTGGTGAAGTGACGCGGTTGTCCAAGAGCTATACGCGAAGTGTCGCGGCGATTGGCAACCGATGCGTCATCCCCGCGAAAGCGGGGATCCAGTGTCGTTGAGGACGTAACAGCTGTGCAACGAACGCCGCTGGGTTCCCGCTTTCGCGGGAACGACGTCTCGAACCAGCGACCACAGCGCACACGCCCGCGATGACCGAAATTTTTGGATTCCCGACGCAGGCGCTGTTCGGCCAGCTATTGATCGGGCTGATCAATGGCGCCTTTTACGCCATGCTCTCGCTCGGGCTCGCCGTCATCTTCGGCCTGCTCAACATCATCAACTTCACGCACGGCGCCCAGTACATGCTGGGCGCGTTCTGCGCCTGGTTTCTTCTCGAACGTTGGGGCGTCGGCTACTGGTGGTCGTTGCTGATCGCGCCGCTCGTTGTCGGGGCCACCGGCGTGCTGATCGAACGCACCATGCTGTCGCGGCTCTACAAGCTCGATCACCTTTACGGCCTGCTGTTGACGTTCGGTCTCGCGCTCATGATCCAGGGCGTTTTCACCCACTACTACGGCAGCGCAGGACAACCGTATCGACTGCCCGAGGAGTTTGCAGGCGCCTTCGATCTCGGGTTCATGCGCCTGCCGAAGTATCGCGCGTGGGTCATCCTTGCCTCGGCGATCGTTTGCCTCGGCACGTGGTACGTCATCGAGCGCACCAAGCTCGGCTCGTACTTGCGCGCGGCAACCGAGAATCCGGCGATGGTCCAGGCTTTCGGCATCAACGTGCCGCGGATGATCACGCTGACCTATGGATTCGGCGTCGGGCTCGCCGCGTTCGCCGGTGTGATGGCAGCGCCGATCTACCAGGTCAATCCGCTGATGGGCGCGAACCTGATCATCGTCGTCTTCGCAGTGGTGGTGATCGGCGGAATGGGCTCGATACTCGGCGCCATTCTGACCGGCTTCGGTCTGGGTATCGTCGAGGGCCTGACCAAGGTGTTTTATCCCGAAGCATCGAACACGGTCATCTTCGTGGTCATGGTGATCGTCCTCCTGATCAAGCCCGCGGGACTGTTCGGCAAGGAGCGGTGAGGCGATGACCGAGCCCGTTGCCGCGGTGATTCCGGCTCCACGCCGCCAATCGGGGATCATGCTCGGCATGGCGGTGATGGCCGCGATGCTCGCGGCAGCGCCCTTCGTCGGCATCTATCCGGTGTTCCTGATGAAGGCGCTGTGCTTCGCGCTATTTGCCTGCGCGTTCAACCTGCTGATCGGATACGGCGGCCTGTTGTCATTCGGCCACGCGATGTTCCTCGGTACCGCCGGCTACGTCTGCGCTCACGCCGCGAAGGAGTGGGGATGGCCCCCGGAAGCGGCGATCCTGGCCGGCACCGGCGCCGCGGCGGTCCTCGGGCTCGTCGCCGGCGTGCTGGCAATACGCCGCCAGGGCATCTATTTCGCGATGATCACGCTGGCGCTGGCGCAGATGATCTATTTTTTCTGCCTGCAGGCGCCGTTCACGCACGGAGAGGACGGCATTCAGTCGGTGCCGCGCGGCCGGCTGTTCGGACTTTTCGATCTTTCGAACACGCTGACGATGTACTACTTCGTGCTGGTGGTCTTCATCGCCGCGTTCGCGCTGATCTATCGCATCATCAATTCGCCGTTCGGACAAGTCCTGAAGGCGATTCGCGAAAACGAGCCGCGCACCATCTCCCTGGGATACGACGCGGAAAGGTACAAGCTCCTCGCATTCGTGCTTTCGGCGACGCTGGCCGGGCTGGCGGGTGCGACCAAGGCGATCGTCTTTCAACTCGCTTCCCTGACCGACGTGCACTGGACCATGTCCGGAGAAGTGGTGCTCATGACGCTGCTCGGAGGCATGGGCACGGTGTTCGGCCCGGTCGTCGGGGCATTCATCATCGTCGGCCTGGAGAACTATCTCTCGTCCTTCGGCGAGTGGGTGACGGTGATCACGGGCGGCATTTTCGTCGTCTGCGTCCTTGCCTTCCGGCGCGGCGTCGTCGGCGAGGTCATGGCCTGGTGGGCGCAGCGACAGCGCTAGCTTGGCCCGCGCTGCGGCGCTGAAATTTCCCCGGTGCGGAAAGCCAGCGCGGCCGCCGAATGCGTCGCCGGCAGGCCTGTCCATGCGGGTGCGAAAGGCCCTGATCGGCCTCCATGCGCCCCCTGCGGCCGAGCGGCCGGGGTCCGCATAGTTGACCTGCAGCCGGTGTCGGACCATCATTGGGGTATCCATCGGCGTCTTTACCGCGATTTTGATCAGTTTTATGACGCCGCAAAATCGCTGTTCCAGGGAGTAACACATGCGCTCAACCGCCCGTTGGGGCCTCTTCGCCGCGGCAACCTTGCTCGCCGGGTGCCAGATCAACCCCTACGGGGAAAACCAGCGCTTTACGACTTGGTCGGACGCCGACATTCAGCCGCGGACCGTGCGCTTTCCGATCCTTCTGTCGTTTCCCGACGAGACCATGTACTTTTACCCGATCTATGACAACGTGCCGCGCGCGGACCTGAACTTGCGCGCCATAAGCTGCGCCCGCCAGGACGATGGCACGCTGGTGGTCACGGCGAGGGTACAGAACATGGGGGCTGACATCATTACCAACACCCCGCTGCTGACCGGCCAGGTCGCCGCGTTCCGCGTCTCGGCGATCGTCACCACCGCCGACGGCGCGCGCGAAGACGTCAGTGCGGCGCAGATCGTACCGCTCACGGTCGCGTCGACAGTGACACTTGCGATGAACTCGACACGCGCCCAGGCGTCGGACGTCACGCGTATCGACGTGGTCGCCGACCCGGATCGGATCGTTCCGGACCCGGTGCGGGAAAACAACATCCTGAGCTGGCAAGGGCGGATGGACGGGGCGGGCGCGCAGTGCAACGTCGAGCGCTGAGATTCTCTTAGCGTTGCCATAGTCCATCGCTTCGCGCGGCAGCGCGCATCACACACGATTCAGCTTTCGCCGCCGCTGCGGCGCCCAGGCGCCGCGCTATAATCCCGCGCTCGCGTGCGTCGCGCCATCGAGGTGCCTCAAGGTACATTCGGTGGCCGACCGCCCATCCCAGGATCCGTCGATGAAAGTACTTGTTCCGGTCAAGCGAGTCGTCGATTTCAACGTCAAGGTTCGGGTCAGGCCCGACGGGTCCGGGGTCGACACCGCGAACGTCAAGATGTCGATGAACCCGTTCGACGAGATCGCGGTCGAGGAAGCGGTGCGGCTGAAGGAAAAAGGCATCGTGACCGAGATCATCGCCGTGTCCTGCGGCGTCACCGCGTGCCAGGAAACGCTGCGCACTGCATTGGCGATGGGCGCCGACCGCGCGATCCTGGTCGAGTCCGCCATCGAGTTGCAGCCGCTGGCGGTGGCCAAGCTGCTCAAGGCCATCGTCGACAAGGAGTCCCCGCAACTCGTGCTTCTGGGCAAGCAGGCAATCGACGACGATGCCAATCAGGTCGGGCAGATGCTCGCCGCACTGCTCGGCTGGCCGCAGGCGACGTTCGCTTCCAAGATCGACATCACCGATGAAGCCGGGCAAAAGCGGGTCACGGTCAAGCGCGAAATCGACGGTGGCCTGGAGACGCTGGCGATGAATCTGCCGGCGGTGATCACCACCGATCTAAGATTGAACGAGCCGCGCTACGCAACCTTGCCCAACATCATGAAGGCGAAAAAAAAGCCGCTCGACATGACCAAGCCGGAGGCGCTCGGGGTCGACGTGACACCCCGGCTGACGACGCTCAAGGTGGTCGAGCCTCCCAAGCGCAAGGGTGGCGGCAAGGTAGCGGACGCCAAGGAGCTGGTGGCGAAGCTGCGCAACGAAGCCAAGGTGATTTGAGTGGCGCGACGGGCCACTCAAATCATCCCCGCGAAAGCGGGGATCCAGCGCCTCCGGGCGCGACGCGCCACTCAAATCATCCCCGCGAAAGCATTCGCGAATATTCTTTAGCGAGCCGCATCGATCATGACCACACTCGTTGTTGCCGAGCACGATCACGGCGCGCTGAAGAGCGCGACGCTGCATACGATAGCCGCCGCGCAGAAGGTCGGCGGCGACGTCCATGTGCTCGTCGCGGGCCATAACGCCGGCGCCGCGGTGCAGGCAGCGGCCAGCATCGCCGGTGTCGCCAGGGTCCTGCACGCCGACGCCGCGCATCTCGCGAGCCAGACCGCGGAGAACCTGGCGGCGCTGGTCACGGCGCTCGCGGCGCCGTACTCGCACATTTTCCTGCCGGCGACCGGCTTCGGCAAGAATGCGGCGCCGCGCATCGCGGCGCTGCTCGATGTCGCGCAAGTCTCCGAGATCATCGCGGTCGACGCGCCCGATACTTTTGTCCGCCCGATTTACGCGGGCAATGCGTTCGCCACCGTGCAGTCGAAAGACGCAAAAATAGTCGTCACCGTGCGCGCGACGGGATTCGATGCCGCGCCGAGCACCGGCGGCAGCGCGGCCGTCGAGATCGTCGCGGTGCCCGCGGACACGGCACAGGTCGAAGTCCTTGGACAGGAGCTGACCAAATCCGACCGTCCCGAGCTGACCAACGCGCGGGTCGTGATCTCGGGCGGCCGCGGAATGCAAAACGGCGAGAACTTCAAAATGCTCGAGGCGCTGGCCGACAAGTTGAACGCCGCGATCGGCGCGTCGCGCGCGGCGGTCGACGCCGGCTACGTGCCCAACGACTATCAGGTCGGACAGACGGGCAAGATCGTCGCGCCCGATCTTTATATCGCCATCGGCATCTCCGGCGCGATTCAGCATCTGGCCGGCATGAAGGACAGCAAGGTCATCGTCGCGATCAACAAGGATGCCGAAGCGCCGATTTTCCAGATCGCGGATTACGGGCTGGTCGGCGACCTGTTCGAAATCGTCCCGCAACTCATCGCCGAACTGGGCTGATCCATGAGCACCTATCGCGCGCCGATGCAGGAAATATTGTTTGTGCTGAACGAGCTCGCCGGCCTCGAGCAGGTATCGAAGCTTCCTGGCTACGAGGACGCGACGCCGGATACCGTGGCGGCGATTCTCGAGGAAGCTTCCAAATTCGCGACCGAGGTGCTTGATCCGCTCAACGCGGTCGGGGATCGCGAGGGCGCCGTTTGGGAACCGGGCGGCAAGGTGAAGACGCCCACCGGATTCAAGGACGCGTATCGCCGATTCGCCGAAAACGGATGGAACGGCCTCACCAAGAACCCCGAGCATGGGGGCCAGGGCCTGCCGCAGCTGGTCGCCACCGCGGTCGAGGAAATGTGGCACGGCGCGAACATGGCCTTTGCGCTGTGTCCTCTGCTGACTCAGGGCGCGATCGAGGCGCTCGAGCTGTGCGGCTCGGACAAATTGAAATCGACGTACTTGTCGAAGATGGTCGAAGGCGTCTGGACCGGCACCATGAACCTGACCGAGCCGCAGGCGGGCTCCGATCTCGCGGCAGTGCGCACGCGCGCGGTGCCGTCCTCCGACGCGCCGGGCGCGCCCTACAAGCTCTACGGGCAGAAGATCTTCATCACCTACGGCGAGCAGGATTACACCGACAACATCATCCATCTGGTGCTCGCGCGCACGCCGACCGCGCCGGAAGGCGTCAAGGGCATTTCGCTTTTCCTGGTGCCGAAGATCCTGGTCAACGACGATGGAAGCCTCGGTGCGCGCAATGACGTGCAGTGCGTGTCGATCGAGCACAAGCTCGGCATCCATGCGAGCCCGACCGCGGTGCTGGCGTACGGCGATCACGGCGGCGCGGTCGGCTATCTGGTCGGCGAAGAGAATCGCGGCCTCGAGTACATGTTCATCATGATGAACCTGGCCCGCTTCTCGGTCGGCATCGAGGGCGTCGGCATCGCCGAGCGCTCGTATCAGCGCGCGCTGGATTACGCGAAGGACCGCGTGCAGGGTAGGGCGCCCGGGCTCGACAAGGCGGTGCCGACGGCGACGATCCTGCAGCACCCAGACGTGCGCCGCATGCTGCTGACCATGAAGGCGCAGACCGAGGCGATCCGCGCGCTGGCGTATGTCACCGGCGCGGCGATCGACAACGCGCGACGCCATCCCGACGCCGAGGCGCGCAAGCGCCACCAGGCCTTTGTCGAGCTGATGATCCCGATCGTCAAGGGCTGGAGCACCGAGACCGCGCAGGAGGTGACCTATCTCGGCGTGCAGGTGCACGGCGGCATGGGCTTCATCGAGGAGACCGGCGCCGCGCAGCACTATCGCGACGCGCGCATCACCACCATTTACGAGGGAACGACCGCGATCCAGGCCAACGATCTGATCGGGCGCAAGACCGCGCGCGACGGCGGCGCGGTGGCGCGCTCGGTCATCGGCGAGATTTCGAGCCTGGCGACCGCGTTGAGCGGCGACGCCAATGCGGCGCTGGCGCCGATCGGCAATGAGCTTCAAAGCGCGGCCGCCGCGCTGGCGAGCGCGGTCGACTGGGTGGTGCCCGCGTACAGCAAGGCGTCTCGCGCAGCGCACGCGGCTTCGGTGCCGTATCTGCGGCTGTGGGGCCTGGTCGCGGGCGGCTGGCAACTCGCGCGCGGCGCGCAGATCGCGGCGCGGCTGCTCGCAGAAAACAAGGGCGATGCGAGCTTTTATCGCGGCAAGATCGCCACCGCACGGTTCTATGCCGAGTGCCTGCTGCCGCAGGCCGCGGCGCTGGCGCGCGCCATCACCGTCGGCAGCGAGTCGGTGCTGGCCCTTGCCGACGAGCAGTTCTGACCCTTTACTCCCTGACTGCTCCCGGTCGCCGTCAGCGACCTGGATCAACTCTCCCGCTGTCGCGGCTTACTTGCGACGCGCATGGACCGCACGAGGCGCGGCGCTACTTGTAAGATTTTCAACGGCCGACAGGAGCAGCAGTTAGTTCGTAGGCTTCACGCCTGCGCTGGAACGCATTCGCACCGCAGGCGTCAAAGACATCACACGGCAGAGCGTCGGCTAGGATACACATGGATACGCGATCGAGATTGCTTAGAATTGCTCTGCGATGCGTGCGGCGCAGCATTGCGAGCGTCGCGGGCATCGCGTGCGTGATGACCGCTGCTGCAGCAGGCGCGGATTCGCTTGCGGTTGTCGACCCGTTGCCGCCGGGTCCCTACGCAGTGGGTTGCAGCAATATCGAGCAGGATTTCAGTCGGGTGTCTGCGGGCGAGACCGCCCAGAATTACTGGGAAGGCGTTCCCGACGGATCGCGGGAGCGCTACGTCACGCAACTCTTCGTCGATCCCGCCGACGTGCTGACCGCGAACATCAGCGTCCCCGACGACCCCGAGTTGTTCGTCGATCGCGCCGGGCAGCAGGTGCCCAATGCGCTGCTGGTGTGCTACCCGACGACGGCCAGCAACCCGCGCGCAGACTATCCATTGCCGACCGGCAACGCCGTCCCGCACATGCAGCACGGCGCGGAGGACCCGCTCTGGGCCGATCCGGGCGTGCGCTGGCCGGTGCTGCTGTTCTCGCACGGGCTGGGCGGCAGTCCCATTTCCAACGACTACATCCTTGCGCTGACCACGCTCGCGAGTTACGGCTATGTCGTGGTCGCGCCATTTCACGGCGATCCGCGCTTCGCCGACGTGCACATCCAGAATCTGTCGGACCTGTTTTACGCGGCGCTGCATTTCCCGACCTTTATCGAGATGCAGGCGATTCGCCCCCTGGGTACCAAGACCGCACTGGACGTTGTGCTGGGCCATCCGCAATACCGGGATCATGTCGACGTGAACAGGATCGCCGGCTTCGGCGCGAGCCTCGGAGGTGAGACGCTGCTGTTGCAGGCCGGCGCCCAATTGACCAAGACCATCGGCCTGTCGTCCAAGCAAGTCGTCAACGACACGCGCTTGAAAGCGATCGTCGGTTATGTTCCCTATTTCGGTCAGCCTATCTTTCCGGCTTTCGGCCGCGATCAGAAGGGATTGGACGGTCTGACCACGCCTTTCCTGGGCATCGGCGGCTTTTCCGATACCACCGCGCCGATCGAAACGACCGTCCAGGGCGTCCTGCGTCTTCATGGATCGCGCGAATTGCTCGGCCTCGAAGGCGTCGGACACTTCTTCGATTTTCCGAGCGCGCCGGACATCTTCACCTGGACGGTGACCTTTGTCGCCGCGCACGCGCTCGACGACCGTACCGCCCGGGCGCAAATCGCGCGCATGGTCAGCGTTCGCGGTGGCGGCGACGACCGGCTCATACTCGACTACACCGCGCCGGCGGCGCTGGACCCGGGGCAGCGCGACACCGTCGAGTTCTACAACGCGTCGCTGAAGCACTACTTCATCACCGCGGAGCCGGCGGAAATCGCATCGCTCGACGCCGGCATCGTCGTGCCCGGATGGACGCGGACCGGGTTCGATTTCAAATCGTGGACGATCGAGTCCGGTGTCGGCGTGCCCGCGTGCCGCTTCTTCGGCACGCCGGGGAAGGGGCCGAATACGCACGTGTTCACCATCGACGTCGCGGAGTGCAACAAGCTGCGCGCCGATCCGCAGTGGACGTTCGAAGGGCTCGCGTTCGGTGAGGAAACGCCGATTGCGCAGGATTGCCTGCCCGGGCGGGTTCCGGTGACCCGTCTTTACAACAACGGCATGGGCGGCGCAGCCAACCATCGCTATCTGACAAGCCATAGCGAGATTCACGCAACGGTTTTCGCCGGATGGCTGGTCGAAGGCGTCGTGTTCTGCGCCGCGCCGTAACGTATTCTCGCCGCGGTACTGAAGTCAGGTCGGCGCGGCAACACCGCGCTCGCCATCAGGACGCCGGATATCGACTCAGGCGAAAGAGCGCGTCGAATATTCCAGGCGCAGCCGCAATCACGGCGCCTCCCGTCGCCAAGCCTGCGCCACCCGGATACGGATAAGTCCGCCCGCCCGATTCCTCGACCAGCAGCAGCCCCGCCAGCGCGTCCCACGGATGCATGTGCGGCTCGATGAAAGCGTCGAATCGTCCCGCGGCGACGTGCGCGAGCATCAACGCACCCGCGCCCATGTCCTTCACCGCCGCGCCCGCTTCGTACAGCCGGCGCTCGAGCTGTTGATATTCGTCCAGAGAATGGCGCGGAACGTATCCGGCGCACAGTAGCGACTCGTCGACTCGAACGCATGACGAAGCGCGGATCGGCGCGTCGCCGCAATAGGCTCCGCCGCCTCGCACCGCCCAGAACAGCTCGTCCAGCGAAGGATCGTAGATGACGCCGATGCGCCGCTCGCCGTCGACCATGAAGGCGATGGATACGCACCAGTAGCGCACGCCATGCACGAAGTTGATCGTGCCGTCGATCGGGTCGACGATCCACGCGTTCGCGCCGAGCTCGCCGCCGTCCTCCTCGCCGAGCATGCTGTCGGAAGGGAATGCGCTTCGAAGCCGAGTCCGGATCAGCGCTTCCACCTCGTGATCGGCGGCGCTGACCCAATCCTGCGGACCCTTGGCTTGCGCCGAGAATGCGAGCTCGCGCAGGAAGTATCGGCGTGCGAGGGCGCCTGCTTCCCGCGCGAGCGATTGGGCGAATCGCGCTCGCTCGTCGACCTCGGCCGCGGTCATGCAGCCGCGATCGGGACGACGCCGTGGTTGGCGAGGACCAGCGACACGGCGGTGCCCACGGCCAGCGGTCGATCGACCGCCATGCTCACGATAAAGAGCGGCCCGATCGCAGTGTCGACCGTGTACTCCATCAATCCGCCGATGTAGGCTGCCTTGCGCACGCTTCCTGCCAGCGCGCCGGTCTCGTTCGCCGGGCGCAATTCAATCGCCTCCGGGCGGATCGCCACGTCGACTTCGCCGTTCGCCAGTCCGCGGTGAGCGAGCCTGACGGTAAGCGGTCCGATGGCGAGGTCGCCGAGCCGGTCGTCGACGCGGGTCAGCGTGCCGCGCACGCGGTTGGCGTCGCCCATGAAACCGGCGACGAAGACGTCGCTGGGCTGCTCGTACAGGTCGCGCGGCGCACCTTCCTGCGCGATCGTCGCCTTGTTCATGACGATGATGCGATCCGACACCGCCATCGCTTCCGACTGGTCGTGCGTAACGTAGACGACCGTCAGCGAAAGTCGCTGCTGCAGCTCGCGGATTTCCTCGCGCATCTGCCGGCGTAAGCGTGCATCGAGATTCGAAAGCGGTTCATCGAATAAGAGAACGGCGGGCTCGAGGACCAGCGCGCGCGCGACTGCGACACGCTGCTGTTGTCCGCCCGAAAGCTCCGACGGCAATCGCGTGTCGAAACCGGTCAGGCCCACAGTTGCCAATGCGGCGCGAGTTTTCTCCGCGACTTCCGCCTTGGGCAGACGCGCGACGGTCAGCCCGTAACCGACATTCTCGAGCACGCTCATGTGCGGAAACAGCGCGTAGCTCTGGAAGACCATCGATACGTCGCGCTCCGACGGTGGAATCCGGGTGACGTCGTTGCCGCCGATGGTGATCGTTCCCGAAGTCGGCAGCTCGAGCCCGGCAATCATGCGCAGCGTGGTCGTCTTGCCGCAGCCCGAGGGACCGAGCAGCGTGACCAGGCTTCCCTCGGCAATGGTGAACGAGACGTCCTTGACCGCGGCGGTCGCGCCGTAGAGCTTGCTTACGTTGCGGAATTCGATCGAGGCGGCTTTCATGCGAGACCCAAGCGGCGCTAGGCCGCGGTGCCGCCCAATTGTGCCATGCCGGGCTCGATCGTCCCGGGTTCAATCGTCCCCTCGCGCCGGCCGAGCCGCCGCGCGCCGACCAGGCGCTGAATCAGCCAGATCACCGCCAGCATGAGCACGATCAATACCGAGCAGTAGGCAAGCGCCACGCCGTAGTCGCCGTTGACGACGCGATTGATGATGTACGTCGTCGCCCACTCGTACTCGGCCGAGACAAGGAAGATGATCGCCGAGACGGTGGTCATCGCCCGCACGAAGCTGTATACCAGCGCCGCGACCATCGCCGGCTTGAGCAGCGGCAGCAGGATGCGCCTCAGCGTGGTGAGCCCGCGCGCGCCGAGCGTGGCCGAAGCCTCGTCCAGGCTCTTGTCGATCTGCGACATGGCGGCGATGCCGGCACGGACGCCGACCGGCATGTTGCGGAACACGTTGCACAGTATGAGCACCAGCGCGGTGCCGGTGATCTCGATCGGCGGCACGTTGAAAGCGAGAATGTACGACACGCCGATCACCGTGCCGGGGATGGCGAACGAAAGCATGGTGCCGAACTCGAACGCCGATCGGCCGACGAATCGATGGCGGGTCAGGATGTACGCGGTGAGGATGCCCATCACCGCGGTGATCGGCGCCGCGATCGCCGACAGCTTGACGGTCGTCCAGAACGAATTCCACGCCGCACCCGCCCAGATGATGCCGTTGCCCGAGAATTCGATCGAGAATGCCTTCACGTAGTGCTTGATCGTCGGCGTGTAGTCGCGTCCCCATTGCTCGACGAATCCACCGGCTAGCGCCATGACGTAAATGATGATCGTCAGGGCTGCCCACGGCAGGGCCACCGCGTAGCACAGGCGGCGGACGCGATCGGGCAGAGGCGTCGGCAGGCCCGAGTCGCCTTTGCCGGCAAGCGCCGTGTATACCTTGCGGCCGAGCAGGCGCCGTTGGGCGAAAAACGCCGCCAGCGCGAACAGGAGCAGGAGGATGCCGAGGGTCGCAGCGCGTCCCTGATCCAATTGGGCGCCGACGACCGAGAAAAACACTTCGGTCGAGAGCACGCCGAAATTTCCTCCGAGCACGATCGGGTTGCCGAAATCGGCGATGGACTCGATGAAGCTGATCAGGAATGCGTTGACCAGGCCCGGGCGCATGAGCGGCAGCGAGACGTCGATGAAGGTCCGCCAGCGGTTGGCCCGCAGCGTTTGCGCCGCTTCTTCCATGCTCGGCGACACGCCCTCGACGACGCCGATCAGGACCAGAAACGCAATCGGCGTGAAGGAAAAAATCTGCGCCGCCAGCACGCCTTGCAGGCCGTAGATCCAGCGCGACGGAGCGATGCCGAAGGCCCATTCCAGAAATTGGTTGACGAGCCCCGAACGGCCGAATATCAGGATCAGCCCCAATCCGATCACGAACGGAGGCGTGATGATCGGCAGCACCGACAGCGCGCGCAACAGCCGCTTGTAGCGAAAGCCGGTGCGGCTGACGATCAGCGCAAAAGCGAGTCCGAGCGAAGTGCATCCCGCCGCGCACAACAGCGCCAGCACCAGCGTGTTCCAGGCGACGCCGCAGCGGCCACCGCCCGCGATGCATCCAAGCCCCCAGATTTTCTCGGTGAACATCCGCGTGAACAAGGCCGGCACCGACAAGGCGCCGGTCTGATCCTGGATCGCGCTGAGCAGGATGCGGACGACCGGATAGAACGTGAACACCGCGACCGATACCGCGATGCCGACCACCGAGGCGGCGATGAATGCGTCGCCGTTGAAATAGCCGCGCTCCGCGAGCCCGAGCGCGAACAGCATCGTGAACGCCGCGCCGGACAGCGCCGCGCCCCAGCCCATTCCGTACTGGCCGCCCGCCAGCGGTCCGAACAACGCGTTCAGCGACTCGAACGACCATCCTTGCGCGCCGATCGCGAAGCCTTGTGCGAGAAAATAGACGAACCCGGCGGCGCCGACGAGCAGCAGGCCATTGGCGCGCGCGAGGCGCGAGACCGGCAGCCAAAGCAGCGCGACGGCGGCAAGAAAAATCGCGCCGATCGGCAGCAGCCAGACGCGGCCATGCTTCAGTGCCTGCAGAAGCGCCGGCGCGTTGTCCTTGCTTGTGTAATCCTTGAGCCAGCCGGTGGACGCGATCGAGTCCTGCAATGCGTACCACGGCAGCAGCACGAAGCCTACCGTCCCGACCGCGATCCAGAACAGAATCGCCTTGGTCGCCGGTTTCACTTCGGTGCCGCGCTACCGGCGTTGACTTCCTGCTCCCATCGCGCAAGCAGGCGCTTTCGCTCGGCCGCCGAGCCGAACTTCGCTGTGTCGTAGCTGATGAGCTTGATGTCGGCCAGGTTCGGCACCTGCGGCGGCAGCGCGACGTTGCGATTGGTGGGGATCGCGAATTCCTTGAGATCGAGGCCGATCCTCTGCGCCTCGGGCGTCAGCGCCCAGTCGAAGAATTTCTTTGCGTTGTCCAGATGTCGAGTGCCCTTGATGATGGCCATCGACCCTACTTCGTAACCCACGCCCTCGCACGGAAGGATGGGCTTCACCGGAAAACCGCGCACGATTTCGTTGATCACGCCGTGCAGCACCGTGCTGCCGATCGCGGTTTCGCCGCGAATGACCGCGCTCATCGGACCGATGCCGGAACGCGCGTACTGGTTGACGTTGGCGTCGAGCGCCTTCAGGTACCGGAACGCTTCGTCCTCGCCGAAGATCTGCACCAGCGACGCCAGCATGAGGTAGCCGGTGCCGGAAGTAATCGGGTTGGACAGCATCACCTCGCCCTTGTACGCGGGGTCGACGAGATCCTTCCAGCATTGCGGCACCGGAAGATGCTTCTTGTCGAACAGCTCGGTGTTATAGCCCAGCGCGAGAATGCCGCCGTACACGCCGACGACCCGATATTTCGAAAGTTCCGCCTCGCGCTGCGCCCAGTCCTGCAGCTGCGGGAGATTGGGCGACTTGTAGGTCTCGAGCAGTCCTTCCTCCGCCGCCTGAAGAAACGCGTCGCCGGGGCCCGCCCACCAGAGGTCGCCTTTTGGATTGGCGCCTTCGGCCTTGATCTGCGCGAACAGCTCGCCGGTCGCTTTCTGGGTCACCGCGACCTTGATGCCGGCCGCTTTCTCGAAGCCGATCGCCATCCCCTGGCACCACGAGGTGTTGGGGGAGCTGCAGTAGATGGAAAGCGTGCCCTGGGCCGAGGCGGCGCCGGCAAACAGCGCCATCGCAAGACACACGCTCGAGCGTCGAGTCACGGAATAACTTCCGGGCCTAGCGCGACGCTCGAGCCACGGACATTACGGCACCGCGGCGCGTGCTCGCGATACGGACGCGGCCTGTCCGGCACCTCATCGGGCGGCGCCGGCGACTTCGCGATCCCAGCGTTCGAGCAATCGCTTGCGCTCCGCCGACGCGCCGTACTTGGCGAAGTTATAGTCGATCAGCTTGATCTCGGCCGGTTTGGGCGAGAGCGGCGACACCGGTGTGGCGACGTTCGACGGCAGCTGAAACTGCTTCGAATCCTGGCCGAGCTTCTGTGCCGCCGGCGTCAGTGCCCAGTCGACGAATTTTTTCGCCGCATCGAGATTGCGCGAGCCCTTGACGATCGACATCGACCCGATCTCATACCCGGTGCCTTCGCACGGCGCCACGCTCTTGACCGGAAACCCGGCCTGGGCCTCGGTGACGACGTCGTGGATGAAGGCGACCGCGACGATGTTCTCTCCGCGCGCCGCGGCCTTGATCGGACCCACGCCCTGTCTTGCGTACGAGCTGATGTTCTTGTGCATTTCCTTGAGCAGCTTGAACGCATCTTCCTCGCCGAACACCTGCACCAGGGTCGCGATCGCCGTGTAGGCGGTGCCCGAAGCATTGGGATTGGCCATCTGCACCTCGCCCGCATATAGGGGCTTGCCCAGATCACGCCAGCAGGCGGGCGCCGGAAGTTTTTTCTTCGCCAGCAGCTCGGTGTTGTAGCCCATGCCGAGCACGCCGAGATAAAGGCCGACGGTGCGAAAGCCCGACTGCTCGGCCTGTTTTTTCGCCCAGGGCTGAAGCGCTTCGAGCATCGGCGACTTGTAGGGCAGCGTCAGATCCTGTTCGGCGGCCTGCAGATGCGGGTCGCCCGTTCCGCCGAACCATACGTCGAGCTTCGGGTTCGCCTTTTCGGCGGCGATCTGCGCCATCGATTCGCCGGAGCCCTTGAGGACGAGCGCGACCTTGATGCCCGTCTCCCGCTGGAATTCGTTGGCGACGGCGGTGCACCACTCGGCCTGCACGCTGCACACGACGTTGAGCTGCTGCGACGACGCAGCGCCCGACAGCGCCATGCCGCCGATGAATACGGCAAGAGCCGCGTCGCGGGCTCGAACGGGCATTCTCATGCTTCCTCCTTGTATGAACCGCGCAGCCATCATCGGCCCGCGGCCGGGCCTGCGTCAACTGGCGATTCGGATGCACGCACAGGGATTACAATTTTGCATTCGGGCGGGATGGAGAAGCGGGTGATGAGTTCGGAAAAGCTGCGTCTCGGCATCGATCTGGGCGGGACCAAGATCGAGATCATCGCGCTCGCGCGCGACGGGCGCGAGTTGCTGCGCCGCCGGATCGCCACGCCGGACGAGGATTACCGCGCCATCCTGGAGGGCGTTGCCGACCTCGTCGCGCAGGCGGAGCGCGAGCTCGGCGCGCGCGGCAGCGTGGGCATCGGCACGCCCGGCTCGATCTCGCGCGCGACGGGCTTGCTTCGCGGCTCGAACTCGGTGTGCCTCAACGGCAAGCCGATCAAGGCCGATTTCGAGACCGTGCTCGGGCGCGAAGTGCGCATCAGCAACGACGCCAACTGTTTTGCGCTTTCCGAGGCATGCGACGGCGCGGCGAAAGGGGCCGATGTCGTGTTCGGAGCGATTCTCGGCACCGGCGTCGGCGGAGGCATCGTGGTAGGCGGGAACGTGCTCGTCGGCCCGAATGGAATTGCCGGCGAGTGGGGCCACAATCCACTGCCGTGGCCGACCGACGACGAGCGGCCGGGACCGCAATGCTTTTGCGGCCACAGCGGCTGCATCGAGACGTTTCTTTCGGGGCCGGGGCTCGAGCGGGACTATTTCTCGGCGACTCGGCGGCGACTGAGCTCAGTCGACATCGTGGCCAAAGCCGAGGGCGGCGATGCGGCAGCCGAGCAGGCGATGCAGCGCTACGAGCAGCGGCTCGCCCGCGCTTTGGCGCACATGATCAACATCCTCGATCCGGACACGATCGTGCTCGGCGGCGGCATGTCGAACGTGCGGCGGCTCTACGACGCGGTACCGGCGTTGTGGTCGGAGTGGGTTTTTTCCGATCGCGTCGACACCTCGCTGGTCTGGAACACGCACGGCGATTCGAGCGGCGTTCGCGGCGCCGCGTGGCTGTGGCCGGACGCAGGATGAGTTCTGCGCCGCATTGTCCGCGGCAAACGTCCGCGTCGTATAATCACGCCCGCAGCAGAGATTCGGTCGTCTGGCATTTCCGCCATGTGCCTTTCCGGGTGAGAAGAACCCATGAAAAAAGTCTACGCTGACGCGAAATCCGCACTCGCCGATCTTCTGCACGACGGCATGACGATCGCCGCGGGAGGATTCGGCCTTTGCGGCATTCCGGAAAATCTCATCGGCGCCGTGGTCGCGAGCGGCACCAAGGACCTGACCATCGTCGGCAACAACGCCGGCGTGGACGATTTCGGCATGGGACTGCTGCTCAAGACCCGGCAGGTGAAGAAGGTCGTCGCGTCCTACGTGGGCGAGAACAAGGAATTCGAGCGCCAGGTGCTGGCGGGCGAGCTCGAGCTCGTACTGACGCCGCAGG
>Ga0209839_10000470_pt1 | contig 20445 bp, 18 predicted proteins | sample OrgsoiDNA2013050_FD_185800 | JGI IMG/M metagenome (GOLD analysis project Ga0209839, IMG submission 185800) | Permafrost soil microbial communities from the Arctic, to analyse light accelerated degradation of dissolved organic matter (DOM) -... | ecosystem: Environmental > Terrestrial > Soil >... | reverse complement strand
CTCAATGGCCAAGAGCTTGGATTTCAACGAGGACGCACGGCGTGCGCTAGAGCGCGGTGTGAACCGGCTCGCCGACGCCGTCAAGGTGACATTGGGACCCAAGGGCCGCAATGTCGTCATCGACAAGAAGTGGGGCGCTCCCACCATCACCAACGACGGCGTGACCGTCGCCCGTGAGGTGGAACTAGAGGACCCGCAGGAGAACCTGGGCGCGCAGCTGGCCCGGGAAGTAGCGACCAAGACCAACGACGTGGCCGGTGACGGCACGACCACGGCCACGGTGCTGGCCCAGGCGATGGTGCACGAAGGCCTGCGCAGTGTCACGGCCGGCGCCAACCCGCTGGCGCTCAAGCGCGGGATCGACGCCGCGGCCGCCGCGATATCGGAGAGCCTGCTCAAGTCGGCCCGTGAGGTCGAGGAGCAGAGCGAGATCGCGAACGTCGCGACGCTCTCCGCCCAGGACCCCAAGATCGGGACCCTGATCGCCGAGGCATTCGACAAGGTCGGCAAGGACGGCGTCATCACCGTCGAGGAATCGCCGACGATGGGCCTGGAGCTCGAGTTCACCGAGGGCATGCAGTTCGACAAGGGCTACATCTCGGCGTACTTCGTCACCGACCCCGAGCGGATGGAAGCGGTCTTCGACGACGCCTACATCCTCCTGGACGGCGGCAAGATCTCGGCTATGGCGGACTTCCTGCCGCTGCTGGAGAAGATCGCGCAGACCAAGAAGCCGCTCGTGGTCATCGCCGAGGACGTCGACGGCGAGGCGCTCTCCACCCTGGTGGTCAATAAGATCCGCGGCCTGCTGAACGTCGTGGCCGTCAAGGCGCCCGGCTTCGGTGACCGCCGCAAGGCGATGATGGCCGACATAGCCGTGCTCAGCGGCGGCGAGGTCGTGACCGAGGAAGTCGGCCTCAAGCTGGACTCGGTCGGCCTGGAAGTGCTCGGCCAGGCTCGTCGGGTCGTGGTGACCAAGGACACCACGACCATCGTCGACGGCACGGGCGAGGCGACCGAGGTTGCCGACCGGATCCGCCAGCTGCGGGCCGAGATCGAGTCCACGGACTCGGACTGGGACCGCGAGAAGCTCCAGGAGCGGGTCGCCAAGCTCGCCGGGGGCGTGGCGGTACTGCGGGTCGGCGCCGCGACCGAGGTGGAGCTCAAGGAGAAGAAGCACCGGCTCGAGGACGCGATCTCGGCTACTCGTGCGGCGATCGAAGAGGGCATCATCGCCGGCGGCGGCAGTGCGCTCGTGCAGGCCGCGGCCGCGCTCGGTGACCTCGGGATGACCGGCGACGAGGCGACTGGCGTCGCCGTAGTCCGGCGCTCGCTGTCGGCTCCGGCCCGGTGGATCGCGGAGAACGCTGGCGCCGAGGGCGGCGTGGTTGTCGCTGCGATCGGCGACCTGCCCGTCGGCCACGGCTACAACGCCGCGACAAATGAGTTCGGTGACCTGATTGCGCAGGGCGTCATCGACCCGGTCAAGGTAACCCGCTCGGCCGTGCAGAATGCCGCCTCCATCGCGGGCATGCTGCTCACGACCGAGGTGCTGGTGACCGAGAAGCCGGAGCTCGAGGCTGCGGAGTCAAACGGGCACGGACACGGTCACGCACACTGACCCTGGTCCGTCTCATCATCAGGAGGCCCGGCGCACGTGCGCCGGGCCTCCTGCGCGTCCGGAGCCAGCTTGTCCGTCACAGGAATGGAATGGCTACCTTGGCTACCTTTTTTCCTGCCACTAATGCGCCGAGCAATGAAGCATTTGAATACATAGAGTAGTCACTCGACTACGCATTGTAATTAAATGCCGAACCGTATCTTGGCGACACATTAATGTGACCATTCTGTTGCCGCATTCCAGGGTGTCATTGCCCCTCTGGCCGGGCATCACGCCTTCGGGGACTTACCGATGCGAGATACCGCAGCTGGTCGAGGGGGAGCTAGTGAATCCGCAGCTAGATGGGGGTAGCAAGGTCAACATCCGAGACCTGACCGCGCAGGCCGTCGGTGGTCAGCCCGCCGCGATCGAGTCACTTTTACGGCAGATCCGGCCAATGGTCCTGCGTTACTGCAGAGCCCGGCTCGGTCGTATTTCCGGACATTATCAGGCCGCGGATGATGTGGCGCAGGAGGTATGCATAGCGCTTCTCTCGGCCCTGCCGCGTTACCGGGATATGGGGCGGCCATTCGCCTCATTCGTGTTCGGCATTGCCTCGCACAAGGTCGCCGACGCCGTGCGCAGCGCGGCCAGCCTGGCCATCCCGACCGAGGACCTGCCGGACGAGGCCGACGACCGGCCAGGCCCGGAGGAGACCGCAGTGGCTTACCTCGAGGCCGAGCGCGTGCGGGCCCTGCTGGGCCGCCTTCCCGTGCAGCAGCGCGAGCTCCTCGTGCTCCGGGTGCTGGCCGGCCTGTCGGCGCAGGAGACCGGCAACGAGCTCGGCATGTCGGCAGGCGCGGTGCGGGTGGCTCAGCACCGGGCGCTCAACAGGCTCAGGGCCATCGCCCGCGAGGAGTCTTTCGCCTAGTTTCGCCCAGCCGCCGCCGCCCGCGGCGCTGGGCGCCGGGCTCCCTGCTCCCCCGTAGCAGGGATCCCGGCCCGGCGAGCCGCCGGGCTCCCTGCTCCCCCGTGGCAGGGAGCCCGGCCCGCCGGGTCCCGCCGGGCTCCCTGCTCCCACTGGCCGGGAGCCCGGCCTGCCGGGCTTGCCCGGGTCCGTGTCCCCCGTCGCGGACCCGGGCAAGCCCCTCGGCGGTGGTTTGCGGTGGGCGGGGGCCGCGGCGCGGAGATGGGCGAGCCCTGGCGGCGCGCTTACTAGGATGAGTCCATCCCCTTAACTCGGCCCTACGGAAAGTGACATGAGCGACGACGCGAAGTTCGGCCCGCCCGCCCTGACGTTCGACGACGTGCTGCTGCTCCCGGCTCACTCGGCGATCATGCCGAGCGAGGCGGACATCACCGCGCGGCTGACCGGGCGGATCCGCCTGCGCATCCCGCTCGTCTCCTCGGCCATGGACACGGTGACCGAGGCCCGGATGGCCATCGCCATGGCGCGCCAGGGCGGCGTCGGCGTCCTGCACCGCAACATGTCGGTGGAGGAGCAGGCGCAGCAGGTCGACATGGTCAAGCGGTCCGAGGCGGGCATGATCACCAATCCGGTGACGTGCGGGCCGGAGGCGACCGTCGCTGACGTCGAGGAGCTATGCGGGCGGTACAGGATCTCCGGGGTGCCGGTGACCAGCGACGACGGAACCCTTCTCGGTATCGTGACGAACCGGGACGTTCGCTTCGAGACCGATCACCGGCGCCGCGTCACCGACGTGATGACGCCGATGCCGCTGGTGACCGCGCCGGTCGGGGTGCGGCGTGACGAGGCGCTGGCGCTGCTCGGGCGCAACAAGGTAGAGAAGCTGCCCCTGGTCGATGCCGACGGCCGGCTGCGCGGGCTGATTACCGTCAAGGACTTCGCCAAGAGCGAGAAGTTCCCGAGCGCAACCAAGGACGACGAGGGACGGCTGATCGTGGGCGCGGCGGTCGGCGTGGGCGAGGACGCGAAGCTGCGGGCGCAGGCGCTGTCGGAGGCCGGCGTTGACTTCCTCGTCGTGGACACGGCGCACGGCCACGCCCAGTCCGTGCTCGACATGGTGACTCAGCTCAAGGCCAACGCGCGGGTCGAGGTGATCGGCGGCAACGTCGCCACCAGGGCCGGCGCCCAGGCGCTGATCGACGCCGGGGCGGACGCCGTGAAGGTGGGGGTCGGGCCGGGCTCGATCTGTACCACCCGGGTGGTGGCGGGCGTCGGCGTGCCGCAGGTCACCGCCATCTACGAGGCGTCACTGGCGGCCCGCCCGGCCGGCATCCCGGTCATCGGCGACGGCGGGGCCCAGTACTCGGGCGATATCGCCAAGGCGATCGCGGCCGGAGCCGACACCGTGATGCTCGGCGGCCTGCTGGCGGGCTGCGAGGAAGGCCCGGGCGAGATGGTCTTCATTCACGGCAAGCAGTTCAAGCTGTACCGGGGCATGGGCTCGCTCGGCGCCATGCGCAACGTCGAGCGCGGCCGGTCCTACTCCAAGGACCGTTACTTCCAGGACGACGTGCTGCGCGAGGACGAGCTGGTGCCGCAGGGGGTAGAGGGCCAGGTGCCCTACCGCGGGCCGCTGGCGGCCGTCGCCGGCCAGCTCAACGGCGGGCTGCGGGCCGCCATGGGGTTCTGCGGCGCCCGGACCATCGCCGAGCTGCAGCGGGCCCGCTTTACCCAGATCACCGGTGCGGGGCTAGCCGAGAGCCACCCGCATGACATCCAGATGGTGGCCGAGGCGCCCAACTACGGCGGCCGCCGGACCTGACCCCGCCCCGGGCCCGGGGCGGCCCCGGGAAGAACTGAAGACCAGGAGACTTTGCTCAGTGACTCAGGTGGAAATCGGCCGCGGCAAGAGCGGCCGGAGGGCCTACGCGCTCGACGAGATCGGCATCGTTCCGTCCCGCCGCACCCGGCACCCGGAGGAGGTGTCGATCGCCTGGCAGATCGACGCCTACCGGTTCGAGCTGCCGCTGATCGTCGCGCCGATGGACAGCGTCGTGTCACCGGCGACCGCGATGCAGGTCGGCGCCCTGGGCGGGCTGGCCGTGCTTGACCTGGAGGGCCTGTGGACCCGTTATGAGGACCCCGAGTCGCTGCTGGCCGAGGTCGCCGCGCTTGACGACGGGGCGGCGACCAGGCGGCTCCAGGAGATGTACGCCGAGCCGATCAAGGAAGACCTGATCGGTCGGCGGATCGAGCAGGTCGCGGCCGCGGGGATCACCACCGCGGCCCGGCTGTCGCCCCAGCGCACCGTTCGTTACTACAAGGCCGTGATCGATGCCGGCGCCGATATCTTCGTGATCCGCGGAACCACGGTATCGGCCGAGCACGTGTCGGGCCAGGCCGAGCCGCTGAACCTCAAGCAGTTCATCTACGAGCTCGACGTGCCGGTGATCGTGGGCGGCTGCGCCACCTACACCGCCGCGCTGCACCTGATGCGCACCGGCGCGGCCGGCGTCCTCGTCGGCTTCGGCGGCGGGTCCGGGCACACGACGGCCGCGGTGCTCGGCGTGGCGGTGCCGATGGCCACGGCGGTCGCCGACGTGGCCGCCGCGCGGCGCGAGTACCTCGACGAGTCGGGCGGCCGTTATGTGCACGTCATTGCCGACGGCGGCATGACCCACAGCGGCGACATCGCCAAGGCGCTGGCGCTCGGCTCGGACGCGGTGATGGTCGGCTCGCCGTTCGCGCGCGCCGTGGAGGCGCCCGGCCACGGGTATCACTGGGGCAGCGAGGCGCACCACCCGGACCTGCCGCGGGGCGCGCGCGTCAAGGTGGGCACCATCGGCACCATCGAGCAGATCGTGCACGGGCCGTCCACGATGGCGGACGGCTCGATGAACCTCATGGGCGCGCTGCGGCGGACCATGGCGACCTCCGGCTACTCCGACCTGAAGGAGTTCCAGCGGGTCGAGGTCGTGGTCACGCCCAGCGCCGCAGCGCGCTAGGCGGCGGCCCGCCGTGCCCCGCCGCGGCTAGACTTCCGCGCATGTCCCGAGCCCGCGTGTTCTCCGGCATTCAGCCCACCGCCGATTCATTTCATATCGGTAATTACCTGGGCGCGCTGCGCCAGTGGGTGGCGCTGCAGGAGACCCATGACACCGTCTACTGCGTGGTCGACCTGCACGCGATCACGCTGCCACAGCAGCCCGCCGACCTGCGGCGCAGGACCAGGGTCGCGGCCGCCCAGCTGTTCGCCGCGGGCCTGGACCCGCAGCGGTCCATCGTCTTCGTGCAGAGCCACGTCGCCGAGCACGCGGAGCTGGCCTGGGTACTGTCCTGCAGCACCGGATTCGGCGAGGCCAGCCGGATGGTCCAGTTCAAGGACAAGGCGGCCAAGGGCGGCTCGGACGCGGCCAGCGTCGGGCTGTTCACCTACCCGATCCTGCAGGCCGCCGACATCCTCCTGTACGGCACCGACCAGGTTCCGGTCGGCGAGGACCAGCGCCAGCACCTCGAGCTCACCAGGGACGTCGCCCAGCGGTTCAACCACAGGTTCGGCCAGACCTTCGTCGTCCCGGAGGCCTACATCCTGCCGGCGGTCGCCAGGATCGCCGACCTGCAGGATCCGGCGATCAAGATGAGCAAGTCGGCTTCCTCGCCGCAGGGCATCATCGACGTGCTGGAGGAGCCGGCGGCCATCCGCAAGAAGATCATGCGCGCGGTGACCGATGCGGGCGGTGAGGTCCGGGCCGACGACGAGGCCAAGCCGGGGGTGACCAACCTGCTGCGGATCTACTCGGCACTGGGCGGCGACAGCATCGAGAGCCTGGAGCAGCGGTACTCCGGCAGCGGCTACGGGACGTTCAAGAAGGACCTGGCGCAGGTCGTGGTCGACGCGCTGGCCCCGGTCCGCGAGCGAACGGAGAAGCTGCTGGCCAACGAGGCCGAGCTCGATTCGCTGCTCGCCGCCGGCGCGGCCCGGGCCCGCGACCTGGCCCGGCCGACCATGGCCGCGGTCAGGGCGGGAGTCGGCTTCCTCCCGGCCCGCTGACGGCTTGGCTCAGCTGCGGCGAGCAGACGGGCTAGCCGGGCACGGGGCTAGCCGGGCACGGGGCCAGCGGGCGTCAGCCAGCTGGCGATGTCGGCGATGACCGCCGGGTCCACGTGCTGCGCCGGCTCGTACTCCACTGGCGCCGACGGGCCGGTACCGGGGAAGAACAGGTGGTTGTCGGGGTCGTAGACGCGAAAGGTCACGTCCGGGCGGTGGGCCAGGCCCGCCTTCCAGCCCGCGAGGTCGTCGGCGACGGTCACCTGGTAGTCCCGGCCGCCCTGGAGGATGAGCATCGGCTGGCCCAGCGCCGCGGCGACCGCGACCGGGTCGTAGCCGCGCAGGTCCAGCCAGTACGGGGCGGGCCCGCCGAAGGGCAGCTCGCTGGCCGGCGTCGACGGGGACAGGCCAGGGCTGTCGACCGCCGCGGCCTGCCTGCTCATCGCCTCGATGACGGACTCGGACGCGGCCGCCGTCGCGGGGTCCAGCGAGGCGAGGTAGCGGACCTGCCGGACGGCGGCCCAGTGCAGCGGCTGCGTTCCGCCGGCCAGGATGACCAGCCCGGCGACAGACGGCTGCGCCGCCGCCACTCGCGGGGCGAGCGTGCCGCCCAGGCTGTGGCCGAGCACGAAGATCCGCCCGGCGTCCACGGCCGGGTGCTGCGCGAGCAGGTGGACGGCCGCGACCGCGTGCGGCACGTACTCATCGGCCACGGTGAAGTCGGGAGCCTGCGCGACCTCGTTCCGGTGGGCGTAGGTGACCTTGTCGAACCGCGCAACGGCTACCCCGCGGCTGGCCAGGCCCCAGGCGACGTCCTTGAGCGGCTTGTTCCGGCCGATCGTCTCATCGCGGTCCTGCGGTCCCGAGCCGCTGAGCAGCACGATCCCCGGCCGCGATCCCACCCCGGGCCCCGGCCCCGGCGTGCGGGGCAGGCTCAGCGTGCCGGGCACGGCCAGCGGGCCGGAGCCGATCGTCACCTCCTGCTCGTCGAACGTCCCGGGATCGGCGTAGGCCGGCGGCTCCCACGGCTGCGTGGGCTGGGCCGCAGCGGCCGGCGCGAGCTGGAGGCCGGCGAGCCAGCCCGCGTCGGTGACCGACACGACCAGCGTCAGCTCCCCGCGCTCGAACGTCACGGGGATCTTCACCACGGCCACTCCCGCCGCGGGCGGCTCGCTCACCGGGGTGCCGGCCGCGCAGACCGGGCCGAGGCGGCCGAGTTCGGCGCTCCAGGCGGACTGGAGCGCCTCGGCCGTGACCATCGTGCGCAGTTGCGGCGCGAACAGGTCGCGGATCTCCGCGAACCGTCCCGCCCGGGCCAGGTCGAGGACAGCTAGGCCGGTCGGCACCGGCGCGGTCTGCTTCATGAGTTCCTCCGCTGCGGGCTCGGGCGATATCGGCGGACGCTGGCCATCACGCGGTGGCCTCGTCGCCGGGTATGAGGACGGTTCCGAGAATGTGCCGTTTCCGGCCTGATCCCGGCTGGTTCGCCAGGCGCGGCAGGAGCAGCCGGGCGAATTCGCGCTGCAACTCGATGAACTCGCCGTCGTCGAGCCAGAGCCCGGCGATGCGGTAGGTCACCCCATCGCGCAGCAGGTCGATGTCGCCGCGGGCCAGGTAGCGGTCGAAGTCGCCGAGGAGCCCGGCCACGAAGGCCAGGAAGGCCTGGCGGTGGTCGTCGGCGCTCATCGCGGCGAGCTGGTCCGGCCCGATGGACGCCGCGGTCAGGCGGAGCACATAGGTGCGTTCCAGCGCGCCGCGCACCCGCCGCTCGGCGACGACCGCGAGGACCCCGGCATTGACCAGGCGGGCCACATGGCGGTACAGGCTGGCCGCGGGGATGTCCGCCAGCTCGGCGCTCAGGGCGCTGGTGGTGAGCGCCCGGTCGCCGAGGAAGGCCTGCACGATCCGCAGGCGGACTGGGTGCAGCAGGAGGTCGGCGGTGGCCATGCTGCCTAGGATAGCGTTCTAATCTCAATACTGCTAACGTTCGCAATTATGAGATTTGAAGCCGGAGAACGTCCTTGATAACGGGTGCCGCGGTGGCGATCCCCGTGCTCGTAGTGGCGGTCGGGTTCGAGGCATTCTGCCTGGTCGACCTGGCCCGGGCCGAGGAGGTGCGCTACCTGCCGCGCTGGGCCTGGGGCCTCATCTGCCTGCTGTCGATCCCGCTGGGCGGGATCGTCTACCTGGTGGTCGGGAGGGTCCGCTGAACGCTGTCACCACCCGCGGGCTCACCAAGGCCTACGGAGCCAAGGCAGCGCTGGCCGGGATCGACCTGGAGATCCCGGCCGGGTCCGTCTACGGCCTCGTCGGGCCGAACGGCTCCGGCAAGACAACGACGCTCGATATCGTGGCCGGCCTGCGCCGCCCGACCGCCGGCGAGATCCACCTCGGGGTGCGCCCAGGCGCGGTCGCCTACTGTCCCGACGTGCCCGAGTTCGAGCCATGGCTCACCGCGCTCGAGGTCCTCGACGCGGCGTCCGGCCTGCTCGGCAAGCCGCGGGGCGCCGCGTCACTGACGGACATGCTCGGCCGGGTGGGGCTCGCCGACGTGGCCGGCCGCCGGGTGGGCGGGTTCTCGCGGGGGATGCTGACCCGCCTCGGGCTCGCGGCCGGGCTCGTCGGCGAGCCGGCGCTCATCCTGGCCGACGAGCCGGCGGCCGCGGTCGACCCGGCCGGGCAGGTGGAGGTCCTCGACCTCATCGCGAGCCTGGCGCAAACCGCCACGGTCGTGTTCTCCAGCCACAATCTCGCCGACGTCGAGCGGGTCTGCGACCGCGTCGGCGTCCTCGCCGGGGGCCGCCTGGTCTATCAGGGCGCCATCGCCGAACTGCTCGCCGGGACGCGACGGACCTGGCGGGTCGTGGTCCGCCCGCCGGCTGACCGGCTCCGGGCCGCGCTCGCCGCCGCGCCCTGGGTCATCTCGGTCAGCGAGCGGCGGCCTGGGCACCTCGCGCTCGAGGTCAGCGACCCGCAAGCGGCAGAAGTCAGGCTGCCCGCCATCCTCGTCGCCTCGGCTGCCCGCCTCGTCGAGGCCGGCCAGACCCAGGCGACGCTGGAAGACGTCTTCCTCGGCCTTACCGCGGCCAACCCAGCCCCCGGCCCGGCCCGGCGCGAAACCGTCGGGGACCGCTGATGGGACCGTGGCGGCTCGAGGCGCTCCGGGCCTGGCGGACCCGGCGGCTCGTCGCGCTGGCGGCGACCTTTCTCCTCGTTGGCCTCGCCGACCCGATCATCACCCGCTACCTGCCCGAGCTGGTCAAGGGGAACTCCAACGGCATCAAGATTACCGTCCCGGCCCAGACGCCCGCGGACGGTATCGCCGCCTTCGCTGGCTCGGCCGCCCAGCTCGGCACCCTCGTCGTCGTGATCGTCGCCGCGGCCAGCCTCGCCATCGACGCCCGGCCGGGCGTGGCCGCCTTCTACCGGACCCGGCTGCGCCGGCCCACCCGCCTGGTCCTGCCCCGTTACCTGACGATCACCGCCGCGGCGATCGCGGCCCTCGCCCTCGGTACGCTCGCCGCCTGGTACGAGACGACCGTCCTGCTCGGATCCCTGCCGCTGGCAGGCCTCGCGGCCGGATTCGGGCTGGAAACGCTGTGGCTCTGCTTCGCCACGGCCGTCGTCGCCGTGTTCACCAGCGCGGTGCGCAGCGTTCTCGGCGCCGCGGGCTGGGCGCTCGCCTGCCTGCTGGGCCTCGCCGCGCTCGGCGCCATCCCGGCGCTGTCATCATGGCTGCCCACCCGCCTCGCCGGCAGCGCGGCGGATCTCATCGGCCAGCACGCGCCAGCCGGCCTCTGGCACCCGATGCTCGTCGCCGCCCTGGCCAGCCCGGCCCTTGTCGCCCTGGCGGTGCGGCGAATCGGTCAGCGTGAGCCGTAGCTCAGGGCATCCAGACAGAGCGGTCGTGGGCGAAGTAGACCAGCCGGGGATCGAGTTGCTGGAGGACATCCAGCCAGCCCGGAATGTCCGGCAACGGCTGACCGTGACCGTCGCGGTGGGCCCGCCACGCGAGCTGGTCGGCCGCGTACTGCGTCGCCGTGTCGTGGCTTTGCCCGGCCACGATCACCGCCCCGTCCGGCCGGCGGACGATGAGCGACTGGTGGCCGGCCGTGTGGCCGGGGGTCGGCAGGAGGAAGACCCCGGGCAGCACCTCGACCTGGCCGGTCACCTGCTCGAAACGGCTGCCCTCGAGGAGCTCGGGAAGGGTGTAGTCCGGCGTCTGGCGGGCGGTGTCGAGCTCGGCTCGCTGGACGAAGACGGGGATCTGGCCCAGCACCGGGTTGCCGCCGCAGTGGTCGAAGTGCAGGTGGCAGTTCGCGGCCAGCCTGATGTCAGGGATCTGGAGGCCGAGGGCGGCCAGGGCCTGCGCCAGATCGGTTCTGCGGGGCCGGTAATGGGCGTCGACGTCGGGGTGGGAGCCCATTCCCGTGTCGAACAGGATCATTCCCTCGGGGTGGCCGACGACGTAGCCCAGGCATGGTTCCACGCGGGGACCGCCCGTCCCCGTTTCCTCCGCGGGCCGTACGAAGTAGCCGAAATCGACGCGGCGGACCGTGATGTCAGTCATTCCGTCATCCTCGCAGGCCCTCCGAGGCCGGCGACGCGCCCCGCGTGCCAGGATGACGCCATGATGAGTCCGCGTGCGGGCCAGCCCGCTGCCGCTGAGGACCTGGTGGACGTCGCGAAGCTGGTCACCGCCTACTACGTGCTGCATCCCGACCCCGGCGAGGCCGCCCAGCGAGTGTCGTTCGGCACCTCCGGCCACCGCGGGTCCGCGCTGACCGCGACGTTCAACGAGGACCACATCGTGGCCGCCACGCAGGCGATCTGCGAGTACCGGGCCGGTCAGGGCATCGACGGCCCGCTCTACCTGGGCGCTGATACGCACGCGCTTTCCGAGCCTGCCTGGGTCAGCGCGCTGGAGGTGCTCGCCGCCAATGGCGTCCGGGTGCTGCTCGACGCGCGCGGCGGGTACACGCCGACTCCGGCGGTGTCCCTGGCCATCCTCGCTCATAACGCATCCGGGGCGGGGTCCCGCGCCGACGGGATCGTCGTCACCCCCTCCCACAACCCGCCCGGCGACGGCGGTTTCAAGTACAACCCGCCCGATGGCGGGCCGGCTGGCACCGACATCACCAGGCAGCTCCAGGACCGGGCGAACGCCCTGCTCACCGGCGGGCTGGCCGACGTGCGCCGGATCCCCTACGCGCGCGCGATCGCGGCGGATACCACGGGGCGATTCGACTTTCTCGACGCCTATGTGTCGGCCCTCGGGCAGGTTGTCGACCTCGCCGCCATCAGCGCTGCGGGGGTGCGCATCGGCGCCGACCCGCTCGGCGGGGCGAGCGTCGGCTACTGGGGCGAGATCGGCGAGCGGTACGGCCTGGACCTCACCGTCGTCAATCCGGACGTGGACGCCGCCTTCCGGTTCATGACCCTGGACTGGGACGGCAAGATCCGCATGGACTGCTCGTCGCCGTCGGCCATGGCCAGCCTGATCGCCCGTCAGCACGAGTTCACGATCGCGACCGGGAACGACACCGATGCCGACCGGCACGGCATCGTCACGCCCGACGCGGGGCTGCTCAACCCCAACCATTACCTCGCCGTCGCCATCGACTACCTGTACCGGCACCGCGACGGCTGGCCAGCGCCGGCGGCGGTCGGCAAGACCCTGGTCAGCTCATCGATGATCGACCGGGTCGCCGACGGTCTGGGCCGCGCGCTGCTGGAAGTGCCGGTCGGGTTCAAGTGGTTCGTGCCGGGACTGCTGGACGGATCGGTCGGCTTCGGCGGCGAGGAGAGCGCCGGGGCCTCGTTCCTGCGGCGCGACGGATCGGTGTGGACCACCGACAAGGACGGGATCATCCTCGCCCTGCTCGCCTCGGAGATCACGGCCGTGACCCGGCGCTCGCCATCGGAGCTCTACGAGGACCTCACCGACCGCTACGGAGCGCCCGCCTACGCCCGCATCGACACCGCGGCCAGCCGGGCGCAGAAGGCGGCGCTGGCCAGGCTCTCCCCTGAGCAGGTCACCGCCAGCGAACTGGCCGGCGAGAAGATCACCGCGGCGCTGACCACGGCACCCGGCAACGGCGCCCCGATCGGCGGGCTCAAGGTAGTCAGCGCATCCGGCTGGTTCGCCGCCCGTCCGTCCGGCACCGAGGACGTCTACAAGCTCTACGCCGAGTCCTTCCGCGGCCCCGCGCACCTCGCCGAGATCCAGGAAGAGGCACAAGCGATCATCGCCGCCGCCATCGGCTGAACGAGCCCCGCGGCCGACCCGCGCTACCCGGGCAGCACTCCGCCTCGCATAGCCTGGAGGAGTCCGGGTGACTTCTGCGCGAAGGCGGGAGATTCGTGGCTGGCCTGCTCATTGTCGGCTTTGTCGGTGCGGTGCTCGTCCTCTACGCGGCGGATCGCGTCCTCAAGGCGCGGGCGCAAACCCGCCGGCTCCGCGCGATGAGTAGCCGGCTGGATGCTGCCACCGCGCGAGCCGACGAGCAGCAGGAGCACCGCCAGGTCGCGGCGCAGGCCAGCGCGGCGCTGACCTCCTTCATGCCGGCGATCAAGCAGCCGCCGCTCACCGTCCCCGACGCCGCGCACCGCGGCGCGAAGCGGCCCAGGACCGGTCGCCCCGGTCGCCGGTCGGCCCGAACCGGGGAGCACCCGGTCCGTTGAACGGGCCGGGCAGCGCGGCGCTACCGGCGTTCGCGTGCTACGGCCCGATGGCCGATCCCTGCTCGTGGTCAGCGGCATCGCTGCCGCGGCCTGAGATCGCCTTCCGCCGCCGGGACCGGGCCAGGCCGCCCAGGCCGAAGACCGCGGCTGCGGCCGCTGTGGCACCCACGGCGAGGCCGGCGTCGTCGCCGCCCGTCCGGGCTTCTGCCGCGCTGCCGAGCGGGACGGCCCTGGCGTGCACCGCGGCACCGGGTGCGGGCCGGGCTACCTTGGCCGGGGTGGCCGCGCGGGCGGCGGCGGCGGGCCGCAGCGGCGAGACGAGCGTGCCCACCGGCCTGACCCGGCCGTCTACGGCGAAACCCCAGTTCAGCAGGCGCTCGCCCGTAGTGATCTCCGCCAGGGGCGTGCAGTGCAGCACGGTCACGATGAGCGTGACGCCATTGCGCCTGGCCATGCCGATGTAGGTGGCCTTGGACTTGACCGTCCAGCCGATCTTGCCGCCGATGCCGCCCCGGTACTGCGTCAGCAGGGCGTTCTGGTTGACCAGGGTCACCCAGTGCCTGGGCTTGACCTGGAACTTGGCGGCGAGCATCGAGTCGTAGTGCATGAACGCCGGGATGGCCAGCGCCTGCCGGGCGATCAGCGCCTCGTCGTAGGCCGACACTACCTGGCCGGCCGCGGGCAGCCCGTTGGGCTGCTTGGCGACGACGTCGTAGGCCTGCAGGTGCTGCGCCTCGGCGTTGATGAGGCTCATGCCCTGGCCGAATGACCCGGTGGCCTGGGTGAGAGCGACGGCGGCGTCGTTCGCGGAAATCAGCAGGAGAGCCTTGAAGAGGCTGGCGGCCTCGTAGCGGCGGCCCGGAATGAGGCCGACGTCGTTGGGCTCCACGGCGGCCGCACGACGAGTGGCCAGCACCAGGGCAGCCGGGTTCAGCCGCGGGATCAAAGTTATCGCCGTCAGGATTTTGAGGGTGCTGGCCGGCGCGAACTCGCCATGCGGGTCCCTGGCCGCCAGGACCTGTCCAGTCGCCGCGTCCGCGATGACGTAGGCCGAGGCAGGCACCTTGGGCAGGCGCGGGAACTTGCCGGCGGGGTAGTTCACGACGACGCCGGGGGCCGCCAGCTGCGGACCGCCCACGACCATTCGGGCGGCGCGGCTCGGCTGCGACGCCGGCGCGGACGTACGCGCGGCCCCGGCGGCGGCGGCGGGCGGGGCAACTGCCAGTGCGGCCGGCGCCGCCGCTAGCGCCAGGACCGCGGCCAGGGCGGTCGCGCGCGCGGTAGCACCAGCTCTCATTCCGTCCTCAATCTTTCGCGGCGACCCGCACAATGCAAGGCAGCGCCGTCCGAAAAGGGTCGCGATGCGGCAGCATACGTGGCTGGCCCGGCCCGGCGCGTCACTCGCTGTGAACTTCCCCGCCTAGGCCGCACCGCACACGCGCCATAATCTGGTCGTATGAGCCGCATATCGGAGTCCGGGGCACCCATCGAGAGCGTCTATGAGCCCAAGGACGTGCAAAGCCTGGACCCAGCTACGGACCTGGGCGAGCCAGGGGCCTACCCGTTTACCCGCGGCATCTACCCGACGATGTACGTCAAGCGGCCGTGGACCATGCGGCAGTACGCCGGCTTCTCCACCGCCGCTGACTCCAACCGCCGCTACCACCAGCTGATCCAGGCCGGGACCACCGGCCTGTCGGTGGCCTTTGACCTGCCGACCCAGATGGGCTACGACTCGGATGCGCCGCAGGCTCGCGGCGAAGTCGGCAAGGTCGGCGTGGCGATCGACTCGATCGAGGACATGCGGCTGCTGCTGGATGGCATTCCGCTGGACGAGGTGTCGACCTCGATGACCATCAACGCCCCGGCGGCCGTGCTGCTCGTGCTCTACCAACTGGCGGCCGCCGAGCAGGGTGTCAGCCCCAGCCAGATCACCGGCACGATCCAGAACGACATCCTCAAGGAATACATCGCCCGGGGCACCTACATCTACCCTCCCCAGCCATCGCTGCGCCTGGTCGCGGATACCTTCGCCTATTGCCGCAAGGAGATCCCGCGGTGGAACACCATCTCGATCTCCGGCTATCACATGGCCGAGGCCGGCGCCACGCCCGTGCAGGAGATCGCCTTCACGCTGGCCAACGCCAAGGAATATGTGCGGGCCGCCATCGCGTCCGGCCTCGCGGTCGACGAGTTCGCCCCGCGGCTGTCGTTCTTCTTCGTGGCCAGGACCACGGTGCTGGAGGAGATCGCTAAGTTCCGGGCCGCCCGGCGGCTGTGGGCGCGCATCATGCGCGAGGAGTTCGGGGCGGCCGATCCCCGCTCGCAGATGCTGCGCTTCCACACGCAGACCGCCGGAGTCCAGCTGACCGCCCAGCAGCCGGAGGTCAATCTGGCCCGGGTCACCCTGCAGGCGCTGGCCGCCGTGCTGGGCGGCACCCAGTCGCTGCACACCAACTCCTACGACGAGGCGATTGCGCTGCCCTCGGAGAAGGCGGCGCGGCTGGCGCTGCGGACCCAGCAGGTTCTCGCCTTCGAGACCGACCTGACCGCCACGGCGGACCCGCTGGCCGGCTCCTACGCGATCGAGTCGATGACGACCGACATCGAGGAGCAGGCCGTCGAGCTGATGGCCAAGGTGGCGGACCTCGGCGGTGCCGTGGGCGCGATCGAGCAGGGCTTCCAGAAGGCGGAAATTGAGCGCTCGGCCTACCGGATCGCCCAGCAGATCGACTCGGGGGAGCGCAAGGTGGTTGGCGTGAACGCGTTCGTCACCCCCGACGCGGAGCCGTTCGTGCCGCTGCGCGCGGATCCGACGATCGAGCAGCAGCAGTCGCAGCGCCTGGCGGAGTTGCGCGAGCGCCGGGACTCGGCCGAGGTCACACGTCGGATTGACGCCCTGCGGCGGGCGGCCGCGGGGGAGGACAACCTGCTGTACCCGCTGCGGGAGGCGCTCAGCGCGCTGGCGACAGTCGGCGAGGTCTGTGATGCGCTGCGCGACGTCTGGGGGCTTTACCAGCCAGCGGACGCGTACTGAACGGCGAGTCGGCCGCGATGCGCGGCGTGGGACGCATGATGCGGGCGGGACGGGGCAGCTAATCGCGGGCCGCTATCAGCGCGGTACGGCAACGAAAGGCACGTAAGCGCATGGTCGCGATCAACTGGAACCCGTCACGCGGGCCCACGCTGGGCATCGAGTGGGAGCTGCAACTCATCGACAGCCGGAGCCGGATGCTCCGGCAGGACGCTCGCGAGGTGCTCGCCGCGCTGCCTGGCCTGTCGGAGTCCGGGGAGCATCCCAAGATGCGGTACGAGCTCATGCAGTCGACGGTCGAGGTCGTCACCGGGATCTGCAGCACGGTTGCGGAGGCCAAGGGGGACCTTGCTGCAACAATCGCGCAACTTCAGCGAATAACCGGCGAGCGCGGTACGATGCTGGCCTGTGCCGGTACTCATCCCGTCAGCGACTGGCGGGATGCCAAGATGGCACCTATTCAGCGATATGCCGAGCTGCTCGAAAATTTGCAGTGGCTTGCCCGCAGGATCCAGACTTTCGGCGTGCACGTGCACGTGGGTATTCGCGACGGCAGCAAGGCGATACCCATCGTTAACGCGCTCGCCGGATACCTGCCGCATTTCCTGGCGCTGACCGCCTCGAGCCCGTTCTGGAGCGGGCACGACACAGGGCTCGCCTCGAGCCGGTCCGTCATCTTCGGCGGGCTGCCTACCTCGGGGCCGCCGCAGCTATTAGCGGACTGGAGTGGGTTCGAGAACTACATGGACACGCTTCTTCGCGCCGGTACTATCCGGAGCATCAAGGAGGTGTGGTGGGACATCCGGCCGCATCCAGACTTCGGCACGGTCGAGGTCCGGATGTTTGACGGCCTGCCCACACTGCGCGAGATCGGCATGGCTGCGGCGCTCTCGCAGTCCCTGGTTCAACTGCTTGATACCCAGCTCGATCGCGGCTACACGCTGCCGTGCCCGTCCGCCTGGGTTGTTCGCGATAACAAATGGCGCGCCACCAGGTACGGCCTGGACGCGATGGTGATAACTGACGATTACGGGTCGACGGCTCCGCTCCGCGACCAGCTCTACGAGCTGGTGCACGAGCTGGAGCCCGTGGCGGAGCGGCTCGGCTGCGCAGCTGAGCTGGCTGTGGCGTTCGAGGTGCTCGACCAGGGCGCGTCCTATGAACGGCAACGGGCGGTCGTCGCCGGCGGCGGCGACCTGTCTGACGTGGTAGACGCGCTGGTGGCCGAGTTCGGCCAGGACCGCTTCGTGGGCCCGGAGGAGGCGGTTCATGGCCGAGCATGACCTGGAGGGGGAGCTTGATGCTTTCCTGGCGGAGCACGAGGCAGACCTCATCGATTTCCGGCGGGATCTGCACGCGCACCCGGAGACCGGCTATCACGAGTACCGGACCACCCGGCGGATCGCGCTGCGGCTGGAAGCTGCCGGACTACGGCCGTCGGCGCTGCCCAAGGGCACCGGCCTGATCGTAGACGTCGGCGGGGGCGCAGCCGATGAGCCGCTCGTCGCGCTGCGTGCCGACATCGACGCGCTGCCCATCGTCGATGAGAAGGATGTCCCCTACCGATCCACCTTCCGCGGCGCCTGCCATGCCTGCGGGCATGACGTGCACACCTCCGTTCTGGTGGGAACCGGGCTCTTCCTGGCCAAGGCCGCCGCCGCGGGGGTGCTGCCCGGCAAGGTCCGGCTGATCTTCCAGCCGGCCGAGGAGGTGCCCGGCGGCGCCGTTGACGTGATGGCGGCGGGCGGCATCGCCTCGGTTGACCGGATTTTCGCCCTGCACTGCGACCCGCGACTCGACGTGGGCAAGATCGGGACCAGGGCCGGCCCGATCACCGCGGCCTGCGACAAGATCAAGGTCAAGGTCACCGGGCCGGGTGGCCACACCGCCCGGCCGCACCTGACGGCCGACCTGGTCTATGCCCTTGGCAAGATCATTACTGAGCTGCCCGCGGCGCTGTCCCGGCGGGTGGACCCGCGATCCAGCCTCAGCCTGGTCTGGGGACGGGTCATGGCGGGCTCGGCCGCCAACGCCATCCCCGATGACGGCATGGTCGAGGGGACGGTCCGCTGCCTAGACGACGAGGCCTGGCATGCCGCACCCGACATGGTGAAGGCGCTGGTCGAGTCGGTCGCGACCGCCTACGGCGTGGTGCCGGAGATCACCTACCAGCGCAACGTCCCGCCGACCGTCAACGACGCCATCTGCACCGCGATGATCGAGGCGGCCGCCGACCGGGTACTCGGCCCGGACGCGGTGACCCCGGCCGCGCAGAGCCTGGGCGGCGAGGACTTCGCCTGGTACCTGGAGTCGATCCCGGGCGCGCTGGCCAGGCTGGGCACCAGGACGCCCGGATCCGCCGCCGACTTCGACATCCATCAGGCCGCCTTCGACGTGGACGAGCGGGCCATCGGCATCGGCGTCAGGCTGATGGCGGCGACGGCGCTGACCGCGATGGGTGGCAGCGGCCCGGCCATCCCCGTGCGGCTGCCGGGCGTGGCGCTGGCCTGACGTCCGGCTGTCCGGCCTGCCCGCCTGCCCGGCCTGCCCGGCACCGGCGGATGGCATGCGCCAATGTGGACATAGGCTGGTCGCTGGATCGTCGGCCTGGCGGTCCCGGACCGATTCAGTGGAGCGCGCCGCCGTGTCGTCACAGCAGGGTCAGGCATCTCCGGGGGGGACGCGGCCAGGCGGTGCGCCGCCCGGTCCCGGCCCGATGCCCGGTCCCGTGCCGCAGGGCCCCGTGCCGCCGAGCGCTGTGCCGCAGGGCCCCGTGCCGCCCGGCGGCGCCCCGGCGGGCAGCGGTCCCCCTTCGGCGGGCGCCGGCGGCAGCCGGCTGAAGTCGGCCTGGCGGACCACGGCCGACGGCCGGACCATCTTCCGGCTGATCCCGCCGCTGGTGCTCTGGTGGGGCTGGATCGCCTTTGCCGTGATCAACCTGGCCGACCTGGCGATTCAGTCGCGCGACTGGTTCTCGCTGGAGATCCTGGGCGGGCTCCTCGCGGCGACCGGCGTCATGTACGCCTGCACGCTGCGCCCCAAGGTCATCGGCGATGCCGACGGCCTGACCATCCTCAATCCGTTCCGTAGCTACCGGGTGCCGTGGGGCGGCGTGGCGGGGGTATTCCTCGGCGACTCCGTCGAGATTCATTGCGAACGGCCAGCGCCGAAGCGGGTAAAGCCGATCTATAGCTGGGCGCTGTACTCGCCGCGGCGGGCGAGGGCGCGGGCTGACCTGCGGGTCGGCTTCGGGGCACGCCGGGAACGGGAGCGCCACGACCTGCGGGCGCGCAGACGGTTCGAGGTGCCCGACGCCGCTACCTTCGGGCGGATGCCCGAGAAGGCCAAGGAGATCGCCAGCCAGCACCCGAGCCATGTCATGGCAGGCGAGCTCGCGCGGCGGTGCGACGAGGCCCGGCAGCGCGGGGCGCCGGCTGGCGTGCTGGCGAGTCAGTGGGCCTGGCCGCCGATCGCCGCGGTGCTCATCCCGGTCGCCGGGCTGATCGCCGTCATCCTGGCGAGGTAGGCGCCCGGCCTGGCCGGCGGCCGGGCGGCGACGCCGCTCAGGCCGGCGGCTCGTCGCCCAGGAGCCACCGCGCTCCGGCGCCGAGGCTAGCCGCGGTGTCCAGCGGGTTATAGAGCGCGCAGGTGCGCAAGGACAGGCAGCCGCAGCCGATGCAGCTGCCGAGGGTCGAGGACAGCCGCTGCAGCTCGGCGATGCGCTTGTCGATCCGGGCCTGCCAGGTCCTGGCCGCCCGGCCCCACTGCGCCCTGGTCGGCGCCTGGCCGTCGGGCAGGGTATCCAGCGCGGCCTTGATCTCCCGCAGCGACAGGCCCAGCTGGCGACCGGCCCGGATGAAGGCGATCCGCCGCAGCACGTAACGCGGGTACCTGCGCTGGTTGCCGGCCGTTCGCTCGGCGCTGATCAGGCCGACGTCCTCGTAATACCGCAGCGCCGACGGTGCCGCGCCGCTGCGCGCGGATAGCTCGGCGATAGTCAGGTACCGGGGCGCTGCGGTCATGGCCCGAGGCTAGCCGGATGCGCCTGCCCGCCGGAGCCCTGCCCGCCGGAGCCCTGCCCGCCGGAGCCCTGCCCGCCGGAGCCCTGCCCGCCGGAGCCCTGCCCGCCGGAGCCCTGCCCGCCCGAGCCC
>Ga0209839_10000469_pt1 | contig 20466 bp, 16 predicted proteins | sample OrgsoiDNA2013050_FD_185800 | JGI IMG/M metagenome (GOLD analysis project Ga0209839, IMG submission 185800) | Permafrost soil microbial communities from the Arctic, to analyse light accelerated degradation of dissolved organic matter (DOM) -... | ecosystem: Environmental > Terrestrial > Soil >... | reverse complement strand
CAAGTCCCTAAGAACCCGCCCTGCGATCCCATCGCACGCAAGACGCTGCCGCGTCCACCGCACCCCATCCCGCGTTCGTGACGATCGCGATACGCCCCTTGTGTGGGACGGGATGGCGCGAATTTGTAGAGATGATTTGCCCGACGGGTGAAGCGAAATATTTTTGCAAACGGGACTCGACATCAAAATCGCCGGACAGCCTGTCGGGCAAATCAGCAGGCCAAGCCATTCGACCCGCGCGCGGAAATTTGAAGATTTTCTTCTCGATCTGCAGGCCCGTTCAGGAAACCGCAATTTTCCGACTCATCCACCCGGTGGTGGAGAGACGTTTTTCTTGTAGCCTTACTTGGCTGCCGATCACACCACACCCTGAGTTTCATGGTCGAGCCGTGCCGGTGCTTGATGACCAAGCCAAGTGATGGAATCCTATCGTAACGAATCCGTGTCGGTGCGAAGCTTCGGCACGCGTTCACCATCACGCTTTCCTGGAACGATACGTTCAAGCTCCCTGGCGAGTTCTACCTCGGTGAAAGGCTTCGCAAGCTTTGGCAGGCCCGACTGGATCTCCGAATCCATTTCAGCGAAGCCGGTCGCGATAATGACGGGAAGTTCCGGCCACTCTTGTTTGATCGCATTGACAAGTTGCAGACCCGTCATGTGCGGCATGGCGTAGTCGGTGATAACCAGATCAATTGAGCCGCGCTGCCTCAGGATATCGAGCGCCTCCTTGCCGGACGATGCTGCGATTCCGTCATGGCCAAGATCATCCAGCATGGCGACGGTATTCGTCAGAACGAGTCCGTCGTCGTCTACTGCCAGGACAACGAGCGAGGCTTGATCCACCACCGGATCGTCGGTCCGCCGCTCGCTTCGAGCGATTGCAGGAGTTTGCCCCTCTGCAACCGGCAGCCAAAGCTCGGCAGTCGTCCCTTCGCCCTTTCGGCTTTGCAGATTAAACCATCCTCCGGATTGCTCGGCGACGCCGTGCACCATGGACAGCCCCAGTCCGGTACCCTTGCCGGGTCCCTTGGTGGTAAAGAACGGCTCCATCGCGCGCCGCAGCGTGGCGTCGTCCATTCCTTCGCCGGTATCGCGCACTGAAAGACAGATGTAGCTGCCCGGTTTCAAACGGTTGCCGTCAGCCTCGCGCAGCACTTTTTCCTCGGTCGCGATGACGATCCGTCCACCCTCGGGCATGGCGTCGCGGGCGTTAACGGCGAGATTTAGCAGTATCATTTCGAGCTGGTTTGCGTCACCCAGCACCGGCTTGCCTACAAGTGGAAAGTGGGTCTCAATCATAATTGACGGTCCCAGCGAGCGCTGCAGCATATCCGTCATCCCGCGTACGAGTTCGGGAATCGCCACGGCCTCCTGCTTGAGCTCCTGGCGACGCGCAAAGGCCAGCATTCGCTTGGTCAGCAACGAACCGCGCTGCGCGCCTTGAATCGCGTTTTCGAGCAGCACTCGTAGCCTGGGATCATCGGGCAGGCGTTTGCGCATCAGTTCGAGGCTGCCGAGCACGGCCATGAGCAGGTTGTTGAAATCGTGGGCGATCCCGCCTGTGAGCTGCCCGATCGCCTCCATTTTCTGCGACTGCAGCAAGGCTTCGCGCGCTATTTCGAGCTGGCGTTGAGTCTCCCTCCTTTCGGTGATGTCGCGGGTAATCTTGGCGTAGCCAATAAGCTTTCCATCGTCGTCCCGGATGGCGTCGATGACGACGTTGGCCCAAAACCGGCGGCCGTCCTTGCGGACGCGCCAGCCTTCTTTTTCCAATCGACCCTCGCGCTCGACGGCTTCCAACGTCTTTTGCGGCTCGCCCGCTTCCCGGTCTTCATCGGTGTAGAATTTCGAGAAGTGACATCCGATGATCTCCTCGGCTGAATAACCTTTGATGCGGTGCGCACCAACATTCCAGTTGGTCACAATGCCTGTTAGATCGAGCATGTAGATGGCGTAGTCGGAAACGCCGTGGACCAGCAGCCTGAACTGCTCCTGGCTCTGCTTCAGGGCATCCTCGGCAGCCTTGCGTTCGCTCAAATCACGCGTGATCTTGGCAAAGCCAATGACTTCACCTGTCGCCTTGCGGATCGGATCGATGACCACGTATGCCCAGAAACGAGAGCCGTCCTTGCGGACCCGCCAACCCTCGCTTTCGAACTTCCCTTTCTGCGAGGCGGTCTCAAGCGCGAGGGCTGGAATCCCCTGCTTCCGATCTTCCTCGGTATAAAACCTCGAAAAGTGCTGACCGATGATTTCGGAAGGCGCATATCCCTTGAAGCGTTGTGCGCCGGGATTCCAACTTGTCACGATGCCGCTGGCGTCCAGCATGTAGATGGCATAGTCCGTCACCGCTTCAATCAAGAGACGATAACGACTATCATCTGACATTGATTCAGCTACCGGACTAATTGGTTGCATTTACCCCACCGCGGCCTACACGAACCCGGAACGAAACTCTCCGAAGGCCAAAAAGGTTCCAGAAATTAGACTGCAAGGTCAGTAGATGAATGTCCGAGAGGGGTAAACGCATCACTTTGACCGTAGATCGCCCGCTTCAGTCTACCCCAATAAACAGACACTCTCCAACAGACACTCTCGGGGGCCGTCGGCATGGTGGCGCGAGCGCATGACGTAGCTGGCGGTGCGGCCCGATTTACCGTCGCACCCGCCATACCGAGATCTTGTGTGTGGGGTCGAGGTCGAGCGGCTCAAGGAAGTCAGGCGTTTCGCCGCGGCCAAGCCGCGCCGCCAATCCGTCCGGAGCGAGATTGACAAGATCTTTCTCAGGAGCTGCCGAGCAGGTTACCACGTAGTCGACGCGGCGATCCGACAGTATTTGACGCGCCGCCGGTACTGGCGCCAGCATCAGCTCGAGCATCGCGACAATACCGTCGTTGTTGCGATGGTATGGTGCTGCAAAAACGGCGTGATCGGTGTCGACAAGAATCATCGGCCCGAGATCGATCGGTGCCATCACACGCCCTCTTGGCAGCCGTGTCATGGAAGCGACATCGGACACGGTCTGGCACGTTGACGCATCTCGTTCGGCGATTGTCATCTGCGGCTTGAAGACCAGGTCGATCAGCGGCCTCGCCGAAAGGCCCAAGGCGGCAAAGCTCGCGGGTGACACGGCGAGCGCCAACAGGACCAGGCTTCGTCCGGGGGCAAGCGTTGGCCACAGAATGACGAGGCTCGCGGCAAAAACCGGAGCTGCCACCATCGATGCCGCCGCCGCGGCCCGCATTTCCCAAAAGCTGAGCCCGATCAGCGCGGCCAGCGCCATGATGCCAACGATCCAGCGGAACCGTCCAGGCGGATTGGACCGGATCAGCGCCGCCGCGGAAAAGCCCATCGTCATCAATGGAAACCCGTAGAAGCCAAGGACCTTTTGCGGCGTGAGTTGCAGCATCGTCGCGAGCGACATCGATTCGACGACCTTGTCGACCCAAAATGACGTAACAAGCGGATCGAGCTGTGCGTAAGGCGACGCAATGCATCCCGCAAACAGGGAGAGGAACGCGCCAATCAAAGCGATTGCTGACGCCGCTCCCGTAGCCAGGCGCAGGCGCAGCGTGGAATGCAGGCGATCGATTCCAACCATGATCATCAGGCTGATGCCGCCGCCGGCGACCAGCAGCAGCACCGGCCCACCGAAGGCGTCGCAGACCGGCAACGCCAGCGAAGGCAGTGGAAGCAATGCCGGTGCGAGCAGGAGCGATGATGCCGCCAGCGCCGCCCCGAAGGCGCCGATCTGTCGCGAGACGGAAGCACCGCGCCAGATAAAAAGGCCAAATACGGCGATGCCTATCGCTGCGATGGCGGGCAGCATTTCAATGCCGATCGCCAGCGACAGCGATGCCACCAGGCCGCCCAGCGCGGCCTTGACCGCGCTCTGCTCGATCTGTGACGTCAGCAAGACCAGGGCGAGCAACAAAACGATCTGCGCATTGTGGTGATCAATCGCGCCTGGCCGGAAATGGATCAGCGCCGGCGCGGAGAGCACGGCCAGCACCACGGCCGTGATCTGCGCGTTCGCGAGGCTGCCACTCAATTGCCGGGCAATCGCCGCGACCAGCACGAGGGCTGCCGCAAACAGCAGCAGGGGCCAGAGAAATAGCGTCACGGTTTCTGCGCCGTGCGTTCCAATCAGCGGCCTCAGCAGCAGGATCAACGCGGCCAGGGGCACGTCGACGACGCGCGACCAGTGCATCGACGCACCCGGCGGATCCAATCGATGCTGGAAGAGGTCGAACCATCCTTGCCCGCCGATCCAGTCGCGAACCTGGACGAGCCGCATGGCATCGTCGGTGGACATGGCGTCGAAGACGCCGCCGTTGATCGAGGGCCACGCAATCGCAACCGTTGCCGCCAGCCACAGCACCGGCATCAAGACGGTTGGATTCACGCCAAGTTGCTGTTTCGGCGCTGCCTGGCTTGAGGTCGAACTGAGATCGGACATGGTTTCCTCATACCTACCGAGCTAGCCCTACGGCCGTTACGGATCAATTAACGGCGAGCATGCGCCGCGGCTGAAATGCTTGTCGCGGCCAACCCTATCCGAATGGCGTACCCAATATGCGGAACAGCAAGGGGCCGGCAATCAGGAAGACAAGCAGCATGGCGCGGGCGGACGGCTGTTGGATTGCGCCCAGCAGCGACAACCCCGCGAGTGGAACGGCGGCCGCCAGCGGTAAATAGTAGCGCGGGTAGGCGGATGTCTGCCAGCCGAACTCGGTATGCAGCTCATAGCTGAAGATGCCGTGGACAAGGAACGTTCCGGCAAAAGCCAATATGCCCGCCGCAACCACAATATCGAGCGGGCCAGCTTTTTCGTGCGCGATCCGCTGAACCGCCACCATAAACCCGCCGAAGGCGCACAGCGCCGCCATGATCGGGATTGTCAGCGCCGCATAATTCAGTGCATTGCGTTGCTTCAGGGTCGGCATCCATTCCACGACAAATTCCGAGACGAAATGTGCCGCATAGGACGCAGGCGTCATTCGCTCGGCGCGATCCCAGCCGATGGCCAGCGCGCCGGACTTGATCAACGCAATTTGTCCCGGTGTCCTTGGCGTCGGACTGCCGTACTGCACGCACAGCGCGACATAGGGGGCGACCGCCAGCAGCGCGGCAACAGCGATCAGTCCCACCCATCGGGACGGCAAGCGTCCGTGCCACAGCATCCACAGCAACACGCCGCCGACCAATCCGCCTACCAGCAGCAGCGCGGTGAACTTCGCCCAGGACGCGAGGATGACGCCGCCGAGTGCAACCATGAGCCACGCCCGGCTTCCGGTGCTCAGGAGTTGAAACGCCGCCAGCGTGGCAATTCCTCCTCCGGCGAATGCGGCGTTGTCGTTGTTGATCGCGCCCGCAAGCGGCGCCAACAGCGGGATGCCGACGATCGGAACAACATACGCATAGAGCGTGAGCCGCGGCAGCTTGGCGACAAGCCCGACCGCCATCAGGGCCGCGAGCCCGATCGCGACCAGCGCCACATTGAATAGCCGATCGAGCAGGATCGCCTCGGGATGGCCTTCCAGGGTGGGACCGATGCGGGCCAGCAGCACATAATACGGCGAGGGGTGATCGAGATAATTTTCTTCGCCGGTAAAGCGGAAGCTCGACGGGTCGAGCATCCGCATATCCTCAAACGCGGGCCACGTCTCACCGGAGTGTTGGAGATGCGCGACATAGGATGCGTGTGCCACTTCATCGAACCCGAACGTCACATCCTTGCGTATCGCACTAAGTGTCGCGGCGACCACGAAAAGCAAAAGCACAAAGGCGCAAACGCGCCAGTTGGCTTTGGCCTCGAACGCGGCGTGATCTTGCGAAGATGTATTGAAATTAACCAGGGCAGGCATGGTGCCAGTGTGCACCGGCACCCATTAAACAAGTCCTATGCCATTACCGCAGCCGGCGGTGAGCCGCGATGGCACGCCAAATTTAGCTCCATATTAGGCAGACCAGGGCAGAATGTAGCAACGATTAGAGCCCATAGTCCATTTGAGCCAAGCCGCCGGCGGCCCGGAACGGGCGACGGCCTCCGCAAGATGATCCTGAGGATAATTCTGATATGGCGCGCATAGGTACTCGAGCCGAGGTCTGGTTTTCCAACGTGGTTGCTTCGTTCGTACGCTACGTCGCGGAAAGGACGCTGCCCGAGTCCGTTCCCATGCTGATGCGCCGTGATGCCGTCATGGACTCCTTCAATTACGCCAAAGAACATATGCAGGATGCGTATTCGTTTCTGGATCGATTTGACGGTCTAAGGCTTTCGATCGAAGAGGCAAGGCGAAGATTTCCCGCCCGCAAACTTGTCCTGGAGTTTGGCGTCTACAAGGCTGGAATGATTAACTACCAGGCCCGGAAATTTCCCGAGTTGAATTTTGTCGGGTTTGATAGTTTCGAGGGTTTGCAGGAACAATGGAGCGGCATGGCTCCGCAAAGAACCTTTGACCTTGGCGGCAGGCTGCCGAGCGTTCGACGCAATGTCGGATTGGTAAAGGGATGGTTCGCGCAGTCAGGACCCCGCTGGAAAACCGAAAATCCCGCGTCCGGCATCCCGCTATTGGTGCACGTTGACTGCGACACCTACGCGGCAACGGTGGACGTGCTGGAAATCTGTTCTGACTACGTCGAACATGGTCTCGTTATTCATTTTGACGATTACTTCGGGTTTCCCGATTGGAGAAACGCCGGGTTCAAGGCGCTAAAGGAAATCGCGGAAAGACGACGATGGCGTCTGACCTATTTGTCTTACGGGACAAAAGAGGTGGCGGTTCTTGCGGAAATGCAGGTTGGCTGACCGGGTTGCGCGACAAATTGGGACACGCGCCTTGACGATTCATTAAGGCTCCAAGCTTCTGCGAGCGGCGATAAGCCTGGCCTTAACGAAGTTCTGCGCAAATGCGGCCCGAAACCCGAGGGATCGTGCCGCACATGACCAACACAGATGCAGATATTTTCGTGATCGGCGCGGGGCCAGCCGGCCTCACCACGGCTTACTGCCTGACCAAGGAGACGCCGTCGGTCATCGTGATCGAGAAAGACCCGGTCTATGTCGGCGGCATCAGTCGCACCGTGCGGTACGGGAATTTCCTGTTCGATATTGGCGGCCATCGGTTTTTCTCCAAGGCCAAGGAAGTCGTCGACCTCTGGCACGAGATCCTGCCTGACGACTTCATCACGCGGCCGCGGCTCTCGCGCATCTATTATGGCGGAAAATTCTATTCCTATCCGTTGAGCGCATTCCAGGCGCTGCGCAATCTCGGGATATTCACCAGCGCCGCCTGCATGCTGTCCTATGCCTATGCCAAAGCCTTCCCGATCGCGTCGCCGCGCAGCTTCCATGACTGGATCCGCAATCAGTTCGGCGAGCGCCTGTTTCAGATTTTCTTCAAAACCTACACCGAGAAGGTGTGGGGCATGTCCTGCGACGAAATCTCCGCCGATTGGGCGGCGCAGCGCATCAAGGGACTGGACCTTCGCGTCGCGGTCACGAACGCGCTGAAACACTCGTTCGGGTTCAAGCCAAAAGCCGTTGCGGCCGGCGACGACGTCGTAAAGACGTTGATCGACACGTTCCAATATCCGCGCAAGGGTCCCGGCATGATGTGGGAAGCAGCGGCGGCCAGGATCAGGGAGCGCGGCGGCAAAATTCTGATGGGTCGCGAACTGGTCGAACTCGCCTTCGATGAGGTCCACAAGCTCTGGCGCATCGGAGTCGCGACATCCGACGGAAAACGCGAGAATTATACGGCTCGCCATGTCGTGAGCTCTGCACCGGTGCGCGAGCTGGTGCACAAATTGTCGCCGAAACCCATCTCGCTGCTGCACGCGCGCGCGCTGCGCTACCGGGATTTCCTCACCGTCGCGCTCATGACGGACAAGACGGACGTGTTTGCCGACAACTGGATCTATATCCATGATCCCAGTGTGAAGGTCGGTCGTGTGCAGAATTTCGGTTCATGGTCGCCCGAGATGGCGCCGGCCGGCATGACCTGCCTCGGCCTCGAATATTTCTGCTTCGAGGGCGACGGCCTGTGGACGATGTCCGACGAGGACCTTGTCGCACTCGCCACGCGTGAGGTCGTCAAGGTCGGTTTGCTCGCGGCCACCGATGTGATCGACGGCTGCGTGGTGCGCCAGCCCAAGGCCTACCCGGTCTACGACGATTCCTATCGCGACCATATGGCGATGATCCGGCGCGACCTGGAGCAAAGCTATCCGAGCCTGCATCTGATCGGCCGGAACGGCATGCACAAATACAATAATCAGGATCACGCCATGATGACCGCCATGCTGACGGCGCGGAACATTCTGGCCGGCGAGCGCATCTACGACATTTGGCAAGTCAACGAGGACGCGGAATATCACGAAGCGGGCGAATCGAGCGCGCAGGCAGCGCTTGCCAGCGAGCGCCTGGTGCCGCGCAAGGCGAACACCCGGGCGGCCTGAGGCTCAGCGCCAGAGCCCCGTTTCGATAGAATCGAAACAGGGGCTCTGGATTCCTGATCTGACGCGTTCACCTCACACGATAATCTCGTTCAGCTCCTTGCCGGAATGCTCGGGCACCATCATCGTCACGCCGATCGCCATCGCCACCATCAGCACGGGGATGCACAGGAACGACAGCGCGAACGATCCGGTGTGCTGCTGCAGCGCGATGGTGACAAACGGGAACAGGACAAAACCGACGAAATAGGCGATCGCCCAGACCACGCCATTGGCGGCGCCGCGAATTCGCGTTGGAAACACCTCCGCGGTAAGAGTCGTGCTCGGTCCCCAGAAGCCGAGGAACCCAAAGCTCCAGGCGAGGCCGAACGCCCACAGCAGCAGGTGATTTGCGGTAGTGGCCCACAGCGTGATGAAGACCGCGCCCTCGATCAGCATCACCACGAACGCCGGCCGGCGGCCGATCCTGTCGGCGAGCCAGCCCGCGACGCAGAGGCCGAGAAAGCCGGAAATACCCCAGAACACATAGAAGGTGCTGTATTCCGCCGTCGACCAGTGCTTCTCGGTCGCCAGATACAACGGCATCCAGCCGACCGTGCTGTAAATGCAGGTGCTGCAGCACGCCACGAACAACGCCACCAGCGTGGCGGGCAGCACATCCGGCAGGAAGATCTGGCGGATGCCGACCGAGTTGGCCTTTCCGAACCATGCGCTGTCGTCGTCGCTGACGCGGCCGCCGCCCGCCAGCGTTTTGGCGATCCGCTGCTTGCGGTCCTGCGCGCGCACCCAATAAGGCGATTCCGGACAGGTGGCGCGGACGTAGATCGCGAGCAGCGCGATCACGCCGGGCACCATGACGGCGGTACGCCAGCCGAAATCGGCGGCGACAAGTCCGGTGATGCCGCCCGCGAGCGAGGCTCCGAGGCACCAGCTCGCGCGCGTCGCGCTGATGACCCGTCCGCGCAGCCGCGCCGGCCAGGTCTCCGCCACCAGCATCGAACCGAGCGACCATTCGCCGTTGAGCGCAAAACCGACCAGCGACCGCGCGACGACAAAAATAGCGAAGGTTGGCGACAGCGCGACCACCGGCATCAGCAGCGAGAACAGCGCGATGTTGACGGCGAGCAGCGTGCGCCGCCCGAGCCGGTCCGACAGCCACGGCCAGAAATACAGGCCGGCGATGCCGACAAACAATGCGATCTGCAGGCCGGAGCGATATTCCGGCAAGGTGAGTGAAAATTCCTTGACCACCATCGGCGACACCAGCGCGAAGATCACGCCGTCCATGCCGTCAAAGCCCCAGCCGAGCGCGTTGGCGGTGGCGATATGCCAATGGGTTTTCGAAACTGTCGTGCCGTCGGTGACGGCGCGATAATTGGCGAATTGAAGGTGCTTCTGTTCCAGCGGTCCGATCTGATCGTCCGCCGGAGTTGCCGCCGCCGCGGCCAAACCATCTGCCGCGATGCTGCTCATGCGTGTTCTCCCGCTTCGGGCCGCATCGTTGACGGCGCGTTATTGTTGCCGCCCGCTTTTTTGGGGGAGGCGGTGCCCGGATACTCAAGGCTGGACCAAGTTCGGCGAACCGGCAAGCAGAATGCTTGCGGCAGTGCGTCGCGGTGATTCGTTGAGAAAGAGGATGACGTCCACCGAAAGTCGCACACGGCGGCCACGGAAAATAGTTTCACGCATCACGATAAATTATTCTTCGAAACCGGCCCCGAGACCTCCCGTAACTCGGCGCAACGGCGACGCAGTCAATCGAGCAATAGGACAGTGTCGTTGTTGCTTTCAGCTGCCGGCGATATCCGCCGGTCACCTCAATCCATTGGGAGACGTATCCATGTCGAAGCGTATTGCACTGTTTTCCGCTGCCGCCTTTGCCGCATTGGCCCTGACCGCCGCCGTCGTTGCGCCCGTGAGTGCGCAAGACAAGATGAAAAGCGAGATGTCGGGCGAGAAGACCGTCATGGTCGGCGGCGCCGCGATGTTCCCGTCGAAGAACATCATCCAGAACGCCGTCCATTCGAAGGACCACACCACGCTGGTGGCGGCGGTGAAGGCCGCCGGCCTGGTCGAGACCCTGGAAGGCAAGGGCCCGTTCACGGTGTTCGCGCCAACCAACATCGCGTTCGACAAGCTGCCGGCCGGCACCGTCGACGGGCTGGTGAAGCCCGAGAACAAGGCGACCCTGACCAAAATCCTGACCTATCACGTGGTCCCGGGCAAACTCGAAGCCTCCAGCCTGACCGACGGCAAGAAGCTCAAGACCGTTGAAGGCGAAGAGCTGACGGTGAAGCACCAGGACGGCAAGGTCTGGATCGTCGATGCCAAGGGAGGTACCTCGATGGTGACGATCGCCAACGTCAATCAGTCCAACGGCGTGATCCATGTGGTCGACACCGTCCTGATGCCGGCCTCGTAACACCCCGCGTCCTGATCTGGTCCCAACAGGATGCGCAAGGGCGAGCCGGGGCAGCCCGGCTCGCTTTTTTGTGACCGCGAACCCCTGCGGGCATCAGTTTGATCGCGTTTATGGCAGTAACGAAGCCGCGCTTCCCGGCGTATAAGCCTGTATCGACGTTCAGGAACGGAACAGCCAAGGAACTAACAAGGAACTGATATGTCCAGCCTTGCAGCCAGCGACCAGCATACAGCGGTCACCCCGGCAAAAGTGATTCAACCGGCGTGGGTCCGCACCGTGCACTGGATCAATGCCGTCGCGATTGTCCTGATGATCATGTCGGGATGGCAGATCTATAACGCCTCGCCGCTGTTCGATTTCAAGTTCTCGAGCAATATCACCCTTGGCGGCTGGCTCGGCGGCGCGCTGCTCTGGCATTTCGCCGCGATGTGGCTGCTGATGGTCAACGGCCTCGTCTATCTCACGCTGGGTTTTGCAACCGGCCGCTTCCGCAAGAAGCTGCTGCCGATCACGCCGGCGGGGGTGATCGCCGATACCAGGGCGGCGCTGACCTTCAAGCTCTCGCATGACGATCTGACCAGATATAACAACGTGCAGAAGCTGCTCTATGCCGGGATCATCGTGGTCGGCATTGTCATCGTGCTATCGGGTCTTTCGATCTGGAAACCGGTGCAGTTGCAATATCTGACGGCGCTGTTCGGCGGCTACGACGTCGCGCGTTACGTCCACTTCATCTGCATGGCGGCGATCTGCGCATTCCTGGTGGTTCACGTCGTGCTGGCGCTCCTGGTGCCCAAGAGCCTGCGCGCCATGATCATCGGCCGCTAAAGGAAATTTTGAGGAGAACACGTCATGGGTCGCCTTCGCTCGCTTCTGATTCCCGGTGTCGACAAGCAACTGCTGGTCAGGGACGCCACCCGGGTGATGCCGGACCTGGCGCGCCGGCGCTTTATCGCCGGCGGCGCCAGCTTCGGCGCGCTGACGCTGCTGACCGGCTGCAACGTCTCCGACAGTTTCTCGGCCGAGGAGATGCTGAAGCAGATTTCAAAGTTCAATGACGGTGTGCAGGCGGCGATCTTCAATCCCTACGCGCTGGCGCCGACCTTCCCGGAAAGCGCCATCACAAAACCGTTTCCGTTCAACGCCTATTACGAAGTCGACGACGCGCCCACTATCGACGGCAAGGCCTGGAAGCTCGAGGTGCGAGGCCTCGTCGACAACAAGAAATCATGGACGCTGGAAGAGCTCTACAAGCTGCCGCAGGAAAAGCAGGTCACGCGCCATATCTGCGTCGAGGGCTGGAGCGCGATCGGAAGCTGGACCGGCACGCCGTTGCGCGATTTCCTCAAAATAATCGGCGCCGACACCCGCGCCAAATATTGCTGGTTCCAGTGCGCGGATTCCGATGGCTACAACTCACCGCTCGACATGGCCACCGCGCTGCATCCGCAGACCCAGATGTCGTTCAAATTCGCCGACGAGATCCTGCCCCGCGCCTATGGTTTTCCGATGAAGATCCGGGTGCCGACCAAACTCGGCTTCAAGAATCCGAAATACGTGATCTCGATGGAAGTCACCAACGAATACAAGGGCGGCTACTGGGAAGACCAGGGGTATAATTCGTTCAGCGGGAGTTGAAGGGAAGTGGTGAATGGCGAATGGCGAGTAGGGAATAGGGAATAGTGAGTCACCTTCGCTATTCGGCACTCGCTACTCGCTATTCGCGCTACTCATCGCGCCGCCGAGGAATAATTGCCCGATCCGGGGATCGCCCAGCACCCGCTCGGCCCTGTCGACCAGGCGGGTCTGGCCGAGCTCGAGCACGATGCCGAAATCGGAGATCTCCAGCGCGGATCGTGCATTTTGCTCGATCATCAGGATCGACACGCCGCGGCCGCGCAATTCTTTCAGGATGGCAAAAGTCTGCTGCACCATCAGCGGCGAAAGACCGATCGACGGCTCGTCGATCAGCACCAGCTCTGGATTGAGCAGCAGGCCACGGACGATTTCGAGCTGCTTCTGCTCGCCGCCCGACAGCGTGGAAGCCTGCTGCGCCGCCTTCCGGCGCAGCACCGGAAATCGGTCGAGCGCGGCTTCGATCCGCACCGCGAGGTCGGTGATGTCCCGCCCGGCCGCCGCCGCGCCGAGCTCGATGTTGTGGCGCACCGACAGTTCGGGAAAGATGTTGCGCCCTTGCGGCACGTAGCAGATGCCCGCAGCCAGCAATTGGCGCTGGGGCAGGCCGGTCACGTCGCGCCCCTTGAAGAGGACCCTGCCTTCGCGCAACTTCAGCAGGCCGAAAATGGCCTTGAACACCGTGGATTTGCCGGCGCCGTTGGGCCCGATCAACGTGGTGATCGAGCCCGCCGGCACCGAGAAACTGGTGCCATTGAGAATAGTCATCTTGCCGTAGCCGCCGACGAGGCCCTGAACATCCAGAATGGCGTCGTTCATGGCTCCATCCTCAATGGCCGAGATAGGCTTCGATCACGGCGGGATTGGCGCGCACTTCTTCGGGCTTGCCCATCGCCAGCACCCGGCCTTCCGCCATCACCATGACCCTCGAACACAGCGACATGACGAATTCCATGTTGTGTTCGATGACCACGAAGGTTGCGCGTTTCTCGCGATTGATGGCGGCCAGGCGCTCCCTGAGGTCGGCGAGCATGGTGAGGTTGACGCCGCCGGCGGGTTCGTCGAGCAGCACCAGGCGGGGCCCGCCCATGAAGGCCATCGCGGCGTCGAGCAGCTTCTGCTGACCGTAGGACAAGCCACCGGCGGCCTCGTCGGCGAGATGATCAAGCTTGAAAAAGCCGATCATCCGATCGGCGGCTTCGGTCAGGCCCGCGTCCGAGGGACCGAACAGGCGCGACATCATGCTGCCCTGGTGTTCTTGTCCGGCGAGAATGAGATTTTCGCGCACCGACAGTTTTGGAAATACCTGCAGCAACTGGAATGTGCGGCTGACCCCGAGGCGATTGAGATCGGAAGGCCGAAAGCCGGTCACGACCTTGCCATCGACCTTCACTTCGCCGTCGCTCGGCGTTAGCTGGCCGAGAATGCAGTTGAACAGCGTCGACTTGCCGCAACCGTTCGGTCCGATCAGTCCGAGAATTTCGCCCTCGTGAACGTCAAAGCTCACGCCATCGACAGCCGAGATGCCGCCAAAGCGCTTGCTGATGCCGGTGACCTCGAGGACCGCGGTCATGGCGCCGTTCACAGTCTGGATTCCGCGACGGCGCGCAGGGCAGAGGCTGTCTTGGTGCGGCGCTCGGCGAGATAGCGATCGAGAACGCCCAAGATGCCGGTCGGCGAATAGATCAAGAGCAGGATCACGGCGATGGCGTACAGCATCAGGTAATAGCCTTGCGTGAACCGCAGCCATTCCGGAAGCAGCACCGCGATGGCAGCGCCCAGGAACGGCCCGAAGAAGAAGCCGGCGCCGCCGACGATCACCATCATCAGGAGGTCGAGCGAGAGCGACAGGTTGAACGGCACCGGATCGACATATTGCGTCAGCGGCGCGTACAGCGTGCCGGCAACGCCGCCCAGCGCCGAGCCGATCGCGAAGGCCATCAACGTGTAGCGGCGGGTATCGATGCCGAGCGACAGCGCCCGGATCGGATTCTCGCGCAGCGCCTGAAAGGCGCGGCCCCAGGGCGAGCGGATCAGCCACCACAGCATCGCCGACACGATGCCGAGCGAGCCGAGGCAGAAATAATAGAACGGCAGCGGCCGGTTGGTGGCAAAGCCGAAGATGTTCGGCCGGGGAATGTTGCTGATGCCGTAGATGCCCTTGGTCAGCCAGTCCTCGTTGCGGAACACCAGAAAAGCCAGGGTCGAGAACGCCAGCGTCACGAAGGCCAGATAATGGTGCTGCACCCGCAGCGCCGGATAGCCGAGGATCCAGCCGACCGCAAAACACACGACGACGGCGACGCCGAGCGCCGATATCAGCGGCATGCCCTGCGAGGTCATGATGGCGGCGGCATAGGCGCCGATGCCGACGAAGGCGCCCTGCGCCAGCGAGACCTGCCCGGCATAGCCGAGCGTCAGGTTAAGTCCCATGGCGGCGATGGTCATCACCGCCCACTGGCTCAGGATGAACAGTCCGTAGCGATTGAAATTCAAGGGCACCGCGATCAGCCCTGCGATCACGATGGCGCCGAGCGCGATGCGCCAATATTTTGCCATCCCGGTCATATCGTGCGCTCCTCCGCCCGGCCGAGGATTCCCTGCGGGCGAAACAGGACGATGACGATCAGCAGGATCAGCGGCACCGCGGCGCGATACTGGGTCGAGACATAGGCCGCGGCGAGATTGTCCACGATGCCGATCAATAGACCTCCGACAATTGCACCTCGCACCTGATTGAAACCGCCGACGATCGCCGCGATGAAGGCCGCCTGTCCCAGCACTTCGCCGCTGGAGAATTTGGCGAGATAGATCGGCGTGATCAAGAGCGACGCCAGCACCACCAGAAAGGCGTTGATCAGGAAGGTCAGCAGGATCATCCGTTCCACCGGCACGCCGATAATGCGGGCGACGGTCGGATTCTGCGCCGCCGCCTGCATCTGATGGCCGATCGAGGTGCGGTTCAGGAACGCGGTCAGGCCGACCACGGCAAGGATCGCCAGCGCCAGCACGCCGAGGCTCTGCAACGACACCGCGTGGCCGAAGACCTGGATGTCACCGGCGGGCACGACGGACGGAAATGGCGACGCCTCGGCGCTGAAGAATTGCTTCACGGCCTCCTTGATGCCGATCGCGAGTGCCATGGTCGCGATCGCCAGCGGCAACACGCCGTGGCGAAGCATCGGATCGACCAGCAGCATCTTGAAACCCAGCCCAAGCAGCAGCAGCGACAGCAGCATGCCGATCAGGATCGCGAACCAGAATGGCGCGCCGGCATGCATCGCCGCCAGCACCAGGAACGCCGGCAGCATGACGAATTCGCCCTGCGCGAAATTGATGGTCTGCGAGGTCTGCCACAGCAGCGTGAAGCCGACAGCCACGATCGCGTAGATGGCCCCGGTCGCAAGGCCGGCCAGCAGAAGATCGAGCAGATTGGACATGCTTCCCCGCAACCTTTGTCGATTGACGCTATCAGATACAGTTCGCGCGACGCGGCTGGAGACGCTTGGCTCAATTCAGTTTCGGCAGCACCTGCTTGATGACCTGCTTGCCCTCGACGATCTCGACCAGAAAACCCTGACGATCGATGTCGCCCTTCTGATCGAAGGTCACATCCATCAGGATGCCCGGCTCGTTCGCAGCCTTGATGGTGAGGCCATGCAGATTGTCGGCGAAAGCCTTGGCGTCGACCTTGCCCATTTTTTCCGTGGTCGCCTTGATCATGTAGATCGCGAGATAGCCTTTGATGCCGTTGTGATCGGGAACGTAATTGTACTTCTTGACGAATTTTTCCCGGAACGCCTTGACCAGTTCGACCGGTGCGTCGGTCGTCAGCCCGACATGGCCGCGCGCGCCGTTGGCGGCGTCGCCGGCGAGTTCGACGACCTTTTGGCCGACCAGCGTCGTTTCGCCGATCAGCGGCGCGGTCACGCTTTGCCGCTTCAGCTCCTTGAGGATGCGCGCGCTTTCCTCCTCATTGAGGTAGATGAAAACAGCGTCGGGCGCGGCGGCCTTGATCTTGCTCACATCGGCGGCGAAATCGGCCTGGCCGGCCTCCGTGGACAGATCGGCGGCGACCTTGATGCCATAGCGGGCAAATTCGCCGGTGATGACGTCGCGTCCGCCCTTGCCGAAGTCGTTATTGACCCAGACGATCGCCACCGATTTGGCCTTGATGTCGTCGTTGATGTATTTGGCGACTTTTGGCATCGACGATTGCTGACCGAACGACGTGCGGAACAGAAACTTGTTGTCGCCCCGTGTCAGTTCGGCGGCTTCGCCACCCATGATCTGCGCGATACCGGCTTCCGCCGCGAGCGGTGCCGTGACCTTGACGGACCCGGAGTAACCGGGACCGAGCAGGACGTACGGCTCACTGTCGAGCGCCTTTTGAACCTGCGCGCGGGCCACGCCGGGGTTGGACTGTGAATCGGCGTGGGTGACTTCCAGCTTGCGGCCGAGAACGCCGCCCTTGGCATTGATCTCTTCGATCGCCAGATCGATACCGTTTTTCCAGTTGGTGCCGACGGTGGCGCCGCCGCCGGACAGTTCGGCGACGTTGGCCAGTTTAATGGGCGCGCCGGATTGCGCGAACGCAGCTCCGGTCAAGACGGTCGCGAGCAAGACGCTCGCCAAAATTGCTGGCTTCATTCGGTTTCCCCCTGTGATCGTGCGATTTATCATCGCATCGTCGGCCGTGTTGCTACGCAGCGTGCGAAGCGGCGTATCTTTTTGCCATCACGTCGTCGAATGCAATTCCCATTTCGGCGATGGACGGCACCAACCCCGTGAATAGTTCGAACGCGTCGGCAGCTTGATAAATCGCAAGCTCGCGCCCGGTCATGACCGTGGCGCCCTTTGCCCTTGCGGTCGTCAACAGCGGCGTCCAGAGCGGGGAATAGACCGCATCGGCGACCCACAGCCCGGCATGCAGCAGAGCATCGGGAACCGGCGTGTCACGGCTGGGCAGCATTCCGACCGGCGAGCCGTTGACTAGGCCTGCCACACCACGCAGCGCGTCCTCGACGCTGTGAGTGACTTTCGTTGTTACGTGGCCTTCGAGCCGTGCCGCAAGCTGCATGGCCTTGGCGCGCTCGCTATCGAAGATCCGCAATTCGCTGACGCCGAGGCCCGCCAGCGCAAACGCAATCGCCTTGCCGACCCCGCCGGCGCCGATCACGGCGACGGGACCTCGCGCCGACGCCGCGACGAGCGGACCAATGGCGCGCGCAAAACCTGTGGTGTCGGTGTTGTGGCCGGTCAACCGGCCGTCGCGGACAATGACGGTATTGACCGCCCCAATCCGCGCCGCGCCCGGCGATAATTCGTCGAGCAGATCGAGCACGGCTTCCTTGTAGGGAAAGGTGACGTTGATGCCGGCGAAACCCAGCCGCCGAACGCCATCGAGCAACACCTTCAACTCCTCCCGCCCGGCGCCGGCGACCTCGATGAGTTGGTAATGGCAGCGAAAGCCGAGCGCCTCGGCAGCCCGCTCGTGCATGGCAGGTGCTGCCGACTGCGCGATCGGTGAGCCGAGCAAACCGGTCAGAAAGCGGCGGCTGGAAAGTTGACGTTTGGTCACAGTCGTATGTCTCGCGGAATTGACAGGCACCAGCAAGTCTTATGCGGTCCCAGAAAAGCAAGACAAACGATAGCGTTTCCGCAGTGTAACACAATTACTCATTTATGCCGCAAACATAACATGATGTTATTTTTGACGCGCGCGTGAAGCCGGAGTCATGCGCTGGCTGACTCTGTTGTCGAACCCTTTGCGCGGCATTGTCCGCGGTCTGGATTTTGATACACGGCCGTCCGCCGTTCAGAAGCCGCTAAAGGGCGATGGCAGGGTGTCGAACAGCTCGAGCCTATCAAGGTTCGGCACCGGCCCCGGGCCGGTCTTGTCTCCCAGATACATCGTGGTCCCGGCGGTTTCGTTGAACGATGGCCAACGCGCCAAGCCGGATGCATTGGGGCTGCCGCTATAGGCATAAGCCACCCAGTGGGATTGCATGCGATCGGAGAGCATCCGATCGGTATTGGTCCAGTCTCTGCTCAATACGTCCAGCGTACCGAACAGATAGGGATATTCCGAACTGTGGAACGTACCGAGGCCATCGACGGTGTCGATTTCGTCATAGGTCACACCGGCTCGAAGCGGTTGGGGATGATTGAAATAATACAGATAGGTGGGATAACCGTTTTTGGCGTGCAACCGCGCTGCACTCCAGGGACCCCATGCGAACAGGCTGTCCCGGACGATGCGCTTGTTGGCGGACCTGGCCTCGTCGTCAGTTCGCGCGGGGTATAGTTCGAGCAGGCGATCGGCAATGTCGGGATATTTCTGGCGAACCCATTCCTGATAGGCGGCAAGCGTTTTCGCATGCGGAAACGTCGCGCCTTCGTCGGCATTCCATCCCGCCAGCAGCGGGACAGGGGCTTCCTTGCCCTGCGCGAACATCGTGTAAGGATTGGCCGGCAGCAACCAGCCGTCAACGATGGGGCTCATGGCCACCCGCGTTTCAAGAAGTTTCACGGCCGGTATCTGACGCAGATCGCCGAGCGAACCTGCGGCGACCTTTTCGGCAAGAGCCGTCCCGGCTTTCTCGGCGTCTGCCAGAGCCGTCATGGTCTTGTTGGCGAAGCCAAAGCTCTCGCAGATGCCGCGGGCAAATAATCCGCGCGCCAGCGGCGAGGCGAACAAATAGCTCACCGCGGCGGCTCCCGCCGATTGCCCAAAGATCGTTACGTTATCCGGGTCGCCTCCGAACGCCGCAATATTGCGCTTCACCCACTGCAATCCGGCAACCTGGTCAAGCAGGCCGTAATTCCCGGAGGCGTGCTCTGGCGATTCCGCGGTCAGGTCCGGATGGGCCATGAACCCGAATATTCCCACACGATAGTTGATGGAAACGACAATGACGCCGCGCGCAGCCAGCCGCGCGCCGTCGAAGACGGGATTGGCCGCGGATCCCTGCTGAAAACCGCCGCCATAGATCCAGACCATGACCGGCAGTTTTCCGTCGGCCTTTTCGCTTGGAGCCCAGACGTTGAGATAAAGGCAGTCCTCGCTGGTCGGTTGATCGCCACCGGCATATTCATAATACACCGACGTTTTCGAGCGAGTCGGCTGCATGCATTGCGCGCTATAGGATGTCGCGGCCCGCGCGGTCGGCCAGGGCGCCGCCGGTTGCGGCGGCTTCCAGCGCAGCGCGCCGACAGGGGGTGCGGCGAAGGGGACGCCGAGGAAGGCGCGCATGGCGGTGTTCAACTGGAATTTGCCGACGACTTCGCCGGTATCAATTCGGACCGCGGTGCCCGCGGTCTCGCCGTGAGCTCCCGTGAGGCCGACAAGCAGCAGTCCCGTCAACGCAACCGAAATTCTCCGTCGCATGCAAACCCTCCCGAATCCATGTTTTTTATCCGCTTTGAAGCCGCTCCCGCGCTTGGCGGGCGTCGATTCCCTGGCAATCATAGGTGCCGGGGCCTTCGCTCCACAATGACCAAGACCGATGGCGAACCCAACCTCGTGTTAATTCGGCCGGCACGGTGCTTCTCAGAACCGAGGGATGTTCAGCGGGCGGATTTCACGGGCTTGCGCCGCAAGCCTGATCGGGGCGTTAGCGGCGCCAAATCCCTGATAGCCGCGCCGCTCCACGATCTCGAAGAAAAATCGTTCGTCGAAGATGTGGGTATAGATCTGGAAGAATTCGCCATCGCCTTCACGGTCGTACAGAATCCGATTGGCCCGAAGATCGGCCATCGTCTTGGCATCCAGATCGTATCTGGCCTCGACGTCGTCATAATAGTTGTCGGGAATTTCCAGGAAGCTCGCGCCCCGCGCCCGCATTTCTGCAACGCTTGAGAAAATATCGTCGCACGAGAACGCGATATGCTGGACCCCTGAGCCGAAGAATTCCGAAATAAACCGCGCGGACAATGTTCGCGTGGCA
>Ga0209839_10000468_pt1 | contig 20472 bp, 17 predicted proteins | sample OrgsoiDNA2013050_FD_185800 | JGI IMG/M metagenome (GOLD analysis project Ga0209839, IMG submission 185800) | Permafrost soil microbial communities from the Arctic, to analyse light accelerated degradation of dissolved organic matter (DOM) -... | ecosystem: Environmental > Terrestrial > Soil >... | reverse complement strand
TTCACCCGCGTCTTCGGCAAGACCATCAGCCAGGTCCGCGCCTTCACCACCGACCCCATCCTCCTATCGGAGACCGCCGTCGGCCCCGCCGCCGGCCAGTTCGTCAAGATCGGCGACCTGTTCAACGGCATGTCCAGGTACCAGACGTTGGGCCTGGTCTGGTTCGACAAGACCCAGCGCGGCGGGATCTACCGTCAGGACTGGCGCATCGAGGACAGCCCCGCCGCCGAGGCCGCGTTCCGGCTGGGCGTCTCCGGGCTGAATCTGGTTCATCCCTAACCGGGCAGGCGCGCGGCGGGCCCGGCTGGGGCTACCGGGCTGGGGCTACCGGGAGGAGGCGGCGGCGCCCTGCTGCGGCACGCCGTCGACGGTCAGTTCCACCCGCTCGTTATAAAAGCACATCAGGCCGGCGATGCCGGCGACCGCGGGAATCGGCGACTCGTAGCTCCACACGACGTCCTCGTGGACCTCGCCGCCCACCTCGGCCGACCAGTAGGACGCCTGGCCCTTGAACGGGCAGGTGGTCTGGCTGCTCGTCGGGCGCAGCAGATCGGCGCGGACATCCTCGCGCGGCAGGTAGTAGCGTGCTGGCAGGCCGGTCTCCGCGAGCACGACGGCCCGGTCGGAGTCGGCCAGCTTCTCGCCGCCGAGGGTGACCTCGATGTGGACGTCCGCCGGCGTGATCGTGATCTCGTGTCCTGAAGTCATACCCGTGGCAACCCCGGCGCGGCGGCGCTCATTCCGCCGGTCCAGCCGCGCGGCCGCCCAGTCCAGGACCAGCGCCGTCGCCAGGACCGCTGCCGTGCCGACCGCGGTTCCCCCGATGGTGTCGGTGAAGTAGTGGTAATGCCCGATCACCACGGAAAGCGCCGCGGCGGGCACGGTCAGCAGCGCGACCGCCGCCAGCGACCAGCGCCACGGGGCGGGCAGCGGCGGCCGGGCCGGGCCGGTGAGCAGCACGACCGCGGCCACCGCCATGACCGCCACGCCCGTGACATGCCCACTCGGAAAGGCGAGGTGACCGGAGATCGTCCGGTGCAGCAGCGGCTTGAGGAGGTACTCGGTGACGGCGCCGGCCAGCGGCGCCGCGATCGCCACGAGCAGCGCGCCACGGTAACGCCGCGTCAGCGTGCAGGCCACGACCGCCACCGCGCAGATGACGACGACCCGGCTCGTGTCACCCAGCGAACTGGCGGCCAGCAGGACCCGCCGACCCCGGTCGGCGTGCGCGACGAGCCAGCCGTCGACGTGGCCGTCCACGGTCCCGGGCAGCGTCCGGTGCGCCAGCCACGCACCCATGACCGCGGTCACGATCACGCAGGCCGCCACCAGCGCCGCCGCCGCCCCGCGCAGGCCGGCCGGCAGCAGCGGCCGGCCAGCAGCCTGCCCCGGGCGCCTCACAGCTCGTCCCCCTCATCAGCGGAGGTGCCATCCTACGGCGGTACGCCGCTCGCACGATGGCCCCGGGCGCCCCACAGCTCGTCCCCCTCATCAGTGGAGGTGCCAGCCGCGCGGACCGGGGGCCACGCTGAGAACAACTCGGCCCATCTGACACGCCAACTACCCGCGACCACGGACACGGGTTCACAAACCATGGGAAACTCTATTGCTAGGGGATATCACTACAAAGCTCGACACGCTATTATCTAGATAGCATGATATATAGCTAAGTGAAATACTAGGATGGTGAGTCATGTCGGGAGAGCATCCGGCCCATGCCGGGAAGACCCGTGCGGAAACCGGCAGCGCCAGTAAGGTGTCCTATCAGCCACGGCGATCCAGCCGGCGGTATGAGCTGCAGACCGCATTCCTGGAAGCGACCCGGAAGACCAGCTCGCTGATGCAGTTAATGGGTCAGGCTGCCGCGGACCAGATCGGCATTAATGCCACCGACCTGAACTGCCTGAACATCCTCGGCTTCACCGGCACCATGACCGCAGGCCAGCTAGCCAAGGCAACCGGGCTGACCACCGCCTCCATCACTGGCGTGATCGACCGACTGGAGGTAGCAGGCTACGCGCGCCGCGAACGCGACCCGCGCGACCGCCGCCGCGTAGTCATCCACCTCGCCGCCGACGCCGCCCTCCGGAAGGTCGCGCCGGTCTTCGCACCCTTGATCGCAGCCTGGCAGGAAATTGCGGCCAGTTACACGGAGACAGAACTGGAACTCATCGTGCGATTCCAGCGCCGCGGAGAGGAGGCCCTGCGGCAACAGCTGACCCTCATGCGCAGCCCGCACCCAGGCACCTCAGCGCTGCCGGTTCGACCAGTTCGCCCTGACTGAGCGCGCCGTCGCGCAGCCGATTAGGGCACGCCAGACCCGCGCCGATCCCTTTGCCGTGGCCGCCTTTAGTTTCGCTTTCCTAGCAGGAACACCCCGGCGGCATCTCGACGATGCAAGATCTCCATCAATTCGCTGATATCGTATTCTGCCCGGCTCGGCTTTCCGTAACGAGTAATTTTTCCGCGACTGGCCCATTTCCGGATTGTCGCCTCCGAGACACCCGCCGCGAGAGCAGCGAGTTCGGTGGGCACCGTACGGCGCTCAGCGAGTCCGCCGGTCATGCGCCCACCCGGCCGGCCGGTATCCGGCTCCCCTGCCGACCGGGATCACTGTTTCCCTGGCGGACGCGACGCGCGAGGAGCAGCCACTCCTGAGGCCGCCACACATGCCCGGCCTCGCAGCGCACCTGAAGCGAGGACGAAGCGTCCTGGCCGGACCTCGTCGCGAACATCGCGCCGTCACAGCTGTCTTGCACGCACTGTCCGAGGTCCAGATGCAGGGCAGGGCCGGAGCGACTGGCCCGGCGGGCGGTGGTGGCAATCACCGCGATCTCATCGACGAAGTCAGGGGCAGCCGGATGAGCCAGCAGCCAGTTGAGGTGGACCATGAGGAAGGTGACCAGGTGCGCGACATCACGGCGGGCCAGCTTAGACAGCCGCCGCTCGTCGGCCACCATCCCGGACCAGGTCGCCAGGACCGATCTCATATTCAGCCGAGCATCTACCGCGGCCTCGTTGAGGTTGAGGCCCCGCCGTTCGCCGCCGCGGACCTTGTGATCAAGAACGAACGGAAACTGAGTGAGCGCGGACTCGCATTCCTCATACAACCGAGGCAATTCCGCAATATCGCCACGTACTCGCGCGCAGCACGTCCGGCATAGCCGCAGGCCTGGCTCGGCGCAGCGAGGACGCCGCTCCCCCTGGAAACGGCGGCAATTCCCCGATCCGCACAGCTGTTTCATGAACAGCACCTCCCGCTCCCAGGAACGGCATCTTTTTTACCGACCCGTGAATAGACTCTACAGAATGCCTGACATGCGTTGCATCGGCCAATAGAATGACAAGTAATCCCCTCGGCCGATCCACGCGGCATCGCCTCAGGGACTACCGGATATCCATCCCTGGTAGTGCCGAAAATGAGCCGGAAGGCGGGGACCATTCGGGCCGCGGCCGGGCGTGGTTGACATAGTCCGCCACGAGGTGTCACGCTCTTGTCGGCGGCCGAGGTATGCCCAGACCGTAGTTGGGACTGCTGTGCCGGGGCGGTCACCGAGCCGCTTGCCAGTTCGTCATCGCGAGACGCGAGTTGAATCGCACCCGGCGGCTGACCGCCCGCCAATCCACGGAGAACCGTCGCCTGCTGGCCGGCCTGTTGCGGGCTAGACCCAGGCCTGCACGCCCAGCCCAGGACGCCCGGCCCCGCCGCGCCTGGCCCAGCCGCGCCGCCTGCCGTGGACGCCCGCGGCACGCCGATCACACCGTCTGCTGACGCGCTCATCAAATGGCATGCGCAGGCCAAGGAGAAGAGCAATGGATGCTTCGGTTATCGTCGTGGGTGCCGGTCCCGCCGGGCTCACCCTAGCCGCTGAGCTGCGGCTCGGTGGAGTCGACGTCATCGTCATGGACAAGCTCGCCGGACCTTCCGGAGAATCCCGGGGCCTGGGTTTTACGGCCCGCACGATGGAAATATTCGACCAGCGAGGGCTGCTGCCCAGGTTCGGGGATTTCGAGACCAGCGCCCTCGGCCATTTCGGCGGCCTGCCGCTGGACTACAGCGTGCTGGATGGCGCCCATTTCGGGGCGCGCGGCATTCCGCAGGCCCGCATCGAGGCGGTCCTCGCAGGGTGGGCCGCGGAACTCGGCGTATCGGTACGGCGCGGCTGGACGGCCGTGGGGCTGACCGACGACGGCGACGGGGTTGACCTCGAGGTCGAAACGCCCGAGGGACGACTACTGCTGCGCGGCCGCTACGTGGTGGGCTGCGACGGTGGCCGCAGCACCGTGCGCAGGGCCGCCGGATTCGACTTTCCCGGCACGGACGCGACCAGCGAGATGTTCCTCGCCGACGTGGCCGGGTGCGACCTGCGCGCCCGCCAGATCGGTGAGCGGCGGCCAGGTGGCATGGTCATGTCAGCCCCGCTGGGCGACGGGGTCGACCGCATCATCGTGTGCGAGCACGGCACGCCTCCACACGACCGCGCCGGGCCGCCCGGCTTCCCGGAAGTGGCGGACGCTTGGGAGCGGCTGACGGGTGAGGACATCCATGGCGGCACCCCGCTGTGGGTGAGCACGTTCACCGACGCCACCCGCCAGGTCACCGAGTATCGCCGCGGATCGGTGCTGCTGGCCGGTGACGCGGCGCACACGCACCTGCCGGCCGGCGGCCAGGGACTCAGCGTCAGCGTGCAGGACGTCATGAACCTCGGCTGGAAGCTCGCCGGCACGGTGCGCGGCTGGGCTCCGCCGGCCTTGCTGGACACCTATCACGCGGAACGCCATCCGGTGGGCGCCAGGCTCCTCATGAACACCCGGGCGCAGGGTTTCCTCTACCACAGCGGCGCAGAGGTCGAGCCGCTCCGCGCGGTGTTCGCGGAGCTGATGCAGTTCCCGGAGGTCGGCCGGCACCTGGCCGGAATGGTCAGCGGCCTGGATGTCCGCTATGACGTCGGTCCCGGCGAGCACTCGCTGCTCGGCCAGCGGGTGCCGAACCAGGAACTGGTGAACGCGGACAGCAAGTTCGCCACGGTCGACCTGCTGCATCAGGGCCGTGGCGTCCTGCTGGACTTCACCGACCGTCCCGGGCTGCGGCGCGTCGCGGACCCGTGGTCGGACCGGATCGAGATCGTCACGGCGGTCCCGCACGAACTGCCGGCCGGCAGCCCGCTCGCCGGGACCGCGGCGATGCTGGTCCGCCCGGACGGATATGTCGCCTGGGCGGAGCCGGACGCGCCGGCCTCGAACGCACCCGTCCCTGACGGGGATGGGCTGCGGGTCGCACTGCAGCGGTGGTTCGGCCTTCCCGCCTCACAGCCACTCGCAGTGGGGCAGTGACCATGCCTCCCATCGATCTGCTCCTGCTGGACATCGCGATTATCGTGCTGGCCGCGCGGCTGGCCGGCGCTGCCCTGCGCAGGCTGGGCCAGCCGCCGGTCATCGGCGAGATCCTGGCCGGTATCCTGCTCGGCCCGACGCTGCTGGGCCACGTCGCCGGGCACCGGCTGTTTCCGGCGACGGTGCTGCCCTCGCTGACCACGCTGGCGGATGTCGGCCTCGTGCTGTTCATGTTCGTGGTCGGGATGGAACTCGACCAGACGCTCGTCCGGGGCCGGGGCCGGGCGGCCGGCGGGATCACGGCGGGCGCCACCATAGCGCCGTTCGCGGCGGGCTGCGCGCTCGCGGTCGCGCTGGCCGGCCAGCATGCGCACGGCAGCAGGCTGGTCTTCGTGCTGTTCATCGGCACCGCGGTGGCGGCGACCGCGTTCCCGGTGCTGGCCCGCATCCTCACCGACCGGGGCATGCAGCGGACCGCGCTGGGCGGTCTTGCCCTCTCATCGGCCGCCCTCATCGACGTCATCGCGTGGACACTGCTCGCGATCGTGGTGGCGATGGCCAGCGCCGCTGACAAGAATTCCTGGCACCTCCTGCTCATCCCCGCCTATCTGCTGCTGATGGTCCTGGTCGTCCGGCCGCTGCTGGGCCGGCTGGTGGGTGCCTTCGAGCGCGCCGGGCGGCTCACCTCGGGCATGCTGTCGTACGTGCTGATCGGGCTGCTCGCCTCGGCGTGGGCCACTCAGTGGATGCAGATCCATTTCATCTTCGGCGCGTTCCTGTTCGGGCTCCTGATGCCCCGCTCCAGCGAGCTGATCCAGCAGATCCTGGAGCGCATCCAGCAACTGGCGACGCTGCTGCTGCTGCCGATCTTCTTCGTGGTCACCGGGCTGACGGTGAACCTGAGCACGTTGCCGGCCAGCAGCCTGGGCATCCTGGCGGGGATCCTCGCGGTATCCATCGGCGGCAAGCTGATCGGGGGCTATGCCGGAGCCCGGTTCACCGGGATCTCGCACCAGGATTCGGCCGTCCTCGCCACGCTGGTCAATACCCGCGGGCTGACCGAGATCGTCATCCTGACCGTGGGCCTCCAGGAGCACATCCTCGACACCGAACTGTACTCCCTGATGATCGTCATGGCCCTGGTCACCACGGCGATGACCGGGCCGCTGCTGGCCTGGTTCCAGCGGCGCAGCCGGGCCGACCGGGATCTCCGCGATCCCGACCCGGCCGCGGTCGGCGCGGCTCGCTGACGAGCTGATGGCGGCCCGCCGACTACGGCGAGACAGCAGTTGCAGGCACCATCTTCCGATGCGCGCCCGGTTCCTGACGGAGAAGAAAGAACAGCCGAGCAAAAGGAGCGATCCGAATGCACAGCACTTTAATCGTGGCCCGGATGGACCCGGCCGCGAGCGCCGATGTCGCCCGGGTATTCCAGGAGTCTGACGCGACCGACCTGCCCGCTCTCCTGGGCACCAGGCGCCGTCAGCTTTTCTCCTACCGGGGACTGTACTTCCACCTTCAGGATTTCGACTCCGACGACGGCGGCGCGGCTATCGAGAAGGTCAAGACCCATCCGCTCTTCGTGGAGGTCAGCACCGATCTCAAGCCGTACATCGAGGCCTACGACCCCGCGACCTGGCGCTCACCCGCCGACGCGCGGGCCACCTGTTTCTACCGCTGGACCGTGCCTTCGTGAGGAAACCGCTTCCGCAGAGACCGCTCGGAGGGAGCGACCGCCACCTGAGACGGCGAGTAGTGATCACCGGCATCGGGGTCGTGGCGCCGGGCGGCATCGGTGTCAAGGATTTCTGGAGCCTGCTGAGCGAAGGCCGGACCTCGACCAGGCGGATCACCTTCTTCGATCCTGCGCCGTTTCGGTCCCGCGTGGCGGCGGAGGTCGATTTCGACCCGGCCGAACACGGCCTGGGCCCGCAGGAAATCCGCCGCCTGGACCGGGCCGCGCAGTTCGCTGTGGTCACCGCCGCGGAGGCGGTGGCCGACAGCGGGCTGGCGGCCAGCCTGGACCCGTACCGGACCGGGGTGACCGTCGGCAGCGCGGTCGGCGCGACGATGGCGCTCGACCGGGAGTACTGCGTGGTCAGCGACGGCGGCCGGCTCGATCTGGTCGACCACGCCTACGCGGTGCCGCACCTCTACGACTACTTCGTGCCGAGCTCGTTCGTGAAGGAGGTGGCCTGGCTGGTCGGGGCCGAGGGACCCGCGACGATGGTCTCGACGGGCTGCACGTCCGGCATCGACGCGGTCGGCTACGCGGCCGGGCTGATCCGTGAGGGCAGCGCCGACGTGATGGTCGCCGGCGCTTCGGACGCCCCCATCTCCCCGATCACGGTGGCCTGCTTCGACGCGATCAAGGCGACCACGCCGCGCAATGACGACCCGGAGCACGCCTCCCGCCCGTTCGACAGGTCCCGCAACGGCTTCGTTCTCGGTGAGGGGGCGGCGATGTTCGTCCTGGAGGAGTACGAGCACGCCCGGCGGCGCCAGGCGTACGCCTACGCCGAGATCGCTGGCTTCGCCACCCGCTGCAACGCCTTCCACATGACCGGCCTGCAGGCCGACGGGCGCGAGATGAGCCAGGCCATCCGGGCCGCGCTGGACGAGGCGCGGATGAGCCCGGAGGAGATCGACTATGTCAGCGCGCACGGTTCGGGGACCAAGCAGAACGACCGGCATGAGACCGCGGCCGTCAAGCGGAGCCTGGGCGAGCACGCCTACCGGACGCCGATGAGCGGCATCAAGTCGATGATCGGGCACTCGCTCGGCGCGATCGGCTCCATCGAGATCGCTGCCTGCGCGCTGGCCATCGAGAACAACCTGCTACCGCCCACCGCCAACCTGCACGAGCCCGACCCGGAGTGCGACCTGGACTATGTCCCCCTCGTCGCCAGGGAGTGGCCGACCGACGCGGTGCTCACGATCGGCAGCGGGTTCGGCGGTTTCCAGAGCGCAATGGTACTGCGGAGACCGGGATGAGCACCCCGGTGGTCGTGACGGGGATCGGCGTCGCCGCCCCCAACGGGCTCGGCGCGGCCGAGTACTGGTCCGCGACCTGCCGCGGAAAGAGCGGCATCGGCGAGGTCAGCCGGTTCGATGCGCGGGGTTACCCGGCCCGGCTGGCCGGTGAGGTGCCCGGATTCGCCGCCGAGGAGCATCTGCCGGGCCGGATGATCCCGCAGACCGACCGGATGACCCAGCTGGCTCTCGTCGCGGCCGACTGGGCCCTGGCCGACGCCGGAGTCCGGCCGAAGGAGTGGCCCGAGTTCGACATCGCCGTGGTCACCGCCAGTTCCTCCGGGGGCTTCGAGTTCGGCCAGCACGAGCTGCAGAAACTGTGGAGCAAGGGCGGCCGGCACGTCAGCGCCTACCAGTCCTTCGCCTGGTTCTACGCGGTGAACACCGGCCAGATCTCGATCCGCAACGGCCTGCGCGGCCCGTCCGGCGTCGTGATCTCCGACCAGGCTGGCGGGCTGGACGCGGTCGCCCAGGCCCGGCGGCAGATCCGGCAGGGCTGCGCTCTGGTCGTGGCCGGCGGCGTCGACGCGTCGATTTGCTCGTGGGGCTGGGTCGCCCAGCTGACCAGCGGCAGGCTGAGCACCAGCGACGATCCCGACCGGGCCTACCTCCCGTTCGACGCCGCGGCCGCCGGGCACGTGCCCGGAGAGGGCGGGGCCCTAGTCATCCTGGAAACGGCCGGGGCGGCGATCAAGCGCGGCGCGCGGATCTACGGCGAGATCGCCGGGTACGGCTCGACATTCGACCCGAGGCCGGGCAGCGGGCGCGAGCCGGGGCTACAGCGGGCCATCCAGCTCGCCCTGGACGACGCCGGCCTGGCGCCCGGCGAGATCGACGTGGTGTACGCCGACGCGGCGGCCGTGCCAGAACTCGACCGCATCGAGGCCGCCGCGATCGGCGCGGTGTTCGGGGTACGGGGAGTCCCGGTCACCGCGCCCAAGACGATGACCGGGCGGCTGTGCTCCGGTGCCGCCTCCCTCGATCTGGTCGCCGCGCTGCTGTCCATGCGGGATGGGCTGATCCCACCGACCACGAATACCTCCCCCGCCCCCGACTACGGTCTCGACCTCGTGCTCACCGACCCGAGGAGCCTGCCAGTGCAGGCCGCGCTGGTCCTCGCCCGAGGATACGGCGGCTTCAATTCCGCGATAGCGCTGCGCCGGGCCGGCTCGGCGCAGCTAGGGAAGAAGGACCCGGGATGACCGGACAGGAACTGACCCTCGACGACCTCACCACCGCTTTGCAGCAGAGCGCGGGCCAGGCCAACACCGACAATCTCGACGGCAGCGTGCTCGACGTGACGTTCGAGGACCTCGGCTACGACTCGGTGGCGCTGCTGGAGACCTGCGGCCGCATCGAGCGCGAGCAGGGGATCCAGCTCGACGACTGCACGGTCGAGGACGCCAAGACGCCGCGGGCGCTGCTCATCCTCATCAACGAGCAGCTCGCCGAGGACACCGCGGCCTGATCGCCGGGCAATTTTCCGCCACACCACGACACGAGGAGAACCAGCATGAAGCAGACCGGTCACCGTGAGGTGGAGCATCAGGTCGCGGTGGACGCGCCCGCCGCCACCGTCTACCAGCTCATCGCCGAGGCCGAGAACTGGCCGCGCATCTTCCCGCCGGTCGTGCACGTCGACCGCATCGAGCGCACCGGGGACACTGAGCGGCTCCGGATGTGGGCCACCGCCAACGGGAAGCCCTTCGGCTGGACGTCGGCCCGGGTGCTCGACCCCGCGGGCAAGCGCGTCGAATTCCGGCAGGAGGTCACCACGCCGCCGGTGGCGGCCATGGGCGGCAGCTGGCTGATCGAGCCGGTCACCGAGACCACCTGCCTGGTCCGGCTGATCCACGAGTACCGGGCGGTCGGCGACGACCCGGAGGGCCTCGCCTACATCGCGGCGGCGGTGGAGGCCAACAGCCAGGCCGAGCTGGCCGCGCTCAAGGCCAGCGCCGAGCAGGACCCCGGCGCCGCGGCCGAGCTCATGGTGTCGTTCCAGGACACGGTGTGGGTCGACGGGGCCATCCAGGACGTCTACGACTACCTCAACGACGCGCACCTGTGGGCGGAGCGGCTGCCGCACGTGGACCGGATCTCCCTCACCGAGGAGACCCCCGGCCTGCAGATCCTGGCCATGGATACCCGCATCAAGGACGGCTCGCCGCACACCACCACGTCGATCCGCGTGTGCTTCCCCCTCGGCAGCATCGTGTACAAGCAGATCGGCCTGCCCGCGCCGCTGACGGTGCACACCGGGTACTGGCAGCTGACCGAGCACGGCGGCAGGGTGTCCGCGACCTCCCAGCACACCGCGGTGCTCAACGCCGCCTACATCCCGACGATGCTCGGCCCGGACGCCACGACCGCGCAGGCCCGGGCCCACATCCAGGACGCGCTCAGCACCAACAGCCTCGCCACCCTGGGCCACGCCAAGGAGTACGCCGAGAGCCGGCGCTGACGTGGACACGCAGGTCATCGTCGTCGGCGCGGGGCCGGCCGGCCTGATGCTGGCCGGCGAACTGCGGCTCGGCGGGGCCGAGGTGACGGTGCTGGAGCGACTCGCCGTGCCGACCACCGAATCCCGGGCCTCGACCCTGCACGCCCGGACGATGGAAATCCTGGATCAGCGCGGCCTGCTGGCGTCGCTGGGCTCCCCGCCCAATGACGGCATGGGGCATTTCGGCGGGCTGCCGCTCGACCTGAGCGAGCTGCCCACCCGCTATCCCGGCCAGTGGAAGGTACCGCAGAGCCAGGTCGAGGCGCTGCTGGCGGACTGGGCGCGCGGGCTGGGCGCGGATATCCGGCGCGAGCATGAGCTACGCGGCCTGACCGCCGAGGGCGATCAGGTCCGGGCGCAGCTCGCCGGCCCAGCCGGCCCCGTCACGATGACCGCCGGCTACCTGGTCGGGTGTGACGGCGAGGACAGCACCGTCCGGCGGCTGGCCTACTTCGCGTTCCCCGGCACCGACGCGACCCGGGAGCTGCTGCACGCCGATGTGGCCGGCATCGAGATACCCGGCCGGCGGTTCCAGCGGTTCCCCGCTGGCCTGGCCACCGCCGCCCGGCGCAGCGATGGCGTCACCCGGGTGATGGTGCACGAGTTCGGCCGCCCCGCGCAGGACCGGGCGGGTGAGCTCAGCTTCGCCGAGGTGGCCGCCGCCTGGGCGCGAGTGACCGGTGAGGACATCAGCGCCGGAACACCGCTCTGGCTGCATACCCGCGGCAATGCCAGCCGTCAGGCGGCCCGGTACCGGATGGGCCGCGTGCTGCTGGCCGGGGATGCCGCGCACCGTCAGCTGCCGGTCGGCGGCCAGGCTCTCAACCTGGGCCTGCAGGACGCGGCGAACTTGGGCTGGAAGCTGGCCGCGGTGGCGACCGGCCGGGCTCCGGCCGGCCTGCTCGATACCTACCACGAGGAACGGCACGGGGCGGGGCGGCGGGTCCTGGCCAACATCGAGGCCCAGACACTGCTCCTGATCGGCGGCCAGGAGGTCGAGGCGACCCGCGCGGTCCTCGGCGAACTGCTCGGCCACCCCGTGGTGCGCGGCCATCTCGGCAGCATGATCAGCGGCCTGGACGTCCGGTACGGTCCCGGTGATCACCCGCTGACCGGGGTCCGCATCCCGCACGTTGAGCTGCACACCCAGGCCGGCCCATGCAGCACCACCACGCTGCTGCGTTCCGGCCACGGCGTGCTGGTGGACCTGTCCGCCGATCCGGGCCGCCGGGCCTGGCTGGACAGCGCCACCGCCGCGTGGGCCGGCCGGGTGGACCTGGTGCTGGCCGACGCCCCGGCTGACCTGCCGGAAACAGTCCTGCTGCGCCCGGACGGCTACCTGGCCTGGGCCGGTGACCGGACGGCCGATCCCCGGCCCGCGCTGAACCGTTGGTTTGGCCCGGCCACCCCTCCGCCTGCCCCCCGGCGCACCAGGCGCCAGACCACGAAGCCCCCTCCCGAGAAGAGAGATGTGCCCATGTCCACTACGGTCGCCCCATCCAGCCAGGCCGCCGACTCCGCCAAAGTCCGGCACTGCGATGTCTTCATCCTGGGCTCCGGCCTGGCGGGTTCGATAAGCGCGGCGATCCTGGCCCGCCAGGGCGCCAGCGTGGTCCTCGTCGATGCCGCCACACACCCGCGCTTCGCGGTCGGTGAGTCGATGACCCCGCAACTGACCGAATGGCTGAACATCCTGGCCGTCCGGTATGACGTCCCGGAGATCAAGCACCTACTCGACGTCAAGGCTGTCACCAAGCACATCGGCCCGTCTAGCGGCCGCAAGCAGAGCTTCGGCTTCATGCTGCATCGCCCGGGCCAGGAGCCGGACCCGCAGGAGTCGACGATGTTCATCATCCCGCGGGTCCTGACCGAAGCCAGCCACCTGTTCCGGCAGGACACCGACGCCTACTACTTCTACGTCGCGGCCAAGTACGGCTGCGACACCCGGCAGAACTGGCGCGCCGAAGACCTGGACTTCGACGAGAACGGTGTCACCATCACCGGGCAGAACGGGGAGATCTTCCGGGCCAAGTACCTGATCGATGCCAGCGGCTTCCGGTCCCCGCTCGCCGAGAAGCTGGACCTGCGAGAGGATCCGTGCCGGTTCAAGCACCACGCACGCAGCCTGTTCACGCACTACATCGGCGTCAAGCCGTTCGACGCTGTCAGCCATCACCCGCCTGGCCTGCGACCACCCGCAGAGTGGCATGGCGGCACCATGCACCACCTGATCGAGCGGGGCTGGTTCTGGATCATCCCCTTCGACAACCACAAGGCATCAACAAACCCGCTGTGCAGCGTGGGCCTCACCTTCGACGAGCGCATGTACCCCAAGCCGACCGACATGACCCCGGACGAGGAGTTCAACCACTACCTGGACATGTACCCGGCCATCAAGCGGCAGTTCGCCGGCGCGCAGCGGGTCCGCGAGTGGGTGTCGACAGATCGCATGCAGTACTCGTCGAAGCAGTCCATCGGCTACCGCTGGTGCCTGATGTCCCATGCGGCCGGGTTCATCGACCCACTGTTCTCCAGGGGTCTGTCCAACACGTTCGAGGTCGTCGACGCGCTCGCCAGCCGGATCCTGGCCGCCCTGAAGGACGATGACTTCTCGGTCGAGAATTTCGAGTACGTGGAGCGGCTGGAACGCGGGCTGCTGCACTGGAACGACGAGCTGGTGAACAGCTCGTATATCGCATTCTCCCACTTCAGGCTGTGGAACGCGGTATTCCGGGTGTGGGGATCGTCGGTCACCCCCGGCACGCTGCGGCTGACTCGTGCGCGGGTGGGTTACCTCAACGACCATGACGAGCGTCATTTCCGCGAGCTGGAGGACGTGCCGCATCCGGGCCTGTGGTGGCCGGAAGGCACTATGTTCCGGAACCTGCTTGAGGCAACGGCCGAGACGTGCGAGAAGTACGAGGTCGGCGAGCTCGATGGAGACGCCGCAGCGGACATCATCTTCAAGCTCATCGACGAATGCGAGCTGGTGAACCCGGTCTTCGGCTGGAAGGATCCCGAGCACCGCTTCGTATGGCCGAAGGCCCCGACGATGGCACGTTTTATGGTCTGGGCGAGCCTGCAGGCGCCGCCGGAACTGCGCAAGCATGGACGAGCGATGACCGCGGGCCTCCTCAAGGCCGCGCTGCACGGCAAGAAGCTGCATTAGCCATGGACACCGGACAGCCGAAGATCGTCGGTCTGGCCGAGGTCACACCGATGAGCTGGGCAGGCGAGGAGAGAGCGCGCTTCCTGCTGCGCGGCACGGACACCGGCGGGCTGTATTCCTTCTACGAAGTGATCGTGCCGCCCGGGGAGGGCTCGGTCTTCCACATCCACGAGGACATGGACGAAGCCTTCTACATTGTCGAGGGCGAATTCGAGATCACCCTGGGCGACGACGTGCACAAGGTCCCAGCGGGCGTGCTCGCGTACGGTCCCCGGGGGGTCGGCCACTCGTTCGTCAATACCTGGCATAAGCCCAGCACGATGCTGTGCACCACGACCCCGGGCGGCATCGAGAAGTTCTTCGAGGAACTCAGCCAGCTGATGAAGGCCCGGCCGCGCCCGGAGTGGGAACGCATGCGGGACCTGGCGCGTCAGCATCACATCATCTCCTTCCGCCCGCCGGACGGCCCTAACGGAGGATCCCCAGACGCGGCCCTCCGCCATCTCAACCAGGAAGGAATTAAAGCCATGACCGTAAATCCGGCGGCAAGTTCCTCGGGCGGATGACCCAATGACGCCTGACCAGCCAGCGGCCGAGGCCCAGCGGATCGAGGGGAGATTGCTTCGCGACATATGCGGGCTCTTCGTCACCGGAGTCACTGTGGTCACCAGCGTGGCGGACGGGCACCCGGTGGGAACAACCGTCAATTCCTTTACTTCGGTATCGCTAGATCCCCCGCTCATTCTGTTCTGCCTGCATAAGCAATCACGGCTACGCCGCGCGCTTGCCGAATCCCAGATGTTCACGGTAAATTTTCTGGCGGGTCGCCAAAAGCCGCTCGCCCGGAGTTTTGCGAGAAGAGAGACTGGCGTACTACCTGACGAGGCTTATCGCTGTTCTTCGAGCGGCATGCCCATCCTCAGGGACGCGCTGGCATTTCTCGGATGCCGGCTGGCTAATGAATTCGAGGGCGGTGACCACACAATCGTCCTGGGTGACGTCATAGAACTGGGCTCACCCAAACAGGACCACGAACCGCTGATCTTCTTCCGCGGCTCGCTCAGCGCACTTGAGCACCAGCCATGGGCTGGTCTCCCGATCTGGGACGGCTGAACGCCGATCCGTACTAGAAAGCAGGAACACATGCCCAAGATCGTAGACCTAGATCCGCCGACGCCGTTCATATCCCAGATCCATGCGGATACTGACTCCATTGTCCTGGTGAACACATTTTTCGTCCCCAAAGAAAAGGCCACGGAGTTCCTTGCCTGCTGGAAGGACGGCTCCGAATACATGAAGAGCTGCCCGGGGTTCATCTCGGCGCAACTGCACCGCGGCACGGCGGGCAGCCAGCTCTTCGTAAACATCGCGACCTGGGAATCCGCCGCCGCACTTGCCCGCGCGCACACCGATCCGGAGTTCAGCCTCCGGTCCAGCAGGCATCCCGACGGCATAGTAATATACCCGCATATCTACCAGAAGGTCGCCGTCGAGGGCATATGCGTGGCTTAGCGATGGCAACTCAGATGTCGGCTGATCCGAGTCCCACGATATTCTTCGAGAGGTTCAGTATTCCGCCATGCCATCCCGCCGACGCGCCGCCCGCTTCAACCGGAAGTTCGCCAACCATATCTTCGGCCGTGTCATGCCGCACTTCCCCGGTTTCGGTGTCGTCTGCCACCGCGGCCGGACGTCGGGACGGCAATACCGGACCCCGGTCAAGGTGTTCCGGAGCGGCCGGAACTACCTGATCTCGCTGCCGTACGGGTCAGAGGCCGACTGGGTACGGAACGTGCGCGCGGCCGGGGGCTGCGACCTCGAGATAGGCCGGCAGCGCGTGCGGTTGACCATGCCTCAGTTGGGTGTGGACCCGGCACCCCCTGAAATCCCCGCCTTCTTCCGTTTTGTACGGCGGAAACTGCACACCACAGAGCTTCTCACGCTGGAACCGGCGGAGACCGCTGACCAGGCGGCTGTCCGCCTGAGGCCAACGCTCTAGCACATCGATAAGGCAGCAGCCGACAATAAAACGGAGAGACGGGCCGATTCGCGCGTCTCCCCGGACGCGCGGCCAGCCAACCATAACCGTAGGAGAGGATATCGCCTTGCTGAAGCTCATCAACGCCGGCTTGGGCCGGACCGGTACGACGTCGCTAATGGCGGCATTGGACCAGCTTGGTTTCGGACGCTGTTACCACATGCTCGACCTCGTCAGCACCGAAGAGAGTCTCGAGCAGTGGGAAAGGATCGTGTGCGACGGGCAGCAGCCCGACTGGGAAGCAATATACGACGGCTATACGTCTGCTGTGGATGGCCCCAACGCCATCTACTACGAGCAGATCATGAAGGCGTTTCCCGAGGCGAAGGTAATTCTTACGCTCCGCGATGCGGAGCGCTGGTACCAGAGCACGCATGACACGGTTTACCAGTTCGCCGTTAAGTACCAGGAAAACCCTGCGGAAGCCGGATCCAGGCAGTCCCGGCTGTACCGCGTGACAAATGCCATGTTCTGGGAGGGCCTCTTCGGCGGACGGTTCGCTGACCAGGAATACGCGATGGAGGTCTACCGTAATCACAACCAGGAGGTTATTCGCAGCGTTGACCCGGGCAAGCTGCTCGTATACGACGTGAAGCAGGGATGGGAACCGCTGTGCGCCTTCCTGGGAGCTGATGTGCCACCGGAGGACTTCCCGCACCTCAATAACAGCGAGTCCATGCGCAAGATGCTCGGGCAACTGGCCACCGGAGCCGGCCCGGGCTCCCCGGGCTGGGCACACTAGACCAGGGATTCGTCACAGTCGTAGGGCGTGTTTAGCCTGGTGAAAAGGCCAGTAGCTGGAGTGCGCGGCGGGGGTCCCTGGCGTTTACGGCGGCAGGACGCGGATGGTGCGGGTCTCGACCCGGCCGCGGGCGGTACCGGCGGTCGCGGCCCCTCTGGTGAGCATCTGATGGTTGGCACCCGGATGATTACCACGGGCCGCGCCCGCAGATCAAGCGGCGGCCGGCTGAGGCCGCGCTCGATCGCGTCGATGAGGTAAGGCCGCAGCTCGCTGGCCGCAATGATCCTGTCCACGGATCCCACGGCACGCGCACGGTGGATACTGTCTTTTCCCGGCCTCCCGGCGGGGTGCCGCCGCCCGGCGGCCCGTCCCGCCGCTGCCACCTTCCGTCCAACACCACGGGTCGTGACGGCGGCTAAGAGAAGCCGGGCGCGAACGTGGTGACCTGGGGTTTCCCTGTGATGCCTGGGGTTTCCCTGTGATGGTTGTCTTGGTCGCGCGGGCGCGGGCGAATTTGGGACGGGCTTTCTGCGCTCGTTCGGAGTGGCGCTGCCGCCCGGGAAGGTTCAGGGTATGCAGGGCGGCGCGGGCGGCGGCGTCCGCTGCGGCGGCGAGCGATTCCAGCGATGACATGGCCGTGACCTGGGAGGATGTCGTGGAGCGGATCGCGTGGTGCCGGACGGCGGTGAAGGATTCCTCATCAGCGGGGAAACGGCTGCCTGGCTTGCAACTGCGACGTCAGGCAGATAAGAAGACACAAGGGGCTCCCGGGACCGGCGTGGATTAGACACCCAAACGCCTGCCAGGAGCCCCTCCCGCAGGCAAAACGCCCTGCAAGTCACCCTGCGGCCCAGTAAAAACCCAGGTCACAGCAATCATGCGAACCGGCATGCCCTAACTACGTGGTGTCGGGCCGTAGTCGTCAACGGCGACCTCGACGACTACCGTTCGCAGGAATTGGTATAAGCGACGGGACCCCAGTTGACTGCCGGGTTTCTGGAATTCGACGGCGGGGTGATATATAGCACGACATTTTTAGCGTTATACCAGACGTCCGTCCCCCCTATAGGGGGGAAGCTCACGGCCGGCAGCTGGTTGATGTACGAACCTTCCGTGACCCAGGGCATTGTGGCACTTTGGCAGTTATTAAAACTCGATATCTCACTGCCCTTGTAGGAGGTGTTAGCGTATGCGCAGAAGGCGCCAGCGTTGCAGGCGACCGCCGCGGCGAGTGGGCGGTGAGTGGTCGCCAGGTCACGAGCGTATTTTTCCCCGGGCACGGCGAATGTGATGCTCCCGCCGGGGAAGTCGACTACGTTGAGAGCGGCCTGAGCCCCGCCGTGCTCATGGATGTAGCTGGTCACCTCCTGCTGAAGCTTGTCGGCCTGTGCGACTGATATGCCGCCGGCATGCGCTTGCGCCGCGAACCGTGGCTGGATAACCGTAGTGGCGGCCGACGCCGTCCCCGCTCCGGCCATTAGGCCCATCGTGGCGGCAATGGCTACCGCCGCCCCTACGTTGATCGCCTTGCGCATCGATTCTCCTTTCTCCGCGATGGCTGCTGCACTTAGCGAACCCGCAGCCGTAGCGGATCTGAAGAGAAACTTGTTCGTGCGTGCTGACACGTCATGGCCCCTTTTCAAAAGTTGGGTCGACATCGACTGGCGTGGGACCTATCGCCCCGGTGAAATTCTCCCGTGGCTAGGGCCTTGCCAGGATCATTCACGCGGGCGGCGGCCGTTCGCGGAGTCGGCGAGTCCGCGATTGAGTGCGGTACAACGGCAGGTAACTGAGTCTTGCGTGCAGTTCGCCGTGACTTTCCTGGCTACCGGCTTGGCTGATGTGACCATGCTGATCGCTCACCACCTTGCTGATCGCTCACCGCCTTCCTGAGCTTCGGCATGAAGCACGAGCCTGGCCGCGGGACCCGGGCCGGGTTCCTGGGAGTCAGTATGGGCGCCCGGCGTGCAATTCTGGTTGCATCTGCGTGCAACGTGCGACGGCCGGCCTGGTGAAGGGGCGGTCCATGGAGCGTCCGGCCCGTCGGGTGGCTTCGGTGACGTCGGTGCGTCCGGCCAGGCGGACGCAGCCAGTGAAGAGACTCGATCGACCACTGCTCCCGGACGTATCCGGCCAGGTCCGCGGCGTTTGCCTGCTCGGGTTCCGGCCCACCCTGGACCTTCCGTCCCTCCGCGCCCGGCAGTCCCCGTAACCACAGCGGCAACCGTCGCCGTCACCCGCCCGCGCCCCGGAAGCGGCCCCGGCCCGCCGGCCCGCTCGCTCGCCCCGCTCGCCCCGCTCGCCCCGGTCACTCCGCAGCGGCCCGCCTGAGGCCCCGCTCGACGGCGTCGATGAGGTAGGGCCGCAGCTCGCTGGCCGGGATGATCCGGTCCACCGATCCCACGGCGAGCGCCCGGTGGATGCTGTGCACCTGGTCGAACTCGCGGGCCACCTCGCCGAGTTTCTCCGAGCGGACCGCGGCGGACATCTCGGTCAGGCTCGCCTCGGCGGCCGCCGCCTGCCGCGCGTCGGCCGCCCCGAGCCGCTCGCGTAGCCGCAGTACCCGGGGATCGGCCGCGGTGCGGGTCCGCACATCGCGGGCGAAGACCGTGGCGGCGGCGGGCGCGCCGCCGATGACGGAGGCGAACGACCCCTCGACGGCGGCCGTTTCCATCTGATCGTTGAGCCGCTTGGAGAACACCACGAAGGCGCCGCCGTGGTATCGCGTGATGACCACGAAGACGATGGGGCCGCGGAAGTTGGTGACCGCCCGGCCGATCTCCGCGCCGTATTCGAGCTGCCAGCGGCGCATGCTCTCGGGGGACCCGTCGAAACCGGACAGGTTGGCGAGCACGACGAGCGGGCGGTTGCGGCTGGCGGCATTGATGGCCCGGGCGAGTTTACGCGCGGACTGGGGGAACAGCGTTCCCGCCGCCCAGGAGGCGGGCCCGTCCGCGGGCACGAACCCGCCGCGCTGGCTGGTCTGCGACTCCAGTCCGATCAGGCAGACCGGGATGCCGCCGAGCTGCGCGTCCCACACCACGGCGGTGCTGGCGCCGTGCCAGTACGCCCAGCGTTCCAGGGGCCTGGCGTCGGCGTCGATGACCGCGCGCAGCACGGCCCGGATGTCGAACGGCTTCTTGCGCTCAGGGTTGCGCCGCGGGCAGAACACGTCACCCACGGTGGTGAAATCGCTGCCGGGCAGTGGCGGGTGCGGCGAGCGCCGGACGTCCCGGTCGGGGTCGTCCTTGGTCACGGCCCGGCGCGGGTGGCGCTCGCCCGGGACCACAAACGTGTGCTCGTGGTGATCCAGCAGGATCTGGCAGGCGTCCTCGAACGTCGGCGCCCAGTACTGCGCCTGTCCGTTCGGCCCCATCACCCGGTCGAACCCGCCGATGCCGAAGTTGTCCTCCGCGGACACGCAACCGGAGTAGTCGAGCGACTGCTTACCGGTCAGCATCATGGCGGTCCGGGGGGCCATGACCAGAATGCCCCGGGTGTGCATCAGCATCGTGGCCTCGGCGTTCCAGTACGCCTGGGCACCCACGTTGACCCCCGTGACGACGATGTTGATATCGCCGTCGGCCTGCGTGAACTCCACCAGGCCCCGGAGCACCGCGGCGGTCCAGTCCATGTTCTCGGTGCCGCTGTCCAGC